>Ga0209092_10001361_pt1 | contig 24003 bp, 17 predicted proteins | sample FraStrMetagenome_FD_187446 | JGI IMG/M metagenome (GOLD analysis project Ga0209092, IMG submission 187446) | Marine eukaryotic phytoplankton communities from Arctic Ocean - Fram Strait ARC3M Metagenome (SPAdes) (version 2) | ecosystem: Environmental > Aquatic > Marine > Oceanic | place: Fram... | reverse complement strand
TGGGCGATCGGGTCTAAAGAATACTTGATTGAGTCGTTACGGGTTGTTAAGCAGAGGATTGCACCCTTAAATCTAACGCTCAAGTCAAAAGTGACATCAGCGCTACCTTCTGGGTATAAACCAGAGTTGGACGCGTCTGATTATCTTGATGATGATGACACGATTTTATATATGCAACTTATCGGCATATTCCGATGGCTTGTCGAACTAGGACGCATCGATATTTGCGTTGAAGTATCTATGATGTCTTCCTATAATTGCATGCCACGAATCACTCACCTACATGTAGTTTTGCATATCTTTTCTTATTTACAGGGGAATCTTGATTGGAAGTTAGTCATGGATAGCGCATACAATGATCACCTCGCAGAGATTGAAAAACGAGATTGGCAAGAGTTTTACCCATTTGCTAAAAAGAATGATCCACCTGACATGCCAGAGCCTCTGGGACTAGGGATTGAACTTACAACGTTCGTAGATGCTAGTCATGCGACAAATCTTGTTACACGTCAATCCAGAACTGGGGTCTTGATTTATGTGAACAAAGCACCAATAATTCGGTTCTCAAAGAAACAGAATTCCATTGAAACAAGTTCCTTCGGAAGTGAGTTTATGGCCCTGAAGACTGGAATTGAGCTGTTGGAAGGCCTAATCTACAAGCTTCAGATGATGGGAGTTCCTGTAGAAAGTTATTGTCATACTTGCGTTGACAACATGTCGGTTGTTAATAATACGAGTATACCGGTGTCAGTACTCCAGAAGAAGTCAAACAGCATTGCGTACCATTATGATAGGTTCAAGTGTGCGGAAGATGTCTTGAGGATAACCTATGAGAACACGAAAACAAACTTGACGGACATTCTTACTAAAGTACAAGTTGGAGAAACCAAGAAAGCTTTCCGAGACAAGATTATGTTCCCGGGTGATTAAAGTTCCTTCTCTGTGTTTTCGTTTTTGTTTTGAAGCGTTTTTGTCCATTACCGGGTGCCCTGAGAGGGGAGCTGGGCAATACGTCCTCCAAGGGAGGTACGTTACAGGCACGACACAATATAGCGATGTGCAAATCTATATCTTCTTGCGACGATGATAGCTTTGAGGGGAGCATTAGTTTGGGAAGCTAAATTAATGCTACTGGCGAGTATCCTGATGATACGGACGGATCACTCACAATCAATGAATCAATCTATGTTAATACATTTTACTTTAATACCTACTTTTACTTCCTAATATGCTATGTGTATTACTATAATACTACGCTATACTACGTAAGAGTCCTCCCTATACTCTATATATAAGATTGCGGCTACGATGCCTACGACTACAATGACTACGTGTACTATGAAAGCAACATCATAATTTAACGATAAAGAATTGTAAGAATGTAACGAGACGAAAATTAACGTAATACCTAACAACTAAATAATGACTCTTTTAATTGAAAAAAAATAGATCTGCACTGATGAAAGAAGGTGTTTTGAATTTTGAACCAATGAGCTTGTTAGCGTGTTGCAACATAACATAGAAGTTCGCACACGTGTCCAAAGACCAAAGATGGCTCACTTCACATTAGTCTTGTATCTTGTATCTTGTATCTGGACTGTTGACGTGACTGACTCAATGAATATAAAATGAATACGATGGTGATGGTAAAGGCATCGATAAATATTTATTGGAATAATCTCTAGATTGCAGGACTGCGGGGTCTGTCAGTGAATCTATTCTCTAAATAACACTTACGAGTAGCCCTATAGAAACACGGTGTTATTTTCTGTTGCATATAATAGTACTAAAAACATTATCTCCAACACTCTCACAAGTTTGAATGATTAAAGTCTATCTAAATAAATAATACGCGATAAACTGAGTGAAAGACGCTCATTTCGTCGAATTTGTACACGAGATTATCATTTCACACATCGGATGCGAAAAGAACGCACTGGAGAGAGAGAGAGACGGTAAACATGGTTGCTGACTTGCAGGGATCGATCGTTGGATGTGTAGCCGCGTTCGTTGCGATACCATTCGTTCTTGATGTCCTTGGTTTTCCTCCAACGACAGTGATAATTCGCTATGTGAGAAAGATAATACGATCATTACCATTTCGTGCATGTTTGACGCTCTGCCTGATTTATAAAGCTTCGTATCAAATTATATACGGTCAAAGTGATGAATTTGCAGAGAGTAATCTCACTGTATTGAAATATATGGTGACGGCATTAAAAAATTCGATTGCTCTCAAACATTTAAAAGATTTTTATCTTTTTTATATCAATGAATCTAAGATATTTCGTTGGACAGCGATATTAATGGAGGATTGTATTGGAATTCTATTGATTATAAATGTTACGATCAGGATTTCAGAATCGAAGGGTTTTTCTTTCGCGGAATTAAAAGTTGAAGCTATAGATTACTTTGTTGACTTTTTGAAAGATATTCCATTTATTCGAAAAGAGATGGAGAAGGAAGAGGAAAAGCTCCGCGTTGATCTCGAAAAGGATCTGAAAGATTCTAATCGTAAAAGCAATATATCTCTCCCCGAGGTTGGCTTATCCCACGAAACTTTATTGTCGGAAATAAATGCTAAAAGTGAAGAAGAAGACAAGAAGTGGATGAAGGGGCAGGTTTCAGGGACAGTGTATTCTGGTGAAAAGGAGCATAGCGATTTGTTGAATAAAACTTACGCTGCATACTCTCTTTCTAATCCAGTAAGCATTTTCGTTTTAAAATTGATCGAATTATACAACATATGGATTCTCATTATATTATTTCTTTTAGTTACATACAGATATTTGGCCTAGCGTAAACCAATTTGAAGCAGAAATTGTTTCGATGACGTCTTCTCTTGTAAATGGGGGAAGCAAATCCATTGTCGGTTGCACTTCAAGTGGGGGTACAGAATCGATCATTCTAGCGGCAAAGGCTCATAAAACTTATTATAAAAAAAAATTCGGCATTAACAATCCTGAAATTATTGCATGCTACACAGCCCATGCAGGTATTGAAAAAGCGTGTGATATGCTCGACATCAGGCTAGTACGTGTTGGATTTGATAGTAACTTTAAAATTGATCCTATAGGAGTGAAGAAATTGATAACTTCCAATACGATAATGATCTACAGTTCTGCGCCAAACTTTCCTCAAGGAGTTATTGACCCAATCGAAGAGCTGTCTGAGTTGGCAGTCGAATATGGTGTTGGACTACATGTAGATTGTTGTCTAGGTGGCTTTATTTTACCGTTTGCAAAGCGATTGGGCTATGATGTACCTTCGTTTGACTTCACCTTACCTGGAGTGACATCAATGAGTCTCGACACTCATAAATATGGTTATGCAAGTAAAGGTACATCCGTGGTTCTATATAGAAATAAGGTGCGTGGCTACTTTTTAGTAAAGAATATGCATAAACATGATCTATACCTAGATTTATTGTGCATCTGTTGGAAAGGAGCTTCGTCGTTCGCAATACTTCACTTATTCCAAGTGGATGGGAGGGTTGTATGCTACACCAACAATTGCAGGATCGCGACCCGGTGCGCTACTTGCTTGTGCATGGTGAGCTCACGAATCAATGCTTAATTTCTTTGCGACTTTGTTGTTGTTGATGTTTTTACTTTCTTAAAGGGTATCCTTAATGTCTATGGGTGAGGATGGCTACAATAAACGTGTAAAAGCTATTATGGAAACCTCGTTAAGCCTGGCTATTAAAATATCTGAAATCGACGGATTAAAGCTTCTCGGTGAAACTACATCGATGGTAGTATGCTTTTCATCTGACGACTTCAATATCTACGAGGTTGGTGATTCCATGACTAGAAGAGGTTGGTCGCTCAATTCACTTCAAAACCCTCCATGTATACATTTGTGTGTAACAATTCCCATTGTTAAACACGCTAATCATTTTATAAGAGATCTATCTGCCGTAGTTAACGAGGTACGAAGACATCCAAAGAAACATGGCGGTCACACTGCTGCCATGTATGGAAAGGCTGGTTCGTTGCCAAAGGGACCGATTGATGAGCTTCTGAAGGCCTATTTAGATGTTACTTTGACACCATAAAGTATTAGTTCTCAAGAGTTTGAAATATTTTACCAACCAAACAATAAATAAGGTTATGATGTTGCCAAACCCGAAAAGGGGAGATGTTAAGAATGAAAGATGTCCGAAAAGCTGTCGATGACGTCAGGTTGATAAGTGCACATGATCCAAATCTGATAAGAGTGACATCGGCCAGTGAAATGCGACAAGCATCGAAGATGAGGAAGGATTAGACGATGCCTTCAAGGAATTACTCTAGCACGGTTTAATCCTATATAGATACATCATCATTATATTAAAAATATCTTCAACATTGGTAACAATATGAATGTCGTCAAAAATGTATCATGAAGCAGGCTCGACAGGTCAATGAATCATTGGGCAATATTGTCAACTTTTTTTAGGACTCTCATGTCGTTTTGGAGTAAAACACGTGCGCAGATTTAGTGCAAACCGTCTTCCATCTACTGCAAGCAAAGTTGGTAGCAAGTAGAAAGGAAATTAAAGTATGTTTCGAAAAGTTTGCACCTTTGACTTTATAGTATGAATTTGCCGTGACAATATCTTTTTGAGCACTCTCTTTCTAGAGAGCGATAATATTCTATAGTAAATCTGGATTGACCCAACTAGCTTCACCGCTTATGCTATTGTAATAATAAAAGGCTTCTATTTCTTCGTCCCAATATTCGACCCATTCACCTACGTTGCTACCTCCTCCCATGATACCATGGAAAATTTTTCCTTCTACGGGAGGTTTTTCGTATGTTGAATAATTTTGTTTTTGGTTATAGTAATATGGCCATCCATTTGAAGGGTTGATATACATAACCCAATCTTTTGACTGATTCGTAGGCTCAATATTATTTTGACATTCACTGATTTCGACGTGTTGATAATCCTTCAGCTGACCTGATAAATCGGACAATCCCCCTCCAAAGGTCATCTTGGAGGGAGCGATGATTGGACTCCTTGGTCTATCTGGTGGTTTTGGAGGCTTTCCATATCGGTACATTAACAAATTTACTCGATCAATGTTTCGGCCTGGATAAGTTTTAACAGAAAGTTCTTCATTATGATGACGGTTCCAGTTGGCTGGCTTCGGAATGTTGGGAAAGCAAGATTTTGATGCGTATGTACGACTCAAATGTGGCTTTGTGACTGTAGTTTTGAAGTCTACAAGACTATTAACTTTTTGAGGAGGTCTTACCCGAGACGACCATGACACACGTTTTGAAAGTCCATTTGGTGCATCTTCACAAAGTAACGGTACTTCATTCTCATCCCATTCTTTCTCTCTATTCTTCATTCATATTTCGTAGGTATCTTTCATTACTATCGATTTCTGAAACATTCTTTATGTCCTCCTGGTGCTAAATTTGACGCGCACGTGCTAACGTCTTCGGGAATCGGGCGGGAATCGGGCGGGAATCAAAAAAAAATGTTAGCAACCATTACAGGTTTCTGATACATTGATGTATATACGTATCCGAAGAATCATTCTTACTTGTTTGTCGCAATTAGACACCCTTCCTTAACCTTGCTATTGATGTAAGCCATGAGTGTGACTAACGCCAACTCAATATGCAAGGACTACTTTCCGCTAACGAAGTAAGCAGATTCAAACTTTTAACATTTAATACTTTCTTTCATTTCATTTTATTGCACAGAGTTCAAGCTTTTCTATAAATAGTATTCTGCACGCAAAAAGTTTCGATGTCATATCAGAAGAGTATCAAATTAAACAGTTGAGTTAATCAATAAAAAGCTCTTTATCTTTGTATAGAGGGACCTTTTCTTTATATTTGTCGAAGATGCGTTTGATTTCTTTGCAATATTTTGCATGCCATATATTGATTTCTTCATCGGTGGGATCTTTAAGATAGGGTAAACCAAGAGGCGATCCTATCGCACAAAATATTTTATGACTTCTAGGTATTGGCAACCCATATTTACCCCACATTAGCGTTACTGCTGCTTGAATTTTTCTAGAAAGATACTCTAAAATAGGATGCTTCAAAATGCTTAATACTGTCGTATTACCGAAAAAGTAAATGGGAACCACGTCAACTCCTTCACGAAGGGCCATTTTAATGAATCCTTTACGCTTTGATAGATATATTCTTTCTTCATCTAAGTTACACTTGAACAATTCCGCCACTCCACCGACGTAAAGAACTACAGAGCCATCGATTCCTAGGAAGTGCAAAACTTGTGAGCAAAAATGTAAATGGTCGCCCAAACAAAACCAATTATCTACCTCCGTTTTTGAAATGTTTTCTCAAGCCTTTTGCAGATGCATCAACAGCACCAAACATACCAACGACATTTTTGACGAAAGGCATAAATGCCACCGCTGGTGCCACTGCTGTCTTAAGCCTTCTAAATTCAAACGGCCCAGCGATAGCTCTACAAACTGCACCATAGGAAAAAACTCCATGTGGAACCGCAGCAAAAATAATTGACTTTCCTGACTTAGAGAGCTTCGAAAACTCCTCATTTGAAAATTCCATAGCCTCATCGTAATCAAAGTAATCCAGAACAGGCGTCATTCGTTCAAGCAAGTGCGGGGTTTGCGGAGGGTTATACAAAAATGAGATAATAACTGGAGCACAGAACAACCAAGTGCTTAATTCGAATGGATATCGGACAATCATAAAAAGAGAGCACAACAGCCATAGTGGGCCGAGACAGTACGCGAGAGTAAATATGGATGCCATCGCCATACCAATTAGATGCCTCGCTAGGCTCACATCTTCTCTCCCTCTTTGGTAGGACATGATGTTTGTTTGATTGTTGATTAAATTTTAAAATGAAAGGAGTGGCTTCTCCATCACACTACATTCAATAATTGACATGTGAATATTGATAATAGGGGTTGTGGGTTGTGGAAGGGAAATGGGGAAAATATCATATCCCCCTAAAAACGTGTTCGATGCGTGTTCAATATTCCGGGAACGTTTTCTTCATTAAATGTTTCTCGTGTCATAAAATGTTTTAGCCTTTTATTCTTGGTTGATCAATACGTCTAACAAATGATTTTATAACGCAATCATATTTCAGAGTTCGTGCCAAAGTAAAGTACAATGTAATATTGAATCTCACAAGATTCAATACTCTTTGGAACATTCCAAAAAAATCCTTCTCGCTGTTGATCTCACTTTAGGCTTCTAACGGGGTTGGAAATATAGCGTTTAACTTTCTAATTTTCCACGTGCAATGTACATATATTGCTGACAACTTGGAGAAGTTTGTCAATCCCACAAATCGCTTCACTTTACTTCAAAACAGAGTCACATTTTTTGCAACACACATCACAATATCACATACATCTTTTAACTTCAGATGGCAAGCACCTACATTGTAAACAAACCCTCCGATAATGACGTTCTCTTTGGCCGTGGCGGTCGTATCAATGAGCATCCAGGCAATAAAAAATTTCGTGCCATAGTTAAAACCTACAAAAACCATTACAACAATCAACGTAGCAAACGCGAGAAAAGGAAGATCATCGATGAGGTGATCGACCGCATCAAGAATATGGGTGGAAACTTTTTGGAAAAAGGACCGTCCGGTAATTACATCGAACAAAAAAGGGAGAAGGCGTTTAAGAAGACAAGTCAAGCACTACGCGAAGGAGCTCCAAAAAAGCGCCGTATAAATGCGAAGCAGACAGTTCAGTCTGCTTGTACTGTCCACAAAATGGAATCACGTCGTGCTTGTGAAAGCAATTTTTTGGACAAGAAGAAGGTTGTAAGGAGGGCTGATACAGCGGACCTCTTCTTGAAGGCTTTTCGTCAAGTTAACGCAACCGAGAACACTTTAGAATTGAACGTTTTCGGGTTGGATATCGTTGACGATAAAAACATACCTTCGATTAGCTCTATGGTGACACCGAATCAATCAGATGTTGAAAGCGATTCTGAAGTGCCTTCTTCTGAAAGTGATTCTGAAGCACCGTCTTCTGAAAGTGATTCTGAAGCGCCGTCTTTAACAGCGAGGAAGGCATCCTTTAGGCGCATGCACAGCTTGATATGCTCCGAATTGGATAGCGACGATTCTTATTTGACTGCAGAGGCGGTTGATCCATTCGATCAAGAAGCTTTATACTTTGTGGATAGAAATACACTGAAAGATACGCAAAGTTTATCAGAGTTTGTCAGCGAAACTGAAGCTGTCGATGAACTTCGTGGCATCTTTGATGTCTAACACAAGCTCTAGGCGCCGTGGGGGGAACATTTAAAGAATCATTAAGTGTGGCGGCGTCTACGTCTTTAGCCCGGGAAGACTTTAATTCCTGTACATATCTAAGTTTTCTACACGAGTGAGTTGCAACTCTATACAAATCAAGTATTAATAAGTATGAGATGCTCTCCTATGTAACATAGTAACCGAGCGACGTTTTGTTTATTTTTGTTTCACCCATAATTTAGAATTAGGAATTTCAACAAGGTACAAGCTACAAACCAGTCATTAGATAAGTAACTCGGTTTCTCCCTTTATTATACGCTTTTTTACGATTGTATTCTGATTAGGTTTCAATTGTTTGAAACTATTCGTGGAAAGGGATGGACTATCGATAGGTCGGACTATTTCAGTTTCTTTTCGCTCACCGTATTCACTTGGTGCACGAGGGGTCGATGGCAATAGGTAGGCAACTATATCCACCTTATCCGTAAGCAATGAGCGTCTCCTACACAGTGTGTTTTTTAACTGTAATCTGAATCTTGTTAACTTCGTTATACTTCACTTTACAAGATTCAGATTGCACTTCATCGGAGAGCAGTAATGAAGGGAATTATAGAACTTCGAAATACAATGTGCACTTAGTACTATAAACAACATATTAAAGTTTACAATCGGAAAACAGTTCGGCAACATAGAACTTTCAATTATTCAATTAGCTATGCTCTGCTGTCTTGTATCGTTCTTATCCACCACCACTCAACATCTTATGGAAGCTATCACAAGACATGGGTGAACGAAATAGTCCATGCTCTAATTAAAATAATTCACTTCCTATGAATATTATACGATAGATTAGACTTGATGAGAAATTTAATTTACCCAAGCACTAGGGGTAGCATTACTTCTCAAAAATTTTGTTAGAACTCCAATTCCTTCCTTCTTCGGTGAAACGACCTCTGTCTGAACCATGTCTGATCGAAATAGACGTGCCAAATTTCTGAAGAATCGTTCCTGTTCAATCTCAGTAACTTCATCAAAAACGAAGCCGTGATCGTGTACATATTTGAAGTCAACGCCATTAATCGGGGGCGGGTTTACTGTATTTTGTTCAAAATCTGAACATTTCTCTGGCGAATCGTCGATCAATAATGTGTTGGATGAGTCCCAAAAGTGATACTTATCCCAAACCTTTCGTAAAGGCTTAGTATGCACTTCGGAGAGTTTGACATTCGCTTTTCCTTCCTTTTGACCTATCGAGATACAGTTCTCCTGACCCCAAACAAAAACAAGCCTTCTTGCGATGGGTTTTGGAAATAGAAGGGCAACTAAGGCTCTTGTCGTTTTTCTCTTTGCTGAACTCCAAACTGCAAGCGCAAAATCAGAGTCAAGTTGTTCAAGAAAATGTGTCAACTTCAAACGAGCGATTATTGGGGTCCCTGCAATATGACCAACGGGAGACCTCAGAATATGCCTTTGCGACACATGATAATACTTTTGTGCATCGTCGCCATTACATTTTGCCGTAAATCGAACACGCTTGCACAAAATTCCATTCAAATCCAAAATCACCAATGGTTTTACGCATATACACTTATTAGGTTTGTCAGGATATGCTGACGAGAGAGCACTTGGTAATGAACCTGATTTGGTAAAATATCGTAATTCTGAACCGACATCGCTACTGGCGTTGGCGTTACCATCGCAACCTCTTTCATAAATTTTTATTCCGACACCACGTCTTTCCAATTCCCTCGCACATTCCAAAATATTCCCTAATCTACTAGCTGTTCGCTTCGTTGCCTTCTTTTCTTTTCTCCTCTCTACCCTGCTAACTTTAGAATCATCAGTATTAGGGTCTACAGGTCGTTGTACCTTTGCTTTCGACAACTTCTGACGCTTTGTCACTTCCCCCAAATTTCCTCTACTCTCCCTTGTACGTATATCGTTATTGTCACTCATACTCATACTCCCGCGAAAGCCCGAAGCAGATTTAGGGGTGGGGGTAGTTACTTACGGCTTACGGCTCAATGGATTTCGTGTCCTTCCTCTCTCCTCTCCCATTCCCATTCCTGCTGGTACTTTGGATAACGTTCGCATATAGTTCGTATCATAAAAACACTTATTGCCATGACAGATGTAGATATACCGTAGATCTAACCTCGCTCGTCCGTCCGTCCGGCCAAGTCCGGCCCCTCTCTCACCGGTAAACGGTAAACGTTGTACCTCGTTTGTTTCAAAAAAATAAAACAGAGAGAGGTTAAGGGTGCCGGTAATATGACACGGAACCATAAATAGTCCATGACGAGAAAAAGCAAACAGCCGGGAGGCATCAATCCTCTAACATATGGCGAGCGTAAGGTTCGTATAGAGTTTACATCAAGCTGTAGGTTCAAATAGTTTCTGATTGCCAAGACAACTCATTTTAACAGTTTCTTTGATTTGTTTCACAAACAGAAATTGACCGAGTATGGCACTCAGACGAGGCGATTGACGAGCGATGCACAACAAAAATTTGGTCATTGCTGTCTGACATTGGAACTAGCAAAGGATCCCGTGGCAACAGATAGTGGGCACATTTACTCACGCGAGGCGATTGTAAGTTACTTGCTCACTAAAAATCAAGAAATTAAGGAACAGCGTGCTGCGTACGAAAAACAGCTTGCCGAGGAGGAACGAAAGAAAATGAATGAACGCGATCGGACGGCCGCAGATCGTGTGACTTCATTCGTAAATCGTAATGAAGGGGTAATTCAAGTGTCTCGTGACCGACACGGCTCTACGCTGGAGAAGCAACTGGCGAAGAAGATTGATGTGGAGAGTTATGATTCGAAGAAAGCTTGCTTGAAAAGAAGTAGTTACTGGTTGTCTCAAAATGCTCCAGATCATGTTGAAGAAAAATTATCGGCACCCCCTGATAGGCCTCCGAGTCCGATGAGTGGCCGACCCTTGCGTTTGAAGGACTTGATATCACTCGATTGTAAGGTTGATGAAGACGGAAAGAATTTTCAGTGCGCCGTATCGGGTAAAACGCTTAGTACACAAGAAGTTGTAGCGATAACCAATACGAAACAGGTGATGCTGAAAGAAGTTTTTGATAGTTTGGCCCTACCGACCAAGATCTGTCCCGTAACTGGACAAAAGTTTAAGAAGAAACACATTCTGTTGATGAAGAAAATGGGGTCTGGGTTTGCAGCATCTGGAAAAGTAGAGGCGAAAAGGTACAAACACACTTTGACTTAAGTAATGAAATGAATCATCTTCGAATATGTTGAGTGTTTAGGGTTTAATTATTTACTAGCAAAAATTGCATATGTAGAAGGCAAATCTACATTCGGAATGATCTCAAGAGTAATTGATTTTGGGAAATATTAAGTGAATCGCGTACAGTGTATAAGCTGTTCTGAAATTTATCGATCTAAGATCGATCTCCTCTTATTTTTTTTGTAAAGAAGATGCAATGGAAGTACCAAAATCTCAAAGAGTGAGAGGACGTCAGAACGGCGTTCGATAATTTTTTTCTTGCTTATTGTAAATTGATGCGCTGGATCCTAATTCAGTAATTTGTAGAACCTATCGCTCGTAATGGCTTTGCAAACACTTCGCAACGATACCGCAAATTTATTCAGTCAATGACTTGTAAGTTCGATTGATAATGTAAATAATTAATAAATAACACCAACGCGCCTGTATACGTTTCTACTCAGAGGTCACGAGGATTAGCTTTTCCTCTAAACACTTACAATATTTTGCATTATATCAGATTTCTTGTCGCTTCCGACCAGCAAGCTATCATTCCACAAAGAAAATTATTACATTAATTCGCCGAGTTCGAGATTTATATCTAAGATTGAGGTCGAGTTGGGGTCATCGTTGAACAACCAAAAGTTTTGAAATACTCTTCGTTTGTTCGAATTCAACTTCTGAACTATCATACTACTGATGACTTTGTTTGTTTCTCTAAGCGTTCACTAAACTGCCATTTATATTTTTTAAACTGCATACTTATTTTGGTAACATCTACTCTTGTGCCATTTTTATACCTTTTCGTTGTTTCGCCAATAGACGATGCACTCGGCACTCGTTCGTTTTTCATCATAATGGCTATATTTGTTATATACGTTGTTGATCAGACCGACACACTTCTCGCAGCCATACGCCATACGCCTCTCTAAAAAAAGTTCAAATTTTTTCAATCAACATCATGTCCATGTCATGTCTGTTCTGGAAAGAAAACAATACTCGTAGAACAAACCAAAATTAACACCACAACACGTCTTGATTTCCCCCCAAGGATCTAATGAAATATCTATTTGTTTACGCTATGTCGTTTTTCATGGCGACCTTCTGTTTCTTCAGAAATAGCAACACCGGTAAATTATTATTATTTGCGGAAGCTCTACCAAAAGCTTCGAACACTGGCAGACGAGCAGTGTCATCGGTTTCCGACGGTGTGCGGCTGAATAAGGTACTCACAGTTAAAAATCTATCGAGAAGAGAAGGAGATAAGGCAGTTGCAAGTGGCAGAGTTACTGTGAACAATAAACAGGTCGAAGCTGGACAAAAGGTTGTAAAAGGGGATATTGTAAGGCTTGATGGAAAAATTGTAAAGGGTTGGGAAAATGGTATTATCGCATCGAATGCTTCAAATAAAGACAAAAAGAAACCTTCTGCTGGTTCCAAGCATGCAATGAAGATCAGGCTACCAAATCCGGATGTTATCTTCTCAAATAATCATTTGGTTGTTGTGAATAAACCAGCAGGTTACCATTGTCAACCCAATGAATCAAACGAAGATGCTCGACGGAATGCGTCAAGTAGTAGCTCTAAGTGCCTTGTCACACAATTAAAATTGAAACGAATGGGTGGAGGCAGTGACAAAAGTTTTTTGCTCCCTCTACATCGAATTGATCAACCATGCACCGGGGCTGTTGTCCTTGCGCGGAACTCCAAAGCAGGGAGTAGGTAAGTGAAAAATATCCCATTGATTCAGATGTAAGTAATGTCACCAGTCACAAACTAAGGTCGCAATATTAAAATTTTGTTTACCTAAAACTAAAGAGTCGCGAAGGCATGGAGGAATGGAAAGGTCAGTAAAAAGTACTATTGCGTCGTGGAAGGTAAATTGCAGGATATGATGTCAAGATCCATTTCTTTGGAAGAAGGTACTTACGCTTTGGAAGGCATATTAAGCAAATTAGTAAAGTCTCGCTCGGTACAAGTCAATCGCGTCCCACCTGATTTTAACGTTTTTGAACATGTTGACAGTAAAAAAGGGCGCTATTGCAAATTGGTTTGGTCACTAGTTCAAACATGTCGTCGTAACCGACAAGGCGATCTAAATCTCGTTGAAGTATCAACACATACTGGAGCAAGGCATCAGGTAAGGGCTATGCTGTCTCACCTAGCAAATACACCTGTCGCAGGAGATTTGAGATACGGCGCATCCGGTCCTCTTGAGGATGGGTCGGTTGCTCTTCATGCCAGAGAAATTTTCATGCCATCGGTGGTTTTAGGGGAGACTGACTTGTCTGTGCCTTTCGTTGCTGACATTCCGAAAACTTGGGAGCACTATTTCAAGCTTTCAGAAAGTGAGCTTGGTCGTTGAAACTTTTATTTTTGATCGTTTTATTTTGGATGGAACAACATTTATTTTGTTTTTATGTGCAAAATAATGATTTCTTGCTACTCTTCATTTTCTCAGCAGTTTGTCGTAAAATTTTCGATGTCGCTAGTGCCCGCCCGCCTAGAATTGGTGGCTCTATCCAAAGCTCTTTTTTGATCCATTGCCGAGTGGAAGGACAGAAACAAAACCTCAAACCAACAGAAAATACTATAATATCACGTACCGTGGTCTTACTTTTGATGATATCGTTAGTAAATATGCCAGCATTGTCTTTAGAGCCATGACATAGGTAGCATACAAGGCGAAATCTTAAATTCAGTTCCCATTGAGGACCATGAGATCGTTATCTTCCTTTTGACGCTTACAATAAAGAAGTGTTGGATGGTGTCTCGATGTCGCCCTATGGTGGTCCAAGGAAGGTGACGTCGCGAGACAAAGTGCGACAGGATATCTTTGTACTTTAGAGTCGGTAGAAAAGCGGGGTTGGTTGCAAGAAAGAATGATAGCTTCGGCAAAAACGTGTACAAAAACGAAGAGTAGAAGACGATGATAAAGAAATTTTTTACATTAATTGTGAGTTAAGGTTTGAAAGTATCGCGATAGACATAGCAGAAGATTTGTTCAAAGTAAGTAATGAGTTAAATAGGATCAGGTGCCGTAATACACGTAGCAAACAGTGTCATACAGGCGCGTTTTCGAAAAGGTATGCGCATTAATTCGTCCGAGTGCGATCGATTACTTTGGGATTCAAACTTCAAAAGATACTCGTTTGGATGCGATTATTATACCGCCTTTCTTGATGCCGTCTTCCTTAGGTGTCACTTTCTTTACGAGTTGCTATGAGATATATCTAGAAATAACAAGACAAAATTGCTAGACACGGATTGGAGTGAAAACTTATGACGAGATTCTACCTCACTTCAGAATCTTTCACATCATTCAATACCAGAGACTTCCAGTCACTTACAGATATAGGTGTTGAATCAAATTTACGAGCAAATAGACATCCGTTTTCTCGACCTTGTAGATATACATGCTTTAAGCCATCTAGGCCTATGAAAGTTGCTGGGTTTTTTGCACCTGCTGACCAATCACAAAAAGTGACTCGCCTTCTTAATATATCATTTGCATTATTTTCAAGATTTTCCTTTTTGAGAAAGCCAAGCAAACCCAATGCAGTCGGGAAATATAATTCATCAGACGCTCGAGTAAATTGAAATTGTGGCCACAAAGACAAACCCCCTAGCTTTTCTGGTATATCAAGAATTAGTGAAGCATGATATCGACTCAATACGATCCACTGATCAGCCTTCCAAATTTTTTCTTTTGATATTGCCTGTCCCACTTTGTCCCATTGCAACTGTTGAGCATAGCCGTTGTTAGGAGCATTTAGAGCATACATCCAAGATGATCGCAAATTTTCGCTATACAAAGATGTAGCCATCTCACAAAGAGAGCAAATAGGAAGACAACTTTCACTGAGAAATACAAATTTGTCTGGCGGTGTGCTTTGCTTCTGGGTGTGGCTTTTGTCTGTTATCTTATCACTTTCCTGAATCGATTCTTCTGAATCTTCCAATGATGCCTCGGTATTTCCTCTCACAATGAACCGTTGTGATCCTTTCATACCTTCCTCGAGAAGGTCTATCATAGCTCTTGTAATCTCAACGGAACCCCAATCAGGGCGGTGGGATTTTGACAAAATAAGATGGTCGCGTAGCCAATGTGATCTCACCCGAAACGGAAATTTTGCATGGACAAGTACACTTACTGTCAACTCCTGATCATTACTTACATTCGCATTTTCTATGAATTCCCTCCAAATATTTTCATGAGGTAAATCGTCGATGGTGATAAACAGAAGACATACATGACGCCCACCTGCATTTGGCGGTGACACCACATTAGCTTCCTTATCATCTGCTCCAAATCTACCTACATGACTCTCCAGCGAATTGATTTTCCCTCGTAGCGACTTCAACGCTTCGCTTTCCATGTACGCTTTTCCCACTTTAATATCTTCTCGTTGTCGTTTGCTGCCGTTTGATGATAATTCATTGTCACGTTGAACCTGATCTGCCGATCGCTTTAATTGATTCAGAGCCGACGCAAAATCCATCGCTCCGATTACTCCACTCTATTTTCCGTAAGATATTCAACGAATTAATAATGTTCTGCTTGTAACCTTTTCTTATACTGACCTTCGGTATTGAACTTCGGACTGCCTTTAACTTTAGTACACACAATGCGATCGATTGATAACAAGTACAAATTACAAATTACGGTATTGAAAAAAAATACCTGGTATTTGGAAAAAAAGCAAAGAAAAGTACGTAGGTGTACGAGAACGTACGAGTATTTCCCACGCAGCATGTGTACTTTGCCCTATTTCTCTCTCTCTCTTTGCGGTTTCCCTAACTTTACGTAAGTGAGTCCTTCCTGTTGGATCGAGTTACGAGTTACACAGGTCACAGTTGTCACTGGAAAAATGAAAACTTACTTGTTTGTTGTGTGATTGAGTGTTGAATTTTTCCTACCACACTTTTCTCATTGAATCATTGATTCCGAAATGCCATTGCAGCCTGCTTCAATCCATATAATCTTTTCAGCAACAACAATTTTAGGAGAAATATTATTGGCAGCAATTATTCTTCAAAACCTTCGGGATTTTACATTTAAAAGTTTTTAGAGAATCGATTGCAGTTTGGAACTTAATCGAAAAAATGTTACCTAAACAATGATTCTTTAGATGCTTTTTAAGTTAAAATTTAATTGACCTTTCCCTCGCCGCTTGTCTCGACTATTGCATCACAAAGGATGCTATCGAAAATGTTTATGAATGTGATAAGAAATGAATTATACATGCGATGAAGAGGTGATTACGACGGGAAAGAGCTGGAAGGCAGTCCCAAAAATGAATTAAACATCAAAAACAACATCATCCTCTACAAATTCATCGACAATTTCCTCCTTTTTCGTCGGAATGTCCTCTAGATCTTTAGTGCTAAATGCACCTTCTTCATCAAAAAGTGCACTCATTGCTTCATAATTGATTTTTCTAGAAATTCGCTTGGAAGCTAGTCGCGCCTGTAAAGCATCTTCGGTAGTCTCATTCGGATCGCTTCGTAAAATCATACATGATAATAAGGAAATCTTTCATATAATGTGCATTGAAAAATCAAAGCTATGCTCACCGTTCAATTGCGGCTGGATTTCTGCCCCTTCTCATTCTTTTCGCTGATGCCTGGGCGTCACCATCTTCGCCATCGTTCCCTGCAGGTTTAGTGGCTTCTGCTCGTCTCCTCTCCAAATCATCCAAGTAATTTTGATGCATTCTATTGAAAACAACTTCTTTTCGTTGAACTTCATTATCTTCCAAAAAGTACTTAGAAATTTGATCCTCATTATCTTTAGGCATGGATGCCTTCCATTCATTAAAATCTGTGATAGTAAGTTTCTCCTGAAGGTTCTGTGTAGGCGCCGCTTGCTCCTCTGTTGTTGCGGCATCTGGCAATACAAGAGCGGCATGATTAGCGCCACGAGGATAGCGGTAGTTTGTTAATATGGATTCGTTCTTTTTATTCTCATCGTCGTTATTCCCAACAGCAACAATCGACGTAGAATAAGTTTCCTGGTTACCACCTTTGTCGCCAAGATCAGTCATGTCATTCTCTATGCTTTTATACATTTCCTCTGTCTCTTCTTGTTTCTTAGTTTTCTTTCTTCCTTTGCCGCCTTTTTCTTCGATTCTATAATTATTTGGTACTAATGCGTGATCCAACCTGCCGCTTTCCAAAAGCTCTGTATCTCCCTCTTGAATGGCCCTCGCCCTCGCCTCTAAATATCGATTCTTGGTAAATGAAGGAGGGTCAGCTTCCTGCTGGACATAATCATTATCCCGCGAAATTTCTCCCACTGTTGTACTCGCATTTGTATTCAACGTAGTGCCACTGCAGGTATTCTTGAACTGTTCCAGCGACAACAGCGCACTCGGCGTTTGCTCAAACTCCTTCATTCGATTATTCACGGTTACTCCACAAACGCGAAGCACTCCACAAACCCTCAAAGAGCTTTGAGAAAACCCATGAGCTCGTGCTGCTATCAGTAGAGCTGCCGCACATACACCAGCCGGTCTTCGTCCCGCCACAATCCAGTCTCGATTCATTCTTCCCACCAACCGAAGTGCCGTATATGCCACCGCATTGGCTTTCTCCCCCAAATCTAAAAACGCTGCAAACCGATGCACGTATAATGCTGGATCGGTAAGCTCCAGCTTGATTCCTAACAAACGACGAAACTTCAAAAAGCACGTTCCAAGCGTATACACATTCACCTGCAGAGCATCCGAGAAATCAATCAGCATATGCTGATTATTCTTCTCTTGCCGACATGCCATATACAAGCAGCTGGCTACCACATGACTCGTCCTCCTCCCTTGCACGAAGTTCTTTTCCACTGCCATAGTAAAATGTCGATGAGCTGAATCCACCAAGTGCCCTCGCAACCTCAGTCTTTGCGCCACTTCCTGAATCCTACGCCGTCCATTCGCTAACGTCGTCTCCCTCGAATCTCGATTAAAGCCATACCTTCCTCCACCGCGAGCAGCCCTGCCAGAACCAAAGGCCTTGGAACTCGTTCCGGATACAAACTGCCCCACTGCAGATGATGCGCCTCCAGCTCCTTCGACAAACTCAACTGAACTCACAATGGTATTTTCTTCGACCACGACAGCACACTGAACACAAATGCTCACACCAGAAGCAGGATGCGATTCTATGTCACGCGAGCCGCAGTTCGGGCACATCAGTTGGGACTCGTTATTATTTTTGGAGGCGGATGGTGATTTATTGTTGGCGTCGTCTTCGACTATGATTTCTTCTTCGTTGTTGTTTTCATAATTAATTGAGTTACCTTGATGTTCTGCTGTTACCTCGTCTGCTCCTTCATCAAAGTATTCTTCGTATTCGCTTTCCGGTGCAAAGCGGACGCTGTGCGATTTTGCGCTCATGATGATACGATTTACATATATTTGCCTTACGAGCTATAGTGGTGGATTATTTTCATTGACATGTATTTCATGTCATGTTTATCTTTTTGTTGTTTATGCAGTATATGTTTGATATAAACGATGTACCGGTAAATGCGGTAAGTTGGTGAATATTGAAGCCGTGTGACACACATGACATTGGGAATTCATTCCTGAAATTGAAATTGGGACAACCCTTTGTCCTATTCCGATGAAATCCATATCGGGTATTTTATAAAAATGAAAAATTTGACCTCTCTGCTGAGTGCATATGTACCAAGAAGTTTTTTGACAAATTATAGACCATTTGTATTCGGTTGCTTTGATTGATGGGTTTTGAGAGTAAGGGGGTTAGTTGATGAGGCGCGTCATGAAAGATGTCAAAGGCTGTTGATCATAGATATCTGCTCACGGCATGATGCGATGGATAAATTTTTGAAATGTTGCTTTATTCTTATTTTATATGGCCAGGTATAAGTCTTTGAAAACTGTGTACTTTGATGTTAACACATAGTCTTGTGACAGTGATAAATTGTGCTCCTAGAAAGGATAAAATAACGCATCTAAGAGGACGCGTGAGGAATAATTCTTGATCTAGAGATCCCTTTTGTTCAACGCGTGTAAGGAACGGGAGAGTTACATCCAGAATGTTATAAGTACTCTTCTGCAACGCTATATGTATTGAAATAAATCTTTTCATTATAAATTCTATCGGAAAAGCACTCTTTGGTTTGCAACTGTTTTGGCGCCCAACCCAAAACAAAACAGTCACACGATTGAATTTCGCGGAACTACATACTGAAAATTAAGCTCAAACTAATCAAAAACTATCATGACTGTGAACAACCTTTGGTCGATACTAGATACATCATCGAAAAATCAGATGATAGGAATAAATGATCTGCGCTCTCGAACCCTAGCCATCGATCTCTCCATTTGGCTGTGTGAAGGCCTAACGTCGACTTTGCTGCGTAGATATCACGCGTCGCCATCTTCATATTTGGTCTTTTCACGGACAATTTCTCTGTTGAAAATTGGGGTAACACCTGTTTTTTGCATGGAAGGTACGAAGCGCCGATTAATTGAATCGTCGGACGATGGAGAACTTGGGAATATTAGCACTTCTGATAGGCGCCCCCCTGAGTTCACGAAAGCATGCAAGGAGTGCGAAAAAATGTTGCGTCTTCTCGGGTGCCCAATAATGTATGCTACCTACGAAGCCGAGGCTCTTTGTGCAAAGCTGAATTCTGAAGGAGTTGTTTATGGTGGTAAGTTGTGGTTAGTTTTGCAGGTTGCTGTCACCTCCTTTGTGAAGAAGTAAAATTACTTATGTCCAACCCTTAGTTATTACAAATGATGCTGATTGCTTGCTGTATGGGGCGAAAAGAATATACAAAAATTTTTCTGTTGAGAACCTCAAACTGCAAAAGATTACTTTATATAACATTCAAAACTTGTGCACAAAAGTAGAGATTGCGGATTCAAGCGAAGGGGAAGCAACAAATAGCCTTGTCCCATTGACACGAGACGACTTAATTACGTTCTCGCTTTTTGCTGGGAGCGATCTATCTGGTAAAGGAGTCCCCCATATTGGAGGGAGCAAGGTCGCGAGATTTATACGAGAATGCAAACAACTCGGGAAAGATCCCCTTGAGACGGTTCAAAAGGAATGGAAACGTGAAGCTTTAGTCCTGGTCAAAAACCAGTCCGGTCGTCTGTGTAGAAGGTGTTTACATCCAGGCGACTGTCGAACTCATGAACGTGAAGGTTGCACTTTGTGCGGGACCTCCTCCAAAAGTAGGTGTGTACTTGTTTCTCAAGGTATGCGTTTTATCTTAAAACTGAAAGAAAAGGCCCTAGCCGTCCCTACATTCGCAAGCGAAGTAGTCGTTCAAAATTACTTATACCCTGAACCATCTTTCAACGATAAATGTCTCAAAAAGTTTACTACGAAGGTTCCATCATTGAAGTCTTTACTATTTACAGAAATTCAAATTCATGGTAAAACGAAAGAAAGCAGTGCCGCCAACGTGCTTCAATTGGTTTCAAAGCAGCTCGTCCGACAAAATCTCATGGCGTCACACGGTCCTGCAATACAAGATACTAACGATACCTTATCATTACCAAATGATTTCACTATAACCCCGATAAAAATTGAAAAACGTGTCATTCACAAAGGATACCCATCGTACGAGATTAAATGGTTGGTGAAAGATCTAGGCTATGAATTTTCAACATTTGAATGGGAGAATCTTGTTCAGGGTAAATTTCCAAAATTAGTGAACTCTTTCAATGAAAGAGAGCGCTCCATGTTTCAAAAGACAAACCATCATAATCGCGAAAATATGTTTGTTGCCACAAAACAAAGTGGAAAGTTTAAGAGGAGGAGTGCATTAAGGCAATTTGATACAAATATTGGTTCAAATACGGACAAAAGAAGCCCGTCACATGTGAAGAAAACAAAAAAATATCGCCGTCGCAACGAAAGCTCAATGTTGCTCCGGTATGTGCAAAAGGGAACATTAGATGCTCGCAACGTATCGCACAAAAATTGTAATGTGCCAAGGTTCATAGTCTTCGGAGCAACTGAAAATAACGACGGAAGCGAGGTAAAGTCCTCTCCAATATCTTGCGATTTTGGTGAAGACTGGGACCAAGAAGATGCTCATGCGATCGAAGACTGCTCCACACCAGTAAAGATTATTCATGATAACGAGCCAGAAATTCGTTATCCATGTCTTTCTGAGGAAGGGGTAAACATGTCGGTGGCCTTCGGCGGAATATCCGTCACACTGTCGCCTATTACGATTCGAATATCCCATGTGTAAAATCTTGTCCTGCATTAGATTTTGAAGCTTTTTCTTCTCAACTTCAAAGGAAAATCTTCTCTATCCAATCCCTTCAGCGAGAATAATCTTTTCGCTCGTTCATTCAATGAACCACTATGAAAAATATGGTATCCGCCTTGAGAACACAGGATTACTTTTTGCTGAGGAAGTTAAAAATACGCAATCACTCACCCGCACTTTATTCCGATCGCAATCAGAGCACTTTTAAGGCGATCTAGACCTAGCTTTTCTAATTCTTCGATAGCTTCATATTTATTGAGATCAACAGGCTCTCCCTTAAGATCATCAGGTTTTTTTCCAAAAATAGAAAGCTTGGATTTGTTCAATTCTGTCGCTTTACGCTTTTGAAGTGGAACCAGATTAATCTTATTAGAATGAAGCATTTCCTTGTCCATAATTTCGGCATCGAAATCATCAATGCACGACGACACGGCGACGTAGCCATCGCCAGGAAAGTTTTCAAAATTCGGCCCCACTCGAATTCCCAAGATTTCTCCTTCATTTAGGCTGAAACTAGGGACTATATCGGATGTGTCTTCCACAGTGTACGCGACGCCCATATCTTTTCCATTAAGAAGATATGAAATAGTTCCACTCAATCCATCAAAGAGGCAGCCGACGCAGTCACCATGTTTCCAATTGAGTCCGTACTCGAAACTTGACCCACCAAAAAATTTTTGTCTACGGGACCCGTCAAAGCCCCAAGAATAGTTGTCATCTCCAACTCCGTCTCCATTGGAGGAGTTTGGGGTAAACTTTCCCATTTGCGCCCATCCAACTTGTGCAACGCCACCTGTGTCCAAAATAACCTCATAGTACAGTCTTTTCTTCTTCATCCTTTCAGGAGATAGCAAGACGCATCCAGACGCAAATTCACTATCACCTTGGATAAATTTCACGTTGTCATTGACCTGCGCGCCGCTCTTACCTTTCCCAAAATATTGAATATCTTCTGCCTGACCCTGAACAACTTCGCCAGAAAGTGATGCTAACCATTTGAATTGTTCTAATTTATTTTCATTGGACAGAACTTGGCTCATCATTCGCTTTTTTGTTTCAGTTCCTTTATCGTCATGATCTTTTTCAACTTTAGAATCGGCTACGACCTTCATGCCTTTGGCAATGGCCTGATCAATCCTGAACGATGACGTAGACGCGGCACCATTCGCGCCATCACGTCGATCATAGACCAATCCCCTCCCAACATTGGCGTAATCCATCACAACGCGCTCCCTTTCTGCTTTCTGGAAATCTTCTCGCTCCTTTTTCTCAGCCTCGGCCCGTTTCCTTGCCTGGATCTCTCTCTTCAGCCGACGCTCTGCAGCCTGCATTGACTTATTGCTAGTCTGTCCCTCTGCCCACGTGGGCACAGCCAGGTACCATCCGTCAATCCCTGAAGGAGTAACACTAGGCTCCTCTTCTGGTAAACCTGCCTCTTTTCGCTTTTGCGCCTCGTACCACTTCCTAAGCTTTATCTCATCATTTACATGCCTCAACCTTCTACCACTCAAATCGCGACAGGCACCAAAATTCTTAGTCATTTTTGCACCGGCCTTCTTACTTTGACCCTTCAGCAATGTACCAAATCCACCCTTTCCGCCCGCAAGTGCATTGGCTACATTTAGATGACACACAATCGGCAGGGCAGTGTCATCGATTTTCAGAGAAAACTTTGGAATTGAGGTTCTTGGAAAGTTATGTCTCGTCATGAGGTACGTCCACACCTGCCAAGCGACCATACCCTCATTAGTTATGGTGCAATGTAGGGTCTGACCTCGGCATGGTATATGAATTATGGTGTTCGTAGTCGTGTTATTCGTCATGGTTGTGTTTGTTGATTTGGTGTGTGATACTGTGATACTACGATTAGGTTATTTGCTACTTCGAAGTATTTGGTAGATCTACCTATTTGAAGACTGCTCCTGCTCCTGCTTCTGATCTCCTAATCCGTAACTAGGCTCCGTAACCCGTAACAAACATTGCCAACCAAAGTTCGCTCTAAAGTTCGGGTCACGAGATGTGTGCGTTCCAAGTTCCAGCACGCGGTTCCAACGAATTTCGTGGAATTGGAATTTCTAGCATGTAGTCCATTTAAAACAGAAATTCCAAGTTAGTTTCTAAATTAGTTATCTTCGCAATATGATAGTAAATTGGCTATTTCGATAATGAAAGAAGGAAATACGGTACTGTCAGATGAATGCAGGTGATAAAATTGGGTGATAATATTATGACTTATTTTACAGTTGTATTCTCTCTAGAACCACACACGTATCTGGATGTACGT
>Ga0209092_10001360_pt1 | contig 24022 bp, 14 predicted proteins | sample FraStrMetagenome_FD_187446 | JGI IMG/M metagenome (GOLD analysis project Ga0209092, IMG submission 187446) | Marine eukaryotic phytoplankton communities from Arctic Ocean - Fram Strait ARC3M Metagenome (SPAdes) (version 2) | ecosystem: Environmental > Aquatic > Marine > Oceanic | place: Fram... | reverse complement strand
CTAATTTTTAATGGATTGACTAACAAACAAACATATATTTTTTGTTTTTTTACTGCCAAAAAAAAGAGATGATGTAATAATTTTTGCCGACCGTGCGGTAAAGGTGACATCTTTACCGCACGCTCATAGAAAAAAACATTAATGAATAAGAATGTGGATACAAAATCAGACGCAAAATGAATAGACGTCAAAATTTATCACAGTCACAAGTCTTATTTTAGAGCTGTTCAGGCCATTTGAAGATTCACGTGCGTTGGTGATACAGGTAACCGGAAGGGTTGAAGGTAATTTTTGAATTTGCATACGTTGTTGTGGCATGTATTTATTTTACAAGGTTCTTTTGACATCACGCTGAGGTGGAGCTCGTCAGAACCCGAATATCTATATAGTAAATAAGTTAAACTCTACGGTACTGTAGAGGTTGTTCATCGTGTTCCTGTGTTCACACAAGCACTAGTTAACATGCTAACATATGGACTATGAGATATTGTGTAAGGCAAAATAAAACAAATGAGGCCAGTCGTCCAAACCCAACAAACGTAAAAAAAATGAAAAAAGAAAAAATCCAAAAAGTCCGAAAAATCCAAAAGAAAAAAAAATGAGAAAAACCCGTTCTTCCCAGATAAAAACTCTCTTGCAGATATCCACATCAAAAACCGTTTGTCTCGGATAAAAACTCTCCTGTGAATGTTCTTGTCGAAAACCGTTCGTCCTGGAAAAAGATTACCTAACCCCCACGAGCATACGTGAACCAGACCAACCAAATCTCTTAATAAATAGCAATTTCCAGCATCAAATAAACACTTTACTTAGGAAAATATTTATCTTGTAACGTAGATCACTTAGGACTTCGATAAATAAAAACAATCTCACGCTTAAGAGAAAGCTTGAATTGTGGAATGCGTCTTGTGGAGCGTCTTGGTGAACGAAGATAGATCATCACCGTAGCTGCTGCTGAACATAACGACCTTGGTAATCAAACAGAGAGAATATCTTCATTTTTGTTCTCTAAATCAGATTTTTATTCTATTCTGAAAAGAGGATTCCAACGAATATCGGACTTGCTTGTGGAGCATTGTCAGTCCTGAGATATCGTGCCGCCGGTGATTTCGCCATCGAGTTCGTCTCTCGCGCGTAGTCAGAATTTTTTTTTGAATTTGCATACGTATGTGAACCACAATACTTAAAATCTCACAATTATGCACTCAATAGTTTATCAAGCCTTCTCTGAAAATGAAGCATAGAACATTTTGCCCTTACAAGAAAGACGTGCCCAAAGAAGCACACCCTACGAATTTTAAAACAATAAAGAATTAATTGAAACTGCAAAGAAAAAAAAAATTGTCTATCAAGCAATTTCATGAGGCAGGAAAACAATACTCTCTCAGTTGCTTCAATAACAGAATTGTGATCCCTAAAGAATTACAAACAAAAATTGTAGTACAGTGATATCATACTACGGTATGTCACCCAGGTGAAACACATACTGGACTTACGATAAGTCAGAATTTCTTGTGGAGAAACTTATGTAAAACAGTACACGACGTTTGCTCTAAATGTGACGCATATCAGTTTCTGAAAAGAAGCAAGACACATTATGGTAAACTTCCACCAAAAGAGGCAGAAGCTATTCCATGAGATACCTTATGTGTAGACCTAATTGGCAAATATCAGTTTAATTCTCAAGGAGGAGGAAAGAAATACCAAATGACCACCACGTCAGGAAAGAAAGTACTTACAAGCAGAGACTATGATAGATCTTGCAACTGGTTGGGTAGAGATAAAAACCTTGCCTGGAGCTCATCCTGACTACCTGTCAAATCAAGTTGAGCTTGTATGGCTCACTCGATACTTATTACCCAATAAAATAATAGTTGATACTAGAGGGAACAAATTCCTTGCAGAATTCAGAACCTTAATTGACAAAGATTACATGATTACGTTAAAACATATCGCAATGCATAATCCACAATCATATTGGAATGTGTACATCAAACCATTGGCAATATCATACGATCAATGAATGTTCAGCAAATGGTACTTGATAACGAAAATCCATGGGATGGAAAATAAGCATCCACTATGTTTACGCTTCGTGCAACGGTACATACTACTACAACGCAATTCACTCCAACACAACTAGTGTTTGGACGAGACGCGATTCTAAATACATGTCAGGAAGCCAATTGTCATCTAATTAAAGAACGTAAACAAAAGTTAATAAATCGCAGAAACGAAAGTGAACATCGTAAACGCAAATAATACACATACAAATTAGGTGGCAAGTTTCTACTTAAAAATGAATGGAAAACAAAATTCAATCAAGATTCCTTCAAAGGACCTTACGTCATTATACATGTAAATAAAGATGGAACTGTAAGAGCTACACGTGGTAGAGTCACAGACATTTACAATCTCCATAACATTCGACCTTACAGGAAATGATACAACATCAATTACAGGGGCATATGTCATATACAGCTCAATAGCTTTACAACATTGTCATGATAACAATGAGTAAATAATAATGATAATGATAATAATAATAATAATAATAATAATAATAATAATAATAATAAACAAAATAAAACACGTAAAACTAAATAATGTGTGACAGCTTCAGTGCACACAATTTTGATGATGGAACAAACAAACAGCATTCTGAAGAACATATTCTGACACTGTTGAAGTAAGGGATGATCTAGTGAGATCATACTTACGGTTGTTCTGTAATGTTGATGTGGTGCCTATCCAGCTCAACGTCGTAATTACGTCTCTTGATACATCTATTAATTTGATGTTCATTTGTTGTAAATTAGATATTAGAGTTGTAGGTAGTTTGTATAAAGTAGTACGTAGTAAAATTAATATTCATTAATTTTACTTTCAGCTCATAATTCAAAAACAACAACAGTATAATTAAAATATTGCATTGCAAATATTTTTTATTTTAAGTGTAAATACTTAGAACATACAAGTAGAGGTTCTAAATATACACTAGCCCATTACTTAGGACTTTGTGTGAGATTTAATTAACGAAGTAAAATAATTTTTAGGGCACCCGGTAGGGTACGTGCTAGGGTCAACATCCAGGTTACCATCAGTCGAATTTAATTTTTTGCATTCAATCCTGGCCACGAGTCCCGTTTCACGAAAACCAATCTTTGTAAAATCTGACGTCATTTCATTCTGCATTGAAGTTTTATTTCCACGAGATTGCGAAAATTTCAAAAACTTTTTCACACAAATCACATCGCTAGGATCTTCGGGTACACATTCATTATTCGTGTTTTGATTCTCCACCATATGGTAAGTTGTCTTCCCATTATTTCGTTGTTCCATTTGCATTGAAGATAAGTCTTGGTGCTCTTGTCCATTTCGTGTTGCGTGGTTGCCATCTCCTTTGTTGATATCCTGTTTGCTTGTTGGGATGAATGGTGATGCTTGTCCTGCATGTTTCTTCTGTCTACTGTTTAATTTTTTCAACTTATGCTTGTTTTTGATAAATGTTTGACTCTGAGCGCTTCCCTCCCGTATGTGATTAAAGGAATCTATATACTGTAATGCTTTGTTTGGTCGCATATTATGAGAGTCGCACACCAGATGATTGCCTTTGCTTTGATGTTGACTAATTGCGTTTGTTTGTGATTGCATTGTATCTCCTTCATTCTCTATTTCATCCACTAAGACACTTTTCTCTTCCTTTACATTTCTCTCCATCAGAATTCCACAAGATATCAAAGTTCCAGCTTTCGGCTCCCCTTGATCAATAACACCAAAAGCTTCCAGTGTTGATATTTCACAGAACTTGTGCTCATCTTCCGACTCTTTATGATGTTCACACTCCCTAACTCCACTCCCCAAAGGATTCAATTCCACGCTCGCCATGCTGTCACTTTGCACATTGCCGGAATCAAAATTAATTCTTTTATATGAACATTCGTTTTGGGATAGGTGAGACGTTTTGAAAAAATCCTTCCAGTGATGTGTTCTCACATTGTTTAATATATCTTTAACAGGATTGACTTTACTGCACCGATCATTAATATATTCTTCAAATGTTTCTATGCATTCCGAAGAAGAATCACTGCCATTATCATAATCATCTGCGAGGAGGATTTCAAATTCAATTGGTTCATCTATGCTATTCGTACTCGATATGTCACATTCGAGGTACCTGTACTCATCATTGACTGGTGTACTCACAGCAGTAAAACAATTTTCGTCGAATGAATCCTGCTCTTCTGCAAAAATAATCTCTTCCGTTTCAGTACTCGCTTTGCTGTCATTGTCATTCTCCTTCCGCCTTCCCAGTTTCTTTATAAACCAAGTATTCATCGTCCCTAATATGGTATTTGTGGTACACATTGGCTCCTCTGCACATTCATCAATGACTGACATTTGAACTGATTCATCATTTAAAGTATTATCATTTCCAGCACTACTCCACTCTACCACCGTCCCTTCATCAATATCGTTGGTAGCTGGAATGGCCTGGCTGCTCTCAAGCAAGAACTCATTCAATGTTAGTTGAATATATTTTTTTGATATTGCTTTCCTTGGATACTTAATTTTCTTCGAATATCCTCCATCTGGCATATTCATCCACTTACGAATATCTTGCCTTGTTGCATTCTCATAATCTTGTGCAATACTCAAGCTAACGAGGACCCTTTCTATCCAACGATTTAGCTGCTTTGCCCCTGCACGTTGAAAGAATGTTACCTTTCGCTGCATTAATTCTTTGTCCTCCTGCCGTAACTTCCACGGGTTCTTCAACAAGTTACTTCTAATTCGCATTGCTACCACTTTCGTTTGATTTTCCATTGTTAAATGACTTTCCTCGTGCACGTAATCGCATCGGGCTTTCCAAATCGCTTCCCCGTATTGCAATAAAGCTCGGATTACATTAATATTCCATTCTCGTTTCGTGAACCTCACTCCTTTTTCTTCAATTTGTGAGTAATATGCTTCTTGTATATCTCCAAATTTATGGGTTAACACGCCCGCCATCATGTTGCTCACGCCTAAGTTGCATTGGTCAGCAAACGCCTGATTGATTAAATTCAAGTTTCCATCTCCTCTCGGAACAGTTATTTTATATTGCTGTGTCCATTGATAGAGGAGGGCCATGATTCTTTGTGTTACCACAGGATGTGTTTTTCGAGTTTGTAAGATTTTTCTTAGCTTAACTAAATTCTCTTCCCTCGCTGCTCTAGCTACCACACTTTTGCATTGGAATACATGGTCCCAGTCCTCAACTTTCTTTTTGCATAAGGGACATAAATTGGTAAGGCTCATTCCATTTCGTTGCATCATTTTCAACGTTGGTAATTGTTTATGAGCTAATTTACATAACCTGCTCTTCGTTGCATTCCTAGCTCTTCGAACTGCCACCCTAAATGCCTCCCACTCAATGTTACATAGCCATTTCTCCTCTATATTCCAGAATTTCGCAAGTTGAGCCTCTGACAAATGCCCATTGGTAAATGCCACAAGTTGTGCACATACATTTGATACTGGTCGACCAAATGGCAATTTCAATGAACATATTTGTGCATTATAGAAAGGAACAAAGTCATCATGCTCCCCACATGTTATATCCTCATATACTCCTCCCGCATATTCATCGACTAATTTGTTCAGTTTTGCATCAAACGGTAGGTCCTCGACTTCCATGTGCCTATCCTGATGTGCTTTCACATGCTGAAGATGGTATTTATTTTTGGATTTCCTTAATACTTGTTTCAATTCTAACTTCATATCAATATTATTTTCAAGGACATTTTTAGTACTCGGATACATTCCAGACTTCATATCTGATATAGCATTTGCACTATCAGTATATATTGTGATTTCATTTGATCGCTCGCACTCTATTTTTTCCTTTTGAACAAAGTCTTCCACAAAGGTAGTTACAGCCAATAGCGCCGCCAATTCCGGTCGCAAAGAACTTGCATCTTGTTTGGCACACGGCACTCGTCCTCGTCCTCTCACTAACACAACCCCCGCTCGATTCGATACCAACCACGCCTGTGCTCCTTCATCATTTTTATTTGATCCATCCGTTGCTGCTACATAGTCATCTTCCAAAATTGCCTTTACCAGCACATTTCGACTTTCTATAAACTCAACGTTGCCCCAATTCATTCGATGTAACCTCTTTGTGTCTTTCTCCAATCTCGACCTAACGTCATTACTCCTTCCTGCCTCCAACTCCCTTTTAAACGTTGTTGCAATTGCATACGGGTTATTATGTTTGTCCGCACCCACATCTGCCCATTGGTCAAACATATTCAGTTCATCTTTAGTTACACTTGGTTGCCACACATATCTCCCTCTTGTTCTTTGATATACTTTATCATTACTCCTCAAATATTGCTCTTCACCCTGTGTTCCATACTCCCACTCCCAGATTTGATGTGATTTCGATATCCACTGTCCTAAATGCTTTTTTCCAAGGTTTTTTTCCAAAATGGGGCACGCTTTACTTGTCCACCATTTCGCCCAAAGTTCTATCGGTTCTTGCTTAGCAAAGTCAAATTTACTTTTCCTTCTATTGGTACCTTCTTTTATATCCTGCAAAATTCTACGCCCCCTAAGATCCACAATGTCAGACAACATTATTACTTCCAAATATTGCCTATATTTATTAATACCTAGTAATTCCTTTTTTAAGAGCTCCCCACTATTTACCAAAATATCCATTATAAATCCATCATTCTGTCTTTGTTTGGCTTGTGTAATTTCCAAACTCACGTCCATTTCAATTGCTCTATCGTCATAATATTTCCACAAATGTTTTGACCAAGATTCAGTAACTAAGTGGGAAAATTTGTCATACTCGAGATTAAAAAATAGAGTCTCCGATCCGCATTCTAATTGAATGTTCTGGAATTCTATTTCCAATAGCTTTGCTGTTGTGTCCTTTCGACGCAAGTGCATAAGCAAGAACTTCGATTTTTCCATACCCATCAAATCATATATGTGAGTCAAATTTATTCCCCCATATTGGTCACCTGCCTGCAGAAGCGATCGGGGGTAATTTTTATTCATATAATTCGCATGCAGTAAAGTAGGATTGACAATTTTCATGAGTTCATCACACTGTTGTTTCGTAAACATATAGATGGGCAGACGATATTTCAATTGACTTTTTAACTCAGAGTCATACGATTTTCGTATTAATTTCGCAGGTAGTTGAGAATGTTTCATTCGATTAACCCAATTCCTCATGAAAGATTCCATTTGTTGGAACGCTTTTTTATTGTTTCCTAATGGGTTGACCCAGCAACCCAACGTTTTATGCTCATCTGTATTTTGCATTTTTTTGAACTCCCTGTCAAATCCATCTATTTGTTGTAACTTTATGGCATCATCAGGATGGGGTTCTTTAGGGATTGGAATACCATTTTTAAATTCCCAATCTATATGGTAGAAATGAGACTTATCTGCGGCTATCATTCCACCTGTTGTTTCCACATATTTGCTATGATACTGACAATTTAATTGGGCTTGTTACATAATCGTTTTCGATATTGTTTTTTGATTACATCCACATCCTGTATCATCAACGAACTTGTCCTGATTTTTTTTAACCCTTAATGATGTAGTCGGGCTTTTATATTCCATTCCTAGACAAGATTTCATCTTACATTTTGCTATGGTGTCGCTAGATAAAAGCAACCCTGGACCAGACCACGCGATGCCCTGTCCCAATCCATATAGTTTACTATCCGGGGAATAACAATATTTTTCTTCCGAAACACCATACGCCGTTTTCACATGAAATTCTTGACTTTCCACAAAGTTCACCATAAATTTAGCATCTTTAACATGCATTCCCAATTTTATGCGGGCCTCAGCTGCCACTAATCTTGCCAGTTCGCGGTCATAGTTCGACTTCATATCTATGTCATCATACTGAGCCTCCTGCGCTCGCATTCTATTGATGTCGTAATATAGTATTTTATTCAACACCGCCGATTGTGCCTGGCGTTTTTTTCTCCCGCCATACTGGTCATCAGACATATTGCCCGTCCGTTCCGCTTTTTTCATGAGGTTTCTTGCCCATAAAGCTTTTGCAATCGCATTTATTTCCGGTTCTACAATATGCAATGGTCTTAATCTGTGTATTTTGGGTGTACCAGGGTCTTTCGGAATTAGTACTGTAACTGTCACCTTCCATCTTTTCAATAATATAGACCTACGAAGTGATAAGTTCATAATATCATATATATTTCGAAATATCTTGGGAACCTTCGTCAATAACACTTTCCAATGACCGTAATGTCTTCCTGACGGTGACGTTGTTGTTTTCTCTTTAACCTTTGTAATATGATTTTTCCACTCTTCAAACGAATATTCAAATTGAGACATTTCCTTTACCCTCTCCGGTTGTGCCATTGCTTTAAAGTACTCTTGGATTTCTATGCTTTCGTTTTGCAAGTTTTCATAATTCTCATTTTTTATATTTTCTATAAATTCTTCTTTCATGAGTTGGGAGCTCCAACTATTCGTCGTTAAAGGAGTTCCCTCTGCCTGGCCAAAATGTTTTTTCATACATTGGAGCGTAAGTCTTTCTAAGATTTGCCTATCTTCTACCTGTATCTACTCCTTTATATCTTTTCCATTTTTTATTTTCAGCCTCTCCCACATAACATTCATATTATACACATCAGGACTTTTTCCATCAGTAACATCATACTCCGATTCTGCTGGAATCAAAACCTTAGTTATTCCTTGCTTCTTAATCATTCCATGTGTATTTCTGATTCTTCTCGCCTCTTTTCGTTGCACTTCAATATGTTGTAGTTTCTTTAACTCCCCCGCATAGGTAGTCATAGGGTTTCCATCGATGCGTTCTTGAATAAGGTCATCAAGGTGTGCTTTCCTATATGCGGCATCATTCTGTTTTACTTCACGCATTTCCTTTACTAACATCTTCAATGCAGATTCCTCTTTTCTTATTTCCGCAGATAAATCCCCGAATTTCCCATCCAAAGGACTCCGTTTTAGGCATCGGAGTCGTTTTCTACAGTTTCTTTCTTCTTTTATAAGTGCTCCCAATTTTGGAGACCATTCGTGGATAGCATTTTTATTCACAGATGTGCATTTCTTTTCCGCATATGTTAATATTTCCCCAATTTGAGTATCCAACCTATTTAATAAGTTTTCAAGGTCTTCATCTGACAAGTCATGGTGAGTTTCCATTAACACTCGAATTTTTTCCTCAAGGTTATGTTGTGTCCATTTTTCCAACACTCTTTTAATATATTCATTAGTCCTTCTTGGAGTTGATGCCTGCAATTTCCTCATATGCACCTGGCGAAACTCTATATCCGGTGTATCTAGGATGTGTTTCAATTTCACATCTATATACACACCCCTATGATCTGATGAAAACATTTTCGAAAATGGTGCCACCCCCAATCGCCTAACACATGGTATAAGCGTATAGCTCATCCATACACCATCAATAACATTTTTGCCTCTATCCTGTGTTCGCCATTTCTCCTTTGTTACAATTTTATCCTGCAATGCATTCGTCATGCCAATTTCATCCATACTTTTGGAAAATTTCGAACTCATCACACACTCGTTGAGATCTCCCAGTACTATTACTAACACGCCATTTGCAATATCTATATTGATGTCTTTAAGGACCGACTGAACCACATGTTCTCTAGGTTTCACTATTTTCCGCTTCTTATCATCTTTTTCGTCATTCTCACGAAAATGCTTATTCAACTCATTATATTGCTGAACATATGCTGTGGAATCTCCTATCTTCCCTCCAGAAGATTGTGATACTCTATAAAATGTGTAGATTTTTATGGTCCTTTTTTCCCCATAAAATTGCGTCCACGAATATCTTCCAAGACCATCATTTCCACTTCCTGCATATCTCCCCGCCAATTTTCCCATTGCTATAGTCATTACCCCACCCGGCTGGTAGCACGCATCCTTATCATATCCATGTGTATTAGTGACACATAATTTAGCACCTGGACAGTGATATTCTACTAACATTTTTAACCTACTTTGTACAAAGTGATTATTACTATTTAAAGTAGCCTCCGGTAACGCCAAAAAATCAATTTCGTTATCATTAACATCCTCCAATTCACTTCTGAAGATCCGAAAGTCCTTGGTAGCTCTCACTCCATTTGGATTTTGGAGCCATATTCTTATATCTCCTTTCTCCTTATGCTGTATCTTATTTCCTATCCACTCCTCATCATTCATCCAATCATTTGCAAATGTAATTTGCTTATTTATTATCACTCTTTCCTCTTTCTCTTGCTTCGTGGAAGAATTATTTGTCGAAACATACGGGTTTCTGGCTTTTCGTTTGGCTTCCGTATTGCCTCGATTATCAAACTCATCTACATTAAATGTATTAATGTTGCCCATTTTTTTGCACATTTTCTGCAGTTTATCGAAGACACTAGTTATCACTTGTTCTCCTTTCCTATACGCTTCACTCGTTCTAAAGCGTTTCCATTCCCCTTCAGAATGTCCTCCACTCACTGACCCCCTCTCACCACAAGAAGGTGTCACTCCCTGAAGGGACATTATTGGTTCTTCCCAGGTACCGATACGCCACTCATTTGTGCGTCATCAGCCCTGGTACTTACAATTTTCAACTCTAATCGAGTCATGAATCCTTCCAATGTCGAATTCATTGTGGTCATTCTCGCATCAAAAGATTTTTTAATATCTTCTGAGTACGCAATATGCAATTCTTCGAACTTATTCATTACCATATTTTCACTTTCCCTCATTCTTGTATCAGTTCTCTCCTCAATTTCCGATAATGCCGTTTCAAATTTCGTATCCAATTCCCTCATTTTTTTGTTTAACCGTTCTTCTAGCACTGCTTCATTATTGCCTTTATTGATCAGTTATATCTCAGCCGTATTGCTTTTTCCTGTATTAGTCTCCAGAGATTCAACTCGCTTCAAAACTTGTTGAAGGGTACTAACTATCTGCAAATTCTGTGACTCCAAAGGTGGTGGGGATGGGCTAAAAGCTGAATAGTGAAGATTTAGTTTATTCATCTTCGTTGGTGGTTCCTTACTTGCTTGTGCATATGTTTTCGTTTTTGTTACCTGTGCATTTCCATGACGAACCTCATTTTTCTCTTGCGTATCAAACTTTCTCTTCAGAAACAATAAATAGTCAGATGCTGTCTCGATTTAGCTTCAATCGCTATTTGCTTTTTTTGAAAGATTTCTTCAACGTCGTTGTGTTTGAAGTGTGCACGCGCCAGGGATTTGAAATCGTTCCCAAACAACAGTTTGACAGTTTTTTCATGTTCCTCGTCATATATAAGATGGAGGTTTCCAGTAGGTCCAATTTCACATGCTTCCAAAAATTCGTTACCACCATAAGTAATTGTACTAACCCACTCCTGGAATGATGATGTATCTCCATTTAGCAATTCATACTTTTTCGTTGGATAGGATATGCCATACACCGTTCGCCTCTCAATTTTGTGAAGGTATATGTTATGGCTATAAAAAATTTGCTTCATTGTTTTCTGGTGTTCCTCATCTTGCATATTCATAAAAGGCACATATGTAAGGTTTGGGCAATTTCGGTATTGATATTGCAACATTTTTTCATTAACTATATCTTTATGCACCTTTGGAACCTCCAATACTAACGCTCGTGTTTCGATCTTTTGTCCATTGTGATGCATCCAAGTCTTTCTGGGAAATACATTTACATCATCTCCAATCTCCAGCGGTTTCAGATATTCTTTAACATGAATTTTAAATTGTTCTCTATTATAAAAATCAGGATGCATGGAATGGAAAAATTCAATGGTATGTACCATCGCTGCCTTAATTCTGTCAATTGATGCAAATCCGTTGTTCGCCCGCATCCATTTGAATACATGAAGTTTTAGATGTCGCAGGTTTTGATGGCCTGATATACGGAGAGAAAAATGTAGTTTTCCATTATACTGGTACATGCCTTGAATATATTTATTCACTTCTTGTTCATCATATGGGATCTTATTAACATCATCAATCATAAGGTCGCTGTTGTTTTCATCATCATAAGCCAGGAGAATTGAGCTTTGGTCTGCCGACTTCCAAACATTGAATATTTCCTTCAATTTCTGACTAACATTAACATGAAGTTCCAGTTGTTGCAATTTAAGGCGTACAGTATATGAGTGACGGATTTGGTTCACTCCATTTTTCACATTCTGTTTCTGGATTCTTTCAACCACAGGGGGCCTATCTTTCGGGGCTCTCGGTGTCACATTCATGGAAATAGCCGCTACATTTAGGCCCGAATCATCATACAACGGGGCGTGCTTCTGTACAAACGATTTGCCACCATCATGGATATTAGGTACTTTAAATTGTTGCCCAGCTGTTTGTGCTTTTTTCTTTGCTTTTAGCATTTCTCGTTTACGGATGCTCCATCCTCCGAGTTCCTTTTGTAGATAGGACAGATCTCCTTTCATCAAACTTAGCTTTGTTGTTTCTGGGATTTGAACTCTCAATTCATCTGCAATTCCTGTAATAACCTCCCGAATTTTTTCACAACGTTTCTCCAGCATCTTTTCATCATTTGACTTTTCTTCTGACTGATCATTTATTTCAAACCCTTTCACTGGAGTAACCACATTCAACTTAGTGTTGATTTCCTCATGGAAGGTTTCCTTCAATTTCTTAGCCGGTGCCTTCGTGTCCACAAATTGCACGCGTTTAGGTTTCACGATTTGTTCATTGTGTTGTGCCTCAGTGATAAAGTCTTTATGAAATGAACCTGGTCCTTTGCCTTTTGTTTGAGGGGTCTCTAACATCTCGGATTTGCTTCCAAACGCTTGGACAAGAACCTTTTTGCATTGGAGCTTATCCAATGGCATTTCCAGGTCAAAAATTGAGTCATTAGTCGTTTCCTTAAAATCAATCTTCAAATACTTGCATAATTGCCCAATTTGATCACAAAGTCGCCTCGCCTTCATTTCATCATCTTGCTTCTCCTCCATTTCTACATCTCGATTTGCATTTTGATAACCATAGTTATCATCAAGGAACTGTTGTTTCTCTTCTTGGGGGTCCTCCATTAGGATGTTCCAATAATTACGCTTTTCCTTGACTTTTTGCTTTTTAAATTCCGTTTTATGATAACTTGACGTATCTTTGTAATATTGTTTTGCTGATGTTTTGTTAAATTTCCTATTAGCTTTCAAAGCACGTAGTTCATTCGTAGAAAGTAAAGGTTTGCATCGAGTTTGCGGCGCGTTCATATCTTCTGGTTCAGTCGTGCTTGGAATGGAATCTTTAAAAAAATCTTTTACCATTTTGCTTGGTTTCTCATCCCCTCGTTCAAGTTCATTGACTATTTCAATCACTGTATTTACAGTGTCATTTTTTTCATCTAATTTTGCTTGTGGTTTATCAAATTTTCTCAAATTCGCATGCTTATCTGTAATAAGAGAATTAGTATATGTTTGATGCATATATTTTGGTTTCGGTAGCGATGGGTGACCGCGACCGCCGCGTCCAGGTTGGATCGCAAGCCTCATTGTCGGAGGTGATTTCAGCTCTCGTACGTAGCTCTTAGTACTTAGTAGTATGTTTGTCTGTAGGCTCTACGTGTTGCAAATCTGTACAACAGTAAAAAAGTTAAGTATAATTAAAATAAATTATATTTACAATAGCTCTCCTGTTTGGCCTTAGATACCCAGCATAACCTCCCATACCCCAAAACCACACTGACAACAGTACAGCTGATGGGTGCTTGAATGAAACTATCAGCCAAGTGAATACAAGCAATTGATATGATATTTTATTGACTTATTGATATGACTCATCAAACCCAATTTACTGTCCTCTATTGGAAACCTGGTCATACTAACCTCAGAGATTATCATACTAAACATCATTTTCTCTCTCATCATTTTTGCATGGAACTAACAATCTTTAATTCACCTTAACTTTTACACAAACTTGGCATCTTGCAAAGATATCATAATACTCTACATACTAATGTATACTCGATGTATGTAGGATCCACTTCCAAGTGGAACCATTCCCAGATACAAGTTCAGAACACAACTGAGTTAAGAATAGACATAAATTAAGTTAGAAAATCTTAATACTACACTACCCATTGTAGTGTTACTCAATTCTCAATAAAATGCAATCCTTTCCTTTCAATTTTGTTTTTCATTAAGTCATATGAAGTCTGATTTCCAAGTGATCACAGAGTCTACATTGTACTACTGTACCTCTTAGTCTACATTATTGCAACAAAAAATTTAGAACTCTAGAGAGAGTGTGGAGCTTTCATCAGCTTTAGTGGTTTAGGAGCTTGGTTGAGGTTTACACGCCCGCGTGCCCAAATCCATCAAAAACATGTGGTTCGATACGTATTTGTGCTATGGAATTGGCCTGTGAGACGTGGAATGAAATTAACAAGTATTGATAAGAAAAACTATAAACCTCTTGAAAACCTGGATGTGGTAGTGTCCGCAAGAAGTAGTTGGTGTTTCCCTCTCTAGCCATATGCAGAAGGGGAATCTTTCATAAAATCTTGAGCTCCGCCCAACAATCACAGCGCCTTCTACTTGAATCCAAAATTAAAACTACACTCATGTAAGAGAGGAAGTTTAGGAATGGATTTATCTGTTTACTCGACGGTACCGTAGACTTAGTTTCTTGAAGGAATTTGCGTGCCTGTCGTGAAAAGTATGGTACGCCTTCTCCGTATGAAGCCCCTACTCACACTAGACAAAACAAACCACATAGGTTCACCCACTGAGAACAGAGGGAATCCAAAGACGTGCTGAAAAGCAACTAATAAATCAAACCACATTCAACACCTTGATAGCAAATACTCGAATATATTATATTCACATTCGAAGACACAAGCATAGTTTAGTTAAGAGAATGGTTTTTGATGATCTTCATCATGTCAATGAGGTCATGTACCAGGCTTTCTCGAAACATGAAAAGATTGAGATGAGCCCCATGAAGCAGTACATAGCGATTTTCGCGACCATAGTTGTCATGGTTAGCTCTCTATTTACATTATGGGCACTTGCAAGCAAAGAAACACAGGAATACGAAGAACAAAAGCGGGAACCTATTCTTTCTTTGCACGCCCAAAATAATTGTTTCCAAAAAAATAATGACGATGGAAAGGATCATTGAACAAATAAATATAGACGAAAGAAATAAACAATTTCATGTACAATTCAGCTACATAAATTAAAAAGAATTTTAAGAGTTAATATATTCAGAATTTGATCAGTGTTCAAAAAAGTCGAAAAGATGATGTGGTTACCTTTCTCACCAGAAAAATGCGAGGCGAAACAAATAATAAAACAATACAATCCTATTCACAAGAAATCTTCGTTACCTACCCCTTCAACTTTATTACGACAATATGCATAATAGTAAGAATCAAAGAAGTCCAATCTTTGCTTGACCATCATTGTAACCAGTTAATTTACTTGATTACAGGGCCAGATTTGGGCTGACACTCTCGCAGGAATCGGATGCAGCTGACTTTGCAGAGGATGAAGATGAATTTGAATCCAACGACACTGTTCTTGGCATGGTTGTATTATCAGGTGCCTTTAAAACTTTATTTTTATTGACTTCACCGGAGTGTATATCTATATGCAAGTTTTTTTCCTTGTGCGCATCTTTTGACCATGCATCATTGATAATCATGGGTTCTTCTTCAGTACTTTTTTGAGATGTCACATTTTCCGTGGAGTTTACTGTGTTTGTAAATTGTGCCATGAAAATCTCAAATTTAGCTATCTTTCCTCCCATACTTGCAACTGTATTTTCTAGTTTCCTGACTTTTTGTTTCAGCTGTTCTACTTCTTTTTCTTGTTGAGCAGCGGCATTTCTCACCTTTCTAGTAGATCGCTTGATCTCTCTCACAAGATCCAATTTATCCCTTTGAAAATTGGGATGACGATACTTTACATGTTTGGCAGCACCAGGATCGCGAGCACTTTTGGGAATGGGCAGTGCGTGGATTTTGTGAAAGTCGTAAAAATTGAGATTGCGGATGAAGGAATCAAACTGTTTTGTTTGCATATAGTTGGGCATGATTTCACTAGCAAAAGCTTTTGTATCTTTCACAACAAAAGTCTGACCATTATCATCCCTATCACGTTAAGTAAGAAGTGATAATTTTTTGAGAAATATAGTCATAAATGCAAGCAGAAATTTGTAATCAGGCTTCATTTGACTCACCAAGCTGCAATATATGGTGTATCTCTGTCACTACTACTTATCATCTGATACAATTCTATGACGTATTACAAAAGAGGATGGACAGGATAAACACGAAGATAGGAATAGGATTTCGATTTCTATAACACCTTTGCTTTCCCAAAATACTCACTTGCTATGAAAGGTTGGACACCATACATGGGATGAAGTTGATTGTCATTATTTTTGCTATTTGATTTAGCTGCTTTTTTTACCTCATTCTTCGATTTGGGCGATCCATGTGTGGTTTTACTTGACTCAGCAATACTCTTCGCTGCTGCAACCGCAGAAAGTGTCACAAGAGAATACTCAGATTCATGTCGTTGTCGTTTGTTGCTATTCATAGAGGACATGCTCAAGGTCTCTGCAGGAAAGGATCTGCAACAAAATCCTACGACGACACCCTTCTCACTATCTATTGGATTTTCTGGAATTCTATGGAGCTCCAAATTCTGCATTATTCTTGATTGATCTGATAGGTGGCCGAACCCCTATATGATGTCGCAATATAAAACCTTCAAAAACATATGAATGCGTACACACAATATATTGTAAAGCATTGTACGCAAAAAATAATTTTGAAAAACTGCTTCTCTCTTTTATTTTCAAACAAACAACAAACAAACCATAAAAAAGGTTTTGCCAAACAACAACGGTAACTACTGCTGTCAAGATTATTATAACAAAATTAATTATTATTTACAAAATTAAAGAAAAAGATTTTTTTCTTGGAACGTATAAACAAAAAACTGAAGCCAAACATATTTGCAAATGAACAAAACATTATCGTTGGATTCTTCGACTAGATGCAGCATATTTAAACCTAATTCAAACTCTTAATCAAGATATACATCCAATTTTATTTTTCATAATATGGATCAAGATAAACTACTTGATTTGTTCTATCCATGCGTAAAAAATATGAACTCCTTTAACATGTAAAGAATAAAAAAATGTTACATTTGTGGCCATTGCTCAATATACAAATCTAGTCATTTTTGAAAGTTCATGATGTGGAGAAATGAACTGCTACACAGAAGCAAACTGCGACGAGTTCTTGGATTTTTACTTCATGATCAAAAAGTAAAGCATATTTCATCAAAGCAGCAACAGACAACAAAAAGAGGAAAAAGAAAAAAACAATCATGCTTACAAATGAGGAATGTCACGTTTGATTGATCTCAAGTACGTAAGTATGCGTGCACTAGCATTTATTTAGGGATAGTGTGCCTTCTGTTCTTATGCTGGGTTTTGATAGACGAAATTCTTTAACTAAGAAGATGAACGAAGAATCGTGTATGTACAAAGTAGTATATTTACTATATACACTAAATAAACCATTGAGAAAAGAAGAAAACAACAATGACACACCATTGCATCAGGTAATTCTGGCGCTCAAAAGAACACCGTATCATAATTGAAATTGGATTTAGAATTTTCTCACTTTTGGAAAACATAAAAAAGAGAGACAAGCAAGACATTTTAAACTCCACAAACTTCATGATGATCAAATCACCCAAAAGGAAAAGAACAAGAATGCATCCAAAATTCATGATTATATTTGTGATTTCCTCCATGCCATTTGTTAGTTCGTTCTCTTCACCATCAACATCCAAACACAAAGATATAATCGTAAAGAGCAAAGCTACTAAGTCAAATGCAATTCCATTAGTACCCAAAAATCCTACTGCGAAACGAGAACTATCCGTTGGTGACTTAGCACTTGCAGGAGCTCTTGCAGCTATTGTGGGCGACGTGGGACTTCATCCAATTGATTGCATCAAAACAGTGCAACAAAGTGATCTTGCATTTGGGATGAATTTGTTGGATTCATCGAAATATATATGGGATAATTTTGGTTTCAATGGCTTTTACAGTGGATTAGGACCCTATTTGGTCGGGGATAGTTTAGGGAGTGCTGTTAAGTTTGCTGCGTAAGTTTTTTGTCTTTCTTTTCAATACTGATGAGGACGTATTTGTAACTTATCTCTCTCTTTTGCAATTAAAATAAAATCCTGTATGATTGGATCCAACGATAAAACAGGTTTGAGTACTTCAAAAGTTGGGCTTCCAAAAATATTGATGAAAAATACATGGGATTAAGTATATTTATCTGTGCTGGGCTCGCTTTTTTGGCTGCCTCCACAATCATTGTTCCAGGCGAACTAATAAAACAAAGAATGCAAATGGGGCAAATTAGCTCCATTTGGGACGGGTGCACTTCTATTTATAATGCTGATGGGATTTTAGGATTCTATAAAGGTTTCACACCACTATGTATGCGTGATGTCCCGTACACTATGCTGGAGCTAGGGCTATATGATTTTTTAAAACGAACGTATTCCGACATGAGAAACAATGATAGAAAAGATGGGGCGGAAGTTTCACTGACACAGATGGAAGAGATTTGTGCTGCTGCCATGACAGGGGGTATTGCAGGGTATGTAACAACTCCTTTCGATACATTGAAAACAAAACTTATGGTAGATGATCAGATGATGTATACAGGCTTTGTTGATTGCTTGGTCAAAAGCATTAATGAGCACGGTTTGGATTCCTTATGTCAGGGCGGAGTTGCCAGAATAGCTTGGTTGGTACCATTTACAGCTATATATCTACCATGCTATGATCTCATCAAAAGAAAACTTGAAAGCATAAATTCCGGAAACGAGAAATGATGATATAGCGGAATCAATAAGATCAAGAGGACGTAATACCTCGTAAATAAAACATTCATGAACATATCAATTTTAATAAAATCGAGATATTGCCCAAATATTTTTCCTCGTCCTCATCAAATGTCAAATGTACGTTCATTTTCATTATCTGATGCAACCAAGTCATTTTCTTCAGTTTCTTGCATTTCAACAATCTTATTTTCAGAAGATAGAGATTCGAAATCTTGGATTCGATTATTTCTCCTCTCTGCTTGTTCTCCATCTTTTACATCCTTCAAAACAGCCTGAAGTCTCTTCGATCGAACATTGGCAAACTTGATATTGTCGCTATATGTCATGAAATATGACTCTAGTTTTGTTTGTCGGGATCCCTTGGCCATTTCTTTAAGAACAGGAACAATTATTTTATCAGTTTCTTCGTGCCTCCAACCAATCAACTTCAGACAGAAACTTCGTGCACCCTCTAAGTCAGGAACACCCCATGTGAACTTCACCTTTGATTTATCTACTACTGGTTTTGAATACGCATTGAAGACGCTGGGGGAAGGAAACTGTTTAGGAGCAATCCATCTTGTTCGAGCAGACCTATGTTTCACATGAAACTTTTCCACTTTGGACAATGATGACCCTTGTGAAAGTTTTACTCCAGACTTTCCACTTGCATCAAGAGTAGGATCAAAACCTTCCAACCATTTTTTGAAATCGGTTAGACCTTTTACAACTCCAACCTCAGCGCCGACAGGAAAGGCTCTCAATATTTCCATACCATTCACGATTCCCACACCCTTGACCCCATCTGTGTAATCCCCTCCCAAAAGCATGGCCAATGCAATCATAGAATTTTTGGTTAAAGCCATTTCTCTCTCTGCATCGCTTACACGGTATACTTCAACGTATTTTTTATCGTCAAATATATTCTTGTAGACAGTTCTACCACCAAACACAAATGCATCACTATCTTCTGTCACAATACCATCGACTAAACCTAGTTCTTCAAGGGCAGCACATTGTGCTTCTGCCTCAGACGGTGACTCTACATATGGAATACCAAAGAGTTGAAGCAATTGAATAACTTCACTTTTCATCTCATCAGTTACTGTAGCCATATCCCTTTCATGTCTCTTGATTTCTTCATTTAACATTTCTTCCTCTTCTGCAAGGCTGTCAACTTTGGACGTGCTTGCTTCAAGTAGACTATTGATAAAAGCTCGTTTCCGAGATTCATCTTCTTTATCTGAGTGTTCTACTATAGAAGGTTTAATATCAGTAGTTTTTGAATCCGTAGAGGCGGGAGATGGCAATACCACTGTACTCTTAACTGGTAATTCCAGAACTTTTACTTCTTCAGAGTTCTCACTACTTTCGTCATCATCAATACTAATTACCTTTTCATTGTTGGCCACATCAAGGGAACCACACTTTACATCAATATGATCTGCAAAAGCTCTACGAACGGCTCTTCCTGCCCAATCAGTCAAGTTTGAGGCAGTCCGTTGAGCTTGTAAAAGTGCTGTTCGGTTGGAAGTACTTGGTATATTTTCCATTGATTCATTTTTTTCAATTTCCATTACTTCATTCGCACTATCTTCCATCTCTTCTTCCTCATTATGAAACTGAGAACTTGCTTCTTGTGTATTGCCTTCTTGTTGAAAAGTAAAAGTATCATTATTATTGTAAAAAACGACTTTTTCTTTTTTTGAATCTTTCAATGCATCAAAGCTTCCATATTCTTTTTCGATGGAAGAATGCTGAAACGGTTTAGCCATTTCTGTTTCATCATCGAAATCATCATGATTTTGCTTTGAAGTTTGAGAGGTATCTACTTGAAACGATTCCTCTAAAATATCTCCATCAGGTTTTCCCTCCTGTATAGAATTGCCGTCTACCCTATATTTTTCGAAAGCATTACTGGTATTTTCTTCATTGGATCCAATGGAGTCATCATCTTTGTTTCCTTCTTCCCAATGTATTTCATCTGATTCATCATCGGAGTCAAGATCATTTCTACCACCATTCGTTGCACAAACATCATCGTTTGTTGATTCTTTCACAAACTGGATATCTTTCTCTTTATTCGATGCAAAAATCGGTTTGTCATCACTACTCTCTTCGTCAAGATTTTGGACAATGCCTAATACTCCTACATCATCATCGCCTTCAATATCTGAATCAGAGTCTGATAGTTGCTTTGTTCCAAATGACGACAAAAAGCCGAAAAGCTTTTCTTTTTGGAGCAATGGTTCATTTTTTATGGTATCCGGTGAGTACTTTTCTGAATCTTCTTTCTCTTCCTGATTAATCTCATTTTTCTTGGTCGAACTATATATTGCATCAAAGGCATCAAAATCATTCTCATCTTCGGAATCAAAACTATTTTTTTCACCAATTTTGGATGTTATTATTTTTTTATTGGGAATAGTGACACTCTCGTTATCAGCACTTGGGTTATATCCTTCATTGACTGCATTTCTATCTGAATTCTGAATTGCAGTTGCTAGCATTTCATCCTGAAGGATCTGCTTTGTTCTAATAGATTTTTCTTCGTCAGTTCCCTTTTGCGAAGATAAGAAAGTCGGATTATTTGGGTGTGTCGGTATGTCATCAATGATAAAACCTGCCTCTTCATCTGAAGAATCGGATAGGGGGTTGATATCGTGAGACCCATCACGAGAACGTTGTATATTTGTCTCCGAAGATTCAAAAGGAACCTCATTTTTCTTTGCTCCATCAACATCGTCCACCAAGAAACCACCACCAGTGCTAATGTCACTATCTTCATCTTCAAGATCCACAAAAGTTACTTTGGATGTTTTATTATTATCTATATCAAAAATGTTGTCATCTTCCTCACTTTCACTACCATTTGAAGTTTCAATATTTCTTTTTAATCGAGGTTTTGTTTTGTTTGTATGTTCTCGTTTGAATCCCAATACTTTATCTTTTTCTGTGGAGTTCGTATCAGTAGTAAAAATAAATCTTTTCGATGGATCTGAGGCAATACGTTCACCTCTTTCAAAATCATTTTTTTTCTGACGCTTTTGATCCTTTTCATAGGACGTACTATCACCTTCTTCTTCATTTTTGGTGGCTGGATTTATGGCTGCAATACGATTCAGTTTTTGGTTCAAATGACTTTGTTTCAAGAAATTCCTTAATTGTACTTGCGAATAAGCAATTGGGTTTCCTGCCACCGGCATAAATTCTTGCCGACTTCGTAACCTTTGCTTTCTCATGGCAGTCTCAAAAATATCTGTACGCACATGATTTGGCATACTAAGAACAGCATCTTCGTCGATATCTGATTGATCAGATGGGAGATCTACATCTTGTCTTATTGGTTGATATCTTCTGTATTTGGCTCTATACCCTTTATTTGCATTGGATGTAGACTCTTCTTCATCATCGCTATCAGCTAATATAGGTTTATCAAAATCGTTTTGTTTGGGTTGTGGATCCTTTTCATAATCGTCATCATCTTTTTCGTCAATAGAATCAGAATCAATATTGACAATTTCAACATTTCTATCTATCTTTTCGGATTTATGATTTTGGTTTGGCTGCAGATTATTATCTTGTATGTCATTATTAGATTCATTCGGTTTCTTTGTTTCATCATGTTCATCATGTTCATCTTCTTCCAAATGAAATCCACTTGCAAATGCTGCTTTTGTCCTTCGATTATCTGTTGTACCAACTACCATTTTCCCAAATGTTAGATTTGTTCCACCTTTTTGTTTCCTATTTTTTTGCGTTTCTTTCGACCTTTGTATCTGCTGCAATAAAATTCGTCTTGCTAATTTTTTGATAGCAGCATCTTCACCCTTTATATCTTCACCTCCGAATAAGACACGTTCTCGACGTTGTCTTCGTGCTCGTATTTCCCTCATTTTAATTTCCGGTGTCGGTCCATCAAACACAAACACAGGTTTAATCCCAAAAAACAATAATTTACATATTCGTCGAATAAATCCAATCAAATGAGCGGATGGTTTCGTCTGACCAGTGTTAGGATCTCTCATTGCTTTTAGAAATTGAGTAAGCCAAATAGATGCATCAATAGCAAGAGTTTTATTGGTCAACGTTTCGACTGATATTCGTCTACCGATTGGCATAAGGAGTCTCCATAATCCATTCACTCCCATGTTTCTTTTGGATGCAGAGCAAAATACTTTAGAGGATTTTTAGACTCGAATGTGGTTGCTCAATGTATTACTATATCATTGTATTCTACTTCAGTAAGTTTGATGGAGAAAATGATGTGAAGCCAATGAACATTATCATCATGATAGAATAAAAATATAATCTTTACTATTTATAATTTTCATAGAAGTCAACATTCACAACAACAAGACACTGTGGCCGAGTGGTTAAGGCGATCGACTAGAAATCGATTGGAGTAATTCCGCGTAGGTTCGAGTCCTGCCAGTGTCGTTTCTTTTTTATCAATGGTCATGATTCAACATCGCAAAGCATTGTATTTTGATGATCATTGCTGTTTGTATTTCTTGCCAGAGACTTCTTCCACTGCAGCACTCATAATGGTCATATAGGTGGTAGCGAGGTTGAATTATATGTTTCGGAGAAGTCTCTTTCCGAAAGAGCTTTTCCTATCCAGTTTCCTAATTTTTTCGTATTGGGCTACGTACTATATCCATCACGTTTTAATAATTTGATTTTTCAATACCTATACTCAAAAGACGGCAGATCGTAAATTGGATTCGAAATCATGGTGGGCCGAGGAAGGGGACGAGGAGCATCCTTACGAAATAACAACGATAACTACCCAAGACATCCTAGTGCCAATAATAATTATCATCCCCGTGATTATCATTCGCGAGACCGTGATTATGTAGATCGAAACTATCACCGTGAAGCATCCTCGTCAACTCGATGGTTGCGCGATCCTCCTTCCACAAATTCTTCTTCTTCTACTTCCTCTGTTGGAATAGGACGTGGTAGAGGGAGAGGAAGAGGTGTGGGCCGTGGTGGAGTGATTATGGACAATCGACCAGCTTGGATGACGCAACAGGAAGATATTCAAATGGATCAATTTTCGAGAGATAGAGCTCGTGAGAAACA
>Ga0209092_10001359_pt1 | contig 24023 bp, 27 predicted proteins | sample FraStrMetagenome_FD_187446 | JGI IMG/M metagenome (GOLD analysis project Ga0209092, IMG submission 187446) | Marine eukaryotic phytoplankton communities from Arctic Ocean - Fram Strait ARC3M Metagenome (SPAdes) (version 2) | ecosystem: Environmental > Aquatic > Marine > Oceanic | place: Fram... | reverse complement strand
TCAAAATCTGCAAGAGCTGTTGGGTTACCACCACTCCATACATTTCCTCTTTCTTCAACTACATAGAAAAGTCCTTCTGAACCTTTGTTACCTACACCACTTGCTACACCTTCAACAATTGCTGCTGCTCCTGAAGCTGCTTCAGCTGGTACTGCTTCAACCATAGCTGTTTCTAGATAGTCTTCAAAACGAAGTCTAGTTTCATGCTCTGATTTCATATACCATAAGAAACCTGTTGCTCCATTTTCAGTTGTAACTTCAATCCATCCAATCTGCGCCATGTCAGAACCACTTACTGCGTAACGGTCTTTAATGATAATTGGAGAATTAGAGAAAATCTGATCATCAGCTTCTAATTGACCTTGCATTCCAACAGATCCTTTCTGGAATTCTGAACCATAAATAAATAAAGAACATACTACTGCTGCTGCAACTCCCTGACCTGCTGCTTCATAGTAAGCTACATCAATTGTTCCAGCTCCTGTATTAACTGCTGTTACAATAGCTTTGTTGCTAAGTATTGAACCTGCTGTACTGTCAGATATCATAATTGTTTGTCCAACACGAATAGCAATAGAACCAGCTCCTGGTACTAAAGTATCTCCAATTGTTAAAGTAGCTGTTAACTGTCCTGCTGCTGCTGCAGAAGTTACGTTAGTATACTTCGTGTGTAATCTTCCTTGTTCTGCCCATTTAATAAGGTCAGAATTAGAAGGCATCTCAGCACCAACCATTCTTAAGAATGATGCTACTGTTCTGTTTCCATAACGTTCAAATTCTTTTTCGTAAGTATCTGGAAGATACTGATTTAAGAAATCAAAGTTAGTAATATAATTTGTCTGTAATAAGACTTGTTCTGAACTTGGCTGCAAGTCAAAACCTGGTACTGCATCTACTGCCATAATTTTTGTTTTAAATTTTTAAACTTATTTTTTACTTCTAATTTTTAATCCTCTACCGCTTGTATCTGAAATTTGCCTAGCTTTAAATCCACCTTCTCCAATCACTTGGGGAGTTTTTCTTACCGACATGTTGACGTTTTTACTTTTTTTACTAACATCACCTATCGCATCAGACTTCCCTTGCTCATAAAAATAATTGGCAAAACGCTGAGGATCCATTGCAGCAGCTAATGCCGAATGCCACCCTTTAGCATCTTTAATTAAACCATTATCATCAACATACTTGCCAATAAAATTGTTTAAATCGCTTTGTTTAGACTTCATTTCAGTAGCATCGCCATAAGAATAGTTTACGTTTTTATCTCCTACATTGAACTCAAAACCTTTGAACTCGGAATTAAAAACTTCACTTGTTTGTTTTTTGAAAAACTCACTTTTTCTTTTAGCAACTTCTTCAGCTGACTTTGAATTTTCTATATAACTCTTGTAAGCTTGTATATCTTTAGCTTGTTCTTCAGAAATAGAACCCCCACTTGACTCAAGAGGAACTCTGTATTTTTCTTTTAACTCATTAAGATATGTTTTCGCTTTTGAAAGTTCTCTTTTTTTAGCAATATTCTTTTTCTTTATATCTTTTTCATCATCTAACTCTTCATCATATGAAAACTTTTCTTCCATTAGATAAAAAATGTCTTCTTTATCTAAGTCTGATTCAGTTAAAGAATAGTACTCTTCTAATACCTGGTCTTCATTTAAGTCATCGTAATTTTTATTTACTTTTACGAAATCTTCAAATCCACGCCCTGTATCTTTTTTATAATCTAAATATTTAGAAACATCCTCAGGTAAATCTTTTGCTTGCTCTCTTTCAACAAACAAATCATCTACAGATGATATATCTTTATTATATCTGGTTTTAATATATGAAAGAACATCTTCGTCTTTTAATCCGATATCTTCATTTATCGGTTCTTCATCTACTTTATTTACACTTGTATCTTCAACAGAAGTAGTTTCTACCTGTGTTAATTCTTCATCATGTTTTTCAAGTAGTTTTGCTTCTACTTCCTGAACAGATTTTTCTGTTACAGGATTTACTTCTTTTACTTTAAATTCCATTTGATTTTATTTTTACAAAGTTAATATTTAATTAATTTAATTATCTAGGCTCAAATTCAGCAAGATCAAAACCGTCAAGACTATCTTCGTTAGATTCAAAACTTACTGATGGTAGATTATTTTTTCTTTGTTCTATTAATTTAGATTGCTCTGTATTAGTCTGAGATATTCGTTTAGATTTAGCACCTTCTCTTTCATCTTCTCTTTTTTGTAGTCCTTCTTGTTGCATTTTAGCTACTTCAACATCTACTCCTTTTAGTTTCATTTGTAATGAAAATTCAAGATTCATTAACTCAGCTTTTATAGAAGCTTCACCCTGCATTTTTTGAACACCAAATTTCATTTTAGCTTCCTCTAATTCAATTAGAGCTTTCTGTTCCATTACAAATTGTTGCATCTTAGCTTGAGCAGCCATTTGTTGAGACTGTTGATTTATTTGAGCTTGTTGTTGAGCAGCAGCAGCTTTTTGTTCTTGTATAGTGTCTTCTTTAGCTTTTCTTTTTAATTTTAAAACTTGATTAGCTAATTTTATATTTCTTATTTCACGAATATCAATAGCATCTTCTAAATTTATAGAATCTCTTTGAAGAGCCATTTGAATATTTTGTTCAAGCATTTTTCTTTCCTCTTCGTCTGGTTCTATTTCTATAAATATACCAAAGTCACTTAAATATAATTTACTAATCTCATCAAGTATCGCTACATTAAACTTACCTATTTGATTTACAAATTCTTCTTTGAAATCAGAGTACTCTAAAACATCAGCAATTCTACTAGATAATGCAGTACATAACCTTTGTGTTATTTGAAGTCCTGAATCTAATATATGTCTTGTTGCGGTGTTACTACTTAATGCGGCTAACTTTTGTAATCCAACTAACGAGTAAGAATCAGGAGTTGAGCCATCTCTAGCTTCATTTAATCCTGTTACATCCCTTAACATTTGCATGTAATGATTATATGTTCCAACTAAACTTTGTATTTTGCCTTGACCTGAATTACTGTTTAATTGTTGAATAGGAACTTTTGCTTGGTTATAATCTCCATCTTGAGTATAGCTTCTACCAATAACACTACCTGTTTGAAAAAACATTCTAAGCGCATCCTCTGGATTATATGCTTGTCCAGTTCCTAAATCTACTTCATTAAGACCATCTGCATCTATAAATACACCATCTGGAACAATTCTAGATATTACTTGTTGAAGTTTTAAATGAGTAATCTGAATTAAATCTGCAAACGTAATCATACGTCTTGTAAGTGATTCAAATACACCTTTATACATTCTAGGCGCACAAGCTACATATTCAGGATATACTTCCTGTGATGCTGATTGAGGTCTAGCCATGTTTTCAGCCATTTCCCATTTTAAAAGTATACTAGTACCCATTACCATTACACCTTCATACCAAACATCTATGGTCTTAGATACCTTTTCAAAATTACCCTCCTCCATCATTTCATCTGTAGGATTAAAAGTATCTTCTTTTTCAATTACTTTTTCAGCTCCAACTGAATTTACTTTTTTCTTATAAGTAAAAGTGTGAGTTGTTTTGTAATTAAAAAACAATACCGTAGCACTATCTTTACTAAATAAGCTGTTGTTGTAATATTGAGCTGTATTATTATAATCATACCAACTTTGACTGTATTTGGATATTTCATCCATATCCTGTCTTGTTAAAGTAGTATCTATTTTTTTTAATTCTGTAATTGGAAGTGTTTTAATTTCACCCCAATAAAAACAATCATCAAAATGAGGATCTTCAGTATAGCTATAAACTACATTAGCCGGGTCAACATATTCTATTGATATACCTGAACCTGGTTTAAATGAGTTTTTACAAATACTTATTCCTAAAACAGTTTGATCGTAGTATAATTGTTTTTGTATTTCGTAATATCTATTTTCAGCTAAAACAGTATTGATTGCTTCTTCTGAAGCTATTTCAATAGAGGGCTTATACTTAAGCTGCATATGTAATGCCAACTCTTCTGAAGTATTTGGAATATCCTCTTCTGATGTAGCAAATACATCTATACCTGTTTGCTGCTGAATCTGCTGCATAAGAGGTTTTGCTAACATATCTTTTTCTAAAGCAACTTGATATTGGCTTCTTTTATCCAAAGACATTCCATCTTGCGCATAGGAATTTATTTTAAACAGCCTATCGGCCATTCCGTTTACAACAATATCTACAAACTTAGGAATAATAGGTACAGGAGTCCAATCAAGATTTAAATAACTTAAATCCCCATCTATTGCAAGTTCATTTTTATATTTAGCAATTGACTGTTCTCCACGAGCATACAGTCTTAATCTATGGAAGTCTGCCCATTGATTATAGAATCTACTTTGTCCACCATCTTTCCTGAACCATTCATATTGAATAGCCTGTCCTATTTGTAGTCCAAACTCAAAAGAATCTTTTTCCTTGTCTGAAACAAATTGACTAGGAAATCCAGTTGCGTTTAACGTGATTTTTACATCCTCCATTTATTGTATAATTTGGCTATAACTTCCCTTATTGTCATATCTTGCAAAGTTAAGTTTTATTTTTGATTTCTTTTTAATGGGTTGGTAGAGATTCTTTTGTGTAGCCATTATAGCTAAACCTGAACTTATTGACGCATCAAATTTTGTTCTATTGTTAATATCAAACCTTGCCCAGTCTTCTAATGTTCTAATAAAATACATTGAACCTATTAAATCAGAGTCTCTAAAAGCACCTGACAAATCAAATCCCACATGTTTTTCAATATAAGATTCTATAGCTGCTGCGTGAGCTTGTTTTATATCTTCAGAACTGTTTGGCATACCACCTAATTCTTTTTCTGTTTTAGAAAGTTTTGTGTAAATTTTGTCAGGTCTATTCATAGAAAAACCCCTGTACCCTCTATTCTTAAAATGATATAATAAACGTGGTTTGTTATTTTCAATAAGAATAGGCATTCCATAAAATACACACGCCATTAACACATCTTCAAAAAATATTTCAGCTGTTTGTGGTCTTGCTATGTACTCTAAAAAAAACTCATTAGTTGGGCCTTCATCCATATGGAATTTTGTCATACCATGCAATGCACCATTTGAACCTCCACCACCAACAGTACCTGATATATCATAACTGTCACAACCAAAAGCTCCCATGTGTTCATTGCCAGGATATTTAATTCCGTTTTTAAAATAGTACTGATTTTGTAATTGTTTATTTGGAGTCCATGTAACATAAAATCTACCCCTATCATTTGGAGAAAAAATAACTTCTGTATCTTGTATTCCATTTTTCCAAGAAAAAGAACCTCTTGTTACAAATCTGTCTTTTATTAAAGAATCATTGTAATCTATTTGCTGATATAACTTCTGTAAATTAAATAAAGATTGTTTGCTTTCATCTCTAAAAGCATGTGATTCTGTTCTTGGAAATTGTCTGTAGTATTCGTTTAATCCATCAGGGTCAGACTTAAGTCCTTCAACTTCATTATTCCAATGATCAACAACTCCTTGGTCTATAAACTCTCCTAAAGGGCCTTCTAATTCTTTTAAAGGTTCATCAAATACAGGATGCCCATATATATCAATAAATCCTTCATAATTCCATTCCATAGGGATGAAAAGTGAATATAGTCCGCTTTTAGTTTGACCATTCTTGTTTCGTTTTCCCACATCGGAATCTGAATATAACTTTTTAAAGTTGCCACCACCCTTTTCTATTGAGTTAGATGTGCTACCCATCATACATTTTCCAATAATTCTAGAACCCAATCTAAGACAGGTTTTAGTAACCCTCCAGTTATTTAATATATTATCAGGTCTTTCCCATTTCCCACTTTCATCGTGAGCAAGTATTTTTAATTTTTCCCCATCATACGAGTTGTCCCCTGTGTTCTTCCAGTCAATGGTGGTATCGAGACCTTCGAGTTCCTCAACGGCTTGATTTTGATCAAGTTTCTTTCTGGTAAGTTTGGAGGCAGGGACTCTATACGCAAGCTCCGTCTTCGGCCTGTCCATTCCGTCTTGTATTGGTTTGAAGAAGAACGGATAGTTGAGGGATATTGGTACGACCTTATCGGTGAACATCTTCTTAGCATCCGACCCTGTTTTTGACAATATACCAAAACGTGAGTCACGTGAGGTGGTTGCTGTATGCACGAGTTCTGATGAGGACATAAATGAAAAGCCTGAACGCCTGTTTTTAAGATAGCACATTCCGTATGAACGAATGTCCGCTTTGCATGCCTCCCAAAATATATAGAATAATCTGTTGGACTCTCTAAAGTCTGGCTGCCCAATATCAATCTTGGTCCAGCACAAGTACATGTAATGAGAGCCAGTAATATAAGTAGGAACGTTTTTGTTATTAAACCAAAAACCTTCTTCACGCCTTTCAAACTCTTTGTCAATATAGTCATACCATTTTTCTTTAAAAGTATCAGGATATTTTTCCCAATCAAATACATTTTTAATTTTACTTAACTCTTTAGGATATTCTAATTTACCCCAATAATTACCTTCAAAATTATAAACATCTTTTTTTTGAGGTAAAGCAATTTTTAAGTTTTGTATTTCATATACTTCATCAATCGTGCCATCTTTAGAAATAACAACCATATCAAACTCCTTGTTATATCCATAATCCCAAGACTTAGATTTATTTTTAGATTTTAATACCTTAGAAGGTATAACATCTTTTAATACTTTATATAGAGTTTGTTCGTACATTACTTTGACCTACCTTCAGCAAAGCCCTTAAATTCAGAACTTTTATTTTTTACATCATCTTTTTGAAGCATGCTTCTTTCTAATTCAATTCTAGATAGTATTTCAAAAGCATCAAAAATTGCAAGTTTTTTTGTAGCTGCTGCATTCTTTAATTTATCTGCAGCTAATTCATCATCTTCTCCGTACTTTATTATTTGTTCCTCAGCTACTTTAATTAATTGATTTACGGCTTTTTCTCCTGCAATAATTATTCTTAATTTAATTTTATCTACATCCATGTTTATAACGTTATTGTTATATTAGTGTCAAACATTCTATATAACTTTTCTCCATCAACCTTGAATTCATATTCACTATTTGGCTGAAATGAAACTTTATCGCCTTTATTAATACCCTTGCTAATTAAGTATTTGTTAGGATACTTAACTAAGCCTATTAATGGCTCTTCATTTTCGTGAGTTTTAAGATAATGATTCCCACCTTTTTCAATAGGTTTAATCATGCAGTATTTAGAATGAGCTTGCCATTCTTCATCTTGCTTATACATAAAAAATTGATCATTGTCTATAAAAAACAAATCATCCTTAAAGAAGCTTTTTCCGCTCTTTTCTCTACCCTGCATATCATTGTAGTACTTAAATACATTATGATGTACTAAAAGGGTGTCCCCTGGCTTTACAGGGCCTGTGTAGTTGATTGGAGTTTCGACAACTATTGCGTATCGATTTGATGAGGTATGATCTTCTTTAGATGTACTAGTTATAAAGTTAACGTTTCCAATCTTTTTTGTATTATCATACCTTTTGTCATTGTAAGGTTTTACAATAAAATAAAAAGGTGATTTCATTCAAAATTTATATTATATTCAATTGATATTGGCATATTAGAATTAAACTCTTTCCAAAGGAATATTTCTCCTTTTTTGTTTTCAATCCAAATTTTTATAGAATTGTTTTCTTCTATATGCTTTATCAAATGTATAAAATAATTTCCATTTAAAATATCTTGACCTAAAATATAGTGCATAGCACTAGACTTGTAATCTGCCCCTACTGAAATTTTTCTTATATCCATTTTATTTTAATTTAATTTTAGAAACAAATTCCTATAGATATTACTTCTCCTGTATTTGGGCCTGTTATTGGTGTTTCTATAGTAAATCTACCTGAACCTGTCCCATTAGAGTTAAATTGTCTTCTTCCTCCACCAAATAAAGGAGTAGTTCCAGCAGAATCTGAATAAACAATATCTCCTACAGCTGGGAAACCACCACTACCATTATGGTAAAAAGTAGTATTAGAACTTGTAATAGTACAAGGATTTCTTGGAGAAGAAGTATTACTAAGAAAAGACGTAAGAGCATTTTGCGATCCGTAATCTCTAAAGTTTAGTAATTGGTTTTTACTTCCTTCGTATGCTGAATTAAAATAACTAGCATCAGCATCATTAAAACAATCGTTTAAATCATCTGTTGTTGGGTTAACTTCTGTAACCACATCTTGTAATGTAAAAGTTGTAGTATTTGGAACACCCATTATATCCCTGCTTTTTCTAATCTTGCTTCTAATTCAGCAATTTTAGCTATTAATAAATCTATGTATTTAACTGTTTTATATCCTTCTGCATCATCCGCAACAAACTCAGGATGAGTTTTTTCTAATTCTTGAGCTATAACACCTGTTCTATATAAGCCTTTTTCTTCTTTCATTTCAAAAGACTTCCAAGCAACATCTATTTTATTAGGCGTTAATGTCTTTACTTTTGTTTTTAATCTTTCGTCAGAAGACAATATAAAGTTAGTTGCAGTAACTGTAGAAGTAAATCTACCTGTACCTGATACGTCTAATTTATATCCTGGACTTGTATTTCCAATACCAACCCTACCTGAAGATGCTGGGTTAACACTAAGCGTTTCTGAACCTCCTGCAACTAAATCAATTCTACCATTTTCAGTAGTTATAAAGTTTTCAGCATCTAAACCGTCAACGTCTCCTAAGAAAAATGTACCGTTAACAGAATCAACATCCATCATTCTGTCTCCAGAGTTTTGTATTAAAAAGTCATTACGATTAACTAGTACTTGGTTATTGGTGACCTCTAACCCTTCACTATTACCAGTAACAACTCTCCATTGGTCATTCGCATGAAATTCCATGTATGTATCAGAATCATTACTATGAGATATTTTTTGACCTATAATAACTTCATTACCAAATTGTTTAGTTCCTCCAAAAAATTGAGTTCCTCCTGCTGTAACAACACCTGCCAACGATCCAGTTGCAGGATCTATATCACAGCTTGTTCCATCAGAAGAATGTATTCTTACAGCTCCAACAAAATGTTGAGATGTTAAGTCGGTATCAACATTGGGTGCTGAATTTGTTATAGTAACAGCTCCTGATGAACCTCCACCACTTAACCCTGTTCCTGCGGTTACCGATGTTATATCCCCTGTATTACTTGTAAAACCAGCATCATTACTAAATATACTTAATCCTATTTCATTAGCAGCTTTTCTTCTTTCAGCACCGTTATCTAATACTATAAATTCATCTGTGCCTATCATAGTCTGCGTCATATCAGCTAACTCAGATAAATCTAATGTAACAGCAAATGTAGAATTTCCTGACTGATTAGCTGTGAATGTTGCTCCACCATCAAGACCTGTGCTAGTAGTCATTGTAAGCGTTCCGTTATTAACAGTAGGTAATGAACCGGATGTTATATATCCTGCTCCATTTGTAATTGCGTTATTATTTAATGAGATGTTAGCCGAACCGTTAAACGATACACCTGCTATTGTTCTTGCAGTTTGTAAAACTGTAGCACTTCCTGCATTACCTGAAACAGTTGTCTGTACAACATTATTTACAACTCCTAAGTTTGTTCTAGCTGCTGACGCTGTACTTGCTCCTGTTCCACCATTAGCAACTGATAAATCAGTACCTGACCAATCTGAGTTGTTAATAGCTAAGTTACCTCCAAGTGTTAAGTTACCTGAACTTGTAACTGTACCTGTAAGAGTTAATCCATTTTGTGTACCTGTTCCACCAACGCTTGTTACTGTTCCTGATGTACTTGAAGTACCTGCTCCTATAAAAGTTCTAATAGCTGAAGGACTGCTACAGTAACGTAAGTAATTATCTGATGAATTATTAACTCTAAAAGCTATTGCTCCAGATATTGTGGATTGATTAGCATAATTAGCTCTAAATAATCTTGCACTAATATCAGCAGCACTATCTCTAGAAACTAATGTACTACCTGAAGCTCCACTTTGTGCAACAACATTAAGCGTTACAGCTCCTGATGTTCCTCCACCTGATAAGAAAGTTCCTGCACCTACTGAAGTTATATCTCCTACATTTGTTGTATAACCTGCTCCGTTAGTTAATTGGTTATTATTTGTTGCTATTGTAGTACTATTAAAAGCATTAGATCCAAATGTATATGCTTGGTTTGATGCACCTAATACACTATATGTAAGTGTATTACCTGATTTACTTATACCATTAAGATAAAAGTTATCATTATTATCATTTGGATTAAACGTAATAGTGTCTGTACTAGCATTAGTTGTAATGCTCATTCCTCCAGTTGCAACAAAAGTAAGTGTATCGTTATTGTTATCTGCAACAACTGTTGATTGTCCACTAACCGCAATATTTTTAAATATACTTTGTGATGAACCTCTGTCAGAATTGGTAATTGTTACAGTTCCAGATGTTCCACCACCACTAATACCTGTACCTGCTGTAACACCTGTTATATCCCCTACGTTAGAAGTCCAACCTGCGTTATTATTGAATATACTCAGAGGTATAGTTGAAATTTGCGTTTTTCTGCTTGCAGTACCATCTACCACAACAATATCATCAGTTCCTATCAAAGTCCCTGATGCACTTAATTCATTTAAGTCTAAAGCTAATGCTATTGTTTTATTAGCTGATTGATTAAGAGAAAATGATGTTCCTCCATCTAAACCTGTACCTGTAGTTACAGTTACTGTAGCATTGCTTACAGTAGGTACACTATTATCAACATAATTTTTATTTGCTGCATCTGTTCCTGCTGAAACAGTATCTACACCCTGTATTCTACCTGTACCGCCTAAAACTATATCACCACCAGAAACTGTTAAATCTCCACTAATTTCAGCATTATTTATTAACTTAATTCCCATATTTTATATTAAAATTATAGAGATATGTTACACTATATAGTATAACATATCTCCATTAAATAATTACCCTACATATGTAAGCAATGCTTTGTAAGCACTATCTGCAACTGTACCACTAAACTTAACAGTTAAGGTTGTTCCTGACCTTGTAACTTCTGTAAATACAGTTTCTCCTGCAGCCGATACAATTTCACATTTAACATCTATGGCAACTGCTCCACTAAAAGAACTAGTTACATTATAAGTAAATGTTGTTATGCCACCTGTTGTACTACCTCCTGTTAAGAATATAGAATCTCCTTGTGCTGTGATTGTTGGTATTGCAGAAGTTAATGCATATCTACCATCTAAATCTACAGTTAAAGCACTTAAGCCTTGTCTTGATGCTGTAATAATACCGTTACCAGTATTAAAAGATAGCGCACTTAAGTAGTTATTGCTACCTGTAGAAGGAACAACCCAAGAACCATCCCCTCTAAGGAATGTAGTAGAACCACCTCCTGCAGGAACGTGACCTACATCACTACCTCCATCATATGCCATTGACTGTACTTTAACAGCACCTGTAGTTGGATTAACAACAATTGGAGTACCTGTTGAAGTACCTGCTGCAACTTCGTCAACACTAGTTACTGTTTGAGTATTTGTATTTACCCATGGTACGTTAACTACTAAGTTGTCTCCTGAGTCAACTTGAACTTTATATGTTCTACTACTTGTTGTACTAGAACTGTTTGCTGCTACTGACTGTGTGCCATCTACATTTGCGTTTATAGTATTACCTGATAAACTTAAACCTGTTCCTGCAGCTCTTTGCGTGTTTGTGTTTGTTGGGGTTACCCATGAACCATCACCTCTTAAGAAAGTAGTACTTCCACCCCCTGAAGGTACAATACCTAATGTAGAACCTCCGCTATAAATATCAGAAGAAACCCATCCATTTGATGTTACATTAAAGTGAGCTGAATTAAACCCTGAAATACCTTTTGTTGTAGCTCCATCACTAGAACCTGCTGTTGCAACTCCAATGTTATTTTGAACAACTGTCCAAGCAGCTAATGTTGTTGGAGCATCTGATTCAGCAATAAGTAAATCACCATCTTCAACTGCTTCTCCAAAAAAGTTACCTGCAGTTGTTACTGCATATGTCCAACCCTGCTTTATACTAGCACTTGGACTAACATCTAAGTCAGGTGTGTTAGTTGCTGCGTTATATCCTCCTTGGAAAATTAAAGCTCCTGAACCTGCCAACGTAGAATCTACATAACTCTTAGAAGCTGCCGAAGCTGCTGCACTTGGAGTTACTGGAACTGTTACTTGTCCTGTGAAAGAACCTGTTCCTGAAACACTTAAGTTACCACTTGTTAATGTTACATTATCTCCAACTGTTAAATCAGAAACTATTGTAACATCATCTGGTAATCCAATAGTAATACTACCATTATTACCTACACTTTCTGAAATTGAAATTTCACTAGTTGTACCACTAAAAGTAACTGTACTATCAGTTCCTGAATTTGCATCCAAAGTAACAACAGCTGTGTTAGCAGCTCCTGCTGAAACAGGTAGTGTATATGTTGTATTTGTATTTGGGTTTGATGGCAAAGTAAACGTGGTTACCTCATGGCTTACAAGGTGTCCTGTTGCATTAGTATTTACATCTGTATAAGCATCAAATGTTGAACCAAAAGATAAAGTAGCTGAAGCTAAAGTTTCTGTGTCACCCTGATTTGCGTGAGAAATAGTTACAGAACCACTTGACCCACCACCTGTTATTGGCGATGTTGTACTTACATTTGTAATATCTCCTTGAGGTGCTAAAGCAATTAAACTTGATACAGCAATTTCTTTTACTGTACTATCTGTTGCATCCTCATATAAAATTTTATCAGCAGCAACTATAGTTGTTCCATCTGCAGCTGAATCTATAATGTTATTTGTACCTGTATAGTCTACAGCTAAAGAAACAGAACCTGAAGTTCCACCGCCTTGAAGACCTAATCCTGCATTTACAGCAGTAATATCTCCTTGAGGAATAGATGGAAATGTCGTTAAATTACCTTCACCGTTTATATACTGAGAAGAAGAACCTGCCATTGTAATTGCAAGAGTTCCTGAACCTGTAATAGGAGAACCTCCTACTGTAAATGCATTACCTGCGTGAGTCTGACCTACTGATGTTACAGTACCGTCAAATTGATCATTAGAAGTAATTGTAATAGTACTACCTGAACGTGTAACACTAGTTGTTCCTGCACCATCAAATAAAATACTATCAGTACTGCTAGGATTAGAAGCTACTAAATTAACAGTAGCAGTTCCATCTCCTGAACCTGTTGCTGTTAAATCATAAGTTGTATTAGTATCTCCAGAAGATTGAAGAGCTACCCAGCTTCCTCCTTCACCAACTTTTAACTTGTCATCTGTAGTGTTGTAGTATAACTGACCATCTACAGGAGTTCCTGCAGCTGCATCATTTATCTCGTTTTGAATTTTTGCATTGAATAACTCGTTTTTGTTAAAATCAATACTGTTTAAGAAATTAATTGCCATGTTGTTTTAGTTTAAATATGCTTTCCCAGAAAATCCTGCAGAAAAAGTTAAGGTTAGGTTGTTATTGTCTATATATTCGACTTCTCCAAAAATTAAGAAATCGTTACTATTTACTGTTGATACTGAAGGAAATTTACCTAAATTATGGTTTATATTCCATGTTGTTGCCGCAACTCCTTGTGTAAAAGTAAAAGTTGAATCAGTATTATCTTGCCAACTAGCGGTTAATGTCGCTCCACTTTCTTGAGTAGCAGTTAATGTTTTTGTTGTTGTTCCAGTAACAGCTAAAGATGTTATATTATCATCATATGCTGTATTCCAATCTGTAGAACTACCACCTGTTGTCGTTATAACACCTGCAACATCAACATCAGTTTGTATTTTTAAATTACCTACTATATTTTCAATATAAGCATCTGTTCCATCATGAAAAATACTAAGTTCGTTTCCTGAACCCCAAAATGATTTTACATTATTGCCATGATAAGTAGGCCCATTCATTATACCACCAGCTACAGGAAGATAAGGCCCTCCTGTAACATATACATTGCTATCTACTGATCCATCTGCTTTTAAAAATTGCGAACCTGTTCCTCCGCTAAGTTCAAACTCATTAGAAATGTACTTTTTACCCATTTACCAGTTGTTTTGAACTATATTAACCCAAGCGTATGTTGCTGCGCCTGTTTGCATTACCATATCAACATAACTGTTATTACCACTTACCCTATATCTTTGAGTTCCTACATTAGATGCTGTTGGTGAGGAAGAATCATCTCCCATTCTTATAGCCCCATTTACATCTAATCTTGCTTGAGGAGTATTTGACCCTGTTAAACCTACACCTACATCACCACCATTTCTGAAAATAACATTTTCAGGCCCTGTGATTTCATCAACAATTAAATCTCCTGACGCATCAGTTGATATCGACCAATTTGGAGCAGCACTACCTAATGAACTAAATAATAATGAACCTGCATCAAGATTTATATCTCCTGTTACATCTAATTCATAATTTGGGCTTACATTATTAATCCCTATATTAGTACCACTTTCAAACAGAATTGAATTTCCAATAGCAGTAGTTCCACTCCATTTAGTTATATATCCTGCAGTACCGCTTCCTGTAATTCCTGAACCTCCACCACCTGTGGCAACTTCAATAACTTTTCCTGTTGCAGTAACAGCTAAATTGTAAGCTGCTGTTGCTGTAATATTTCCTAAGCCATAACTCGGCAATTGTAAATCCCCTGACTTTAATAATACTAAAGCATTACTTTTAGACCCAACATTTTCTCCGTTACCAACAGTAAGAATTCTTTCTGAAGATACCCATGCGCTTTTACTTTGTCCACCTGCAGCATCTTCATTAAATGAACCTAATACTGTTTCTCTAAAAGAAAAACTATTTAAGTTGTTACCAATTGTAATTGCATTGTCTCCATTAACTACGTTACTAGTTCCAATACCTACTGAGTTAGGGTCATCAGCATCTATTTCACTTCCTATTGCTATAGCTTTTACTGCTCCTGCTTCTGCATTATATCCTAATGCAACAGCACCTTCTCCATTTGTAACTGCAGTATATCCTGCTCCAAAAGCATAATCACCTACAACAGCTGACCTATAACCCATTGATGTACTTGAATCTCCTGTTGCAGTTGATTCAAATCCTGAAGCAAAAGAATTACTTCCTGATGCTACCGTAGAGTTATTTAAAGCTATTGACGAAGCTCCTGATGCTGTAGTACTTAATCCTATAGCTGCTGCAGATATTCCTGAAGACATATTTGTTTTACCAATTGCCACCGCATCTGCTGCTGAAGAAGTATTTGTATTACCTATCGCTACTGCATGAGATGCACTAACTATGTTTTCATCACCTATTGCTACTGCATAATCAGATGCTACAGCTACACTATTCTGATAACCAACACCTATAGAGCTTGTAGACCTAACATTATTTCCTTTACCTTGTGCAAAAGCATAATCACCTATAACTGAATTGGAAGAACCTAAAGCAGCTCCACCTGTGGAAGAAACTGTATTAGAATGACCTAAACTTATACTTGAAGTTCCTGTAGAATTATTACTAACTCCGATTGCTATTGCTTCTCCATTACCTACTGAACCTGCTACATTTATATCACCAATTGCAATTGATTTATCTGATGCACTAACACTATTTGAACCTATAGCTAAAGAATTTAATCCATTTGCATCAACTATAGAACCAATTGCTACTGATTCTGCTCCTAATGAATGTGCTATTTCCCCCATTGCAACTGAATAAAGTCCTGTTGCTATTGAATCTTTACCCATAGCAAACGAACCTATACCTATTGCTTCTGAACCATCTCCCATTGCAACTGAAAAGTTTCCTGTTGCTGTCGTTCCTTTATTCGTAGCTAATGATTGAAGACCTGTTGATGTAGTAGTTTGTCCTAAAGATATAGAAGAAGTTCCTACTGAAGTTGCACTATCTCCCATTGCAACTGAATAATTTCCTGTTGCTACAGTATCAAGACCTACAGTAAATGAAGCCTGTCCTGTTGCAGTTGATTGATTACCCATAGCAACTGAAAAGTTTCCATTTGCAGCTGAACTATCCCCTGCTGCAAAAGAATTGTCTCCTGCTGCTGAACTACCGTTTCCAAAAGCACTTGCATTTGCTCCAGCTGTATCACCTGAAGTGTTAAATCTTAAAGATGTAGCTCCTGTTCCTAATTTTATTGGAGCATCACCAAGTTCTCTTGGAGCTGTCCATATCGCTATATTACCTGTCGTTCCTTGACCTGTTAATACAGATGAGTTATCAATTTTATCCCAAAATACATTTCCTGCAACATCTTCAGAGATAATTGCCCAATCGCCTGCTTCCCAATCTGTTATTGTTCCACCTGCTGCATCTGTTAAAGGGGTTGTTCCTGCTATTGACACCACCCAATACTTACCTGTATTGTCGGCTGTTAATGGGTAAGCTTGTAAGTCAGGTACATTTGTTGAAGCATTCCAAGCAGCTTGATATTCTAATCCTGAACCTTGAAAGTTTTCCCATTGAAGTTGACCGTCAGCTCCTGAAACTAAAACTTGTTCAGAATTTCCTAAAGTACCTGTTGAATCTTTTACAGGCCCTTGAATGTTTAATACTGATTCAATAGTTGCTTCAGTAGTATCATCAGTTCCTAATGTTGTATTTCCTCCTACAGATAGTGTTCCTGCTAAAGCAGAATTACCTGTTATTGTTAAATTTGATCCTGCAGTAATATTTTGAGCCACTATTAATGATCCCACTCCTGCTCCGTTATTTAAAGTAACGGTTGTACCAAGAACTTCAGTAGGAGTTCCTCCCAATGAAGCTGTATCTTGATAGAATAATGAGTTTACTACTTTAACAGATTCAAGACCTGAAGATGAAGCAGTAAAAATAGGAAGCCTATATGACACACCATCAAATGCTGAGTCAATAACAAAATCAGCAATACCTTGTACTGTAAAAGTTTTTGTTTGTTTTGCAATTGGATTAGAGTTTGCTGCCGTTCCAATTAAATAATCTGCCCCCTCAATCGGAGATTGTCCAGGGTATGATGTAGTATTGCTGATTTTTGCCATCTTATTCTTTTTCTTTTTCTTTTTCTTTTATTTCACCTGTTTGCAAGTTAATAGTAGTGTTTTCTCCGTATTTTTTTACCAACTCTGCTTCGAGTTTTCCAAATTCAGACCTAACACTTTGTACTTGCTCAACAATTAAATGTTTTTGTAGTTCTAAATCACCTAATTGTGATTTTAAGTTTACAAAATCTGAATTCAAAGTTTGTAATTTTTCTAATTCTGTCTTTTTTAAATTTTTCATTTTATTAAATTAAGGTTATTATGCAAAGGTAGTTAATTTTATTTATTTTTCTTTGAAGCTTTCTCCCAACTTCTTCCAACAAAATAAGCTCCATATACTGTTACAAGTAATGTTTGAAAAATAGGTATGTATTCTTTAGCTATTACAAAATCAGCTATATTACCATCAGTAAAAGATAATGCAGTAAATATAACAGTCAAGTATATTAAAACCAACGGTCTAATATTTTTCGACAAGAAAGAATCACTTTCCATGTCATATTTCCAACGTTCACTAACTGCTTGTTGAGCTTCTGTATCTGCTTTCTCTAATATTTCTTGAATTTTTTGTTTAGCAACGAGCCTTTCTTCATCTGTCGTTATAAGTTCATCAAGAACATTTCCAACTTCTTTAATTACATTGCCACTTAGCCACTCCCATATTTTTTTCATAATAATTCGTATTCTTTAGTTGCATCAAAACTTGGACATGCTTTAGAGGAAAAATCTCTATGTCCATGTATAACCGCGTTAGGAAATATATTTTTTAATGTTTTTAATAATAAAATAAAACTTTCTTTTTGTTCTTTTGTTCTATTGTCCTCTGGGCAATTTTTAAGGTCTACACCGCCTGCATAACATATTCCTATACTATTACGGTTATTTCCTTTTGTATGCGCTCCAGAGGTCTCTAATGGCCTACCTAGTTCGATCTGACCATCTCTTTTAATAAAAAAATGGTAGCCAATACCTGACCACCCTCTTTCTAAGTGCCATTCATTGATAGTAGCAGCATTAATATCCATAGTTGGATTAGTTGCTGCGCAATGAATAATTATTTTATTTATTTTTCTCATTATAATTAATCCATATTCTTTGAGCTGTATAAACTATAGAAGCCGTTAATAGAATTAATTTTAACGCCATTTCCATTTCAGTAAAAGACAGGCTAATACTTAAAAAATTTAAAGCATATATTTTTATGTCCTGCATAGTTATCATTTTCTTATAAGTATATAATTTACTTCTAAGTCTAATAACGCACTATTATCTTGTGTATATCCTACCATAATGCTACAATTTCTCCTGCTGTTGTACCTGTGTCATACACTTGCAATACATTTACTGGGAAAAATTGCCCTGCATAAACTCCTGTAAAAGTAACATCATCACCGCCTACAGTTTTTACTCTAATATTTCCAGGTAATCCTATATATAAAGCGCACCCATTATTAGTTCCTCCTGTGACACTTGGAATTTGATCTGTGTCACTTGGAGCAACTATTGCTGCCCTCCCTGCTTGTAATTTTTGATATGCCATTTTTTATTTATTGTAAGGAAACATTCTGTTTAAACTATCTTTTCGTTGACCACATCCGCAAGGTTTTTTTGTAACCTCACTTATTTTGTCAACAACAGCTTTTACTCCTGTTGCCTTTGTTATTTTTTCTATTGTATCTCCTAATCCTTTTGATTTCATTTCTTGCAAGTACATAATTTATTTGGACAACTATCGACTGCTTTAAAAGTAATAAACATTAAAGCATAATTCCAACTACATTGAAATTTACACCATACTTTTTGCATCCACAATCCTAATTTTATAAAAGCTCCTCCCATTTATTTTTTTATTTTACAAATATACAACTATTTTATTTTCTTGATTTAGCTCCTGAACACTTCCATCTCTTTCGAGATAAGTTGTTTGGAGTATTAGGATCGTTTCTTTTTTTAGCAGAAAGTCTTTTTTTAATTCCTAAACTCCTAGCACAATAGCTATCACCTTTAGATGTACCAGGTCTTACTCTTGGGCCTCCTCCTTTGGCTTTTCCAGCTTGTCCGTAACTAACCTTCTTACCTGTAGAAGTTATTTTTACTTTAGCCTTTCCTTTCCTTGGTGTTGCCATTATTTTTTTCCTTTCTTTTTTCTTAAAGGTGAGTTTTGACCTTCCCATCTACCCATTTTTTCCATTTCAGACTCTCCTTCGTACTTTAGTCTTTGGTTAGAAGGTTTTAATCCTCTTAATCCTAATGAAAATCCTTTTCTGTACTGAGTAGAATCTCTTTTAGTAGCAGGAGTTCTACTATCAACATTATTTGCTCTATTATTAGCTTGTCTTGCCTGTCCTAATAAAGTAAATTTTAATCCTTTTCTGCAATCAATTAATGCTTGCCCTGTTTTTCCTATACATCCCATAATTTTATTTTTTACCGCATTTAGCGTAAACACTTTTTTTTATTTGTTTATCTGAAGGTAACCCATTTTTTTCTGGCTTTACTCCACTTTTTACAGCTGCTGTAAAATAAGGTTTTAATTTTTTTTCCATTTTTTATATTCCTGTTCTTTTTCTTATTTCTTTAGTGTATGACTGATACTGCTCCTCTGTAGATTTTTGCAAATCAGTACTTTTTCTTGGAGTCACATCATCATTAGGACGATTTCCTGCAGCTACTGTATTTTTATAAGCTTTGGCTTCAACTTTTTCTAATTTTTTTAGTGACATATTTTTTGCCTTATCTTCAGCAGTCTGAGTAGTATAGTTACTGTTCTTCCAATTAAATGTTTTTTTACCTGATTTTCTTGCACTTGAAAATGCTGTTCTAAAACTTGGAACAGTACTTGGTGATAATGGGTTTTTTAAATCTCTTGCCATAATTGTTTATTATTTTTTTACACAGTTATTTACTCGCTTAATTTTACCGCTTGCGGTTTTTTTTCTGCTTGGAGATTTCTTAGTTCCTTTAGCAACATATCCTGTCCAACACTTCTGTTTATATGCCATTTTTAGAATGTTGTTGTTTCAAAAGTAAGAACAACCTCCATTTCAGCATTACTTGTTGGAATTACCCCTGCTGCCTCTACTCCTGATACGTTAATAATTGTTCCAGCTGCAAAATTACCAAAATATCCTCCTGCAGATGATGTAGCGCTTTTAAATGGAAAACTACCATTATCTCCAACTGTTAAATTAAGACCTGCGATAATTGTACCAGAACCTGCATAGTTTGAAGTTACTAATGTCGACCCACTTGGAGTTGTCATAGCTCTAACTTGTATTTCGTATAATGCGTCTGCTGGAATTCCTGTTACAGCGGTATCAGATATCCATTTATAGCTTACTCCGATTAATTTAGCTGCAACTGGGATGATTAATACAGATGAATGATCACTTGCAGGTGCTGAAGAAATTCCAAACTCTACCGTATCTCCAAAAATTCCTGGGCTTCCTCCAAACATGTTTTGAAGTGTCCCTGTAACTGTATATACTGAGCCTCTTTTTGTGTCAACTTTGACTGTATTAGAACCCATGTCTGTTAAAACAATGTTTTCACCTGCTTCAAGTGTTACATTATCTACAACACCATTGTTATCTGTTAATGTTATTGCATAATCATCTGTACCACTAACTGCTCCTGTTAAGTCATACCTTAAACCTACCTTTTCGGATGCAATTTGAACGTTTTCTGTTCCTGTGTATCCTACCAAGAAATCTACATCCGCTTGGTCTGTTTTTAATTCAAATTGTGAAAATTTTATATTTGCCATTTTTTATTTATTTTATGCACATAATTCTGGAATCATTCTACTATCTCCAATTACTGTTTCTTGTTCGCAAAAATCATCAAGCTCTGTTACTATAAAACAGATTTCTGGTATATCTTCGTTTCTTTTGTCTTGAAACGGTATTCCGTTTCCTATAGCTGCTCCTAATCCCATTATTTACCTCCTGTATTACCTTTGTTTTTTCTACCTGCTCCTTTTTTACCTCTAGCTCTCTTGTCTCCAGCTGTATTAGACTTACTTCCTCTGTTTTTAGATTGAGCTTCTAACACAATACGACCACCTTTGTGGGAAACATCTAACTTATCTCCATTACCATAAGTCCCTTTTTCTCTATTCTCCCTATTATCTGCAACTCTTTTCTTTATTGAAGATCTTTTTCTATTGTATTTAGCCTGATAATCACGATGTTTTTTTCGTGCTTCTGGGTTATCTCGGTAAAATTTAGCAGTTCTGCTTAATGCCATAATAATATTTGTATATTGCAAAGATACAAATTTAATTAAATGAAAATTAGAACAGAAATTAGAAAACGTTATGTTCAACAAACACCTAAACATGATTTTTTAAAATACTGGAAAGTGGTAAGGCAATGGGCTAAATCTAAATATGGATTAGGTGTTGCAGATATTGAAATGATGTTGTTTATATATAGCGAAGGATTATTTACCAAAAAAGATTTCGAAGAATATAATGAAATTATGTCTTGGGATAGAAATCGTTTTCACAATCTACTTAAAGAAAAATGGATTGTTGTATGGAGAAAAAGAAAAGGAAAAGAAGCTACACTATACGAGCTTGGATATTCTGGTAAGCGCATGTGCGCTTCGATTTATAAAAAATTAAACATGGAAGAAACTGTATCCGAAGATAGAAGAGCTAATCCCATATTTGATTCTAATACAAATTACTCTCAAAAAGTTTATCGTAAGATAATTAAAAAAATGAATCAAGAGATAAAAAAAAATCTGTAAAGATTTTTCGATTTTCTTTACAGATTAATTAGTGTATGTATAAAATATTAGAGAACTATTACAATATCTCTCTCAGATATAATTGTAACCATCTCTTCATTTAACATCATTTTGTGACCTGCATTCTTATCATAAAATACAACGTCATCTTTTTTAACAACACTTACATCTGTGCCTGGAACAACTATAATTCCTTTTTTGTATCTTAGTTGATTGCTATCGTCTGAAGTTAGTAATATTCCTGACTCAGTTTTGTGCTGTTCAATTATTTCTGTAATTACAATGTACTTACCTACTGCTTTCATATTATTTGATTTTTGCATCCATAACCATTCTTTGTTAATCACTTTCTTTTCATTGTTACTATTGCGTTTGTACTTAATATTGTTGTCGCTACACTTACTGCATTCTTTAATGCATTCTTTGTAACCTTAGCAGGATCTATAACACCCATCTTATACATATCTCCAAACACTTTGTTTTGAACATCATATCCAAAATTGTAAGGAACACTTGAACAAGAACATATCCTGTCTCTTATTTCTTTTATGTTTTCACCTGCATTAGTAAGTATTTGTTCTAATGGTGATATCAAAGCTCCATACATAACATCATTAGCATTCCCATCAGCTAACAGTTCAGCACAACGCAACAAAGCTAACCCTCCACCTGGAAGTATCCCTTCCTCAATCGCAGACTTAACAGCACATACCGAATCCTCTACTCGATCATATTTTTCTTTCTGCTCTATATCAGAATCAGCTCCTACATAAATTATTCCTACAGCTCCAGATAATAAAGCAATTCTTTCAGAAATAAAATCTCTTTCTCTTTTGTCTGAATTGTTTTCCTTCTGAACCTTTAATTCTTCAATTCTAGTTACAGCCTCTTTACTACTCGAATCATTATTCATAATTACTGTAGAATTCTGACCTACAATAATTTTGTCTGCATGACCTAAGTCCTCCATAGACAACATCCCAATATTATCGCCCTGTGACTCGCTGAAATATTTTGCCCCTATAGCCAACGCAATATCACTCATCAATTCATTTGTCTTGTATCCAAAAGATGGAGGAATAATATTGCATAGCTTTAGGTTATTTTGAATAACATTTGCTGCCAAAGTATTTGTTACATTACCTGAACAGTTCCCTATAATTAAAAGCTTCTTGTTTTGATTTATTATTGGCTTTAATATATTTTCAATCTGAAGTATATTAGTAATCTCCATGTCTGTCATTAAAACATAAACATCATCTAAAATACATTCATCGTTTCTGTGATTATTAATAAACAGCTTTGAAGAATATCCTCTGTCAATCTTAATTCCTTTAGTTACCTCGTAGTATGTTTTGTCTGTCTTGCTGTTTTCAACCGTAAGTACTCCGTCTTTACCTAATTCTTTATAAGCACTAGCAATCATTTTTCCTATTACATTATCATTGTTAGCAGAAATACTAGCAACATGCTGTAACGTTTTACCTGTAACTTTTTTTGAAGATAAATCTAACTCCTTGATTACATTATCAGAAACAACTTTAATATCTCTAATTAACTGTGTAGTGTTAATCTCTGGATTACGCTGTATTAATTGCATACCCTCTTTTACAATAGCCTCAGTTAATACAATCGCAGTTGTTGTTCCATCTCCTGCAGAAGTAGCAGTTCTATCAGCAGCCTCCTTCATCATAGTAATCGCCAAGTTCTCTACAGCATCCTCTAAGTCAATCGACTTAGCAACCGTAACCCCATCCTTAGTAATGGTAATTCCTCCTGTATGATTCTGTGATTCAATTAGTACTGTCTTGCCAAGTGGCCCTAATGTACTTTTTACTGCTCTGGAAATTGTAGTGATTCCGCTTAATAATTTGTCTCTCCCCTCCTGATCGAAGGATAATTCTTTTGGATTCATATTTTCATTTAATTAGATTAATGCAAATATACAATAATAATATAACATGTCGCATGTCGATTTTATTTCTCCCTATATATATATAGTGTTTTATATTAATATATATTTTATTTTCCCTGTTAAGTTAGTAAATAATCGACATAATCGACACAAAGTTAATTAAACCCAATGACAGTAAGAGTTTAGCGAAAGTCAAAATCGACACGAAATCGACATAAAATCGACATATAACCACAAAAAAAAAGGGCAAACATAAGT
>Ga0209092_10001358_pt1 | contig 24038 bp, 18 predicted proteins | sample FraStrMetagenome_FD_187446 | JGI IMG/M metagenome (GOLD analysis project Ga0209092, IMG submission 187446) | Marine eukaryotic phytoplankton communities from Arctic Ocean - Fram Strait ARC3M Metagenome (SPAdes) (version 2) | ecosystem: Environmental > Aquatic > Marine > Oceanic | place: Fram... | reverse complement strand
TCACAGAATGCCAATTGGACGTAACTGAATATTGTGTAGGATAAGTAACGAGTCTCTCTCTCTCTGTGTGTATTTTTAGAGCGTATCCCTCTAGAGCTCTAGATAGGAGCTAGGAGCTAGGAGCTAGGAGCTAGGCCATGACTATGAAACTTCGTAAAAACTTCATCCGAGTCATGAGTCATGCCCTTTGAGATTTTGTGTAAAAAAGTAAAAAACGTATAAACAATGAAACCCAATCCAATCGATGCATGATATGCATGCAACAATGTCCAAGTACATGTACTTATGAATACTTTCTTCGGTGTACATGTATAATAAACTCTATTAAACGAAAAACATGAGCACCAAAAACACCAGTACCACAGCCACTCCCTCGCCAAATGCTAAAATATCGGGGACCACCGGATCATCCGCCTATGAAAAGGAAGAGGAAAACTTAAAGCGCATGCTCACCCTGAGATTACAGAGGCTCCTCGTTCGCAATGGATCAGATCAGTTGACGTACGAGAACTTTGTGCCACATCATCTGAGAGGAAAGGGCGAATCGATGTATCGTAGGAACGTAAAAGCCAATTTGCATGAAATGGTGCAGCGGTATGAATCTGGAGGTTCTGGCAAGAGAAAGCGGGAAGTTTTTGATCAGACGGCGATGAGAACTGCGTTTACGATGAAGGAGAAGCAACATGGGCAGCATGCGTTGCTGGATAATTCCCTGAATGCCTTTGCGAGCAGGGCTAGCAGGGAAAATGTTTACAACCCCATTCGTCGGGTGAAATTGGAGGGTATTGTAGAGGGATTGAAAATACAACAAGAACGTTTGATTCGAGATTACAAGCGTAGTTTGAGCAATAAGACTTCGTCGCTACATTATATGTCGAAACCCACATTCGCGGCTAATAGCACGGAACTTGCACACGAAGTAGCCCTTTTCGAAGAAGAGAAGAGGAAATTGGAGGAAGAACGTCGTGAACAGCAGAAATTGGTGAAACGACAAGAGGAGAAGAGAAGACGAGCAGAAGCGGAGTCTAGAGTTCGAGAACGAGAGCGAAAACTTGAACTTGCACGACAGCAAGAAATGCAGCGAAGGCTATCGGTTGAGAGATCGGAACGGGAAGAAGCTCAACGACACGTTCCACCGAGACAGAGAGCTCAGCTAGGGTTAGCCCGATTATATGAACCTATTTTTAAGGCCTTATGGGATATGGAATTTCCATCACTAAACGGTAAGCCTTTTACAAAAATCGTATACCTGAATATTTTTTCGATTCCTATTTCATGATCTTCTTCTTTATAATATTTAAAATTATTTTAGGAACAAATCCGTTTAGAGTCGTCATTGATGAAAATAATTGCAGCTTTCATGGCGTCCCTGATTATTGTCACGTTATCGAGAAACCAATGAATTTGACGTGGATTCGAGAGAAAGTGAATGCGAGATCGTACATAACTCTTAAGGAATTTCACTCTGACGCCACGCTCATGATAAAGAACGCATTATTATACAACTCCGACCCTGCAAACGTTTATCATTTGGCTGCAAAAGAAATGAACAGAAAATTCAAATCTTTATTCAAGGAAACGTTGGAGAACTTACAGCAAGGCAAAAAGAAATAGGACCCATTGTTAACGTGACAATTTTCTTCGTGGGCTTCTTGTATTTTTTTTCGCTTTGTGTATGGTCGTGAGGGCCCTTGTCCACAGTTGAAAAAATTACACCTTTGAACACACACATATTTTTTTTTACATAAGTTGTATACTTAATCTAACATCCATTCTAAATATTTCACTTAAAGTAACTACATACGCTACGTAACCGACGATCGAATCAATCCAGAAAAAATTAATTCCAAATGTTCGTTAGTCTAAACTGAGTCTTTATTGAAAAGTAAATACTTAGTTCCCTGACGTTGCAGCTGCTGCTCGTAGGCGTTCCAGTGCGCCTTCCTCGGAAGTAACGTCACCATTTTCTTCTTTTGAAGACAAACCACCAAACACTCCTGCAGGAACTTCTTTCGTAGCAACTCCTACGATCTCTTCAGGTTCATCTTCATCATCCCCGTCATCCAAATCAATTTCTCCTTCGTCTGCAGTAATAGCCCGATCTCTAGGCAAAGAAGAAGCTGTAGCCTCTCTAAGTCTTGATGCCTGGCGCTCGAGCGAATTTAGATCGGCATCACTGGCCTTTCGCTTATTACCCGTGACAAAACCTTGAACTGCGGTAGCATCGGAATCCTCCTGTCGTTCTATTCCTTCTCTTTCTGCAATCATATTGAACGCTTCTTCGTCCGTGAGAGTCTTTGGTTCTTTAGATCCGACACCCATCTCTGCTGCATTATAGTTAACGGTAGAAAAGGCAGTGAACACACCCCTTTTTACTCGAAGCATTTCCCTGAAAGTTTCTTCGTTACCATGTTCGACCTCGAATGCATGCCACTTTTTCCAATAGGTAGAATCTCGACGTGGGTCGGCCATTTGTGCGCCATATACAAACAAAGACCTTGCCCTTTGCAGCTCTCCCAAACGAATTTCCAAATTTGCATATTTGATGCACATTTGAGAAGCCTCAGCATCTTCTAGCGCAGCAATAGCCGCTTCATAAATGGCACGAGTCTTAGTATTACCAAGGACGCGAGAGGCAACAATAACATAAAGTTGATAGGCGTTAAACTTCTCCTTACTGGTTGGCGCAGAAAGACATAGCCGTTCGTAAACATTCATAGCACGTTGAATCAATCCGTGCGCTTCCTCGAGCTTCGCATACTTTAAAAAGAATTCACATGACATGTCTGCTGGTAGTGTAGATACACATCGTTCGTAAAGCTCTCTCATGCGTTCTAGTTTTGCTGACTGAACAGGTTCATCTTTAGATTCGAACGGTAATATATACCGCGAATGAAATTTTGCCAAATACTCCCCCCAGATATGCTTCTGTTTATCTGATTGTGGAAACAAGTCAAGTGATCTCTCAAAGACACTAAATGCCTCTTCGAAAAAATGCTTATCCAAGAGAAATTCAGTGAAGTTCATACAGACTTGTACGTTCGCCATTCCAGATTTCAAACAATTATTATAGGCCGCCTTAGTTGTTTGAATAGTCCCTAACGCTTCTTCTAGATCAAGAAGAGTCACCCATGCACGTGTGGTATGTGCTAACTTAGTTTTGTTGGAGACGCCTCTTCGCGCAACACCTAACGCTTCATCCCATTCTTCTAGTTCAATCAAATAATCAACATGCGAAGAATGGATTGTTGCAAGATCGTCAGCACTCTGAAACTTATAAACCAGCGCTTTTTCATATACTTTCTTCGCAGAGTCAATATCACCACTTTTATTATACGCGTTAGCCTGAAGTTTGTCAAAATAAGTTGAACAGGGTCAATGTATTACAACGAAAATATGAATGATACTTACTAATTCGATCCACATACGTGTCGGACTTCCATTCACTGCTAGTTTGGCTTTCACCGCTTTACAACCTTCCTCTAGCGCCATCATTGGATTACCTTTTTTCAATGCTGTAAATTGTTGTGTACAAGTGAAATGTAGTCGAGTTCGTAATTCATCGATCAAAACGTAACATTTTTGACTTACTCTTCAACAATTCAGCTCGTTTTAACCACTCTCCAACATTATGGGGATTCTGACGAAGGAGAACGCGATTGAGCATAAGTGGACGTTTTTCTAATAGCATTTCCAAGCGACTTAACGTCCAATTTAGTTCTGAACTTTTATTAGCATTATCGGATACCGGCATCAGGTCACTTAAGTCAATCTGCGAAGACGGATCGCTATCAAATTTATCAATACCATTCGATGCATGCTCGAGTTCGTCTTCTCCCATTTGTGCCATTATCGCAGAACATATGCCTTCTTCGAACCGTACAGCTGCATCGAACGCCAAACTAAAATCTCTTACGGTCGTAACGTTCGCTATTGATTCCGCATACACGCTACGTACTTTATTGAATTGTCCTGCATGCGTGTGATATTTAGCGAGATGCAGGTAAAGAGTGCCTTGAACTTCATTGAAAAACGATTTTGATTTCTTAGTAGATTCGTCTATTGTCGAAAATAACGTACTGCCACTGCCTTCATCCAAAGCGTTTCTTATAATGTGTTCGAAATCAACCCCAGCAGACCTCGTCTCGTTTGGGTACGAACTACATAACTCACATAATTTTTGCCACAATTCATGTCGCGATGTACCACGTGGTGACATGTATTCAGGATCATTCAATAACTCCTGATATATTTTTGCCGCCTCTCCAGGCTGATTTAAATGAACGCGTTTCGTTTCTGTGTCTGATTCTCCGACGGTACTAGCACCCTCACTCTCGTCGGTTGCATTCACTGGACAACAAATATCGGCAAAATCTTCCCGAAGACTGGGATCATATTGACATCGTCTGCACAAAATTCTCAATGCCATTTCTCTAACTTCAATATTTTCGTCTTTATGAATAGCAGACATCATGGAATTTTCAACACAATCTGTTGCCCATTTTGCATATTTGTCCCATATCAGACTGTGCTGTGTCACTGGAAGTGCACATAAACATCGATCCCATAGCCTTCTAATATTCGTCAAATTGCACTCGACGCCAGTCTCGATTACCACTTCAATAAAACTTAACCATACGCGAGGAAACTTATTCATTCGAACAAGTGAACGTTCATAGGCACTCAATATTTGCTTATATCGTTTCCTGCTTTCGCTACTGCTCAATCTGTAACTTTTATTTGTCACCTTTTTAGAACAGGCCCCCTTCAAATAATTCAAATGCATCATCCATAACTTGTAACTTCCAGGCAACAACGCTAAACTACGTTCGGCAACGACAATCCGACATTTCCTCAACGAATGAATTTCCTCCATGATTTCATAACTCTCAATCACTCTACCAGCAACTGTTATAGATTTGTTCTGTTTTCGCTTACTCCCCATAGCAGCGGCCATCATCTTTACATGATCGTAGCACTCATCCAGGGCCTCGTCCATTTCAACCAAATAGTTGTACCATTCCGTGACATTGTATGGTGTCTTGGCGAGGCGATTTTCATAATCCAGAAAGACTGGAAAATTTGTAAGTGTTACTAAGGAGTGATAATGCGGATGACTTCGGGGCGATGCTGCCTCAGATTGTTGGTGGCTGGGCGTCGCCATGGTTGCTTTTGGGATCGTAATCAGATACCGGTAATTACTTTGTATGGTCTCAAGTCTCAACTTTACATTATAAATCTACTTTAGCCTTAATCGGTTCTCAAGTTACATGTATTAAAATACATCTATTGACATGTAATGTAAATACCAAATACCAAGATACCAGGATGACAAACTAATGTAAACACCAAATACCTGGTACAATAGTAGATGTTAACAAAATAAAAGCATACAGTTTAAAAAAAATACCAAGATACCAGGATGACAAACTTCTCATACTTTGTTGTCTGTCGGTAGGTAAACTTGCCCGGATAAGTCTATGCAACGAACGGATGGTGAAGTATTATTCTGTTTTGCTAAGGCCTGTTACATTCTCTTTTGTCATCAAGGCACTCCTTGTGCCACGGGCCTAGAGAGGTTGTACTAAATTCTTACCATATCTGGAAGTCACAGCACAGAACTGTGTTGATCCCAAGTATTCACAGTAAGGAGTTATGACGAAACGAATAGGCTTCCACGAATATCTATAAAAATATAATGAATTTGAGAGTGAATTTTTTTTCATCGTGATACAATTAGTGACAAAAATTACAAACACACAAAAAGTCGATAGAAGACATATAATCGGTAGCCTATTTTTTGTTCAAAACATGACGTTTGCATAATGCTGCTATACTTCTTGTTTCAATCTTCAAAGCTTTCCATGAAGTCTATGATGTCAAAATTATTATAGGATTCATCATTCTTTAATTCAGCAACGATGCTGGTAATTTCCGCGACTTCATAGATATAGCTTCTCGAGGTTCGTTCCTGTACCAAACTATCCTCAAATGTTTTAGCTCCATTATCATACATATCTCTTATCTGAGAGCTAATTCCATCAGGTGAAAACGTCACCAAGGATTCTCCATCCTTTATAGTGTTTATGGTCTCGTTCTCCGACGCGTACGTGAGCGTAGTGGCCACCGAGAAGTCCCCAAGAGAACGAGACGATAGGAGATTGCTTGGCATAGAAGCTTCCAATGATCGCCGTGCCTGCGGTGCTGGTTGTTGCGAATTCATTGTCCTGTACGGATCCTCGTTTTGCAGTTGTGGTCCTTCTCGAGTGACAGGTGGAACAGGTATTTCCACTGTATCAGAAAAAAGAGGAAGACTCACATCGATTTCTTTGCTCTTCTCGTCAAGCTCCTTTTGATTCTTTGAGATAATGCGTGCATTTTCTAGTTGATTGTTAAAGTCTTCCTTCTTCAGCAGAAATACTTGCTTTTGTTTAGTTTCAATACCATCAATCTTTTCTCGTTGAATAAACGCTGTCTTCAATGAAAGCGCTTTCATCTTTTCAGTGATCTTCTCAGAATGGAATGAATCCTCTTTTCCTATTCCAAAATAGGATGCCGCCCTAGAAAATGCAGTCGACCCTACTGAAAAGTCATCAGAAATATCTGTCATGTTATCATTCATCATGAAATCATCATTTAGCTTAACAGATTGTAAGACATCACCCTCAACAATCAAATTTGTTGTGCGTGTTGGAAGATTAAGGCTTGATGATGATTTAACAGTAGTCATAGTCGCTTCTCCTGCGCTAGTGTAGCTGGTATTACTATCCATATATCGAGGCGCCATAATGGAAATTCCTGCACTTTCAGTTAATCTTACTTATAATATTCGTATTCTCTCTTGGTGCACTGTTTCAACTATCAACTACCTCTCGAAAGAAGTGCCGAAAGATATCTATTGACCAGGGATTTATGATCGTCAACCAAAGGCAAGTTTATCACGATGACGATACTTGTAACAGACAACCCCAGTCTAATCTAAAGAGATTCTGTGAGGTTTCTTGTTGTGTTTGTACACAGAATCGGTGAGTTTTTTTGTTGGTTGTATGCACAGGTCTTTAGAGAGTGTAGATAGGTAGAGATGACTATCTTCGTCTATCACCTTTTCTTTTTCTATATTTCGTACGGAATATGCGCATGGATGCTTGAGCTAGATCCAGGTCGTGAATGTGCAAAACTCGAGAAAGGAGAGGTATGACAGCTAGAAACTCACTAAGCACGCACGCATATCATACCGTCTTATACACATATAAGGTCAATGTGTATTAAATTAACGTGTACATTTGTACGAGTAAATTTTTCTTCAAAGAAAACAATTTTTATTAAATGTATACATATACCGGTATTTGATTAACGGGCCTGGTAGTAGGGAGTAGGGTCCATAGTTTTGTATAAATACACATATAAATGTATAAGACAAGTCTTGCCTTTCGTAAATCGAAATTGACTTTCGACATCGAACATCGCGCATATGGCCATATGGCAAATGCACATGTACATGCAACATGCAATTGGAACGCTATACAGTAAGAGGTTTTGTATAAAGTAAATCACACCAATTACTAACATATACGTAAAACCACTATGTACAAAGTGTAATTTTTAAAAATTCAAGTAGTTGCATGTTTTGCAATATGATCTCTCAATATGAATATGATCTCACGTTCACGTTCAATTTTTTTTTAATCCAATCAGAATGGATTATTTTTCGGACAAAGCTAATTTAAAAATTGTACGTGAACGTGAGATCATATTCATATTCATATTTCGTTAGTTGGCAACCCCTATTGATGGCTTAGTACTTTGATAAAATCTGATGCCATGAATGAAAGGCCTTCAATGCATAATGTATTTAAAAAAGGAAAAAATTGCTTGCAGAAATTTGCTTCGCCAAAAATTGCGCAATCGCGCACACACGAACTTTTCCTGTCGCAAAATGAAATTTGATAGTCCGATGGTTGAATGTCGCGCTCTTTCTCACCTGCTCGTTTATGTTATAACCTATAAATATAGAAATAGATTACAAACCCTAAATATGAAAGGTCTATGTACTTAAAATGGTTCTTTTTTGAATTTTGGAAAGAAATTCTAAAAGCTGTAACATTTGCGCGAAATTGCGCAATTTTGCCAAAATATGGTGTTTTCAAGGCTTTGTATCTCACGATAGAAACAGGCTATAACTTATTTGACACTTTCCCAACAAAGGCAAAGCATTAAACTTTTATATGACGAGTAGACCCGGGGCTTTGATGATAGTTTATTTTTCCAACAAGCATCTCCTTTTAGACCTGATTTTCTCGTAGGAAATTACGTAGAGCTATATACCGGTTATTCCAGAATATCTCAACTTACACTCAACTATCTTCATTACAAATTTATATAGACATCAAAAACACTATGATGAGGAGTTTGAGGTACTTGGAATGGTTAAAATAAAGTTTCTGGAAGTAAAGTTATAAAATTTTCGGAAAATAGGTACCAAATAGGTACTGCGGCAGGAAAGGGTAAATTGACTTTGGACATCGAACATCGCGCACATGGCCATATGGCACATGCACATGCAACATGCAGATTGTGCAGCTTTACCAATAAAGTGAAGTGCCAGAATTTCACACCATTATTACGAACACAATGCGAATTTATATATTGATTACCGGTACCAGCTACCAGCTACCAGCTCCGGTGCTCGTAAATCGTAACTCGTAACATTTTGGACATTGGACCCTTCTTCGGAAGTTGGTCCCAAGATGCTGACGACAACGATAAAACGAGAAAATGTAGAAATGTTTTTTTGATGCACACACTGTACGTATCTTTTAACAAGGTCGTCATTTTTGTTGCGCCATCGGTTCTTCTTGCCGATTTACCCTTTCCCTTTGCAGATAGTATTCTATTTTTTTTCAGCTCGAAAATGTTTTCAAAGTCAAACCAAGAGTCGGGCTTTCAGACTGTGAAGGGGGCTAAGATTCTAGTGACTGGATCAAGTGGATTGGTCGGAGCTCGCTTGGTGGAGATGCTTCTGGAACGAGGGGCGAAGTTAGTACGCGCCTTTGATGTCGTGCCTGTAAATGACGTGCTGAAGAAACGCTTCGATTTGGCAAGCGGTGGAAACGCGTCAAGAATCGAGTGCGTCGTGGGCGATTTGACTGTCAAAGATCAATGTGTAGAAGCGTGCAAAGATATTGAGATTGTGTATCACGTCGCAGCCCTTGTTGGACCATTCCATGATCGTGACAAATATATGGCTGTTAATTATGAGGGGACGTTGAATCTTATGGAAGGTTCAAGGATTCAAGCTAAGGTTGCTAGTAAGAAAGTCAAGTTTGTGTATAGTTCAAGCCCGAGTACGAGGTTTACAGGTGCTGATGTTACTGGTCAAAGGTAAACTTTTTTCGCTGATGCTCTATGATTTATCGTTCGTATTTTTTGTAATGTTTTTCTGCAATTATTTTATGATTTATTGTTTAGGGAAGAGGAGCTTCCAATCCCCGATAAGTTTCTTGCCCTCTATGCCGAGAGTAAAGCTTATGCCGAAGTAAAAGTTTCCGAAGCAAACTTTGAGGAAAATCCAACCCTTCTTACTATAGCTGTCGCTCCACATCAGGTGTACGGTCCGCACGACGCTCTGTTTCTGCCATCACTTCTCGAAACAGCAGGAAATGGACGTCTTCGAATATTCGGTAACGGCCAAAATAAGATCAGGTGGGCAAAAAAATTTGATATTTTTGTTATTTATCAACTTTCTAAATATTACGTTTTAGTGTTTGTTATGTGGACAACTATTGCCACGGTTTAATGTGTGGCGCCGATACACTTTATGACAAGAGCCCTGTGCTCGGAAAATTCTACATTATCACTGATGGACCCGAGCAATATTTCTGGGGAATTTTGAACACTGCCATCATTGCAATGGGGTTCGAAGATCTTACGAAGAAATTTCATTTACCAGTTTGGTTTTTAATGTTTCTTGCTCATATTTGTGACGTCATTGGCTTTATCTTAAACAAAAAACTGAAACTTAACCCGTTCAATGTCAAAATGCTTGTTATCCATCGATACTTTTCTATTGAGAATGCTAAGAATGATCTTAAATATAAACCTTTGTTCAAATTCGAGGAGGCATGGCCAAGCACCATTGAATGGTACAAATTGAATTGGCTACCAGGTTTTTTAGCGAAGAAGAAAAGTGACTAGAATGAGTCGTCTTTTACAGGAAGAATTCTTAAGTGGAGAAGAGCCAGTCTTTTGCGCGATTTCTTAACAAATGATAAGCAACTTGTTTTAATTTTATAACTAAGAACGCGATAGTTCATCGCACAGGCATGTTTTGTGAAGATAACCACAGAAATCGTTGCAGAGAAAGAGGCGTCGTGAACGCTCGTGAACTGGTTTGTCCTAAAATTAATTAGATTTTATCATGCTTCTCGAATTCTTAGTGAATTTTGTCTTCAACAATGGTTTGTTATTGGAATAAGGAAACAATGAGCGACATGTTATTTTAAGGCAAGAGTCTTGTATAAGTCAAAATTGGACACAGTTGACCATAAAGCCATCAACGTGATGTCATATGCGAAGATCGGACAAATGAGAACAGAACATGACTCCTCATCTATCAGGTTTATTCATTAGAACGATAAAACAACAAAATCACTGATAATTAGAAGTTAGAACAAGGGTTGGGATAGTATTCATCCTTAAAGAAGTACTCCTAAAATTTATTCTCAAACATGTCAAGATAGCGAATAAAAAACAAGAAAGATATTTGATACTATTTGGAATGCGTTGAGCGAGCTAAGGTTTATAGTCCACCCATCGTGCACGATATCCACTCCCTCCACATCGAGAACAAGAAACCTCCCCACTGCCATTACATACAGGGCATCCTTTACCGGAATAGAGATGATCCCCAACGACAAAGAAACCAGTCCCCGAGCAAAATTTGCATTCAGTTGCACCCGACCCTCTACAAGAACTGCAAAGTGTACCTGCACAACTTTGAACATCAACGTCAAACTCGCACTCGTCAATAGTTCTGTAAATCTGCCATTTTTGCTCAAGTCGCATTTTCCATGAATTCATATCATCCGAAGAATTTCTTATGAAAAAACAAATGTAAATATCTTTGAATGAAATCTTGTGTAATATTAGAAACTTACCCCCTTCCACCTGCAGACGATAGATCACCCTCTAAATCATCGTGACCATCATCACCACTGCCTTCCCCATCTAAACCATAACTATTGCTTAAAGTTATGATATCTAAACGTTCACCTTTCTTCCGTTGCACAGCGCGACGTGATTGAAACGGGACATTATGAATTCCAAGGAAGCAAACTGCGTTGGTACCACTAATGACCAAGCACAGATATAGAAAATACCTTATTATTATCCCAAGAGCAATCATGGTCCCGCATACACTACTTATACTGACACGGTTCCACTTATGCCTGTCTTTCCCATTCAGTAGGGACGCATCTAAAGTTTCGAATGAATGGACACATTCATAAACTGCTTTGCAACTCTTCTCCTCGCACCTTTTATTTTTTCTACTCGTATACCTCCCCTATGCTATACGGTATACATATATGCTTTGATAGGAGGCACCGGCGGGGCGGGCAGCTGTACCAAATGGCAAACGTTGTTGGACATGATGGATTTGGATCTCCAAAATATCTTTATGAGAACTTTGACACGATCTGAATCTCGACCGTCCAAAAACCACACACACATACACAGAAAAGAATGTACGACACAAGCTAGAGACAGGTGTCAGAACGATTCAGAATTAGTCACTTCACTGACTACTTTGGTCCGCATCCGTCGGAGTTTAATGATTATGTAATAAACAATGAGCTCTCACATTCAATCTTGGAGGTTGGGACGTGCGTTTTCATTCTTTGTCGGGTGTTCGTACGTCCTTCTACTTGACTTGCCACTGTTTTGCGCAATGTGCAGCCCATCGGCTCGAGAGACGGGCTGTATTGATTATACCAGAGTAATCATGTACAATAAACCATGTGGAGAAGTCACTTCCATTGTCAGCCAAGATGGTCATCCAACTATTTTTGATTCCGTAGAGAGGGCTATGACTGCTAAAGAACCGAGGTTCTCTGTAAAAGGATTTCACAGTATAGGGAGATTAGACTGCGATACATCTGGTTTACTATTGTTAACCAACGATACGTTATTGGTACACGCTGCCACCAATCCGACTGCAAAGGTGATACTAGAATCAGATGGGCAGCAATTTTTATACAGAAAGCTAGAAAAAGAATATATTGCTCTCAGCCATGGAAAGTTATCCGTCGAGTCGCTTGAAAAGCTTCGCGAAGGAATTTATCTGGGTGCGAAACTAGGTGTAACTGGACCATCGAAAATTGAAGTTTTGCAGAACAACGAAAAATCAACTCTAGTTTCAGTTGTGTTGACAGAGGGGAAGAATAGGCAGATCCGCCGAATGTTTCATGCGGTCAAATCTGGGATTATTAAATTACATCGAAATCGCGTGGGAGGCATAAACATTGGAGAACTTCAAGAAGGAGAGTGTCGGTATTTGCGTAGTGAAGAAATTATTCAAGGCCTCAACTGGCCTATTAGAAGTGTTACAGACACCAAAAGTAATGGCAAGCGCAAATCGAGAAATCGATCACGTCGTCGTCCAAAGCGGACATAGTTATGGACCTAATCCGTAAGACATTTAGATCTAAATATATAAAGAATGTCTTGAAACTTTCAATTAATGAATCTTTTTCTGTCCACAAGAAAAAAAATTACCAAACAATCCTAGCCACAAATTTAAGTACGAAGTGATTGTTATCAATCATCATATGATTCGCGTTAGGAGTCGAATTTCCCTTATTGCCAAATAGTTTTTGAAAGAAGGATAAGAGTGCAGTAGTCCATTTGGACCATCATGGAGAAAAAGTTGGAAAAATCGCAAACTTCTTTACCTGAAAACTGGATCCCAAACTTCTTCAGCTGAAAATTGGATAGGCTCCCTGGCTTAATGGTTAACCGGGGTTTGATGAAGAAAACTAAACTTGAGCCGCACTCTCGACTCATTCGTAAGAAATTTCGCCTGATGATCACACATGCGCCAGTACCTGTTTACATAGTCTTTTCAAATTGTTCGATACCACCATTATATTCTTTACGTTGCTAGTGTATTTTTTCTTCGAATATCGAACATTTCTTCGATCTGTTAGGTATGTTCTTCCTCAAGTACATGCACTTTTCTTTCATCGAATTTCGAACATCTCTTCGTCTGTGAAAAAAGGCGCTTCGAACAATATTTGTTGAGTGCGTTATCACGAAGACCGGTATGCCTCGGAAAAGATCCAGACTTTCACCTTTGTCATGAGTCATGACTACCTTTCTAACCTCATGATGGTTGCCCCGCTACGTTCTTGGATTGTACTTTTCTGTGGTTGGATTTGTTCAATGCAAGAAGTTAGAACGTTAGAACGGCAACGACGCTATGTGATTGGATGACGTACACCACTTTCAGAAATCATTTGTAATCATTAATCTTTTATATATTTACACGTGTAGAAATATACGCCTAATCAAAATCACCTCGGCGAACGAATTACGACTCGTAAATCACACATTTAAAGACTTTTCTTCGAGTATTCCGGACTTGGATCGTAAGCGAACGACGTGGCAGCCAATCAAAATTAGAAGAAAGTGTGCGGACATCTGAATGTCTCATCTATCTAAACCAACATCCAACCAAAAATGTATAAGAATCTGAGGTGAAACAACTGGTAGTACGGTTCGTATTAGACGTTGAGGCCAATAAAATAGAAAACGAAAGGAAACAGTTGCAGCAACCGCCCGCCAACCTCAAACATTTTCACTATCATTCTCCGGGCCAGGGCATACATAATGGAACATTTGAATCATACTATACAACATAACAATGCACCTTCTACTCAAACGCAGCAGCCATTAAACCTGTATGGGGGATCGGCGATTACAGATCCATCGGCGTTGCAAGCATGGCAGCTTCATCATCAGGCTTTTCCGGCTGCAGCGGCTGCGACATTAACCCGTCATTTGAACCACTCAAATCCCTTAAATCATTTAATCTACACTGCTGCTACAGCAACGGGACACGGGGGATCGTTGCCAAATAATCAGTGGGACAGTAGAACTAACGGTGCTGCAACAGCTACAACGGGCGTGGCTTCAGGACATGTTGGAGGATTCCCAGGAAATCAAGGAACAATTCAACATCATTCAGCTGGTGGGATGAACGGGATGTCCCATGGCGGTGCAATGAATAGTAAAGATCAGGAAACCGTGAAAGCAGCTCCATCTGGTGACGGAAGCGCAGATAATCCAATTTATGTCAATGCTAAACAATATCGTAGGATTTTGAAACGGCGTGAACATCGCGCTGTGTTAGAAGAATACTTTCGAAAGAAAAAGCTGGCTGCTGCTGCGAAAGGTGGGAATGGATCAGGGGAGGAAGATGGTCGTAAACGTACCTATACTCACGAATCGAGGCATAGGCATGCCATGAAAAGACCTCGCGGACCAGGTGGGCGTTTTCTCACAAAGGTAAGCTCGAATGTTTCTCACTCGCACTCATAATCCCGACACTTATGAATGCCTTGTGTGACTTTACATGTACTTTAAATAGGATGAGTTACAAGCTTACTACGAAAAGCGTCCTGAAGAAGCTGCTCTCGCGGGTTATCAGCTTAATAACTAGGTACAGAACCTTTCCAATGACCACGAGAATACATGGATTGTGGTGATATAGAAAGGCGTATCTTTCGGGGTAAAGTCTTAGAGCTATGCTAGTAATAGGAATAAATAATCATAAAATGTTGTATGACTTTAGAAGCATGTATTAGAAAAATGAATTTACTCTACAATAATTTTTACATCATGTTTCTAGTTTCAACAATAACTTTTCATTTTCAGACTTCTCCACTTCAATTTCTCTCTGCCTAATGAGTTTAATCCCATTGTTGTTATTCCATGATAAAGATAAAATGTTCAACGTATTAACATGTAAGTTAACACTACAGGTTCAGACGAGGCATCAACAATTCACGAGAGATAGAAAGAAGTTAGTTCTCATTCTTCCTTTGTTCGATAGATCTTCTGCAACGAACTCGAACTCATAGATCTACTGTCTACTACTTCATGGTACCCGAAAATCATCGAACTGGGAGTGGGAGTCGTACGACGTACTACGTACCACATACGACGTACGACACGCGAGCACGCGAGAGGTGTGCGAACTTTTTGATGTTTGATGTTCGATTGAGCTAAATTAACTAATCTCGATTCGCGTTAAATGAAACATCCAGATCACTACACCAACACACACATCAGACATCAGTCAAGTAAAATCAACGTGATGATGACCATTCACGAGATTACTATACTTTACCCTTTGTGGAGACAGCATGTCCGACGACGCCAACGTCGCGAAAGCTGCTCCATCACCGCTTGTACCTTCGCAAGCTCTTTTACATCAAAATGCCGAAGATAGAAAAGAAGGAGATAAAGTCAAGCTTGGCAGAAGGAGGAGGCCAAAACCTCGACGAAATGCCAAAACGAAGAAAGGTGAAACTGCGAGCGTCACTGAGAACAGGCCAGAAGTGAGAACAGATGATAAGATTAAAGGCACTGATAAAACTCATAATAATAATCCAGTTGATACTTCAGGTTCAAACATGGGCAGATCTCAAAACTCTAGAAACAGGAAGAGGCGTTCTAAGAAGAAATGGACGTGGAGAAGATTACTCCAGAAAAATGAAGAGCAGGTGGCAAATAGCTCAAAATCTTTGGCTAATGATGATTCTAAGAGTGGCATAAATAAGACATCTACGTCAGGTGATAATGACCTAGACTTTGATGACGAATCTGTTATTGTTGATCCAATTTCGTTGGACCCTCTTGATAAGTTACAATATCCACCGTTCGTCCTTGTGGTCAACGCTCCCGCAGAAGGCGAACCAGATTTAATTCGCTTTCCGAAAACTAAGGAAGAGGCAAAAGGCTTTGACATAAATCAATATCACTTGTTTGATGGTAGGGTCCTTGCATATTATTTAGTATCGCAAATGCAGTTTATTGATCCACTGAATCGGCGGGACTTGAGTACAGCAGAATTAAACCATCTTGATTGTTATTTGAAAGAATACATGCTAATTCCTAGAAATCGAAGAAAGAACAAAAAGAAAGTCGGCGTTGTTATGGAGGCCTACAAGAGCAAAGAACAGGCTGGCGCTGTGAACGAAGCTGGACAAGCAGCCCAGAGTGAACACGCTCGAGCAGATGCGATGCAGCGAGATGCTACGGAAATCTTGCATGCATTGTTTAGCGGCAATAACGGATCTCATTCACGCACCCAACCACACAACTCCACCTCTCATTCATCACGATCGGGACCCAGTTCTTCTTTCATAACTCAATTTGAACGAGAACATCGAGAAGAGGAGAGATCATTTCGAACACGTTTAGCTGCAACTCAACATACGAGAAATGGCGGATACGAAACTCAAGGTTTACGTATAATTGATGAAGATTCACATCCCGAGTTGGCTGGAGACGTCGTCCAAGCGGTTAATACCAATCATGCTAGTATGCCAATGGGTAGTCATCACCATGATAATTATTATGGCGAAAGTCGTCAAGGACATGACGCTATCACAAATAGCGCCCATAGTAGCACAGGAATAGTAGTTATCGATGAGGATCGATTTCCTGCATTGCATGGCCAATCCAGCAACTCTATTATGGGTGTATCACATACTTCGAACGGACAATTTAACGAAAGACGAATCGGGCAAGTTTCACCCTTATCTTCAACACAATCTAATTTGAATGCATTTCCATCGTTAGAAACGGCAACAAGAATAGACTCATTTTCGAATATAAATGGACAACCAACATCTTCTATGAACTTAAAGTGGTCTAATAATATTTCTTCCTCTCTAAAGAGAATTTCTAATCTCGTCAAACCGACTGATAGGAAGGAGGTTGCCAAGCAGCGGCGAGCCAGAGACAATGCTCGAAGAATGTTGGAAGTATCGCAATTGACCTACGAAGAAGCCATATTGCATGACCAAGGGCATAGTTCTGAAGTCGTGGACTCTATGGATGATATGTCTGAGCAGATTAATTTATCACAACCTCCTGTGGCTGTGAATGAGGCAAAAATTGAACGAAATAGAAACTTGGCAGACGCTTTAGGTGTGAAGTCGGCAGCAAAGCGGCAAAGTGATTGTATGAGAGGTTGGTCGAGATTAAGCACTACAGGAAATCACACCCTTTTTGATGAATTTCAGAGCGAGTTAACTATGGCAGATTATCCTGATTCGCTAAAAAGAGAAGCGAAAGAGAACATTGGTAGGTGCTTCATTATTTGAAGTTATTTTTTTGAAAGAAATCTCAGCATGACGCAATTCTAGGTTTGGTTTTGAAAATAGAGCGAAGATGGAAATTATTTCTGAAAGACGACAAGCTTATGAGCTTTCAATGCAATCCGATGCCTAAGCCGTTACGGCGATTGATTCACGAGTATTCAGACTTTTGGTTTCTACAGACGCAGAGTTTTGATCCACAACCGAAAAGATACGTCAATTGTGTGAAGACTGTCGAGACGAAGGTACCCCATCCGTTATTGTCAGATTCTGTAAGGAGTTGGAATGGAAATAGTGAGACCATGACGGCCCTCAATGAACAAAAATTTATATCTGAGGAGGTGAAATTGGACGGGAATGAAAAGGAATGCGGCGACGATATCAAACTAAGACCAAAGCTCGTTCTCGCTCCACGGACCTTACCGCTAGACGTGCCCCCGTTAAATTTAGAAAGGCAGGTGGTTAATGACGAGAAAAGGTTGAAGCGAAACGAGAGAGCAGTGAAGGAGACAGAGGGAGAGGAAATACGGAGTAAGACAATATTCGACGCGTTTGCAAGCGATAGTGATAGCGATGAAAATGGTAGTGTATGGACCCAAGAGACGCCTCCAAGCTTCAGCGATGAAGAAAATATTTAATCTATTTTCTAACTTTATCCTTAAATACATTAGAACAACCTTTTCTCATTAATATTACCATATTCAAAGCTGACTTGTCTGAAGTGCATAAGGTAATTCAAGAGCGTGAATCACACAATAAAGTGTGCCACAATATCTAAAATCGAGGTTCTGCGTATCGACATGTTTTGTTCTTCAGGTTGTCTTATGAACTGACATTGAAGGATTTGAGCTTAAACAGTCTTGTTTCCAGGAAAAATTTCTGAATTCTGAAATTCTCTGTAACCAATGTCTTGCAAACATAAGCGATTTACTACTATTTCTATCATTACAAAATCCAACCGCAGCGAATGCCTACATAACTTATTATTCAAAACCTGTAAGTTGCAACCCAACAGTTCTATCGCGTGGCCCATCTAAATCCACCAACAGAATGCTCTGCCACTGTCCGATCACCATTTTCCCATCTACCACGGGAATGCTCTCGCTACTACCAATCAACATGGATAGCAGGTGCGAGTGAGCGTTGATTGGCTCTTGATTTCTCCAAGCTTGAAGTATTTCTGGATCGTCAATATCCCATCCATTTTCTCGGCATCGTTCTGCTTCCTCCTCACTTTCTGGCCGTTCATCGATATCATTATGAAAATAAGTTACGCCGGCTCTCGCTTCCTTCGCTTCTGACCTTTCATCAATGGGAGCAAGATCCTTAAAGTACTTTGCCATATCTTTCGCAAGTCTACTTTCTCGCTCATTAATAGTAATCGCAGTTGTCGTATGCCGACTTATGACAGTAACTGTCCCATGCTTCATACCACTAGCAGCCAAGTTCTGATTTATCATCGGCGTTAAATCTTCAACACTAATTTCCTGTCTCGGCGGTCCCTCACTCGTAGTTGGTACCGTCAGCTGAATATACTCGCATACTGGATTTCCTAGTGACTTTGTCTCAGCATTTGGAACATCATTATTGTTGCTTGTATTCGACGTACCGACTTCGACGTCGGCGTGAAGTGAAGTACGGCAACGACGGTGGTGATGATGATTTGCTTTTGAATTCCAACACCCGCAATTCTGATTCACGCTTCCGATGAATACCAATGAATGGATCAGTGTTAGAGTGTGCAGGATGAGAAAGAGTACTGGGAGATGTATCAAGCGGGGTATTATCATCATCATCACCGATGATTTATCCGTATTTTGGTAAAAGGAAAAGGTAATTTTGTTTCTGTACATGCGTTCGCGTACTCACACACAGATTTACGAGAGAGTGAACTAAGCCAATTTCCGCAAATACCGGTACTGATCTTTTCGACTGATCTTCTCTATCGAACCAGCCTTAAATGATGAGCTTTTCAAGCGCGTGTGACGAAATCATTTAGACCCCATAATCAAATACCGGTAGTTACATCTGCTATCCATTTTAATTGATATAGAAGCGATAGTATTTTACTAGTTAGTGGAAAAATGGTGATCGGGATGAGGCAAAGCCTGTTATTGGTGGAGCTGACTCTAGTGAACCATATATATACCTGGTGTATTTAGTGATAAAAGACTGAAAAGTAGATGAATCTATACGATACAATACTCTTTGTGAAACTGAGCATATTGTACAAATCGAAAAAGTTTGTTGTATCATTTCGTATCCGGAGTATGGGTAAAAGTTTCCGAGGCTTCTCTTCCGTACCCAATTTAAGAAACTAAGTTAATAGCTTTTGACAAAAGTATCAAGACGACAAGTCCAAATAAATTCTTTATTACATTCCGACTCTTCTCCCTTTCTTTCTTGGTGCAAATCTTCCTTTACCAGATCTTTTACCAGGAACAGCTATTGTTGGTTTTCGTGTATTTGAGGCGCTTTTTAATGATGCCGCTAAATCATTCTTTTCGATCGCCCCCGACATCGCAGTTTTTAATTTCATCTCTTGCTCCATTTTTGCTGCATCAAGACGTTCGCGTTGCCTTCTCTTGAGAGTGCTTTCATAACTCTCTTTAATTGAGAAAAACATTGGACCAAGCTCCGCGAGCCATTCGCCTTCAACAGCAGTAACGCAACTCATGTATTCTTTGGAGGTGGATATAAGTTCATGATAACACACGTAGTCTGGAGTATATCCCAGGCCGTACAACGCACTCGAAGGATGAAGCGCGGAAGGAATTCCCGAAAGCATATTGACATAATCACCAATGCCTTTTATCCGAGAACTGTTGAAAAAATAGGCTGAACAGATACTTTTGCGCACTACATCCCAAGAACCTCCGCAACTTACGACGGGAAGACGCTGTTGTTTCATTATATCTATAAGCTGGGCATGAACCTCTCTTGCTTTACGGATCCCTTTGGAATGAATAAAATGCCTCGTACACCAATCTGAGTCAAACTTATGTTGTTTAGCACGCAAATATACATTAAGCAATGTTAAATGATCACTTTCTGGAACGAAAAACTTTTCACGAGCGGCATCAGACTCTTCTTCTCGATCTTTTGGCCTAAAAAATACACTCGGTACACTTAGCATGCTAACAATAGTTAGAACTTCAGCGGAACAGCTTCCGTGCTCATGGGCAAACAAAAGCATTTTCGCCTATTCCAAAGTAAAGAAAGTTAAATATGATTGAAATTAAGTGAGAAACGTTGAGCTAAACTTACCAACGGAGGGTCTAACGGAAAGTCGACCATGCGCCTTCCCAAATCTGTCAGATCGCCGGTATTGTCGATTGCATTCAAAATCCACAATTGATATAGAGAAGACATAATTGTAGATGCAGGCGGAGGATCCATGAAATGAAACTCGAGCAAATTCGAAATTCCAAGTGATTTTAAAAGAAGGACAACATTGCCCAAGTTTGTTCTTTGAATTTCCGGGACTGTCGCTTCCATTAATTCCTCACGATATTGTCGTTCAGTGTATAGTCTGAAGCAAAACCCAGGACCTGTACGGCCAGCACGACCGCTTCTTTGGTTCGCATTAGCTCTGGATATGGGCGTCATATTTAAGGCATCCATACCAATTTTAGGATTATAAACTTTCAATTTACAAAAGCCCGAATCAATTACATACGAAATTCCTGTATAATGAGATATAAGTAACGTTAAGGTAAGTTCGATAAAGTGTGGATGGATATGCGAATCATTTACGAACCATCAACAGTCAAACTTGTTTCTGCAACATTTGTCGACACAATACATTTTCTAACCCCTTTCGCAGCCGATTGAAATATTTTAGCTTGCAGGTCTGCTGGTAGTTGCGAATACATTGGGAGAACGAGCAATGGAAGAGAATCATCCGTCGCAACTTGTTCCATTTTTTCAGCTGAAAGACAAAAAGTTCAGATACCGTGACAACGTCGAGTTTGGAAAAGCTTTCAAACTTACCTAAGAGGTCGCAGACTCCATTAATATCTTCCATCTTATAATTATATTAAACCAAATAATTAAATACATAAGACTAAACGATCATTCGTTACGAGAAACTTACACCTGTCATAAAAACCAATATATCACCAGGACCACTGTTAAAATGAATCTGTAGAACTTGCTTGACCGCGGCCATCACATAATCTTCAGTTACTCCTTTACTGAAGTATGTCTCTACCTTAAAGGTACGACCAGGGATACGAAAGACTGGAACGCCTCCAAAAAAGTTGCTAAACGAGTCGGCACTTAATGTTGCACTTGTCACTATTAACTTCATATCAGTGCGACGAGAGACAACCTTTCGAAGCACTCCAAATAATATATCCGTATTAAGACTTCTTTCATGAGCCTTTCCATTAGAATGAACATTTGTCAGAAAACCATAAACAAGGTAATGATCCAGACGAATGTAAACAAGATGGGACTCGATCCACATGAAAACTTACTTCGTCCATAATTATTGCACTATACCGATTCAAATCTGGATCTTTTAGAGATTCACGTAAAAGAACACCATCCGTGCAGTATTTGATTTTCGTATGTTCGCTTGTTACATCTTCAAACCTTATAGAATAACCAACAATACCCCCGAGATCGAACTTCGACGATTGGCTATCATTTCCATTCTTTTTAGTTGCTGCAATTTCTTCACTAACACGTTTTGCAACACTCATTGCAGCAACTCTTCTTGGTTGCGTACACCCGATAATTCCATACTGACAGTAGCCTTCTTCCAAAAGATACTGAGTTAGTTGTGTAGTTTTACCTAGAGTGCATTTCAGATTTTGCCGCATGAACATTCCAAAAATCTTTTAGCCTGGATATCAAAGTGTTGTTCAAGATATTATAATAAATTTACCTGATCCAGTTTCACCTGTGACAATAGATATGCATCAAGATGAGTTGCAAAACTTGACACTCATTCACTTACTCATTGAACTTACCCACAACTATAATCACACTGTTTTCTCGTATAACGTCGAGGAGCCTATCCCTGACAGTGAATACGGGTAGATATTCTCGTTGCTGTCTAATACTTTTCGTTTTTGCGAAATTTGACACGGGCCCATCATCTTTTTTCTTAAGATGTGACGCAAAGCCTGAAGACTTTTTGTAATCAATCTCACCGTCGTCACCAACATCTTCACTTTCAGCATTTCGTATTTTCTCATTTTCTTCTTTCTTTTTTATTTGATCCGAATTTTCTACACCCATGGCATTTCCCATCCGAGAACCTCCAAGTTCCCAAAACTTTTGTCGCATAGCATTCTTTTCCTTCTTATCGCGAAGTCGGCGCAGACTATCGGAACCTTCTCGCGCCATTTTCGCAAAATCAGATGAAGCATCACGAACGGTTGGTACCGCATCTCTTATGGTGGAAAAACTCACTCTACCGTCTAGAAATGGAGGTTTAACTTGATGAACCAACAGTGTTATTCTAGTATCGTCCTCAGTTTTAATATCAAGCGACCTTTCACCCTGTAATGCTGCTCCTGAGCTCAATAATCGATTCTCCTCCCATGCATTTTGATCGTCATTTAACTCACTTCTTTTTAAATCGCGAAGGTTTTGGATTTGGGTAGTAGCCCGAGTAACTATTCCAGCGCCGTCTTGTTGCCGCCGTCGCTCCATATCTGCCTCACGTTCTTTCGTTTTTTTGGACTCGAACAAAAACCGACCAGCAGATTTATTGGTCGCATCTACTACAAATTCGTCGTCATCTCCTAAGTAAAACTGTCGATCGAATTCTTCTTCCGCTGCTTTGGCATGGACATCATTACCGTCATGATCCATGGGGCTTATGCGAGGCGTACTATTTCCAGTTCGTTGCAAACTTCTGCTGTTATTATCACCAATGTTTTTACTGCTACTACCATAATAAGATGAACTATTACCACTGTTAGATGCCAATGATGCTAAAGAAGGAGTGGGAACATTGCTACCGCTTACGGATTTAGAATCACTCCCAGAATAATGACCTCCTTTCCCTCCACCTCGACGACTAGCATGATCATTCAAACTGCTCCGACTACGATAACGATTCTCAGGAGGAGGCATTAATCCATTCATCCGATCTTGGCCATGTTTTCTATAGTAGCCATTCCCTCTTTCGCTTCCTCTTTTCGATGATGATGATGATGAAGATGAATAATTGTAATTGTAGGAATGGCGATCCGTCTTACGATCTCCTTCTCCTTCTCGACCTCCTTCACTGCTACTTCTGCCACTGCTGTTGCTGCTGCTCCCTCCAGAATGTGACGGTGTATCATTCGATGATGTATGTCTATAATTACGTCTGTCTTGTCCCGTTCGACGACGGTTGTTGCCGCCGTTCCATGACGACATCCTCTCTCACCGGATATATAGAATGTATTTAAAATATTTTATTAATATACTACAATATAGGATATTATGTTTCTTGGATGACTTTGGCGGCGTGCCTTGACTTCTCGTTTGCTCCCTCCAGTTTCCAGTTTTCATTGTCCAGTTTGAGTGTCGGGTGTCAGTCACTACATGTACCTAAGTTAGCTCTCAATATTCGCATTCGCATGCTCATTAACCGAATTTTGAAAAACAACTACGGGTACATATTATGTATTAATACATATGTACCTT
>Ga0209092_10001357_pt1 | contig 24040 bp, 20 predicted proteins | sample FraStrMetagenome_FD_187446 | JGI IMG/M metagenome (GOLD analysis project Ga0209092, IMG submission 187446) | Marine eukaryotic phytoplankton communities from Arctic Ocean - Fram Strait ARC3M Metagenome (SPAdes) (version 2) | ecosystem: Environmental > Aquatic > Marine > Oceanic | place: Fram... | reverse complement strand
AAAAATAAAAGGCCTCTCTCTCTCTCTCTCTCTCTCTCTCTCTCCGTCTTTTCGTTTTTCAATATACACAACATGTAGATTGATAGATATAGATATATAGAAAAGGAGAGAGGGTTGCGATGCGGATGAGCTGTTATGAATATCTCTCTCTCTTTTTAATTTGGCCTAAAAAAAAGTTGTCATGAATTTTTATTGGACGATCGCCAAGAAAACTCTTTTGTGGGTTTTAATAACGTCGTTAAAGCTAAATTATAACTACAGAACGTTGGCAACATACCACGAGTTGAAAACAAATGGTATTGAGATATGGAACATGGTGAAAACACAAAACACCCATGTGCTACTTTCTGGACAGGCCTACCGAGTATAACAAGAAAAGAATATGGATTCGTTGTGTAAAAATATGATGCCAGTGGAAAAATCTTCATCCCATCCATCAAGCGGAGTATCCACACGAGGTCCTGGTGATGATAGAGGCGATAATTCTTTGAATGATAGTGAAAGTTGCATGGATGGCGATGGTGAAACCATTGAAGATTCCTCTACTGGTGAATGCCCTCTCTTTATGGATGGCCTTTCGACGCAATTTGGAAGTAATGCCGGTCTTTTGGCAATAGCTAGTTTGTTGGGTGAAGAAGTTCCGATTAGTGATGATGAAGGTGACGGTAATGGAATGAGTGATGATACTGTGACAAGAACAATGGTACACAAGAAAGGTCGGTCTTGCAATCGAATAAATGGTTTTAAATTTAATTCAGGAGGAGGAAAGTCAACCCGTCGTCGGATAACTTCGATAAGCTCACCGTATACGGTACCAAAGAAGGAGCGGTCAGAACCAAGGACGCGTTCTAGTACCAATTCAGTGAACGAGGCACAACTATTTTTAAGCATGTGGAAGATATGACGATACTTCAATATGGAACTTATTATTCGGAGCGTCATTAAGAATATTTAGGGTCGATTTTATGATTTTGCTTGAATTTGAAGTTGCCAATTTTCAGCGGTCAGATTCATTTCGATTGTTTGGATTACTCTAGATGGACATCGAGATATGAACAAATTCTTTTTTCGTTTTAATTTACATTTATTATATGCCTTAAAGGCTTTTAGCACTCGTACATAAAACATAAAAATTGTCATTTATCAAGAAACCAAGACATACTCTCTTATGCTACCACTTTCCGTAAAATGGTATCATCCTATCCATTTGTGTGATCCAAAACAACGCATACATCAGGGAAGGAGCTTACAATTAACTGTTGAAATTCCTTAATCTTTCTTAAATGTTTGATAGCAAGGATATCAACTCAGTATCATTTGGATAAAATTCTCTTGCATAATCTATTGGTCTCAATCCTTGGTTATTCCTGACGTCAAGACACCCTTTAAACGAAATTCTCTTGATTAGTAGTTTGATGACATTGAAAACCGGAAGATTACGAAAAACACCGAGTTCGAGTGATGTTTCACCATAGTCATGAGAAGATGAAATAGATTCGGAAGGAAACGCAAGCATCGAATGATAAAGCAAATACACGACGGGACCTGGACTTCCGTTTTCACAAGCGAGATGAAATGGATAATTACCATGGTGGTTTACAGCACAAATACCCCCTGGATAAATATCTACTAAAAGTTGTATAATTTCAATGCTTGATCCATATAGGCAGGCGCAGTGAAGCGGTAGATCTCCCGTGCTATTTGCTATTCGAGCTGCATCCGGGACAGCTTCAACAAACAAACGGATTTGTTCAAAAGGCGCAGTTTTCAAAATAAGAAGATGAAGAGTAGACCAGCCATTTTTATTCACACGAGTAAGAGGATTTTCCAATTTCCCAATGATATCGTGCATCATCACTTCCGACGGTATACCTGTTATCCTGGGATTCAATAAATCATCAATGGAAGTGCTTGGCACACGATCGCTCACGCTAAGTAAAAACTGAAAGACCTCGGTACTGCAAGAAACAGATATCGCATGCGCAAGAGGAATCATTCCGAATTCTAATGGATTTAATGAACAATTAATTTAGGCGAACTGAATAGCATCTCAACTTCCTTTTCAAGCTTCCTTTACAACACTTACCGTTGGAGTAGGTTGCCGCTTCGGGGTAGGCATAATATAGAACCTTAATCACATGAAGAGGCGCATTTGCCAGAACCGCTGCGTAAATGAACAAAAAATATATAAAGATGTCGATAGAAAGATTACCAATGAAAAATTTCTTCACCTCTGTGTAAAGCAGTATATTTGTAGTTATTGGAATATCGGACATGCCGTGGGTTTTCTTGAACATATTTCAATACACCATTCCAATCCATGTCGTTACAAAGATTGAATAAGGGGCGGTATTTCAAACTCGAACTCATCTTCGCTCGAATATAGTTAGTTTGTAAGGTATATCACTTCATATAAACGGATGATTAATACAATCTCAATCTACCGGTAGGGAGAGAAACAGAAAATGAATGAAAACAAGGCGCAAAAGAACAAAAGACGAGTTTTGTTCACCCTGTCCAATGTCACGAATCTGATGGCCATTACAACGCTTTGAGCCAAGATTAACGCACAAATGTACGAAGAACACCTCACAAAAAGGCAACGGAGATTGCGTACATGTACGTGATTGATTATGAAATCAACTATGCATGACGTGGACTCTTTCAAAATTGCGATTGTGTCTAATTCACTAAGTCGACATCATACGCATTCTGAGCAACATACCGGTATTCAGAACAAAAATACCGGTAGTGTATATACACACATTTAGAGAACCCACGAACGAGAAAAACTTGTTCGAGCGAACCAGAACAACGAACGAGAAAAACTTGTTAGAGCGATCCAGAACAAGGGCTGACGTAGTCGAACGGATATGTAGATGTATTTTTCTACTCGAGGCCCCAAGCAAGAAAAACCTTCCTATCCTGTATCCTGTTCCTGTTTTCTTCCAGACAACATTTTGACATTTCAAAATTTGACAATAGTACTCCCCACTCCCCACTTTCCTGTACGGACTTCAGGAAATATCTATTTCGAAATTTGTAATACCCCTGATGTAGCCTTTACGAGGGCCAGCCAAATTGTGCTCACCCTTTATGTATCTCAATTCAACATTTCAGCTGCCATTGGTTCTATAATTCGGTGGTATGCAATAGCGTTATGCTTTTTCCTTAAGTTAGAGGAAGAAACAAAGTAATCACGCTCTGTGCCATGTCCATCGAGAAAAGCAAAACCTTCATTGCAATTAACAAGAATGAGATTAAAAATATCATGTCATAACGGACGCAAAATGAATGACACATACTCTAATATAAACATTTGTCAATCGATAATTGGCTTAGAAAATGATACCTATTACATTCATCGTTTTCAAACGGCAGTGCCACGGTGAGCACCACCTCATATCCTAAAAACAAATACCGGTACATCACATTTTATGCGCAGAGAACGCTAAGGTTTATTTTTCCCGCGAAAACGTTCCTGAAAATGGTTAGAAATATACAGAAACAGGGAGAGCGGAGTCGTCTCACTCAAGATAACCAGAAAAGAAAGAGTCATAAAGGAAAATACGAGTTACATTGGTTAGAATGAGCGCTATGTGTTCCTACCCAAAAGTTTTATTTTTACGAAATGTTTAATGCGTGATACCATCACGAAACCGAAGAAGCCGTCGAGCCTCATCCTATCCTATTAGTCAATTCTGGGTGGAGATGTTCGATGTTTATTTTGAACGTGAATTAATATCCTTCAATGCGAAGTGTGCAGGAAAGGATTTTGAATTTAAGCAAGGATCACAGCTGCTAAAACATATGAAAGATATCGATCTTTCACGGAGTAACTCTTAAATTTTAGCCCCTAACTTTTTGAATCCATGCTTTCTTAACGTTGTTTGTTACTCTATATGCGTAAATATCTAAAACTTGATACTGTGGCGTGACGAGTGTGCTTTCTTTAACATTTTACTCATTCGTCGCGATATTCCGATAATGTTTTTGAAAACCATAGCTTAATCTGTAAAGAATCAAGAGTTTTCCTGTAGGTGTGATATCAGTGACTCCTAACTCACAACTCACGACTTATGACACTTTTAAGTAGATTATCATAACGTTACTCTTAACTCAATATTTAGCAACATTTGTTTCGAATTGTACCGCCTTGTTTATCATGAGATGCTATGAAGGGCGACCAAGGCGACAGTGAGCATCGAGAAGCTCTTGCTGTTTTGTTTAGTTACAGCTGGCAAAAGTGATGATTGGACGAACGGTTCGATACACATGGTGGGTAGTTTGGTGTTTCTATCATGCAACACTGTTTTGGTGTGATTCGAGAGAAATGCCGTGATTTGATCTAGGATTCCATCAGAGGATTGAGTTTCTCTCGGAAAGATTTCTGTTGAGTATGTATTGGGCAATTGAAGGGATGAAAGTTTGACCTACTACCTTTCGTATATCCTTTCTGATAGATAAAACTTTCATCCCTTCGGTTGCCAAGAGAGTCTAGTATACTCAACAGAAAACTTTCAGAGGGAAACTCAATCAAGGTATTTTATCTCGGCCGCAGCCCGAATCACACCAAAACTATGTTAGATGACAAAAACACCAAACTACTCACCATGAATATCGAACCGATCGTCCTGCGTTTGTTATTAGCTTGGGGAAAAAAGGAGAGCGTCACGTTTGTGAAAATAGATAGTTGTTTCGTTTTGCACAATTCTTGCGCTCGCCGTTCGCGGTTGGTTTGTTTTTCTCGCAAAATCGCTAAATTATCTTTTTCGTTACCAGAAAAGGATTGAAGAAAAGGTAGACAGATTAGAGTTGCCGATAGCACTAACAAAAAACAATAGGGCAGAACAAAAATAATCAGCAACCAGCATTAACAATCGACTGATTACTGATTGCATTCACAGAAAGGTTATCAAGACGTGAAACATGAGTGCTATTTTTGATTTCTCAAGTCTCATCACCGTATTTCTTTTCTTCATTTGCACATGTACTTACATAAGAGAATTACGCCCGACGATATTTGATGGCCAACCAAAACAGCCGCAAAATTCATCGAGTGACCCAACAGCATCCATGCACCAAACAGCTGGTCCTTCTCATGATGGGGTATTGGGATTTTGTTGGAAGATGAGTCGAATTGGAGAAAGGCTGTCGCCTTTTGTAAGCGGTGCATGTTTGGCTGTAGCGATCCACACGCTTTTTATACGATGAGGGTGAAATAAGGATGATTATATGGTTGGTTTTGATTTGGAGGTTACATAAAGTACTAGAAGATATCATGGATCAGGTTGGAAATGAGCAGTAATTTCAGGAGAGAAAAATGTTTTGCAATTCATTTATTGAGAATTGATATGAGATATGAGAATGCTGTCTTTATCATTATCTCGATTTGAATCCTGCGACATATCCGGTGCTTTACTGGGGTAGAATTGGGCTGAATTCAAGTGGAAAGGCTATACCCTTTAGATAGATAATGTTATTTATTATTTTGAATATTCTAAATAAAGCTTTCTGTATTGAGCGTTTCAAGTTATAGACAACAGGTAAGGAATCTATGCATAAATGCACGACTACCTTTATAGTTGTGTACTCTACATTAATTTCATTTATAATCAGCTTTCCTTTGGCAAACATGACATACCCTTAAATTTCTAGTAGATTATGATTAGGGCTGTACTTGAATTATATGGTATCGTCAGTTATCCTGAATTTTCGTTGCGTTCTCATTTAGATCGTAATAACGAGCACTTCTTCCTTAACCTAATTCAAAGTATCATTCGCAGCAAGTGAAGTTCCCTTCAGATTTTCAGAATTGCTTGCATCAAAGTCAGTTGAACTCGGCTGTACACAAAATAGAAGTAATGAAAAATTCTGAAGGAAAATGTTGACATCGAGCAAATCTAATTTTCTTACCTTCGGACATTCAACTAAGAATACATGACGGCGTTATTGTTGAAAACCTAGTTTCAAAAGCCTTGTATCGACGGTATGACCAAACTTCTCTTTACTAGAATATTGGATTTTGTAATCTCGATAATCCGTGGTTCCGTCATAATAATCCGAATATTGCTTACCAAGAAAACAATTCTTCGAAAGTGTAACATGAAATTCCCATTGACTGATCATGACGTACAAGGATAATATCTTTGGCTGAAATCTTTATCAAAAGTTTCATAGCAAGTTTATATGTTGATATCTATTGCAAGTAAGAATATCAAGTACTTGTTTATGAAATCTACTCTTAATTTTAGCACACATTCTTGGCTGTTTACGGACAAATTTATTCACGTTAATAAAAGCAACCAATAATATTTGATGAACGGGACGAGGTCTGAATACTGCGACTTCCTGATACAAGAGAAGATGTTAACATTTAAAATAACAGTTAAAAAATTATGCTCAAATTACTGAATTAATGTCGCCATTCACCTGTATTAACATGTGGCCCCATACCAGAAATAAATTGGCCTAAGCACCAAATATACATGGATGCACCATAAAAATCTTACGACATCGAAAAAAAATCGAGGAGACATCACACTTAAGACGTAGATGTCAAATCAAATTAAATTATAGCGATCTCCTATGCGTCCCTGTCTTCATTCAAACAAGGACCAAATAAAGACGAATGCATATAAGAAACGGCGTCCAAAACTACTGTACCATCATAATACTTTCTGTCGGGTACAAGGATACCTGTCCACAAAAGAGTTGAAGACACTATTTGAGTTTCAATTGAATCGTCGAGCTTCGATAATTCTTCGACAACTAATCGTAGGCCTGGGTTGTCTCCATCGAATCCAGCTGCTCGGTAGGCGTCTAGTGAAGATCTATATGTTGATATTGCCAATTCTTTGTCTCCAACTCTTTCATGTAATCTTGCTATAGCGGATAATGTTTGCGCAAGATCTGTTGAATTACTCTGACCCGACACTTTCACATGATTCTCTTGCAGTCTACGTGCCTCAGTCAAAACAGTTAGCGCTTCCTTTTCGTCACCCCATCGTCGATGAATCTCTCCCATGTCAAAGAGTATACAAGCAACATCGACATTGTTGGTTCCCGATTGACCCTTCAAAATGGATAAGGCTTCGATGTGATGACCCATAGCCTCTTCCAAAGAAGGTGGATCTAATCTTTGTTTTATGCTTCCAAGAAGATGCAAAAGTTTTCCATTATCAAAATGGTTGCTATCAAGGACTCCTTCTTGGAAATGACGTGCTTCCTCAAGAATATCTATTGCATCGCCAAAATTATCTTTAACATAATGTACTTTCGCAATACAAGTAAGAGTTTTTGCGCATTCTTTACGAATTATAAAGTGTTCCTTGTCGCATTTCTCTTTCAAGTTCAGAGCATCAGTATATGCAGACATGGCAAAGTTATACTCCTTCTGGTAAAAATGCAAATCGCCAATTAAATTCAAAGTTTGCGCCAGTTCAACATTGCCTTTGTCATTATTTCTCAAATTTTCCTTCTGCACGGTCAGGGCCGACAATGCCATGTCCATCGATTTCCGGTATTCACTTTCAGCGAGGAATAATCTTGCAAGTAAAATTTTCGTCCTTGAAACGTCAAGGCTTCCCTTACCAAAATGCTTTTCTCTTGCTCTCAAAGTATTAAGAAATAGGCTTTTCGCTTCTTTCCGTTCACCAAGTCTTAGATTCATAAGACCAATTTTATCATCCAATGACCAGCATTTTAGAAAATCGGACCCAGCGCTAATTCTACGGGATTCCTTGTAACTTTCCTTTGCCTCTCGATAGCTTGAAAAGTCAACATTGTATACGTCTCCAACCTGTTCGTATAGGTCTTGGACATGCTCAGATGATTTTGATTTAGAAATTCGTTTAAATTCTTCCAAAGATAATAGCAACGATGGCAAAGCAATATCAGGATCATTTTGTTTTCTTGCAACACTGCCCATTTTCATTAATGTAATACCGATATCCAAGCTATAACATTCATCGTCTACTGTGTCCGTCCTTATACTTCCATCATCCTTCACACCTCCACTTGACTGCAACATGCGTGTAAGTTTCAATGAGTCCATATATGAATCAACTGCCTGAGAAAGATCTCCAGACTCAAAGTGCACATCACCGATATCACGCAAAGTCCTTGCCACAAAATGATTTTCTTCTCCTCCATATAATCCCTTGTATATTTCCATTGCTTCCAAATGTGCATCCATTGCGTTTGTTATCTCGTCTCTCTCTCTATGCACTCGTCCTATGCGAGATAGTAGATCGGCTCGTTGGGCATGATTAATGAGACCCTTCGAGGACTGAATCCGCTTCAGTTGGGCATAAAGCTCAGGTAATTCAGATATGCTGTTGTTGGAAGACGATTCATCGTCAGTCATTGAAGCCAAGGTTAGCGACCTATCCGGATACGAAGCCTTATCGTCGGCTTTTGCGTATCGATTTTGCTTCTTCATGATGCCCCCTCAATTTTACTTGTTGTTTTCAAGTTTAGGGCTTTTTGTATATAAATTATGGAAAAAAGAGAACGCTTAGGCTTTACCTAGCCCAGCCGTATTTACTCTGCAAGATATCAAGGATCCAAAGTTATAATATGATTAAACTGTATGCCCACTTTTAAGCTCCAAACACGAATGCAGCTGCAGCAACAACAAAATATATCAGGGTCCAAAAAGAGGATAGGTTTTTGCGTTACGAATAAAATTTCGAAATGACAGGTATTTAAACTTTTCTTTTTCTTACGTTGGTGCATCAACTTATGAGTTATTTTAGAGGTATTAATAAATAATAAATAATAAGCATATACCGATATCAAAAATATATAAAATGTATTGGGAAGCTCATTTTGAAATAAGAACCTATGACCATGTACGAATCGGCGCTGTTTCGGACAAAATTTGTAGGCTTTCTCTTGCATTTGCCATGCGCACGAGACCATGCTCCTGCTGGTTGACCCAAAATGGATTAGTTTACTTATTGTACTAATGTTAAATAGAATTTCGTTACCGGGTATGCAGGCGATCGACATTGTTTGGCTACTTAAACGCATCGACTAATCTATCTGTTACAATAGTAGATTTTAGCAAAAAATAAGCGCCAGGCACCGGTACGATACAGCTGAAAAATCGAAGCTCATGATTATATTTCATGTTTTTTGTTTTCAAACTTCAAGGAAAAGTGATAAGAAATAAGTTCCAACGTAGAGCGTCACTAATTGGTGTACGCTTCACATAGATTGTAGTATCCCCGTTGGTTTTTCAATGATAATTGGGACAAGAATATACTTTTGAAGTACTAGCATCGAGAGAAAAAATTTGGGCAGGAAAAGCCATGGATGATTTCGTACTTTATGGTCATCCGTGTCCGATTTATTCCGTTGATGGAGTCGGTGCACGAAATTTTGACAACACCACTAACAGCAAGAGACATTATCTGATCAATTATTACGAAGATAATAAAGATGGCGGTCTTGAACAACGGGATAATGAGAAAATTCCTTTGTTTATGTCTCGATATGACGTACGCACTCTTTTGGATGAGACGTCGCTGAAGAAGAATGAGGGTTCATTCATTCGTTCAAGTGATGAAGCCGTCTTGGATGAAGAAGATGAGATCAATTTTGAGCGCTATCGAGATTTACCGAGCTTTTTCCCGGAGAAAAATTACAGTTGGAAACCTCACCACTGCGAAAATGAATGTGAAGAATCTGATCAGAAGATACCACGAGAACAGTTCCTTGATACAGAAGATGATCATGTTAAGACTGGTGAGGCGGCTCCATTTGAGCTTCTCGATACACCAAGTGGAATGATTTTGGTACGTGTTGAAGTATCAAGTTTGTTTTATCCTTGATACATTTCAATCCCATCTTTGAATGTTATAAGCCCAATAACGAACGAGTGTACAAGATAATATCAATGACTGCACAAAAATCTGCGAATGCGCCTCAATTTGAAATCATCCTTAAAACTAAGCAGACAGAAAATCCCGATTTCCAGTTCCTTTTCGAAAAAAATGATCTACACAAGTTCTATGCGTACCTGAAATCTAAAGAAGTGTCAATACTTCGTAAGAAACTTAATATAGAATCCGATGCCCCTCAATCACCGACAGTATCGGATGATTCTTCTCCTTCTGGCGGACTAAATTGTATTGCCGATTATGCTTCGTCGAGTGAGGAGGAGAATGAAAAAATTATTAAAGCGAAGCCATCGTCAAAACATCCAAGCGACCAACAAAAGGTGCGGGCAAAACGGTTGAAGCAGGCTCGTGAGCTCAGAGAGCATTTTGCCAAGAAATTAAAGGAAAGTTAGAACTTTTCCAAATTTATTATTCGACGAATTTCTTTTTAATTTCATTAAGGTGTTTGACGAATTACAATGCCCCGCCGTCTCCAAATTTTTCAATGAGTTCTTCAAGAACCGGCTTGACGTTACTCTTATCGTCGTCATCAAGCCTATCTATGTATACAGTTCCCTCTAAGTGGTCATATTCATGTTGAAAAACTCGTGCCTCCCAATCTGTAAACTTCTTCTTAATTTTTTTACCTTTAAGATTCAATGCCTCAACTTTGATCCACCTGCTTCGTGTGACGTCGCCGCTCATATTCGGAAAAGATAGGCATCCTTCCGTAGCTCTATCCACACCCTCGCTGTAAGTTACGATTTTAGGGTTTACCATTGTAACCTCTTCGAGCCACTTCTTTGAGTTTCCGGTCGGATTATAAACCATTAAACGCTTATTCACTCCCACCTGCGGTGCAGCCAATCCGACACCCTCTGCAGCATACATAATTTTAAACATTTCCTTCGATAATTTGGAAATACTACCATCCTTCAATTCTTCCTCCATCACCTCCACATTCTCTGCACGCAAGGATGGATGCGGATACTCCACAATCATCAAATCTGTACCTTCCACCTTGCCTGGATTTACCTCCTCCTTACTACTAGAAAAGAGTCGTCCTCTGGTGGAAGTAAAAACGTTGGAGCACGATGTTGTCACAGACTTTGAGGAAGGAAAGAACGCGGATGCACTTTTTCGACCAACGAATGCACCAAAAGTGTACATCATACTCAATGAAAATCTCATTATATAATAAATGTTTGGCTAAGTATATATGGTGTTGCTTCTGTGCTTGAAATCCTTTCAACTTTCGATTGACTGAAGCAGGTTGGATATTGTGACAGTGATAGTTCCACTTCCTTTCACCCCATTTTTTGCCTCCTCGTTGTCCGCGTTGATAGTTGATACAACATGTATTTAATACAATTCTCTCTAGAGCTAGAGAGGGGTCTACAGTCTATATGTACCTACATGATGTACTGTGTGTGTTGCTGACGTAAGCTTGCGAGTTTTAAAAGAAGCGACATCCAACCATTCCCATCTCCTCGTTTCGGTGTGTGGAATTTGGAATTTGGCTTTTCAATAACATATGTACTGGCATCGAATTATTCATGTGAATATGAATAATTCGATGACTATAAAAGTTTTTTTATTTCATATTGTAAAAAATTCTTTCCAACTGTTTTAGCATTCGAACTGAGAAATGGTGTCGCCGGACGTTATTGCTGAATTAATTAATAGTTTAAAAGATGGAGAAGTTGGTCGAAAGAAACTGATAAAACGGGCGAAGAAGAAAATTGTTTGTGAGTCTGGTGAAGTCAAGGCTGCGATCAAACATATGTATTCGAAAGGATTGCTTATTGAGAGAAAATCAAAGGAGGAAGGAGTCGTGTATGCTTTGAATCCTAGCTCTTTCGAGCGAGGTAGTAGTTATAATTCTGAGGAAGGTGAGAAGAAAAAGAGCAGTGCTGACGATAGCAACAACTCGACAACGGAGCATATTCCTTTTGCTGAGATGATGCGACAGAAAAAGATACATTCAAATCGCTACCGTGATGGTGCTAAGATGAACAAAACTAAAGATGACAGTCATATCAGTAAGACCAAGAGTATCGATGATGAAATAAAGCGTCTTGAAGCAGAGTTGGCGCAAAGTGAAGAGAGTAGCAGTGATAGTGACGACGAAAGCTTGAATTATAATGAAGGAGATGCTTTCAACGCTGAGGAAAATAATAGGGTAATTTCTCTGTCAACACTTGCAGATGAGCGAATACCAAGTTTGCCACAGAACTATCTTCCTCTTCGCCAGAAAAGTAAAAGATTGAAAGTTGATCGCGATATGGAAGACGAGATGGATCCTTCACGTAAGAAAAGAAAAGTTAAAAATACGGAAGTGAGCGAAGGTTTAAAAGAGACAGTAAAGGAAATGCTTCAAAATTATGTTGCTCGATCATCAGAAAAGCTTCCTTTCTACTGTCGGGTGTGTGCAAAGCAGCTCGATAATGAAGCGGAATACCTCGAACACAAGAAGACGAAGTTTCACAAATTAGCGGTGAAAGAGGAGCAGAAAATGTCATATTGTAAATTGTGCCGAAAGCAGTTCACATCTCCTGCTCAGTTGAAGGAACATTTGAATGCACGTCCCCATAGAGAACGATTAAATTATGTGCAAACAAAGCAAGGCCATCGTAAGCGCAACGAAAGCAGGGGTAGAGAAGGAAAACCGCTAAGCAAACGCCAGTGGTTCTAGCGACTCTAACTTTGTTACAAGTCATGTATTCTCAGATGGTTTGTGTACGGAAACGAGTGTCAGCTTAGACCTAGCTGTTCGAATATTGCAATGCATGTTTTTGGCTTTAAGTCGCGGGTAGATAATCATTTGTAACAGCCCCCTTCTGAGCGTAACCCTGCTCATGTCTGATATCTTGTCACTCCCTGTCGAGGTAGAAGGTCGTCGAACTATCAATGCAGCTACCAACTACCAAAATCCCGTCCAATTATGTGTCAAATGGCTTGGATCTTATTTGTTTTCACAATAAGGCTGTATTTAAGGATGTACGCTGCCACGACGAAGCCGGCATTTTTTATAGATATGTTTTTGGATCAGCAGAATATAGAAAGTTCAGAGCTAAGACTGATCTGATTCAAAATAAGTGGTGTGAGAAGTGTACTGGTATGAATTATCGCTCCAGTCAAAAATATTTTATGACAAAGACGAAATGAGTCAGCAAAAAGGGACACTAAAATAAAAGCAGTCGGACGTGCCTCAATACGCGAATAGGCGATACACAGGCATATAATGATGGCGAATGGAAGCAGTGTCAAATAATGATTTATAATGCAAAAATTGCGGGAGTGTTGCATCGGAACTCGGGCCCTCGAAAGGAGCGTCGCTCAGCGACTTCTAGTAGTTCTACAAATGAAGTATTACGGACCTCCTACCTGAACCGGAACTGATAAAGGCTGAGGCTCCCTTTTCTTCAGAAGAGTTGATCATGGTTCTTAAAAAAACTGAGCGGTAGTAAAGAGACGTTAATACGTACCATTAAATCACGGAGGCGATAATAATATAACAGAGATTGTATTGATCGTAGTTCTCATCAGCACACCACGAGCTCGCTTGGTAGGAAACTTACTCACGGCAGCTAGAGTCTCTGCCGCATGAAGAAAACCAGTGTCATCCTTTCGAATTTCTTTTAAAGAAACTTACTTGTTTCTTCTGCACATGCTCGACCTCCTTACCACAACCACGAAACCTCTTTAACGTGTATCCTCTTTCGCAGAGTAGAAGGCGGTGTGCTGGTAGCCTACGTGACAGTCACAATATGTAGGTTTACTCATCCTTCCTTGATTTTGTGTAAGGATACTGTATCCGGGACTGTGATGTCATTTTTTTTGGCAATGTATTTAGAAGATGACGGAAATTCGTCTAAGATGAGCTTTTAACGTTATATACTGTGAACTCTATGAATTTGACACGCTCTGATTTCTGACACATTTTTGGCGCACACATCATCGTCAGGGAAAATCATACACCCGACGGAGGAGCAAAGTGTTTGCATTGATAGGGAATAATGTATATATCATTCGACTAGTGAAACCTATCAGTTCCATGTAGATAAAATTAAACCAGCTAATAGAATGGTAAGTAGAAGAGAAAAGTCGCTGCAGGTTAGAGGCAAGGAATACAACAATTTGTCAGGTGATAGAGAAATTCCCGTTCGTACAAACCGTGAAATCATGCCGTTATTACGTGGTATCAGATACTGCTGTTTATCGAAAACTGTCATTACTGTTGGCACTCTTCTGTGTTCGATAGCATTGTTTCCATCGACGGCAGTAGCTCTAACTCCAAGTAATTCGAAATCTAGTTCTTTGCAAGGACGAAGGACATTCTTTACATCGACTGCTGCCTGTGTCGTTGTGGGAACTGGATTGACTCCCGAGGATGCTCACGCTGTTCAAGGTGCTGCGGAGTATGATATAGAGTACTATTTACGTGACCTCTTCAACGGAAATAAGGGGAAGGAGACAAAGGGTGTTCTTGCTGGCCCGCCGCCTCTTCCTGCTAGAAAGATGACCATCCCAGCTTATCTACTGGATAAGGAGTGTTCTTCGAGTTGTGTTATAGGGGAAGAATTAGCTAAATCGAGTGGTGAGACATCGACTAAAATTAGCGCGTTAGTTACTGAGTATAGGGATAAATCGAGAAGGGCGTTTCAAAGCAGGTATCCATCAAAAGAAGATTCCATTTCAGATCAATATTTTTTTGATTTGACGTCGTATGCTGTCTGGCGGACAGCATCAATCTTAATACCTAATTTCGTTGATAGGGATAAGTTTGCTAGAAATGTAGGCCGAAAACTTGTGAGGGAAATGCGGAATGACGGGTTATTGCATGCAAAACTAGAAAAAGTAGATGGAAGAATGAGACCAACAGATTCGATGTTGGCAGTAGATGAGCTTCTTGATGCATTTAAAAATTTTGGTCTTGTTTCGACATATTATATGGGTGAGAGAGACAAGGAGGCTATCAGAGCTAAATCAAAAGAAAACTCTAATTCAATTAAACCTCTTTTCGACGAGTTTGATAACGATGATTATCAGTCTGGGTTGTCAATAAACGCACTCGTCAGTGTAATTCAGCCGGCGGTGAGTAGCTTTTTCTTGTTTTGTTCACAGTCTCTAATCGTTATTTGATCCATTATTATAGACGCTTGGTGCATCTCTTCAGATAAACGGAGAAGGCTCGAGATTTAGTCCGGATTTTATCGGTTGTTCGTTGGCGGCATTGTGGGAAGAAGCGGGAGCACGAGTTTCATTCGAAACATATTTTGTTGATCAGGAATATAGGCCGAATCCAAAAGACTACTTTCCTGACGAACAACTTCTTCAATTTACAATATCACCATCCAGGTAAAGCAATATATAAATATTTCTTAGATGTTAATGAAAATGGGTTAAGAATTTGTTTTTGGCTCGGAACACGGGACGGAAATCTGTGGTGAGCTAAATAGGAAAAACGTGTTAAACCGAATTGTCTTGCACAATAATGTCAGTGTAATAACTCGTATACATATAATCTTAACTTCTATAGATCTTTTGTTTCTCTAATTTTGCGAATTCCGAACCTTCGATAGTTAACGAAGGGGAAGGAAGAGTGTTAAGGAACCTCCCTAGGATGAGATTAAAGATATATCCATGGATGTGCTCTTAAGATTAAATTATTTTAATTCATAAAGGCGTCCTACAGTTTCTTGGTTTTGAAGACCCGATAGAACATTGAATCAATCAAACCTAACGTTGTGAAAGTCCCGCCAATGATTGCAAAGAGTGATGTTAGGTAGTCGTACCATTTTCGTCCTTCTCGCTCAACGATTACGCTCATTGGTGAAAGGTCATAAGAGAATCTAGCTTCCGGAACATCGTCAACGTTGTAATGCACTATCTGGGACTGCTCCAAAAACTGGTACGTGGTCACTTTGTCGTAATCAGAATTTCCCATATTTAAGTGAGTACTGACAACCTTGATATAGTGGTGCCACGCGTTGTGGAAAGTTTCCGTAGAGAATAATCCGCTGTCAAGTGGACTGAAATTTTTGTGTTCATCCGGAACTCGATTGAGTACCCTTTTCACCTTTCGAGATCGATTTTCTAGAGGTTCGCCGAACGATAGATGGTTAACTACATGAGTTAAGTTTGTCATCGCGGCGTTCAAATTGTGGTTTTTTGATTTTGCTTCGATGTGGAAATTTCCGGGGACCCTATTCACCATCAAATGCCCAGAAACCTGACAACCAGGGTGATCTGGCCTTCCTTGAACAGGACTTTTTGATCTCTTCTCAAAAAATAGGAAAAATTAGATTCTACAAACTAGAAAAGAGTCAGCTTTTTATTCCCCTTACCTTTCCATCCGCAAGCATGGACCGATGCTTTTGAGACATATCTCTCTTCCTCTTAGTAAACCCAGCAAGTGCAGAAACCGTTCGATCTTGTTTATAGTCAGGTTGTACATGACTTCCATCCTCATACCAACGAAGAGAAGGAAATGCTCGAATTCCAACTTTGCGGCACAAGTCCATCTCTGCGATACAGTCTATAGTCGCAACTCTGATATCTACACGTTCAGATTCCATTTGTTCGGCAAATTTCTCCCAAGTTGGATGGAGGCGTTGGCACCAAACACACCATGGTGCAAAGAAGTTAACGAAGACTGCATCGTTTTCACTGACGAAATTTTCAAAGGTGTCCTTCGTCAATGGAATTGCATGAACTCCATTGCTATGCAACTGTTCAAGCGTCTCTTCATGTTCCTCGTGTGCAAGCTCACGGACTTCACGATTGCGCCCACTGAACACTCTCCTCATACCGTCTCCATCTATCTGCCACTTTTCAATATTCTTCGTTATATTTTGACGGTTCGTCCCTAAAGAATCCAGGACGTCCACGCTGACAAAGTCACAATGAAGGTCCAACATTGTTATATTGAAGTTCAGTCGAATTTGAGCCTCCGGATTATCGTCCATCGCAATGTTCGTAATCAAACTCGTTTGAGTAAACGCATAAGTTTCGGATAGAAATAGAACCGCCATGGTCGTTATACAAAATAGGGACATAATCGCACCCAGATTGGTCGCCTGTTTCAATTTCACAAAGTCGAATCCCAGTTAGTAACGTGAACAAATAAATTAGACGGACGAACACGCATCGCCGACCTATGACCATCCTACCTCAGTCAAGTCCGTCGGTACACGTCGATAAAAGTCGACCGACTGCAAGAATGAACCACCTCTCGCTCCACCGTTGATGTTGTTGTTGTACATTTTTTTGGATTTGTAAACGGAACCAGTCGGTTCTCTATTTTATATAGAAAGAGTCGCAATGGGAAATTGAACGTCCAAAGTCGAAACAAATGTGTCATATTGATTAATACATGTGCCCCGGCACTCTTTCGAGGATATTCACCAAGGCTTGAGTCCCGCATATCTTTGCTTATGCGAATATTGAGTGGCAACGGGAACATGAAACACGCGTTGTTTTCGTCAGCCGGCTTATTTCTATCAGAAAAAGAGAGAACGAAGGAGGGAATTTGAGAGAAAGAGAGAAAGAGAGAGAGAGAGATCCTTAACGTTTCAGGAGCAATGCGACAACCAGTCTACAATGAATTGACCCCAAGCGACTCCTATTCTATAAAGTTCACGCATCGTTTTGCCTCTATCGCAAAGTATGGCTTTGAAGATAGTCTTAGCCTGCTTGATGTCTTGACGAGATGGAACAGCGCTACGATAATGGCGCTTGGCTTCATTACGAAACTTGTTGCCACAGGTTCTGTTTCACACAAAAGTTTTAATAAATGATGTTTGCACCCCGAAACTGTAAGAATACATGTCTGATTGGCTTGCAATTCTAGTAATACGTAATACATGTATTGTTCTTCTTCTTACAGTTTGGATTTAAGGCGGCGGTATTACCTTTTGGCGTCGACTTTGCTTGAACATGAAGTTGGTTTCGGCAAAATTGGGGACGTTTTTGCTAAGTAATTAACATAGGCGATGTAGATCGGTAGAGTTCGCTCTATTTGTCGACCCGTCACTTCCAGTTATGACAATTACCAGTAGATCCATCAGACACCAAGTATTGCTACCGTGACCACAATATATACTGTTCGAGGAAGGATAATACATTCATGATAGTAGAGAGAGGTAGTACCTAAATACATGCAAAATGAATTCTACATCTTAATCAGATTATCAAATGCCGTCTTGGTATATTATTTATTCAAAGATTTTGAATATCACATTAACACTTCTTTTGATGATGAGAAGGAAAAGTCTAAAAATTGAGCGATGTATTTTTTCTATAACAACTCTTCCCTAGTTGTACGCAAACTATATGAGTGAAAGTACGGAAAATAGAAAATGAAAGTTCGAGGTATGATGGGGAAAAAACCTTTGGTTCATAGTGAAGAGAGTTGCTGAGGAAAATAGGTTAGGGTTGGTTGACATAAATGCCAAAATTAAGGCAATAATGATGGAAGGAAGCAATCAAAAATACCTATGGTAGGAGCGCATGGAAGAAACTCCGGTCTAAAAATAGAATAATCGATAATGGAAGAAAGATAAAATTTATATGAATATGAAGAAGCGTGAAACGATTCGAGGAAGGCCGAACTGTACACGGGTTCAATAAATTTTTATTTGAAGAAGACGAAGATAGGTGCCTAAAATAAGAAAGCTCGAATATCGATCTTTTCAATGCAAAAATGGCACTCAGTACTTTTCGTCCCTTATTGTGAACCATCAGATGACGTATCTGGATGTTCACCCTCCGGTGCATCTTTGTCCTTTCGATAATATTCTATTCTGAACGCTGAAAACCATGCAAAAAATTTCTCGATCCCATCACTGTAGATGAGGTAAGTAACCCACCCAGATATTGCGCCGTAATGAGTTTTTCCAAGGGAAAGTATGACTGCAGCAGTAACCAAAGTCACGACACTCTCTTGACGTAAACGGTGTGGCTGACATTGCTTCACAAGCATTCCCAGACCTGTTGTTGCAAGTTCTAAACCAGCTATCGCAAGCATGACCCCTAAAACGGCTATAGGCATAGCATCTAAGAGGGTCAAGGCTGATTTTCCAAAAAATACCGATAAGAGTACTTTGCATACTCCAAGGAAAATAACGCTCAGCCCTCCGCGAGCCCCCAAAGAATGTTGTCCAGCAAGACCTCCGGCACCATGACAATTGGGTATGCAACCGAAAGGGCAGAGAAAAATATTCATTAGACCAACACTTACAGCAACTTCCTTGCGAGTCACTACAGCATCACTTTCTCGAACAGTATTTTCTCCGTCCTTTCTTTTCCTCTTCTCAGGATACAGCGAATGGGCAAGGCAGCAGACTGAAATAACAGAGTTGAGCGTAGTTAAAGGTATTTGAGGTAAAGCCCCTTCGAGAAAACCAATTTTCCAGTTGTTCGCTTCTATTTCTTCAACCGCGTTAACTGCGACTGATGCCCCGAAAAACCTCAAAGGTAGTTCGTATTGTTTCTCTTCATTCTTAGTTGTAATCAATTCAATTGTCGCAAATAGCGCTGCAATTAAAAATAGATATATTCCAACAGCTGTTTTCTTTCTATCTTTATCATCTACTTGCATTGACCGACGGAAATAAATCTCATGAAGAAAATTACGTTTTTTCTCGCATTGATCAGAATTTGTCGAAGGCAAGCTTTGTGAGTCATCGTTCGAAGAAGACGAATTTGGTTCTCTCAACCAATACAGGCACAATCCCGAACATGAGATAGCTAGAAGTATGCAATCGAGATCTTCTATCCATGGAAGGTCTGAAATATCTTTCATTCCTTGAGGTAGAAAGAGGGTATGAGAAAAAAATGAACCAAAATAATCGAAGTTATCTGTTCAAAATAATTGGCAAGGACCAACCTTTTCCAGCAAGTTTTAAACCTAGTCCAACTTGCATACCAGATACAACCGAAAACGGTATTATTTTATTCACAATTTCTATCAAGCCAGTTACACCAACAATCAAAATCAAACCCCCTGTAAGTATACCAGCCGCTGTAACTTCTTCTCTTGTCAAATCCCCACCGAGAGCGACTGCTGCTATACTCTTCATCGGTTGAACACACATTGGTACATCCCAAGCATATCCAGTGATAACATTACTCACACCGCTAAAGAATAAAGCCGGGGCAAGATAAATTAATCGATCACGGGCAAGTGCGACAACAAGAGGAATGAAAGTGCCAAGGTCACCCAGGGAACCAGAAATTTCTTCCTTCGAAATTTGAGCAATGAGCTCTTTTGTGCGTTCTCTAAACAATCGAAACATTAACACAGACGGCAATTAAATTTTTAAATCACAAGCTATAAAGGTATTTGCCGACGTCAAACAATTTGACATTATTTCATTCCGTCTCAACCCAAAACTTATGAAAACAAACTTTGAAAATCCGAATGATGATGAATGATGATGTACGAGTACGAGCAAGTGCGCCCGAGAGTCAAGGTCAAGCAGTAGTTTGTCCGTCAAAGTTCGCATCTGCATCAATGGGGAGGACCACCCATTTCATATCGGTTTCAACAAGTACCGATATTTTCTTTTGGAAATACACTTCCATTGTGATACACAGGGTGGATGGCCGATACTGATACACAGTCGAGTCTTTAACACTTGAGAAAACATTTATTTGGGGTTGTTAGGAGATTTGAGAAGCTTTTGTGAGGGTAATAAATAAGATGGCAGAGTTTCATTCATCACATCATCTTTCGACTCGTAAAGCACCAACCAGTTCTGCCGTCCAAGCTTCCTTTTCAAACATTGGCTTAGTGAACGAGGCAAGATGGTGGGATAAACATTTTTCGTTGGGATCGACTAAAAAGTATTTTTCAACCAGTAGTGTCGGTGTTTTGACACCACATTCTACGATCGTATCTAATGTTGTATTTGATCCTTCAACAAATCTATCTGGAGAAGGTAGTAACTCTCAGAAAAATCATTTTGCCGTTGCTAGCGGCCCACGTGTTCTTTTGTATGGACAAGGAGCTTCCATATTAATTCAAAGATCTTTTGTGAAGAAAACGGGGTCTTTGAGTGTTTCGTCGATTCAGGCAGATCGTCAAATAAGCTCTCAGCAAGGCCCAGCATATTGCCTTTCTTATCGAAACGATGGAAGGTTGCTACTTATTGGAGGGGCAGAGGGTTCATTCAGAGTTTGCGATACTGGTACCAGGGCAATTCTCAAGTCATTTACAATACCCAAATTGAAAAGTAATAATGTACGAGCGGTTGCTTGGTTAGGTTTGAGAAAAGTTGCAAGTGCAGGAGACGACGGAGCTATTCGTGTTTGGGATTTTGGAAATGATAAACCTCTGTTGACCTTATCGAAACATGGTGATTCTGTTCGTACTATGCTTTTCAACAAAAGGAATAACACCCTGATAAGTGGATCATACGACCACTCAATTAGATTATGGGATCTTTCCGAGAATGCCGACAAAGATTATATTCGAGAGCTTGCAGTACTTGACCATGGTGCGCCAGTTGAAGCATTAACAACTCTACCGGGCCCGGTTGGCTTAGTTGCATCCGCTGGTGGAAGATATATTAAAGGTAACTATTTTTATAGCTCCTCTGGTAGAAAAATATTTTTGATTCACTAAGTTTTATTTTCAAAGTATGGGACGTTTCTACGGGGAAGGTTTTGTACAAAGTGTCGTCTCATTCAAAAACGATAACTTCACTTTGTATTGTGGGTGATGCAGGTCCCAACAGCAATAATTCTTCTGAAAATAAGCAATATAGACTTTTATCGGGAGGTCTCGATGGATTTATCAAAGTGTATGATTTAAATCCGCTGAAGTGCATTCATACGTCAACGGTGGGTTCTCCTGTGACGTCCATAGCAATCTCTTTAGATAATATGCGTCTTGTTGTTGGTCATTCGGATGGAAAATTTTCAGTTCGACAACGTAAATATGAACGGATAAAGAAGAAAAAGGCTACTCCGATGGGGGGCACATTGAAACATGCGATGAGAAGCTCCTTAGTCGGGAATCCTACTGCTCAGGATTTCGCAACGGAACCTCAGCAGAAAAAACGACGCAAGCTTCACAATTTTGACAAAAGTTTGAAGAGTTTTCGATATGTCGAAGCACTTGATCAAGCATTAGATACGAAACGTCCCGAATCGGTGAGTCAATGGGGAATTATTTTTGCCCCAAGGCTCCTTTGCTCACCACAATTTTTTGCAAGTAGGTAGCTGCAGTATTAGAAGCTCTCATCGCTAGGGGCGGTCTCACTCGAGCGCTTTCTAACAGAGATGAAATTGAACTTGAACCCATAGTCTCTTTCACTTTACGTTATATTGCTCGCCCAAACTATACTGAAATGCTTATTTTTGTTTGCAATGAGTTATGTGACATATATGGACCGGTTGCTAATCAGTCTTCGTTGCTCAGTGACCAGTTTCAAAAATTGAGGATTGTCGTAGAAAATCAAGTTAGAGTTCAACGAGAGATCATGGAATTGCAAGGAATGCTCGAACTTGTCCACAGCGTTGCGACGTTGCACAGTTAGATTGTAAAATATTTAGAGCTAACACTTTAACAGACGTATTGATTTGATCGGTTTTTGGTTAACAGAATGTACATAGAATCAGTGACTGATCTTATTTACACAAAAAAAACGATATGGTTACCAAAAATTGATATGGTTAGTGTGGGATAATCATAACTGACTTTTTGGAAATTGAAACGTCGAGATAGTGACAATAAACATCATCACTGCTTATGTCGAAATAAATTATGATTTTCATACAAATAAGATACTTCAAATATAGGGATCTACTTGATGATGAACTCAGTTTCGTTTCCCAAACGCAGAACTAACACAAGTCTTTGCGATGATTCACTTACGACATAAAAAATTTCAATCAATAATTTAATATTATTTGAAAGTATGCTTCACAGCAACGTCATGACGTTGCCTTCGGGAAATGCATGTAAACTCGAAAAGTTGTTTGGGCCAATTGGAATGAGTGGAGATAAAAAAATGAATGTTCAAATTATACGATATTTACTCTTCATTATTTTGTTTCCAGCTCACTTCCTTCGCCTTAAAACCTCCCGATGAGTTACCTAATTGACTTAGGTAATCGATTGATGATTTATTTCCAACCAACTTTTTACTCCTTCGCTCTCTTTGCGCCGCGCTAACCGTTTCTTGCAATTTTTCCCTGTACTCTTCAGGAGTCATTTCGTCCATACCTGGAATCCGCCACGTATTCGTGGTCCCCGAAGCAAGTCCTATACTACTGCCATTAAATGCAGGTCCGTCGTCGTCAGATATATCCGTAACACCATATTCACCCTCCGATGATTGCCGCTCCACCACAGAGGGAATAGCGGACGTAGGTTGAATAGCCTGCGGAACAGGGTTCGCTGGAGGATCAATTGGTGCGGGGGGCGCAACCGCAACCGTCGTGGTTGCAGGGGGTTTACCATAACCTTCGGGAGGTCCATTCTGAATGCTCTCCGATATCTTAGCAGTCGCCTCCTCAAAATAGTCAAAATCATCTCCACCAATCGACCCTGCACCTTTCTTCGTACGTTTCTCCAACAGCATAAGCACCTTTTGCATGTCATCTAGCAGATCGTCTTCGAACAACTTCGGCGGTTCTTCCTCTTCCGTCTTTTGGGCACTCTTACCGAGCACCATTCGAGCTTTGGCAATGTGCGCTCGGTCTTCTTCCGATAAGGCGCTCTTAACTCCACTTTCTTGTGCCGAAAATAGTCGACTGTGTTCCGTCCTGTATTGTGCAATGTTGGTATGATGATGGTGGCGTGGAAATAATACCGAGAAAGCCGAAACTGTGCTGGTCGAAAGCAACATCGAGGTTACGAACCAAACTGCATCTTTCGATAAAAACATGTTTTTTGATAGAAATAAAGATATTTGTACGTGAATGGATCTCTTTGCGGTTGGTAAAAGTGGAAACGGGAGAGAGAGGTAGAGATCTAGTAACAATAATATGAAATGGATCTCAGTTGCGTATTGTGTGTTCTTTGTTCTTTCTTCTGTTCACCCATTTTTTTCTCAAATTTTCCTACGGTTGGCGATCGCACGTTTTCGTATTTCTCAATGTGGAAGTACGTAATCATCTCTACGAGTACGGTATGTGTG
>Ga0209092_10001356_pt1 | contig 24092 bp, 20 predicted proteins | sample FraStrMetagenome_FD_187446 | JGI IMG/M metagenome (GOLD analysis project Ga0209092, IMG submission 187446) | Marine eukaryotic phytoplankton communities from Arctic Ocean - Fram Strait ARC3M Metagenome (SPAdes) (version 2) | ecosystem: Environmental > Aquatic > Marine > Oceanic | place: Fram... | reverse complement strand
ATTTTTATGTTAATAAATAAAATGGATCATCTCAAAAATGCCTTTGAGTTTATCCAAGCAACAGAACTCCTTTTACGGATGGAAGTAGTTTGCAATAAACTCAAGCTTTTTCAACGGAATGGTTTTAGTGCTTCATCTGAAATTGCCCAATGTGTTATGGGGTATAGTTATTATCGCGTCCGATATTTTTCATGAAAAAATATAATCATGCCGATTTTTCCATTACGTTAGTGTTCGTTTAGCCTTGTGCGATTCTCATCTATTGTTGCAACTCTGGCTGCCCTACGTAACGGTAAAATCGTCATGATTATATTTGACCATAAAAAATACTCGGATGAGACTATAATTTAATATGGCTGTTTTTAATTTGTTGGTTTTCATACAGCAGTACCTAATTTCAGCAGTACTTGCTGGTCGTTTGGGGTACTTTATAACCTAAATGAGATGTACTCTTCAGTCTTTATATAGAAAGTGTACACACCTCACTATGAATGGAACCGGTCTTCACTTACGTAAGTGGCACGTAATTTATTGAACCTATTTTCTATTCCGCCAAGTGTTGATTTCCAAGCTTGACACTGAATGAAGCGATTTCTCACTATTAGAGGGTTTCTGTTGCTTCAGCCATCCAAGACAACTCATCAAAAATTGCCAAGAGAAGAAATATGAGTTTCCGTCGTACATTTGTTATCTGCTTCACTGTAGCTACACTATCAATCACGGGTACTGCCTTTAACTCTTTGAACCTTGCTTTAAATGCACGCCTTTGCAGAGTTACGACTTTGAATTCACACAAAGTTACCTCGGATGTAAGAAACCGTCGATCGTTTCTTCATAAAGCTGCTGACACTTTTGCTGTCACTTCTATTGTATCCCTTGGAAATATCGATAGAGCTAGAGCAGAAGAAGATTTGTATAGTCAACTATATAATGCAGATGGTTCTCTTAAAGAAGGATCAAATATATCAACTGAAGCAACTTCACGCCCTATATCAGTTTCCTTTCCAGAATCAGATACGGGAGAAGCCATTGTATATGCTGATGAAATATTGTCAAGAAACTTTGATAGTGATTCCAACCTTAAAGTAAGCTACCAATTACCAACAAAATGGACCAATGATACGACTTATACAGATACAACAGTTGGAGTCAATCTACCAGCTTGTAATCGCATATTTGTTTATCAAACACCCGGAAAGATTTCATCCAAAGTTTTAGAAAAGGCCACTATGACAGGAGTTGCAAAGGCTTTACAAACGCAATCGTCTGGAAACCTTAATCTGAAAGGCGCAGATTTGGTGGCGGGGAAAAAAAGTGAGAAAGACGGAAATATGTATTGGAATTTTGATTTGGCTGTTGCCCCATTAAAGTGTGAAGGAGAGAAAAAACAGGAAGATTTAGGTTTGGGTTTTTGTCCTTATGATTCCATAGGTAAGCGCGTTTGTATTGGATCTAAGATTTGCTGTGAAACTACATAATACTAAGCCGTATCTTTTTTTACTTCCTTTAGTTCTCTTATCAGCGGCGATTGTTGATGAGCGTATGTATGTGCTACAATTGGAGTGTGATCGGGAGCAATGGAGAAGATCTAATTCTGATTTAAAAAGAGTACGAGAGAGTTTCTCTGTTGAGGCGTGAATTGTTTCCTCTGTACACTCATAGAAAATGTCTTTTTCATTAGGGATAAATTTGAATTCTCATGTTGTACATTACTTTAATTTTAATATCAAATCCGCTAAATTATAAGTTGACACAAATAATTCAATCTCAGAAAAGTACGCATACAACATATTTTCTTGAATGCTCCTGTAAAAGATGGATACTATGTTCGAATATAATTACTAGAGATGTGTCGCTCAATAGACGAATGAAGGCACGGTAGGCTCTTGATAGTTCTAGCCTTCTTATCTTATTAAATTCTGATTAATATTAAAATGCATTTGCTTTCTTTAAATTATTTAATTTTCAATATTCTTGTCGAGGTTAACAAATCACAAATTTATACACAGCAGACTTATGGACAAAGGAGGCATAGTTCATAAAGCATTTCTTGATCTGGTGGAAAACTGACTACCATTCGGATTGATGATTGAAAACGAATCAGCTATTACAGCCGATAACTAACTACTATCATGCGTTTTTTTATTAATAATCCTCTAGAGAGTATCGTACGCAACTGGAACTGATGAAGAAGGCTAACACGTATAACTTGGAAATATGTAGTCCAATACAGGGGAAAACTCCGTAAACTACGATATATCAGATACAAACAAACGAAAACGTATAAGTTGTTTACCTAAAAAATACGCAAATTCCAAGTTATTACGTTGTTAAGGTTAATGACGTCATGAAAAATCTGCATTCTTGGAGTCTGCTGTGAATCAATCCAGACACATTGCTCTATGCGTTACTGTGGTGCCGTTTCGAATATCGGCTTCTTTTGACTTACGTAGCAAATTTCTACACATGTGTCAGCACGAGTTGGTTTCATCACTAGCGTCAGGTTTCAACAAAAGTTTACCACAATTTAAAATAGAACAGGAAAAATGAAGCTTTCTCAAGTAGCCACCGCAATCGTTGTTTTCACTGCCATCAATGATGTTGCAGCATTCTCATCTTTCACTGGAACTCAATTGTCTTCTGTCCAAAATGCCGGATCTGCTACCATCAGTATGGAATACATCCCTTCGTAAGTTCCAAATGAATCTAGTGCATGGAAAATCCCTACAATGTTATCTTACCTTGTCCCTTATTCGTGTGTTACAGTGGTATGAGCAAAGCACAATGGCAGAAAATGAAGGAATCAGAAAAAAAGAAAGCTGCCGGAAAGAATCTTGGAAAGACCGGCATTACGTCTTTCAAGTCTAGATCCTTTGCTGACTGGCAACGGTCTGGAGGAAAAAATCTTTTCCCAGTTGACCCAAAATCTGTCAAAAACGAGAAGGACCTCCCATACATGTGAGTAATGTCATGTCAACTGTGATTCTTATTTTTTATTCCGTGCCGATATAACTTATATATCCTTCCATCTATCATGATAGGCAAAGAGCCGGTGGATCAGCAGATGACTCTGATCTTAAGAAAGGAGGCGGAGGATTTTTTTCATTTGGAAAGAAGAAGGCGCCCGAACCTGAACCTGAGCCTGAGCCCGAAAAGAAAAACTGGTGGACATTCTAAACTGCACCGAATTTCTACCTCTTTGCCCCCATCAGAATTGGTCAATAATCATTGAGGCACCTAAAACCACTGTAAAAATAGAGACCAAAATTTAATCACTCAAAATTTTTTTGTAAATTATCTTTTTATCATACATTTGTTGCAAAAATAGATTTCTTCGTGGCAGTACTTATGTTCAGTGCTACATTGGATAAAAACACAGCTTGGTGTGGCATGATAATAACATGAAAAACAATATCAACACACTTATACAATAATGGACAATAATAATACCGAATGTGATATTGTAGCTGAATTGAAAAATAGGAACTATCAAACTGAATTTTCAAAGGACAATTAATATATTAATTTATTTATGTTTATTCATGACACCGCTATTTCCCATCACATCACTAAGACGGCCTCGTCTTACCATGGGCATGTCAGTATCTTTTGTTTCTGCTTTAATGTTTCTTCCACTGCTGTATCCTCCTTGGCGGTCTGTTGGGTCTAAGGCATGCGCCAATGCTCCTTGTGCCGCTTCTAACTTCCTCGCCGCACGATTGGCTACTAACTCCTTTCGAAGCCAGAAATCAGCAATTGCCAACATTTTCGCTGGGTGCTTATCTTTTTTGAGTTCGTGATATCTCTCAAGGTCCTGGACCTTTCCTTGCCATCCACAATTTCCGCTGTCAGTCAAATAATGCAAATCAGTGGCCCACTCGTCAAGTCCATCAAAAATGTGAGTCGCGTAGATAATAGTGGCACCTCTCTCATCACTCTCGCGCTCAAGCCATCTTAGCAAATCTTGTCTCACACAGACATCCAGACTTGTGGTGATTTCATCTAACAGCAAAATCCTAAAAGGGCGGATAAGTCCAATCAACAACTGAACACGCCGTCTCTGTCCATCACTCAATTGATGCATGCGCCAATTCAAATCAATACCTAACATTTCTACAAGTTCATCCCTTCTTTCAGGATAACTCTCTTGAAGCCGTTGCATCATTCCATGCACTGGGATGTCTGCCATAAGAGGGACTCCCGCTCCAGCGAATGCCACAGTTCTCATTCCCCAATCACAATCAAGATACGCACGATGGAAATTTAACTTTGTATCACGAAATGCGTTAAGGCCCAAAACTTTGACATTGTTATCTGGCTTGGATAAATGTCTTCCGGCAAGGATACGGAGTAAGGTCGATTTGCCGCTTCCGTTGGCTCCAATCAGTAGGCATCTTGCTCCGGTCCTTAGGCTAAGATTTAAGTCCTGTAGAATTGCTTTACCTGGGTTTGCATCATAGCAGAACGTTAAATTGGTGACCTCAATTGCATTTTCGCCATATGGAGCAATTGTTGGGAGAGGTTTGGGTTTCACGGTGCTCTTTGACTTCTTATCTGGTGGGCACATTTTTGTATAATTTGATGATATATAGATTTAGACGATGAAGTATTGTGAAACACTAAAGTGAAAGTGAATATTGTGAGCTCTATCTTGACTAAACATAATGGTCCAATAGCTGTATTTAATTTCGTTTTTGTTCGTAGGACGACCTGTCAGAACAATTTCTTTGAAACGATAATACTTTGTCAAGGATTGAGTCATTGTTTTTGAAAAAATACGTATGAAAGTAAACGCTACGTATATGCAGGGTACGTAGAGGTTTCCTATTTGGATGATTGTTCAAATCGCATTGTTGTCACGTTCCACATACTCTGTTTCCTACAAAAATATACGTCTTTCGTAACGCACATATTCATCCATCGAGACTCTCCATCGCACCAAATTTGCCTTCATTTGCACATAGGTATACGAATATTAGGAATTATCTTAATTTGTATTTGTTTTTTTTTAACGCCAATCTGTTCGGTGCCCCATTTTGGGTGCCCCCAAACTGGTGCACCGAAATTAATGTTATATTTTGTCCTCGAAGAAATCACAAAATAGACTATCTGCTGATACATTATATTGATTCATTGTAATTTAAAGTAATGAAAAATCATTTTCGTTAGTGTGGATTTTCCGTTTTCTTGTCATGATGATGTTCCAAAAGTCAAAGGAAATCATCAAAATTACAATTGATATTGAGAATGCACTTTGGATGTTGAAAGATGAAGTGACTGAATTGAATATATCAAGAACATCAGACAAGTTTCTATTCCGGAATGAATGAATGAATGACTATTAAGATTCGGTTACGATTACAAATTATATTAAATTACAGAATTATGCTTATGGAATAATTTCCATGATGAAAGAAGACACTACCCTCAGTCACAACACATTGATAAACACATCTTACAAAGTATTCTATTGCATGGCTCTGATATTGGGTCACTTCTTACTTGTTACGATCTTGACAATTTGACGGTCGTTACTGAGCAAAATATACAAAAGAAGAAAAACATGGAAGAAACTTGATGTTATTCCTATTCCTTCAAGTTCCGATAATCCTTTGCCACAATCAGGATATCCATACAAATATCCCTTCACAAGCTTCGACAGAAGTAGTAAAGTATGTAAACTCTGAGCCTAATTCTGATTCATGAAAAAGAGCTTTGTCCAAAAATAGGAAAGGCTTCGGGCACCAGAATTCAGCTAGATGAAAAACAAAGAAACACAGTAGTCATTGGATGAATAATGTTAGTCCCGAAACAGCAACATCCTTCGGGAGAAAGGATTGGGACCAAGGACGGAATTGGAAAAAGAATGTGTTTCACAAATGAGAATAATTTATTAGGATTTTCGTTATTCTAGTAGCAAGAGGTGAATGTGCATTGACGAGAAGTTCTGGCACCAATGATCAGTATATCGTATTTTGGGAGGAATGAAAAAGGAAATGTCTACCGAATCGTATTCCTCTCTCGAATTAATCTATGGAAGCATAAGTCGAATCAAAACAATATTGCCCTTTTCGACAATGAAAACTTATGAGTTTGCATTCGTTCAATTTGTGCGTCGCGGAGGATGCATAGGATGATGATCCTTGACATCCATCATTTAGAGTCTCCAAATAATTCCTTGAAAATTTCCCCAAAACCCGAATCTTCTGATTCTAAAGCCTGTTCTATCACCTCTTTCGTAGGCTGTTTGATAAATTTTCGATCTTTAATGTATCCCATTTTTTTCAAACGCATTGCCTGGGGGTTTTCAAGGAGTGTAAATGTTTTCCCATCTTCGTTTAAAATGACAACCTGTACCGAAAGGTAGAAAGAAAACGAGACACATGAGGGAAAGATTCAAAATGCGTGAAAAAATAGTTGTTTTGACGTACCTGACGATCAAACGGACCGAAATTGGCAGACTTTTTGTGGGACATGAAAGACGAACGTGATAAGAAGTCGTAAAATATTTTGAGGGATTATAAGACACACTCCATGAGACTCACCTGGTCATTTTCCAAGGATTTCATTCGAACGATTTGGGCATTCCTCTCTTTATTATCAGAAGTCTGTTGCTTCAACCTAGTGATGAGTTCACTTTCCGCTTCCCCTTGAAAACTATTCCTCATGGCCAAGTCTTTCTCAATAACCTCCTTTCCTGGGTTTCGGAAGTACTGTGCCGCTTTATCGTTATCATTGTCGGAGGTTCGTTGCTCTGTTTTCTGACAGGCGCCTAAGGGTCCTCGTTTGACACAGATCATAATGGATTCTCCCGTGAACAATGTGGGTGCTTCTTTTTCGACTCCGTATTCATCCGCAAATGCAAGATTGGGTGTGAGACCAATCGAAAGGATTGTCGATGCTACTGCGATGGAATGTATCAGATTTCGGACGACTGGTTTTGGTTTTGGTTGTGGAATCACATGGTCGTTCGAAGTATCGTCGGATACGTGAGACGTTTGATGGAATAAGGATGTGGAACATTTCGTGGAACAGAGATGATGAGGATTGGGTGGAAGGAAGGAAGTAGTAGGTACAATGGTAAAAGCGAAGGCTATGAATACCGCCAACCCATCTCGTTGGGAGCGACGAATTACCATGATTTCCTAATTTTGGAATGCTGTTTGGCTATGATTTAATTGTCGTGTCGTGCTAAGGCAAAATTTTAATTGCCATCCCCTAATGCAGCATCCTATGTTCCAAAAGTTCAAGCGTTATTTTCTACTGGCTGACGTACTACTCATTTTTTGAATATAAATATTTTTTCTTATAATAAAATTGGGACCTCCAAGTAGAGTATGCGTCAGAGCAGCATAGTGGGAGAGAATTCAACAATTTTCTTATCATTTGATAGCCGGCAGAGAAATTTTTCTGGGCTTGATTTAGACTTTTCTAAGTTGCTACATAGTATATTTCGTATTGCCCTCATCATAAAAACATAAGGCCTTGGAGAGAATTCTACAGGTATGTACGTTGTTGGTCGGAAATATTGAATCCTTTGTTGAGCCCAGGAAAGAGATTGGACCTGTCGTTTGTTCGATGCATCTCATATATTATATTGACTCCGCTCGTCACAATCGGAGTAAAGTGAGGGAGCAAATGACACTTGGACATAATTTCTGTAAGCGACACAAACAAATAGAATTTTGAATGCAGATGATACCGTTTTCTATGAGGGATAGGAAATTGATACAAATTTGTCGGTATCCACTTTATTTTAAAGAGAATGCGATCTTCCAACCAAGGAGCAAAATTAGACCCAACAGAACAACGAATTTGCAGGCCTTCCCAAATATTGTGAAAGATAATCATGAACAAACACAAGTACAAACGTCAAGTGTTTGTAGCATTGGTTCAGGACTACCAAAACATAATTTCTCTACTAAGAAAGATAGAAGTCTCCATCAGAGATTGGTACAGCAATGTTTCGATATCAAAAGCTTGCAACAAAGATATCATCTTGAAAATTCAATTAGGGGCACAAAATTTCAACGGAGAGCACAAAATTCCCAACAGCAGATTCGCAGTTTTTCGATGTTACCCGATGTCCTGCAAAATTTCTCAATTTGGGGAGGAAGTGGTTATGTTCTGAAAACAATCCATATGAATGGTGTCATACCCTACTGGGCCTGTGTGAGCATTACAAACATCGGTGTCCGTACCAGCTTATTACCGTTAGTGATTGATGGCGCCAAAACCTCCATCAAGTTCGCAAGTGTGGCACCCGAAGTTCAGTTTTTAATGACCATGTTTCAAAAAGAAATGGTCACGTTAAAAGAAGGAGGGGCAAATCCCGAACAAAGGAAAAAACACTTTTGGATGAATTTTAGTACATTGCGGCAAATCTATAAAATACATGGAATAAATCCATTTGCTGTTTTCAAGGTGAGCTTGCCGCTGTCATCTCTGTGTTGAAAAAGGTGCATTGACTGCCAAATAGATGACTTACATTTTTTGCTTCATTATTCCGCCAAAATTGTCACGTTGCCGTAGTCACCGATTCTTCAGCTTCCTTTCTTTTGGTATTTTGCTGTTGATATGCGTAAAATAGTTCAAGGTCTAGATCCAGAGCTAGCGAATGATTTGAGTGAAGGTGGTGTGCTCTGGTTTACGAACCTCACAGATCCTGATCCTTGGTACTCCCTACCCATTTTATCAGGGGTATTACTGTACGCCAATGTTGAAATTGCCATGGGAAAGAATTCGTTGAGTGGTGAAACTACATCTCAATCAAATACAGCCATACTTTTGAAAGATGGATTTCAGAGTAAGTTGTAAAGAGTTGATTTTGAAATAGAAGCAATTTTTTTGTGTATCTAACTATGATGGGTACTGGATCTGTACTGTCAAGGTCTTGCACTTTTCATCCCAAGTTTCATGGCGAATTCTCCAGCTGGGGTGCAAATTTACCTCGCCACAACATTTGTATTCACTATGCTACAAAGTGCAGCATTAAGAAACGATGCACTGAGGAGTATAGTGAATCTCCCGCCAACCAATGCCCCGCAGCCGGAAGCAAAACTTGCAAAAGAATTTCTTGCATTGACGAAGAAAGAGTTGGAAGCCCACAAAGCGAGAGGAGGACGAATTGATGAAAATAACGAACAGGAATCTAGCGCTTTCACTAAACCAGTATTAGGTAAAGGTGTATTAGCTCCAGGATTCACAGCGTCGTTTGAAGGAAAAACACGAGAAGCTTCTATTAAAACTTCAAATCTTGTTTCGGAAGGGATTTTGCCAAAGCCAAGTATGATGGTGGAAGGAAACGAAATCAAAGATAGACCAATGAACGACAACTTTCAGGAAGGTAAAACGCATGAAATTTTGACTATGCCCGATGTTCCGATGGAAGTCATGGAGGCAGCAAACCAGGGTAAACCAATGCCTAGACCAATTCAAATAGCACCCACAATTGAAAAGAAAGAAGTCTTAAAAGATGTGGTCGATATCGCTAAAAGTCTACGAAAAAAACGTGTGAAAAAAAAGAAAACGCAAGCAAATAAGAAGAGTCGTTGAAGTAAAACTTTAAGCTTGATTATAGAACGAACAAAGCGTTATTGTGCTTTTGATCACTCATTTTTTTGTCTAGTTTTGTAAATTTCCTACTTTCAAAATTCACAATGATGGTAGAAACTAGAAAGAAAATCAAGGAGGGTAATTTTTCATGTAGGTCGTGCTTTGTAGTGGAGTTTTTATTAGGCCCCGGTGCAAAAATTGTCCAAATGCGCAAGAGTTTGCTACGAAAAGAGACTTTGATTGAAAACGATTCCTGTCATTCAGCGAATCACAATGGATCATACGATGGACCACTCTTCAATGCATCATTCTACAATGGAACACGCGTCTAGTTCTCATTTTCACGAGGACAGCAGTGTTCAAATCTGTGATCGTTCTTCCATGAATATGGTAATGTTCATGGACGGATTCCACTCAGTCATCTTTGGTGATTCTTCCAATTCTTGTGTCAACTTATTATTTTCTTCTTGGACACTTGATACACGACTAAAGGTTTACCTCGCTATGGGTGGTTTATTTCTATTAGGCGTGGGAACAGAAGCTCTTTCATTTATGAGGAAGAAGTTGCGCCATAGAAAATACATTGTTTTTATCCACCCATTGCAGGCTCTACTTGGATACCTAATGATGTTGGGTGGAATGACATTTGTGATCGAATTACTATTCTCCATTTGCAGTGGTCTTGCCTATGGCTACTACTATTTCCAAGTCAGACGGTAGGAAAGGGATGGAAGATTCAGTTTAAGACGTTTGGGGAGATACTTTTATTATTCATTTATCTTGAATCAATACTAAAGGTAAATTAGAATCTAGTAGGAGTTTTTATTTAAAAGACTATTCTATAAGCTTTGGCTGTAATTTGAGTTGACCATCTATGACCTTTGATTAAAATTCATATCCTACTATAACTCGTATTGTAAATCTTCTTCTAAGGAAGATGTAAAACATTTGTCAATACTTTCCACCATAATGCTTCCTGTAAATGGGCATTCTGCGGCAATAAATCCTCCTTTTTCGAGTTGAAGATCGTAATATCTAGCTCGATTCTTCCCCACTAGTTTCCCTACTTTTTCTTTCTCGTCAAGAATATTCAATTCATCTTCTACGGTCTCCAGCCTTGCCTTTTGCTCTTCATTTAAATGTTTGATTACTTCAGCTTTTAGAGGAGCTTCCAAGGCTACGAAGCCAGATGGGAATACGTAAAATGGTTGATCTTCATCTAATACCAATTTATGAGTGAATGCACAACGAGCTGTAGGAAGAAGATCCATGTGATGATTGCGAAGACGACTAATTTCTTCACGAAGACCATCGCAAGTTTGATCACAGTCATTCATTTCTTTTAGATATTGGTCAATTTTTGTTGAATAAGAAGTCAAGGCGGAACAAATTTCATCTTTAAACTGATCTATTTGGGCAAAATCTGGCCTGTGGTCAATAATGGGTGTTTGAAAAAAAATGAGATATAATAAAATGTAAAGATTCTAAATAGTGAAGTCTTACAAAAAAGGGAGGACATCTTCGATTGAAAGAACATCTGGCCCGCAGTCCTTAATAACCCTCACCACCTTCGCTACTACATCTGTGTTCTTGCCATGCTCGTCACTAGCAGCATTTCTGGCTATCATTAACCAAAGTCTTTTCCGTTCGTCCTTTTCAATACTCTCCCTAGCCAACTCTCGTGCTGAGCAAACAGTGGTGGATACAATTTGCCATGATTGTAAGAAGTAGAATTAAATACAATCGCATAGACATCTAGGTTTTCCTAAGGCATTTACTTACCAAGGGCAGGATCAACTTTCAAAGCTAATTCAACCGCCTGTTGACGAAGTCCAAATCCCATATAGAGTTTCACTGCTGAACGAAAATGTCTACCAGTTTTGAGAACCAATCGAAGAGCGTATGCCATATCAAGAGGAGACGCAGACATATCATTCCGTATCTTAGAGTCACCCATAGACAATGAAACTGTTTTTGGATATCCTGAAGGTCCATTGGGAATATTAGCTGACAAAAATCGGAATAAGGGTCCTTCATCGTCCATTGAAGTATATAGTGAGATGAGATAATTATAGATCGCGGTACTTTGGCATCCCAATTTAATTACCCCCTCTAGATATTTTACCACAGCCTTTTCATCATCAATAAAACCAGAAGTGAAAGAGGATCGTAAATGATTTCCTTTTTCAAGAGATATTTCTACACCTGATGCACCACTAGATCCGTTTCCTTGAATTTGCAAACTCGCATGAGGTAAGCTAGAAGTACTTGCATCATTTGCTCGATCAATTTTCGATCTTCGGGAAAAGGGACCGTTTCTTGTATCTACCGAAAGCGGACCATGTTCTAGCTCAAATTTTGCAGCTAAGTCTCTCATCTCTCCTCTTCTGCGTTCATAATGCATAAATGCAGGAAGAAGTGCTGTTGGAGATAAACCATGCGGATATCGCGCAAGGAAACTTCTAGCTGATTGCATTGGTGCTCGAGACAAAAGTGTTGACGCATGCTTATAATAGTATGGTTCTGCTATTTCAATTGGTGCATCATTCAGCACTTGAAGAGCCTCCATGGCACCAGCCTATTTTGATCATGAGCCACAGCAGCATGTGTTAGGTTACTTCGACAGTTAGAGTACGTAACAAAACATGCAAACATACCTTTCCCAAATCACCGCTAAGAGAGGCGTTAACAGCTGTTTTAATGTTTCCACTTGCGGCTGCATATCCCGAACATTCACTGGCCTTTACATCATGGCTAGCCAATATTTGAATTACAGTTTCAGCATCTAAGTACCTGAAATTATTCGCCAAAAAGGATCCAAGACTTGGAATTTTGATATGTTTCAAGGATGATGTCATGGATGATGAACGTGAGGAAGAATGAGAAGGCATGATACTTGTATTTCTGCTATCAAAAAGTCCAAGACTCCTCTTTGATCTAGAAGAGGTGCTTGAATTATTATAGTGTTTTTCCATTTCTTTTTCATGTAGGTATAATTCTACCAGCCATGCTCCTAGCATTGTGCATTGTACAGAATCTCTTTTTCCAGAAGCTAAGCGAAACTTATCCATTAGATAAATTATCAGTGCACTATTCGACTTTCCTTCTAAGCTTTTTTCATTGGTGAAATTCCCGAAATCAAGATTTGGCAATAAAAGCCTCAGAGCTTTTGAATGATGTATGAGAAAAAAAGGAGGAAAATGAACATGGCCATATCTTTTCACAAGTGGTATAAACAAATAACTTACCAGTGGAAGAAAATGGAGCTAGTTTCGGAGGTGATTGGGCGAAATGCTTAGCCGCGATATCTGACCGCCCCCTCGCAAGATGAAATTCAGCTCTAACTAAACCGACGACTGCTTTTTGAGTAGAATTTGAACATTGAGATTTTGCAATTTCAAATTGAACGTCTTCTAACTTTTCTTCTGAAGATGCGGGTGCCGGCATGTTTAGGGGGGGAGAATTTAATTGTTGATAATGTTTTGTTAAGTTTTCTTTAGAAACTATACTTTCTAAGCTTTTCTCAAGAGTATATTTCCAGACATCACGGTCTTCTTGACTACTATTAATATGAACAAGTGTTTGATTGTTTCGCAACCAAACTTGATCAGGTCTTCTCACATCCATCATAAGTTCCATAATAGGATTTGTGTCATTGGCAGAATTTGATTTAAGCGAAGACCTCTTCCCACCGTTGTTATACCCATAATTAACACGTTCATTTTGTATTGGCTTTCTTGAAATTCTGTTTACAAACGTTACCATTCCATCGGTACAAAGGGTAATAAAATGGTGTGGAGTGAGTGCTATGGCAACAGGAATCTTTTGACTATTGTAAGGATTTGTAGACGGAGGAAGAAAGGATGAATATTCAATGATTCCGCACTCGAGTTGGGGCTTTGTTTTATTTGAAGTATTATCTACATTTTTTGGAATATAGTTTCCAGTTCTTTTTATATTTCCGAAATAAATTCCTGTTCCTGTTCGAACCATGAATGCATCTTGACAAACTTTTAGGTCGGCAAAGTCAATTGATCCGCCTACTTCGTTACAGTATGTTTCGGTAGGAGCTGAAGTAACTGAATGATTTGACCTGATTGAGTTTATGTTAACATTAGTATTAGAAGGAGAGAGAGATGAGAAAACTGATTGGAAGGATACAACAGTATTATTCGTGCTGGAAGCATTAGTAGTATTAGGAGCTTGGTATCGGAAGGTGTGGAGCAGGGTGTGTTTGTTGTTGCCACTTGTGACTGCTAAAATGATGATACTACCTTGATTACGTTCGAAAAAAATTCCAGACACAAGTGAGGGACTCCCTGTATGATGAAGGGATTGTGAAGATGGTGGGTTGAGAGTATGAAGCAAAACTGGTACTTTTAAGTCCTCTTCTACAAAAGATAGAGTTGGATTACTATTTTTGTCCTGAGAAGGTACCTGGTCCTCTCCATCTAAAGCAGCAAGGCTATATTCATATATCTCGCCTAAATTTGTACCCAATAGAATTCGTTTGGAATTGCCCTCAGTTCCACGCTCTTTATCCCAAGCTACAGCAGTTATATATGCATTCGATTGAACGCCTTTCCCGTTATTTGGATTATTACTTTTTGTATTTCTGCTTCCTGTTGGCGTATGAGAGACGTCGCTATCGTTCTTTCTCGGGCCAAATCCAGGGAGTTTTCTAACTTGTTTATAATTAGAGTGCAAGTAGTATGCTTCACCATTGTACGCAGAAATAAATATATGGCAACCTGTTGGGTCAACAAAGACGCCAGCTATAGAACCACTTCCTGCGTTGAGATTATTGAAATTACCATTAGAATTGAAGTCTGTTAGTGCATGAGGTAGAGGGAAAAGAGTTTCACCCTTTTCTCCTAGCAAGCCTTTGCCTGTAGACTGCTTTCCCATACCCCCACTTGCAGAAATGGTTCCTCTGTAGACGTTCCATCTGCTTATAACTCGTAAAACGCGTCGAGATCCCGAAGCTCTTCTGTCTTCTGAATCTTGAACGTGTATGCCACTAGTGCATTCTGTCAATGTCACAATCCACCCATTCGATGCAGCGACACATTTAGCATTCGGTGAAAATAGCTGTGTAGGCTCCTCCGAATTCTTCATCAAAGATAAGGTATCACTAGAATTAATATCAGAAGTAATGTTAGAAGCAGCATTAGAGTTGTTCAAAACACGAGACATTAGGCCCGCTATGCTGTTAGTGTATCCTCCTGCATTGGCCTGTGCTCCTTCGGCAGGAATATTGTCAGCATCCCCTTTGTTTGAATACTCGCTTAGTCCAGAATCCAAATTACCCGAATTCATGAGCGCATGGCTCGTTTTGAAAAGCTGATTAAATATGGACGAGGATAAGTGAGAAGGAATGGGCCATTCTACGCTGCGTGCCGCCCAAATAGGGTCTTCCGCTAATTCATTCTTTTCTTCAAAGTTCAGGCTGTGCTCTTCATTTATGATGTCATCGGATAGTAAGAATGGTTTCAGATCTGAAGAAGAAGAAGTTGTCTCAAAAGGATTCTTGTTTCTCACTTCATATTGCTGATTGATTTCTCTATGGTAAGATGGATTGGACTCCTCTTCGTCGTCAAATGGATTCGTTCCCATCTTTCACTTCGGCAGCAGAAATATAAAAAAGAGGATTTTTGTAACGTATATAATATTATACGTAGTTTTTACGTACTATATATTTTTTTAATGAAAAATGTGATTCATGAAGTCTATGATGTAGACAAGACATCGATGAGCAAGAGACTTCTGAAAAGCCTCTTCGCAAAAAAAAGAACTAATATAAACAAAACTATCAACGCTCTGACTCATCATTGCTACAATCTTTGTCTTAAAAAAATATGATGTGTACTTATGCCTTTAGCAGAAGGATTTATAAGTTTTACCTATTTATTATAATTTGTTTGTTACTTTATAAGAAAGTATTGTTTGGTTTACTGATGATGGTCATGAAGGTATGTTTAGTTTAGTTTAGTTTATTTCTCTTACACATGTAGTCCAAGATGGTCTTTAGCAACTTAGTTAAAACAATCTATTCTGTTGATGAGTTTATTTCCCATGATGTAACGATGACTCTGTGTTAATATCCTTAAAAAACGTGATCGTGACTTCTTGCTCATACACTAAGAAACGTAATAAATAGAAAGTTAAAATATTTTATGGCATAAGATAAATTAGATTTGGATACAATTAGAACAACGTATTTATTTATCTGAAATTGACTGAGGATGGGGTGTTCCTTTTCTCGCAATGAAGCTGATACATCTATAATCCGAGTTTAGAAAATTTCTTGAGTCCGCTGTATATCGTGCTTTTACTCCCAAGCGTTCCTCCAAAACTTCAAATCCAATGCGCCATAAGACTTCTCGCACGTCTTCCCAAGTCATATCTACACTTTGTAAATATCGCTTATCTAAATGTTTATTCTTGATCTTATAATTTGAAAAAGAGACATCATCTGGTCTAAATGGAGGACCTTGCCAATGATAATGCAGTGGGCCTATATTCACTAAAACTCCATCGTCATCCAAAATATCCCACATAACTTTTAAATACTCTACTATACAAGATGCAGTATCAAGAAAGAAGCAACTTACAATTGCTTTCCATTTCCCATGCTGTTCTAGTTTGTTATATATTGAAACAAACTCACCTGCTGCCATTGAAAAATCAGGTTGAAATGCATCATTGTTTATGGCCATTGCTGATGCAGGATCTATGTCAGGAATTAAAACTTTTCGTGAAGGATCATCCGCACGACAAACATTTCTCGTCGAAGTTATCCAGGGTGAAATAGCGTATGGCTTATTTGTAGAGCACCCATTCAAGACAAAATCTGATGCCAAAAGCATATGGAGGGAAAATTCATTACCTTGCACTTCATAGCCCAGAGAATAAATTTCTAGAGCCAATCTACCTAACTTGTTGAAAATTAGCATCAAAAGTGAATACGTTTGTTTGGCACTATTTTAGAAAATGAAGACAGAAATACTTACCAACACCGGCCCTTATTATTTTCAGAAAATAAATTAAATAAAGTAATAATGAGATTGCCAGCAGGCATACAAAGCACTCGTAAACGAGAGAAGTTAACACATACCCAGGAACCAATATTCTAGTAGGCATTTTATCAGATAGAGGAACATGTCTTTTTAATCCATCTAGAATAGGAGCATAGGACATTGCCCTTTCCGCTGCGGCCTCTTTTGACCAATCACGAGCTAGACTTTTAAGGACTGAATGTACCTTATCAATTGTTTGATCTGAAGACCATGCTACGCCTTTACTTCGGTCATTAGTGATATTTACTTTCTCAGAGCCACTAGCGTTGTTCTTGTTGGAAGACGGTACAACATCTTGTGAGTGTGGAAGGCCTGCATGTTTCAGCATTGAGTCAAAAAAAAATTGATTTTTAAGTTCGGCCTCCTGCAATGATTTCAAACGTCATAAATAAAAAAATGGATTTGATGTAAGAGAAAAATTCAATAGGAAAATGAAATGTCTCATTTGTTTGCTAACAATATACCTGCATTGTTTCTTCTCGCGTTTTTGCTTCAGTGTTTCCGAAAATCAAGGAACGGGGTAAAAAAATTCGCTGAGAAGGAGGCAACTCGGCTATCCTTGCTGCTTGACCTGCTCGGGCACAACGCGTAAAGGTTGCATATTGCCTGAATGAATCGCAAACTTCATCCAAATGCTCTTTCTCCTCTTTTCCAACACGTTGACTTTGTCGCGATAAACTTTCATTCGCTGTACTAGACACCATTTGATATTTTTCTTTACCATTTTTTGTCTTCATAATAATTTGATGATTTGTTTGGGTACATGTAAAGTATCCCTATTACGTCATGTTAACTGGGGCCAGACAAGTGAAATTATGTGGCTGGAATCACGGGACTGAAATCGGCTGTGGGCCCCCCTGACCAGAGCGGGTACAATGCCCCTTCCATGAAATGGTTATACGTATTACTCAATACCCATAAAATTCAGAACTTTTTCAAGGTAGGATTCTACACAAAATGAGAATGTTGATGGTTGGAGCACATGATATCATTCAGAAGCATTCAAATATATCCAGCTGTGAATATATGTTTTGCCTAATAGGGTGAAACTGTGTGTTAAATAGAATTTTGTTTTATCTAATCATCTGTTTAGTCAGATGTAAATGTACCAAATATTTAAATGTATATAAAGCATTATTTAAGCACAAAATAGGCTTAATCCATAGCCCATTATTCTAATTGAGAGATTTAATTATGGGAAGTATATATCAACTCATAACCCATTGCTTGTTCTCCATGCGGCCAAACCCAATTATAACACCCCCACCCTAGCAACCAGATCAGCACAACTCGAGCATGCAGCCAATAGTGATAATTGGAAAAAGGCAAGCTCCATGCTGAAAACCCCAATGCCTTCTATACCATACAACGACATCAACCTCCCCAAAATATCAAAACTTCACCCATATCCTACCCCATACTCCCCCACTATCAACATACAAAAACCAACCGCCGAATTTCACCACCAAGCCTTCACTGAATCTGATAAAACGATACGTCGCCGCATGCTAGATGAGCATCTCGTGCTCAAGACTCTACGAAAAATGAGTAGAGACACCGCATCTGCCCCCAGGCCAACTCCATTGACTTCCTCAAATATGTGTTCCTAAAAAAAACAAAAAGAGACCTCACTCAACAGAGATACAACACAACAACATTCAAACATTAATAAAACTTCTACACTTTATATACATCGGCGATATTCCAAAAGATATTAAAGATTTACTATCCTATAAAATAAAATAACTCAACGATTAAGTAGGTGTTATGGCCTGTCCCTAGTGGACTATAGAAAGTCGCCCTGCAAGCAGGGGCGACTCGCGGCGCCCCGATAGGGGCACGATTATATTGTATTTGACATTTTAAACTATGCTAAATTAGGGTGGTCTCCAAGATCCCATCAAGAGATCCTTTTTCGTACCTTTGTTTGCCCATTTGATACGACGTGGACAAGAATGGAGTGTACTTGGAGAGGGCGCAATAAAATGTTGGTTGGTGACGGGTGGGGAGGGAACAATATCATTTGTATGTGTGGAGAAGGGATGGGGATTAAGGGAGATATGGGTAGGTATAGGAGGGAGGCGCAAGATAGAGTTCATGGTAGGTTTTGGTGTTGGGTGGGATGATTTTTTTCGGGATTGTGTTTGTTTGCGAGGTTGGATTCGTTTGGAACGGGGTCGTATTTTCCGATGGGGTATTAGTGTGCGAGTGGGAGGATTGGAGCGGATGGGTGGGAATTTAGGAGGGGGCATGATTATTGCAGGTGGGTGGAGGGTTTGTGAAATTGGTAGGGATGGTGGGATGAAATCGCAGGAAATGATATCTGGATTTGGTTTGGAGACGGGTTGGAGAAAAGAGCGAAGGGATGAGGCTTGGGCAGAGATTTCAATACTAAATATTTTATCTCGAGATTGTTGTGCTACCTTGAATTCTTCCAACCATGCTCGAACCAGGGCATTTGGTAGTTTTTTGAGGGTGGGAAGGGGTTGATCAAGGAGGTGCCTGTCTTTCGATAATAGATTGTCACTTTGTTCGGATGTATATGCTGTAGTTAATGCATTTAATAGATTTTGTCGTTCACGAGTAGAGTCTGTAATCCTATCCAAGTTATGCACATACTTATTACGATTTTCGCATTGTGGGAAATGGAATATAGTCCATAATTTTTGAATAAGTACGGCCGCCCATGTGTATGGGGAACGCCTGGAAGAAATGTTGATATAGTGGGTTTGCATGAAAGAGATGAAGGACGTGTGCAATCTTCCGACCATAAAATGATCCCAGCCTAATTGGATCTGATGGAGAATGGGGCAGGTGTAGGATTCGTGGGGGTGGATTGTTGTTCCTTGGACCCATGACGCTGTAATCTCTAATATTTGTGTCGTTAACATCGCTGGTGTGTCTGTTGAGTCCAACCAATCATTGAAGGAGGTCATGGAGGAACGAAAAATTTTCCTAGACGCTGGGCTTGGGCACTTAATTATGTGACTTGAAGTCTCTAAAGGGTGGGGGCAACGAGGACAATGGGGGGCTTTCCAAGCTCCACGGCGCACCATGTTTTTCCCAATGGGTAGGAAAACAGCCACATGTTTTGCTATGTAGATGTTTTTCATTGGAGTCATCATCGATGTTGCTTCCGACAGAGATTCCCAAGAGATTGATCGGAATTGGGGATTGGAGAGTTGGAATTTTTCACACACGATAGGAAGTGCTTTTTTCATGAAGTACAGATCACGTATTTGTGTATCAAAATTTTTGTAGTATTTTGTTGGTCCTCGCCATAGAGATAAACCTTCCCCTAGAAGAGAAGAACATGGTGGAGAAGGAGGGAGTGAAGTCCGAGCTGTGTTAGCTAGATCATCACAATAGTCATTTAGGATTTCGGCTCGGGTGAGCTTCCTCTTAACTTTGTCTTTGGCATGTCCTAGGACGTGTTGATAAGTGACTTTGGATTTAATTTTGAGGGTGATGGTTTGGATGGATTTTAGGAAGTCGAAATGTTGGAAAGAAGTGTTGAAGATATTGGTAAATTGGGACTTATTAAGGGCTTCATCATCATCACATGAAAGTACGAAGCTGCCTGTAGATTGTAGGAGAGTTTCAGATGCATGGATGATGTGGAGATTGAGGAGGATTCCCGCCAGTTCTGTTCTGTATGCATCACCATCATGCTGAGTATTTATTGGGATTGGGCATGTAGTTATGATGGATGCTTGTTGATCAAAAGATTCGATAATAGCCGCTGCCACTCCAATATTTTCCTTGAAAGAGCCATCAGAGACTGTGCGTGAGGGTTGATCGAATAGTTGGTGGAGCGCTGTGATGGTGATATTGGCTAAATAGTCTTTTTGATGATTGATAAGCCATGAAGGGGTGTTATGTTGTAATAATTGTTGATATAGATTGGTAGGTGGCGGAGTGGGGGATTCTGTGATGAATGGATGCCAAGATTTGTGGGGGGCTAGGTACTGACCTCTGTCGGTGCTACCTATAGAAGCACAGTTTGGAGGCATTGTGCATTGGTGAATTGGGAGAGTATAACGTGCTTTGAACCATTGTAAATTGGAACGTAGGCGATTGGATGTGGAAGAAGCTGTAGGGGTGTAGACTCGGATCAGATTATCAATTTGCTTATATAGAGTACATGACGATTCATCGTATCTCCATGTCCATGATTGGTTCGGGGTCGAAATCCATTTGCCAAGGGGACAAGCAAGAGTTGGATGGGAAGCTGAAACGCAAAATGTTCGATGAAGTGACTCTTTCCATATAAACCAATCTCGGATTATTGGTCGTCTCAATTTCCGTCATGAAAAAGTGGACTTTCGATCCGGATCAATTTTTCCTGTCAACGCTGCTTCGGTAATTGAGGTACCTTCTGCATTCGTTATGTCTGCTAATGAATGAACTTGGAGAAAAAGCCTACATTTATTAAGTGTGAGTAATGTTTCTTTTGAAAGGCCTTTTTTTACAAATTGTTCCATAATACTTAGATCATTTTCTCTCGTAGGTTGAATCTTGTGGGACCAGCCACGTATTTGCAGACCTTGCGTATGTAGAAAACCCCATATCGATGTCATCCATGAGGGGGTAATTAGGAGATGTTTGTAAACATTATAAGAATAATTGAAAAATAAATCATTCACACCTAACTCCATTTGTGTTAATTCTAGGCTCAGACGAATTTGCTGTCCTAACACTCCCTGACTGGAACTATGAGATATAAGTTCTTTGATTTGGCCTAAGTGTTGCTCAAGGAAGAGGTCGGGAAGGTTAAGTCCGTGGAATTTGTGGGGTAGATAGCGGAAATCAATAGGAAAAGTGCGGCAGATGTTACATTTATGGATGGAGTTGGAGGAAAGTTTGTTAGAAAGTTTCTCGAGTTTTGTTGCAGTGAGGGTCAATGCTGGGAGAGGGTAAGCTAAAGTCCGATGGATACAATTCATGAGGGCTTGGAGGTTGTGGAGTGGGAGCATTTTCCTAGCGGATATTTGTTGGTTCCATGTGATAACATCTTTATACATTTTTTCCAGCTGGAAGGAGTCATTGCTATCAGCGGTTTGCAGTACTCCAAGATATTGGCGAGGGGAAGTGGGGTTGTACCTTCCTATGGTTTTAATGGTACCATCTTCTTCCGGGAGGAATAGATCGGCTTTAAATTGGTTTTTGGTGCGTATATTTCCTTTTCCATCAAATGTTAATAGTGTCCATCCACATTTTTTGGCTCTCATAGCTCCTCCTGTAACGGCTAACACTTCCCTCCACGTGTTAAGGGTTTTATCTGCTAGTTCTATGAGGAGGGGAATTGAATCGCTTGGTACAGTAAGGAAGATTTCCATATCATCTACAAAAGCAATAAGGGCTATTGTAATGATTTCCTTTGATATTGAGGTGATGAAGGATGCACTAAAGCCATTGTCCTTAAGAACTTCGATCATGGACGTGCTCACACACGTCCAGAAAGGGGCAGCGCATATGTTGCCTTGTCCGGCTCCTTGGAGGTTGGTTCCCGAGAAGAAGGTGTCTGAATCGCCATAGGCTGTTCTCGTGAAGTGCCTAGCTTGCTGCAGGGGTTCCAGTAGGGCTTTCATTACTGGTGTAGAAATACCCCACTTGTTACACATCATGGCAACATACTTGTGTATGATCCTATCGTAACAGTTAGCCGCATCTGTGGAGAGGATGACTAGCGGGCGACGTTGAAGGCGAGTATTTTCCATGATTAGTCGTTTTGCAATTGCTCCTTCAATCGATTTTTTCCCCTTACGCCCTCCAATGTGTTCACTAGGTAAAAGATTTAAGGTTTCTGCTTGCGACATCATTCTTTTCGTGATGTGGGTGCGTCCGGAGGCGTTCCAGTCCGCTTCAGCAATTATTATGGACCGGAGGGAGTTAACCATGATAGATGATGATGTTTTAAAGGTCATTATGTCAAGCATGTTTTTCCATCGGTCATATGGTTGGCCTGTCTTAAATGGCAAGTTCATTGAATTTGTGAGGACTGCTAGGGAATGTGGTCTCATACATAGCGCTTTGTAGACGGCGTTATAACGGCCTGATAGGGGGGCTGCTTTGTTTTCCTTGGTGGCACGCCAAGTTGATTTAACTTCTTCCTGTGTCATAGTAGAAGGAAGTTTTGGAATATCAGTACGGTATTGCGCTTTCTGGATCATAAAGGAGGGCCTGGGCATAGGACGTTTCGGCAAAGTTGCCTAATTTGGAGTGTAGGTCCGATTTCATGAGGGGGGTGGAATTGGTACATGAGTATTTATCCTTGTTTTCATTTTGGAGTACCCGGACCAGATCGTTGGGTTTATTTGTTTCTTTGATCGTGGAGTTTTGGTAGTATTGGACTTTGTCAACTTGAGCTGAAACTAGTTTTTTGGGGAAGAAGGAACGTGTAATGTAAGATTGGGTCCGGGATGATTCGGTATTCATTATTTGTTTGAGAGCTGATGATTTGCTTTTCAATCCTTCCATGGCATAGACTGAAGCAAGTTCCTCAAGCTGTTTCATTCTTTCGTCTGGTGCGTGTGGTACAAAGCTTTTATATCGACGTTTTGACTCAATTAATTTATACTTGATTTCTTTTAGAGGAATAGATGCATAATTTGAAATATTAACTTTTTTGGAAAGCCGTCTCATCAGTGTGTTTGATATATTTTTTCCTACTTTTTTGTTATAAAGTATGAGCCAAAATCTATTGATGTTTCGGAGTTCAGTTAGGAGTGCTGAACTGGGTATATTGCCCATGTGAAGAGTTCTGTATTTCTTTAATCCAGTTGAAATGGCTCGTCCAAGTTGGTCATCAATGGTTTCTTGATTTAGAAGCATCGATTTGGTGGGCGGGAATGAGCATTTTGATAAGATTTCACTTGATTTGTGGAGGACATTATTGTGGCGAAGATGTAATTCCGTATATTTGAGAAATTTGTTATAAATTCTAGGATCATTGAGCTTTAGCCTTCTTATCTCTGGGCGGACAACCTTATAGTACATTGATTCACCTAACATGGAGGGAACATCTATGTCTATAAACATATTTTTGTGATCCCCACGTATACCAGTATATTTTTGGAGAATACCGGTTTGCGTTATCTGGGGGTTTTTCGAACAATAGATGGAAGAGATTGGTTTTGATCCGTTATTATGCGTTGGGGGTATTTTCGGAAAGGCTGGATTGTCAAAAGCACTGCAAAGACCGATATTATTCATACTTCTTGTGAACATGCCGTTGAGAATATTGTCATTAGCGTCAAGTGATAAGATTATGTTGACTCCTTTATCTAATTGGATGTTCAATTCCTCAATGAGGTGGATATCACAGAGCCGAGGCTAGTCCTTTCCCTAAAAATAGTAGCCAAAAAGGAAGGCTGTGGACCCCCCCGAAGGTTCGAGTATTATGCCAGTTCCTGGTAGTAGACATAAAATAAAATATATGTAGGAAATTCAGTGGAG
>Ga0209092_10001353_pt1 | contig 24118 bp, 14 predicted proteins | sample FraStrMetagenome_FD_187446 | JGI IMG/M metagenome (GOLD analysis project Ga0209092, IMG submission 187446) | Marine eukaryotic phytoplankton communities from Arctic Ocean - Fram Strait ARC3M Metagenome (SPAdes) (version 2) | ecosystem: Environmental > Aquatic > Marine > Oceanic | place: Fram... | reverse complement strand
TATCAACAAGGAAATACAAGAAAGTTAGCATAGAAATCTTTGCTGTGTTTTTTATGGAATGTATGAAAATTCTTGTGTATTTCGCACTAGATTTAGATCTGAAGCATGAAGAAGGTCTTGAAGTGTGTATTTTCGAAACTTTTACAAGAGTTACTTCACTTGAGCAGTTTATCCCCTATATGAAGTTTGAAAGATGCTACCTTCTAACAATAATTCAAACTAACAATATAAATAAATCTTGCATTTCTCTAACTCGTAGTTTAGAACGAATGACAAATTTATTGCATTTACCATTGTTACTTGATCAAAAAGCGTTCATCATGGTAAGAATCAATTCTTTGGTATTCGCAATATTCTTCATATGAAAAGGAAATTGTTGCAAAATAGTGAATGCGAAACAAAATATAGTACAATAACTAATTCCATCTGTTATAAATAAAATGTTTTGTCCATGTTTTTGTTGTTTGTAATCATAAATGATAATGGTCAAAGTCATGAAACTGCGCACGAAATACAAGAAGATCCAAACCTCATATCGTCATTTGGGAATTTTCCTTACTTTCGTTACACTGCTTTCATCTCTGAAGGGAAGTAATCTTTAAATTGAAGATGAAGAGATAGCTACTCACGAAAGTAATCCCTCTTTCTAATATTCCAAGGCATCAAAGGGATTACAAAAGGTGAATTTCATTATCGATACAGGAAAACAAACAATCAATCAGAGTTATGCGATAGTGACCTAGTAGGTATGTTGCGCAAAGCATGAAGAAGGGTATAATTGTATTTTAGATCTGGGATTAATTCTTTATAGTCCGGCCCTATCAAAACAAATATATAAAGTGCTTCTTTGGAAAGTATATGCATTTTGTAACCGCTAGCATTCCATGAAAATCAAAGTATCTTGATGAATAAGATTGATACTTCCACAACCGTAAGAAAATATGAATTTTCTAGTGGAAATTTCAAAGTTTCTCATGATGAGAAGGAAGCTATGGCTATTCAACAATGGGTGTGGGCGTGTCAGAAACCTTAAGTATGCGTGTGTACAGGAATCGGGGATGTGTAAATTTCACTTTGGAAAAAGTAAGGAATGGAATCAAAGCAAATAAGGAATCATGTGTTTGATCTTTCTAAACTTCAGCAACCCTGCTACCTTGTTTGTGCAAATCCTTGATTGCTGCATATTCAATATCTAATTCATTGTCATCCGTAACTTGCTCTGTTTCCTCTTCAGACATGGATGATTTTGCCTCTTGAACTTGTTTTCTCATATTTTCTACTGCCTCTGCTTTATCAAAATCAACCAACTTGAGAATGGGTACTCGTAGAGTTTCCTTAGCTACAGTCATATCAATTTCACCACTTCTCCAGTTTTCTCTCAATTGTTTCATAAGACCAAATGATAATGTTTTAGTGTATGTGTCAGGTAGGACACTATTAAAATCTGCAGCTCCCTTGAAACCAACTGCTAACTCTACATCGATGTCAACAGACATATCAGCTGCAATCTTGGACGCAATTGCTGTACTAGATAGTTTTCCGTCAAGGCAAGACGCTAGAGCAGTATTATAGGTGTGGAAGTTAGGTTTTACATTTCTGGATTTCATTCTATCCAACCATCTTGAAGCATACTCTGGCTCCATTTGTCCCTTCTTTGCACATGCTCCAATGGCTGTGGTGTAAGAAACAACGTTTGGTTCTACACCATTTTGCAGCATACCAATAATGATACCTTCACAAGCTGTTACGGCTCCTAATTTGGCAAGACGTTTAAGAGCAATGTTGAATGTAATGATATTTCCATCAACAGCATGAGTTCGCTTCATGGTTTCAAGAACTTTTAGAGTAAGGACCTCTTCTCCACAAATTTCACACACGTTCAGAATAGTATTGAAAACAGAAAGTGGAGGTTTCTCTGATTTGCCTTCTTTAGAGAGAGTTACCTGAATTTGATATTAATTGCAACATCAATTGTGAATGAAAGAGAAGCATCAAATACAGAATATACTACGTCAGAAAAAGTACTTACCCAGTCAAGAAGAATAGCAGTCGCCTTTCTACTCTTTTCGGCCTTAGCACACACTGTCAAAACCATTCTCCATACAGCATTACTTGGTGTTAAAGATCTTTGGGTCATCAATTCTAATAGTTTCACAGCCAATTTCCAGTTGCTATCCTCGACAGCTTTCGAAATTGCTCTTTTGTGAATAAGAGTACAAGCCCTTTGTGCAGCACTGGAACTTGATGCAACAAGATCATCTCCACGATCAGGAGCACAGCCCTCCGCTTTTCCAGCAGCTGTCAACAATCTTAATCCTAGTGCCAAGTTATCAATCTTTTCTGCTACAATCACTCCACTAGCCAAAAGTTCTCTTCCAGCTTCTGCTGATCCGATGCTGTCAAGAACATATCCAGCGGCCTTTGCCAAACTCAAAATTTGAAGCACAATTTCTTCCTCTTCTTGAATACTAGATTTAGCTGCAATAGATGCTACATCCGCGAACACGCTAAGAGAAGGAGTGAAAGAATGGTCTACAACCATAGAACGTACTAACAACACCGCTTCCTCAAGTGAACCATCTTTAGCCAAGGCTGAAATAACGGACTCATATGTCTCTGCCTTTATTATTTGTTCGCCCTCAGGAGCATTACCCTGCATAGCAGCCATCATTGCCAATGCTGGGTCAATCCCACCGAATCCATCGTGCTTTCCTCCCTCTTCAAAGCCTAACGAATTCGAAATACATTCATTTCCTTCTCTTGCAGGAATCTCATATTGCAATTCTGCCATTTCCTCCAAAATTTTACGAGCGGGTTCACTTGCTCGTGCACCATGAAGACGATCTGTCAAACAACAGTTCAATACAGCAACGTAAGTTTCACGAGGAATTGGTTTCTCTGGAGTGGCATAACGGCGTCGAAGTTGTTTCATTTTTCGTGTTGCGGCTTTCCAATGTCCTTCTTCACATTTTTCAAGGATCAAATTATTGAGTGAGTTAAAGTCAAAATCTGGATCTGAGTCATCTGTGAAATCAATTCCCTGTGGTGCATCCACATCCTCCTAAAAGTGTTGTGGAATAAGGAAATCACAATCAGCAAAAGATATTAAGAATTGCGTAGAATAAAAAGATTTTGAAATAAAGGGAGGGCAATTTTCGTTGCTCAAACAAGAAAGTATTAACCTTACCATTACTGCACATTCTTCTTCACTATCACACAGACCCAACTTTTCCAATAAACGCAGTCGCAATACTTTAGTATTACCGATAGCTTCCAGACCTCTGTGTTTGCAGTGTTTTTGCAACTCACGGAATGACAATTGGTTTACATCATTGAAGCTAGATAAAATTACCTCTTCTTGTTCCATGGTGGAATAAAGAGGAGAAAGGGTTGATACATAGTTTGTTGGAGATACTTTTAAAGATTGCGCAATAGTGTTTGGAGGAACAAATCCATAAGAGGTTTTAGAAAGATTGTTGGAAAGAGCAACCAGGAGGGATGTTGCAGCAATGTTGAATTTCATGTTGAAGGTTGTTTCAAAACCCTGTCAAACTTTATGTGAAAACAATGGAAAAGTACTTGTTATTTCAAGAAAATATCAACTCAATTTCTTTTTTCGTTTGAACACAACACTGCGTTTACTGGTATGAATTTTTGATGTATTAGATTGATGACTCAATTTATAAAATTGCGTTATTGCAAATAGATTGCACCACCTACAGCCAGAATTGTTTTTTCATGACGGAATATAGACGATCCACCCGGAAAATATCTATGCCACCTACGTACTTAAGAGCTCATCACACTTGCATACGACATCATTCAGATTTATTCACAGTCTGGATATCGTGTATAGTGAGATGGGAGAAGTTTGATTGAGTGATGTCATAAGATAATTTGACAATACACGTACCATAGATAACATTTTTGCATACGTGCGTAAGCTTAGTTTTTTGAGCTTCTGCTTTTCATTCACTTAGTTTTGAACTAAACTTTTCGATGTGGTTTCATTTTTCTAAGTGAAAGTGCCAAGGCAACCTTTTGGCCTCACCATGTTGTGACGTGTTCATATTCGCTGAGTGAGAAATTTATAAAACGCCAGGAAATTAGTATGAAAAAATGTCATAAAAAGAAAAATATCAATGAAATAACTAAACAAACAAAAAACAGTATTTATTTGAGAATGATGATGAAAATATTTGAGTTATAAAATAGTCCAACGAAAACTATTTATTGATATACTCACTTTAGAGCGCTATACCATATATTTAGAAAACAAATAATATTTTAATGAGACCAAAAGAACCACCAGTCTATGTAGCAATTCAAAAATCTTGGTATTCCTGAAAAATACGTTGAATAGGACAATTCCATCTTGAGGAATGTAACACTCTAAACTTGAATTTATCCCCAAAATAGAAGTCTTGCCAAGACCAAACATCAATAGCCATATCAGTCCTTCATATCGTTTTGATTCATGAATGACTTTATCATAAACAATATTTGCGTTCGGTCAACAGTTATCAATTCATGACTGTACGCTGATCATGAAATACTTCATTATGCATAAAGAATTCTTTTTGTGATTAATTAGCGTGAAGGAGCGACTGCTGGGTATTGTTGAAGCACCGTAGAATATTGAATAAATAAAATAATGGAATTAATGCGAAGAAAAAATATGACTTGATATGGACCCATAAAATAAGAACAAAATATAAATCTACTTTTCTCGGATAAAAATGCGCTTTAGACATCCAAATCTTATCAAAATGATAAAATGGGGGATTCTTTTTTAAAAGCGAAAAATAAATGAATTTATAAAATCATCTATATGATGTGCTGAGTAGTGCTTGGTTTAGGATCTATTCAAAAGAGATTGTCACACTTTCTCTCGGCGTTAATGATAGGTTCTCTCTAGAGAGACGAAATAAACAAAGATTTTTGTTGTCCTAAATTTGCTGGTATTTATGTTCCACTTTCCATTCACCTTCTCAGTTTCCATCTCATATTCTTCCACTAGTAACTCCTCTGCATTCATTAAACTCTTTGTGCTTCTCCTGTATCTAGTAGTAGTAGTCCTAGGTACTATTTCTTCTTTCCTTGTTTTGTCAAGGTGAATATACAACAAATCTTTACTTTTAAATCATTATTCTTTTTTTCAGAATATTTTCTCAATTGTCTGCCATTATTACTAACAATATTATTTTCTTCCTTTTCTGATATCTTTATCATAGGGATGTCTCCAGCAAACAAGGTAGGTGATTCTTCATCATTCTGGATAAGGTGCTTATCATTTTCAATTTCTTCGATCATATTGAATTCTATGTCTTCAATCTCACGTTCATCTCTACTATTATCGTCTCTTTTGTTGGAATTATTTTTATTATTATTCTTTTTTCGAGGATTATCCAGACAGTCTTTCTATTCGTGGTTGTGACCTGGCTTCCTGCACATATACTTCTTTCGGTAATTGTTATTATTTCCTCTACGCTCCTGGTTATTATTGTGATTATTATTCTTCCTATTTCTCATATTTTGAATTGCATTTCTCTTTATATTGGTTGAGATATCTGCTCTCTCAAACTCAATTTTCAATTCCAATGGTTGGTTCTTGGATATACATTCAATATTAACGGCACGTCTGTCCAACTTTTAATTCGTATTGTCCATCCGATACAACATCTCCTTCATCTCCCCTAACCTATTGATCCATTGTTTTGCTATTAATTTCTTCGGTTTTGTTGTAATCTTCATGTATTCTTTTTTATATAATATGGCGTCCGTTGGTAGCATATCTCCAACAGCTTTATTTAAACATCTTTCCAAAGTACATTGACAAAGAAATTTCCTTGAGGTGTCTCCCAATGTAGGTACATCATCAGAATTAATGTTAAGATTTGCGGCAATGGCTGCTGCCACAGCCTCTGTCTGATGTGCTTCTGTTATACTTGATATCTCCTCATCTTTCCAAACTTACCTCTCTTAATTGATCTTGTCTTCAAATGATTTAGTGGCTGTCTGATTTTTAAAATTATTTGCAACCATTCTGAAAGCAATTCTTCTATTGATATTTTTCGCCCTTTCTCTCCTTACCACTTTGGCTGCTTTCTGAGCTACTGTTCCCATAGGAGCAGGTAAGTCTCCAATTCCTATTACTACTGTTGTTGGCTCTCTTTCTCTTCCTGGAGTTATTTCCTCTCCCTTATTATTTTCTTCCACAGGCAATAATTAATGCTCATCTACTCTTTTCCAAATTTCTGTTACCACAGTCAGTAGTAATTCTTCATCACTACTGCCAATGTATTCATGGGTAATCGTTTTTGTTTCGTGAGTATTGTCATATACAATAAATGAGTTCTCTGCAAAGTGTCCTGGGAGGTTTGCATCTTTGGTTGCAAAAATAATGTACCAAAACAATATGTGCACTTAGCTTCAATATCTTTTTGATTTTCCCTGACTATTGATTTCAGATCATTCACTTCCAAGTTGATGTTGACCTCTGAATAAGCAATCATATCAACACTCTTTGTACTCATTGCTTTGGGGGAGAACTTTTTATATACCTACTTTGATCTCTAGTTGTCTCCACATTCATTATTCTTTTCAATATATTCACTTTTGTAGTATTATGTTCTAACGTATTCACACCAGCAAGCTCTTCTTAGAAGCATTTGCGCTCTGAACAAAAGTTGTGTTCAAACTTATTGTGCTTTGCTTCAGCTTGACTTAATTTTTTTCTTACTTCCTTTATTATGAGTTGCATTTAAGAGGTCACCGACCTAACTTTGACAAGTCTCCTTATAGTCCTATTTGATATTCTTTGGCATACCTTCTTTTTGAGGACAATGATCCAGAGTATCTTCTTGTCTCATAATTTGGAGAACATCTCAGAGTATGATATATTTCCCGTGCGAAGCATTCGGCGACTCAAAACATTTGGGGGTCATTCACTCTCGTCGCTTCTTCATATACCGGTTGTGCTTTATTTATGGTCCCAGTGGCTATACAATTATTATTTAACTCCTTTAGAAATCTATTGTATAACCTACAGTGATTGAGTTGGAGTGTTTTTCATTTGTGGGGTTGCAACTTTATACATTTCTGCTTTAAGGAAGGAGTTCACCTCAAAGTCCACGTACATATTACTGAAACCGTTATGTGTTCCTATACTATTGAGCATATTTTGGAACAGACTATTTCAACATTTGTACTTGCATCAATCATGAACAATACCTGTATGTCACTAGAAATGCATTTTTCAATATCTGTGTATAGGTCTTTGTCGAAGAGTGATCTTGGATCGGTGTATGGGCTCTTCTTTCTTATGTAACAATCTTGTTGATCGTACACAGTAGTAAACTTGTATCACTGGGGTTTAGGACACGGTCTATACATACTAGTATAGATTCTTATATAGTGTTGATTATGTCCTTGAATTTGGGTATGTATCCACCTTCCTAGGCCGCGCTCGTCTTTACCTGGGCTGTGAAATATATGCAAGAGTTGTCCAGCCACAAACGATCATGCCACAATTCTCTGACATTTCCCAGTTTTTTCATTTATGTTATGGCAAGTCACACCTCTAATATCCCTCCAACAGTTCTTTAAGCTACTGTATAGACTAGAGCTTGGATTAAGGAGACTATAGTTTATATTTGTTTTCGCTAGTAGGCCAACTAAATCAGGTTTAAATTTATCCTTAATAAATTTAAAGCTAGCATATGATTTAGAAAAATTAAAATTCTAAAAAAATAAAGGCACTATTTTAAATTGCATGTTTGAAGGCATATAAAAGTGTGACGTTATTCGTATGCTTAAAATACACTAAACACAACCCTTCCTTTCATCGCATAAAGGGCTTGTTCTTTCCTAGTTTCATAGTAATTATATTTTGATTATCTTCAATGTAATAGTAATCTGAAACTGCAATGTACAATGCCATGATTTGTCACTTTTATTTCTACTTGCATATTATTGTAAAATTTCATTATTTTCACATTTGAGGCTTACAATATAGGTAAAACTCGTTGATGCCAAAATTCCATAAATGCATTCTTACATTTCAACTAATCAGTAGTATAGTATTGGTATGTATGGAGATGAGTCTGATGCTGTGAGTATGGAAAAATCTTCATTAATCAATTCTTTATCATTGCTTTAATTGTTTCTTCAAAATTGCACGGGATGTGTTCAACGCATGCTAAACATACATTTGAGAAACTTGGCATTGTCTACGCAAATTATGTCACAAGTTAATGTGTGGACAGTCCTAAATATTATCATAAATGATGACAAATTGACACATTTTTTCGACTTTCATTGTTGGAACTCCAGGAGATCTTGTTCCTGTAATGGTCATCATAGCGAAAAACATATTGTAAACTTGCGGTTTTCAAAAGAGGTCCGAATGCTAAATCTGCTAAAAATATTCGACTTTAAAATGATACCTACTATGCTAAATCCTGAGGGAAAGGATCTCGTCACGTAATTTTTACCCTTTCCATGTCTTCAAAATAATGTTTGTTCATGGTAAAGTTGCATACCTCTATTGAATTCTCAAATTTTCAGTTAAGACGAGTCATTCCTTTTTTAGAAGTAAAAACAGATATTTATTTAATTGAATTTAGCAGGACTCATTTTAAATACTGCACTGCTGGAGCATTTTAGACTTTATCTCCAGTCCCGGATGTAAATTAAATATAGAACTAAATTTAAATGCGGAAAATTCACTTAAGCACATCCATCTCCTGGTTAAAAAGCTACATGTAGGTTTATTGTACCATCAGAATCAGATGGACGCACCGACTTTTAATTCCATTTTGAATCATGCACTCAGCACAAGAACTAGATTTGAGAAGCAGTCATTTAAACTTCATTTTTTAATAGAAATAGCATGATCGGACAGCTAGAGACTTTTCATCAGACTTAATTATTGGTTATATAAAAATACTTAAGAACAAAGAAAGAATAATTATAGACCAATGAGAAATAATGTTACCACGAATAACATGAAAAAGCAAGCAAATTGGATTATGACTGCGTGCAAGTATGATATTAATTGGGTAATTACATCCTCGGCGACCAAATGTCATGTAAGTAAAACCATACTACGAGTGTCAAAGAATTAGAAAAACATTCAGCAGCCTCCCTCTTTCTTAGGAGGGTGGTTGTGAATTTGGGACGTTACGGAACTCAGCGGGAACGCAGCCCGGCCAACCATGATAAACATCCACAACTGCGAGTCTCTCTTTAATATGTCTTCACATAGATACAGATAAATCTCAAAATCACAGTAGTTTGTTTAACATGGCATTAAACACACAACTTGGATAATGACAATAAATTCAAAGTTACTTGTGTAGAGGCTAAAATGTTTTTATTACTGAACTTATTGAGACAGAGTTTTTTGGCTCAATGAAGAACTTATGAGATAATGTGAAGGGATAAGTACAGAATTTCCCTTTAGCGGTCTTTTTATTGCATATAGATATTAGCAATTGAAGAGGGATCATATACAGAATGACTTGTGTGATTTTCGTCTATTTACAATGCTTGGGTGGTATGATACAATGATTGCTGTTATTTATAAATCCATTGTGAAAACGTCGTCGTCGTCGTTGTCGCTAGTTTCAAGAGGTTCATCATCGTCGTAAAACGGTATGTTACATACGGAAGACATTTGGTTGTTATATTCAAAAAGAGAAGTATTCTTGTCCTCGATGAAGTAGTCGTCCTCAATATCTGTTTGTAAGTCTTCACGGTGATGACGAACAATGCTTGCGATGCTCTGTTCAATCATCTTGTCGCATTCTGCACCAGAAGGGCTTGATATGTAAGTTTGTCGCCGACGCCACCGATCTACTTGTCTTTCTCGAATTCCGCCAACTAGTCGGTGAAACATACATAAATCTCGCCATTCTGCAGCAGCAGTATCATCTCGTAATTGCTGTTCACTTTGTGTTCGAGGAATGTGTGTAGCAGGAAGTGATATGGCTCTTGAGGAAGATTGATCAGAAGAGACTGGGATGTGATACGTTCTAGACATCTGTATTTGGTTGTTTGAGAGAAACTTATGAGTTAGGTGAAGATTGTTTTCAAAAGTCTTTTTATGAGTTGTTGGGCAAGAAAAGCATTCAAGACCGAGGATTCTTTGGGTACGTTCATACAGTACTTTTAAATAAAACAATAACATATCAGGTTCAATGTCAGTCAGTAAATTTACTTAACAATGATATCGTTTAAACAATGATTGCAACCAAATGTTTTTCATAAAATTAGCCGGAGTAGATTGAAGTAGATAGAAATGAGCATGTCAATTGCGCGTATCAATACATGTGTATTCAAGTTGCGCTAGTTGTTAAAAAACATGTGCTTCAACTTTGTATCCTTCAATAAAACAATGACCATTGCAAATGTATTTAGGCAAAAATAAGCAAATCAAGACAACAGGTGTCAACGTACACTTAGGTACACAAATGGTATAGATAAATCTGGTGGACAATGGACGCTCAGGCAATAAAGGGACCCGGACGAAGACCATAACAAGAAGAAACTTTTTTTGAAAGACTCTCAAGAATAATGAATGAAACGTCCTCCTAAACATCATTTTCGGTATGTAGTAGCGTAGCAGAAAAATTATGGTACACAGAATCGACATGCGAAATAATTGGAAAAATGCCGAAATACAACTGGAAGTGCCTTTAACCGAGCTGCAAACAATGTGATTTGTGTAAATCTTACCTGTGAATTGATGATCTTTGAACTGCTTTTGTCGTTGGGATAAACTGGTATCGGGAAAGGTCTGCTAACAGCAGCTTTCTGTGTAGAATTTGAAACTTGCAAAATTCGTCTGTTTTCTGGGGATACAAGTTTTTGGTTACGAGACTTTTTGTTGTTGATTTCAAAAGAAGATTGAAATTTGCCTTGAGTGCATGAGTTAGATTTCACATTATTCATGGAGGGGTAGTTATTTGTGCATAATGAATCTTCATTCAAATTTTCATCATCAAAACCAAACCCATACGATGATCCACTCATTGCTGTTTGTGCTGTTGAGGAATACATCCATGCGCCTATTTTTTTTGTATGCTCACTTTCATTTGAAACACATGATGAATTGTTTGAAATGTATCTGAAAGAATTGTCAATATTCATTCTATCGTTTTTATTCTTTGTCTCTGCAATTGATGGTTTATGCAGGATGTTTCGTCTCAAGTGATTCGTTTTGCTTGATGATGGTGAAGCAATAATGTCAAAATGTTCAATTTGAAGTACAGTACTAATAGAATTCCACGCAAGTACGTTCAAGAAAGGCTTACGCAATCAAGACAATTGCATTCTTTTTTCTTCTCCCTCTTATCTACATGCGTCCGGAAGTTTGCGAAGAGCATGCAGATTATTTTTAAGGTTTATGTAGACGATTACTATCAAAACCATATAGAAAACATGGATTCTGAATCGTACATAGACGCAAATTCTTGAGAGAAATAATTAGAAAGCATATATATATATGTTTGTTTCACTTAGATTAATTATATAATTCTGCGATTATGAGAACCGAAGTTAAAATTTTGAGGAGAAATTTAAAATTTAATGAAATGAAACAAATATTTAGATGATCTCATGATACAAATTAAAGAACCCCCTTTGTCCTTCCCTAAAGCACCTGCTGTATTCCTATAGCCGAGGAGAAGTGGACTTTGCTTGTAACAACTTTGTGGCATTCTTCTTTGCAGAATTATGACAGGGTTTACCTCAACTCATATATTTAATTATTAATGTATTCATATATTATACTTCTATCATATTTTTCAGAATCTCTTCCTCGGATAATCTTTACATAGACACGAAATGATTTAATTCTGATCAATGAAGACATGAAAACAATACTTAGAAAAAGAAGAAAACCGCGAAAACCATCTTTACCTATTTCCTTGAAAAATTATCAAAATAAGAAATATTATGGTATTGAACTTCAATGCCATTACTCTTATTTTGAATAAAACTCTTAGATTCTTCAACACAAATTTGAGAACAATTATTGCACGAGAAACAATCCGAAATCTCACGGGATATTTTAGAAGACATAATGAACGAAGCTCAAGTGCGTGTGTATTGAAGATTGTGGTTACCACAAATAGGCATTACAGATAATGATAATAGCTGATGGCCAATTTCTTTACTTTCACTTTCACTTTTTATAGCAAATAAGGACCATAAGCATATCTTTCAAATTCAAGATCAGTTCTCGTTTTACTCATTCATTCTCTTCCTATTAAGTTTTTGGGGCAAGTGCAAGTACACTCTTTTGGTTCATTCGTGGGGAAATGAATACTGGATAAAAACCGGAGATGATGGTACGAATGTAAGTTGAATTAGAATTTAATGGAAGAATGCCAAAACAAAGTTGAACTCAATCGAATACAAAAATGCCTGACTTCATATTTTTTTCGTAACATTGCATGTCGCTTTTGAAAACAAAAGGTACTTAACTAACGATAAATTGATATATTTGAGATGAAGTCTTCATTTCCAGATTCATAATCCTTACAAAGATTGGAGACGACATCGAATATGGTTTTTGAATGCATTGAGTGATTAACATCACGTCTAAACTTTGTTTTATATCTTTGAATTTAGAACGTTTAGTACTTTAATTATTTGATCTTATCTTCAAAGCGCCAAAATTAAAATTTCTGATTACCTGTAGGTATAAATGTCTTACTGATCACTCTAGCTCTAGAGAAACGGTTTGAACTAAATACATTGAAGAGTTGCTCAATCACAATAGATTTTATTATCTTTTCAAGGCAAATATCTCATACATCATTTTACTAAATGTCTATAATAGGGGTCGCACAGACAAATAACTCTACTCCGAGAATACAAGGTTGGTAAGCAATGACTTTCCATAAAACTCCATCCAATGTTTGATTGCAGAACTAAAAAATGGCCATATGAACAATCACACCCATCTATTTTCATTATGCTCCTCACTACTTACTATGTTTGGATACTTACCTATTGGGAATTCTGTACAACACGAGAAGTTTCCGACTTTCAGTCCCGGAGTTTCACTAATCCAAATCCGAGCATAGTTGAAGGTGTGGAACTTCCTAATCAACTCGTGAAGAACATCCAACTCACAAAAGAATAATCAATGATAGTTGTTTTTATTATTCGTTGTTATTATCATCTTCTTTATCATTGCACTTTCATGCATCAGTTTTATTATTGATATACTTGGAGCGGCTTGGACTTCAAAGCAAATTCATGTTTCCGTCACCATAACTTAAATCACATGACGTATCTCACGATAGCATAAATGTACATTATCATTAATAATCAACACCATTTGTTTCATAGACAAATATGCAAATACTTAGATCTTGAAACTTCGTTTTAATCATGTATGCACTTGTCAAGATGATGCGTGAGGGGGTGTCAACATTCATGACAAGTTTGCCATCACGTCAAAAAAATGTGAGGTGATATTTTTTTGACAATTATAGTAATTTTTATTCCACGTGGATATAATTTTCAAGTTCAAGTAGTAAAGAGTCTTGAGAGGTAAACATGATAAATGTTCTTTCTCCAAGTAGTTACATTCACTGCTTCATTTTTGTGCTGAATTATAACAGCAGTACACAAAGTAATCGTTCGACAGATGAAAGACAAACACAGATTTTTCACTTCCACTCAAGCAAGCATATCTTTCTTTTTGCTCAATGTTTCAATTCCACTGTGTTATAGCTTTTTACCATACCCCTTGACGAGAAGCACAATTTTACCTGTGAAGAAACATTCATTTAATACGTGCGCATTCACTATCTATCCAGGCTCTATTTTGACTGAAATCAAATGCTCTAAATCAAAAACATTATTGAAATCTTCTAATGATGGGATATCCGAAGAAGAACAAAGGATACAAAATGCTTATAAAGCAGCAATGGAAGAAGATGAAGAATGGTACAATGAGTTCGTGGCGAATATCTTACAATCTCAGCCATCAACGCCTTCATCTACTAAATCTAGTATGACACAGACATTAAAGGAGGATGAAGAAAATGATGAATTAGATATAGCAGAATCAAATTTCTTATCTATGGAAGAAAAATCAAATGCAGGTGATACTACCATACTAGAGTTATCTACAGAAAACAAAGGAGAGGAGGATAAATACAAAACAAATGATGAAATCCCAACCATGGAATCAAAAGATGATGAATTATATACAATTCCTCCAATGGAAGAAGCAGATCAAGATGAATTTGTTGATTCTCTTGTTATCACTGAATCTCAATTGAACCAACTACAGGAATTGGGATATTCCTTAGAAGAATGTCAAGCGTTAGCTATGGATGCAATGGATATCATTTTACAGGATTCTATTCAGCGTCCTAGCAGTGGTATTCCACCTCGTTGGAAATCTGGTAATGAAATTGTTCATGAAGATTTAGTGGACGATGATACGTATGATGATGAAGATGACGAAGATGAGTTGGAAGAAGACGAAAATGAAATTCCCTCAGTTAATTATTCTAGTGCTAAATATACGAATAGTAAACGATCACCACCGCAGCCTGAAAGACGCAATCGACGGCGTACACGTGCACCTAAACGACAATCGATCGCTTATGAAAATGATTCTGAATTTGAGAATAAATTCTGGCCATCACAATCGACCTTTCAAAACTATCTCCGTCGTGAAGCTCAATTACGCCTCGCAATTTTAGGACCTTCCTGGAAGGATCTAGTCAAAAGTGAATCTGAATGGCGTTTAGATCTATATAAGGAATGGTTACGTGTATTAGAAGATGGATTGGGTGATGATGTGATTACAAGTGGGAGGGAGGGTGGTGATATGAGAAGAAGAAGGCCTGCTCGTAGACGAAAGAGACGAAGAGATTTGGATGAAGAGAATTATCCAGAATATGATGATTATGAAGCTCGTAGAAGGAGAAGAAACATGCGAAAAAATGGAATAAGGGAAAGAGCTAGAGTGGACTCTTCTAGTAGAAGAAGACCAGGTGATAGGACGGCATATAATGTGGATGATGAAAGTGAACAAGACGAATTCAATAGTGTGAATATGAGTGAAGAGGAAAGAGAAATGCGCCAGAAAAAAAAAGAATTTCGTGCTAGGAAAAGAAATGCTATGAATACAAAATATGAACCAAGACGGGATCAGGATAAGTTCTAAGAAAAAAATGTGAAAATGAATCAAATGCAAGTTATCTCAATATATATCACATAAAAAGTATTTGATGATGACATGATTGCCTTCTAATTTTGAAAGAGAATTGCTTGATTTATGCAGATAAAGAATAATATTCTAAAGTTTTTCATTACTATGCACCGTAATCCTTCTTGCATTGTAAAGATGACATTCATGTTTTCGAAGCTTCCGAGGACGGAAGCAATGATTATACTTGTTTCCACATATAATGCAATTTTTCACTGAAAGGTCGTGCTATCATCTCATTAAGTTTTTATCATTCTTTCATAGCTATTGAATAAAGATGCAACACATTATTTTCTCTTTATTACTTCATTCCTTCATTGCGAATTTATCACTTTATCAATGTTTACATTCCCATTCATCTCTTGTTTTTGATTCTTTGATTTTTCTAGTATCTTAAATTCCATATTTAATTTTCATCATTAAAAGACCCTGCTGTCCCAAGAAAATTTCATGTAAAAAGGTAAAAACACCCAACCAGACAATAGGTGAAATATCCACGCCAAAAGCAGGTGGAACGGCACCACGGATAAGCTTTAAGAGTGGCTCTGTAGGCCAGACGACTATGTTGAAAGGAGGGGAGTTAACATCTGTCGTAGGATACCAAGATATGACTACACGACAAAGCTAGATTTTAGGAAACGAGAGTTGATGAGGAATGATGATTGGTACATGATGAGATAAAAAGGTCACATGGAATTACTTATTTCTTTTCCATAATTTTGTGTCAAAATTTGGTCTGTAGTAATCTAGTATTCTTACCATGGCAAAGGATAAAATATTGAGCGTTGGATCCAAGACGTTAGCAAGAGGTTGAACCCAAGGTTCTGTTTCAGCAAGGAGTATCATGCTATTTCCCAAGGTATTCACATCCATCATCATATCAGGAGATACTGCTGGAAGGGATGTGGTTGAGGAAGCCAGAAAAGCCTTCGATGTGGTAGTTGAAACAGATGGTGTTACAAAGCCTTGACATGCTTGAAATAGTGTAAGAAGGAGCAATGTGTATGTGGAGGTACGCGCCATGATATCTGATATGGTTTGTTTCGATTTATTTTGTTGAATGAATGTTTAGAAATGAAGTCGGGAGGCTCATAATTTCATTTACCCTCACAGCAGAGACGAGCTCTTCGATAATAATCTTTATTATTATTTTCACTTACGTGCGTAGGAATTGAAATTGACTCATACTATTTTGCACATGTTGGATTTGAAAAAATTGCTGATGTCATTGATATCCCGAATCTCCAAATTGCTTTCTGCTGTAGAACTGTGTAGGAAGAGGCTGTAGGTTGAGTACGCACTTACTTCAAGAATCGATCCATCAACTCAATAAGAAAGCATGCAATGTAGGTTAGGTTACATTTGTTGTCCGCTGTGAGAACTCCTTTACACTGACTTTTATTATTGTATTGGTGGAAGCGTCAAGAAGACTTTGTTGTAGGCTCAATAGAATCAAACAATTTGACCAATATTGTGGAAGAAGAAAAAAATGAAATCTACTAAAAATCTAGCTTTGTCATGGTTTCTTTGTTGGAACTTCATCAACACTCAAGTATCAAGCTTTGAGATACCTTCAGCTTCATCACGTACATTCTTACACACTTCGTCTTCCTTTCCTAGAAAAAATACTCAACTCTTCGCTTCTCCTTCCAACAACAGTGATAAAACAGAGTTTAGCCATCAAATTTCACGTACATCCTTTTTATCCTCCCTCTTTCTCCTCACCACAGCCTCCACAACTTTCCCTCAAATCTCCCTCGCCGAAGAGGAAGAAGCAATCACAGCCGCCGCTTCCACCCCACCAGTCAACACCTACAGCATCACATCCTGTCCCTCCTATGGATCCTCTGCATGTATCTCCACTACCTCCGTTCGTGGAAATGCTATGAAATCCTATTCCGGTCCCTGGACATTCACCAGCACACCCGAAAAAGCCTTTTCTACCCTCCTCGATATTCTAAAGTCCGAATCTAATTCCATCACCATTACCAAATTAGACAAAGAGGGTATGTACATTCAAGCCACAGCCAATCGCAATTTAGGAATCTCTGATAATTTGGAATTTTACGTCAAGAAAGAAGATAATGTCATTATTTATAAATCGATTCAGATTGGTCTTGACAAAGATGGGAAAGAAGTGAATGATTTAGGTGCCAATAAGAAACGTCTTGAACGATTACGTAAAATGAGCAATGGTGCATTTGGTGTCATGGGGGATATGGGTAGTTCCGATTATATGGATGCTGCCGCAGGTGGATCCAATGGACCACTTGGACAATTAAAAGCTTTTTATGGATTACAGAGTGGTGGTGGATTTGAAGATGTTTTTGATTAAAAAGTCATTATTTATTCTATCATCTTGTTGAAATTTCTTTCCTGATAAATACGATAAATATGAGCTAAATATTGCAAGTCTTACTATAAATCATCAGGTATGGAAGATATATGTGAGGGTCTCTTGTATGCGTAACTTCTTTTAACGCAAAGCTTCACCATTATCTGGCGAATGGACACACTAAACTTTAATGAAACACTTAACATTTCATCATAATAAACTTTTTGAAACCTATCTTAGCGAAAGAAATATATCTAAACGAAATTAAGTACTCCTACCACTTACAGAAGCCAAAAGAGTATTGTAGACAATAATACAGACCCCGAAGGAAACTGCAAAACTACAACTAACTTCTATCCCTTCTTGCTAGGATTTTAACATTCAATCCAATCATATCTGGTGGTACACAAGGTCTACTTGATGGATATTTAACTGTTCCATCCTTTGCTTACAGTCAAAACATATCTTGTGTTCAATTCTTAAAAGTTGGTTGATTATATTTCCTTTATTTAAAACATATTCATTATTGTTTAGTAAAGCGGCAAGAAATGATTCGCTATGCTATAAAAGCTTACTGCCAGCCCTCTCAGGTTTCCTTCGAAATTATCCATTCCTATCCCATTCTCTAGTTCCCCAAACCGAACTCCCACTCGATCTCCCAAACCAGCCATGGCCGCAAATAATGCTCTGAGCTGAGCCTCTGTGCTTGCCATTTCGCTTGGAGGATTGTCAATCATGAATGTTTCTATGCAAACATCAAATTCACTTGATCCCATACAACTATCTACTCCTCCAGTTAAGACCGACTGAAAAAATCTTGCTATTGGATATCGTGCATATTCATACACACCAAATAATGTAGCACTTGCAAAGCACTTGGAGACATAAAGTGATATCCATTCATCCATACTGCGAGTTTTTGCCCGTATTTTTGCTTCCTCAGGTCCATATTCTGTAAATCGATATAAAATATCAGCATATACTTGAGAAGAAAATGCAGCTAAAAAGCCAAAGCTAGATGATTCTAATACTAAATTTTGTGGAAAGAGTTTGGAACTAAAGTCGTTCGAGAGAACAGTGTATTCTAGCCATTTTGTTGTATCAGCAAATATATCCACGACATCAATTTGAAAGGGATTCTTCTCTGGAAGATCAATTTCATTTGATTCAGGTTCACTTTCGTCGGAAAGAGAATTTAACCACTTCTGACGACGTGCATTCAATTTAATGAGCTCATATGGTACAGTTGCAATTAAAACGCTCACTATTGTGGCTGTTGGGCCAGAGACTCCTACATCATCTAAGAGAGGCAAAGCAGCTGCACGTGTTAAGAAATAATCTCCATCTGCAACTGCTGCAGTATAATAATCTTCTTGTGTAGAGCTTTCTACATTAGAATCGACGTTCTCGGCGATATTCTTTTCTGATGTCTTTGATTTCAAAATCGCTTTATTAGTCATATTCTCACTATTTATTTCGGGTCCGTAACCCAGTTTGCCTTCTTCTCTCAGTCTTAGTAAAATACCCACACAAACATTGGCCACAGCTCCAATACTCCCCGCCAGACCTTCTCCAAACACTAAGGACAAGACGTCTGTTGCAGTTTCTGGAACAGCGCTGCCGAGAACTTTTTGTGTCATTGTTTCAACCTCAGCAAGCGTTTCTTGTTCTATATCAATAAGACTAAATTCTTCCTCGGCCGGAGAAAAATTCAAAAAATCCATCTGAAATTCAAAATTATCAGTGGTCAGAGAATACAGTATAAATGTAGTAAATGCTAATCCTAAGATGGACATACTTCTCATTTCAATGGAAGATACATTCGAAGACATGTCTGAATGTTCAATATGTTCTTGCTTTATGATTTTTTGTTTTTCTTTACTTTCACCACTTCCAGCCATTAAAAATGATCTTCTTGGGTTAGAAGGAAGATTTCTCATTTGATACGGTTGCAAATGTTGAACATATCTATCATAGAGCAAGTCTGATTTTAATTCTGCATACCCTTTGGATGCATATTTATGTGCAAAGTCTGAAGTTGGGACGAATCCTTCGACTTGGGTAGATGGTAGCAATAAGAACAAAGCTAAAGTGGTTCCCAAGTCATTTATTCTCCTTTTTCCCATTCGTTGCTTCAATTGTAATTGATTCCTTGATATTATCTCATTGCTTTTTCGTGTTATTCTCGTCATCTTCTGCATTTTTACTGTTGGGTTTTTGAATTGCTTGCATTAAATATCTTCTCAATATAACACATTGATAAGCATTCTGATTCACACAAAGCGAAAGGTAAGGTTCTATTTTACCATGCGTCTTCCACATCTTTTGCCCTGTAAGAAGTGTGTACGCCTGAATGACGTCAACCACAATTACTTACAATTTTAAAAAACGGAAACGTTTCCGATGACGCGAGGTATATGTTGAAAATCCATTGTGCTGAAAAACGTGAGTTTACGGTATAAGAGCATCTCACCATTGGATTGTACCAGGATCTGAGAGAATCCAAACATGAAGAGACGAATCCATAAAAATTCTTATTGAAAGAACCATATTTTTGACGACCCAACGTACTCTAAATCTTTTCATAACAGGAGTACCATGTATCATAAGAGCCATTGCATGTTTTTTAAAGCAAAAAAGTGAGCACCTCGAAAGGTACAAAGGTCAAAAACGCTACCCGGGATTCGAACCCAGAACCTCAGCATTAGGAGTGCTACGCGCTGCCATTGCGCCAGTAGCGCGTGACGGAGGCGACCAAATTACAGAATATAGTTTGTACATTTCTGAAATATGCTAAGGTGATTACTATTTATGTTATTTCAAAACATTTGGAATCACAAAATGAGACTTCAAGAATCAATGAAAGTTAGCGATTACAGAACTTTCCAAAATTATATTATGTCAAGAGATCAATAAAGTCCATTCCCTACATGATCCTACTCTTTTGACGACTCAAAGTCGGTAGGATCTCTTCTATTTCTTCACAGATGGCCTAATAAGTGTGTAATGAATGAAGCTCAGGAAAGTAATATTGTGCTTTATAAGAGGCTTTGTCATTCACCCAATCTAGATTTGGATTTTCAGAAAAAGATGACAATGGATGTTGTTGTACGTACGTACATATCCCGCACACATAATTACTTAATATCATAATTACCTCAACTATAGGTTATGCATGCCAACTGAATGGCGAAAATTGCGTTCACGGCCGCTCTCATAGTCACCGTCAACAAATTCATCGTCGATCACCAACGCTTCCTCAACGCATAACGAAGACAAACTAGTTCAAACCCAGCAAATTCACTCAACCGTGCATTGAGGTCCTGCCCAAAACCTCCTTACACCATCCAGCAACCACTCAAATTCGCTGCTACATCCCAGTACGTATACGACGAATTTCAGTACAAAAAAAAAAAAAAAACCTTTTAGCCTAATCCTTCAGTATTACCCAGACATCTTTCCCAGCTATCATGAAGAATACCGGTGATTCAGAAGGCCTAAACCAACCAACTCGACAATCTCGTCGTCAAATGGGGCTCTCACCCCCTGTCGACTACATCAGCGTCTCCTCTAATGGTCCGTCCATTCAGAACACAAACACCTCTTATCAAGGTAGCTCTACCTCCAGCATCAGGTCGAGCAACAGCAGATACAAACCAAATCAAAACCTGCCGAGTGTATCATCAGCATCTCTTTCACAATACACCTCGGTTCGTCCTCTAGCAAGCACTGCAGTTGATCTATTTCAAAATAGCCAAAGTCAAAATTTTCAATTCAATCAACAAGCGCAACCAAAATTTTCTAGTGATCACTCTCACTCCAGCAACCGTTCGTCGTCATTACGCTCAGTCGCAGGAATGAATAGACCACAAGCTCGTCCAAACATTCCATTCGACAATGATGATCTACTGTCTACAACATCATCACTCCCACAATCTACACTGACGCCCTCTGTCAGAACCCCAGAAATCATGTCTCTTGAACTTCTTCAACAGAAACTACAAGATGTACAAAGGGTATCTTCGCAGACGGAAATAGAAAATCAAACACTCAGGCAACAAGTTCTGATGGCGCAACAACAAATGTCCACCATTTTTGAAACAGTTACTCAACTCAACGAACAAAATCAACATCTCACCAGACAACTTCAGCATCAACATCTTCCAACACCAAGCAACAATGTTAACACTCAGCAGATCCCGATCGTTCAACCTTCCATTGAACCATCACCTCAACCTCTACAGGATACCGTGTCACGCAACTTAGTCAGTGATTCACCAAATCTACAAGAAGCCCTGATTACTTTACTTCAATCTCACCAACGATCAAACGAAGCCAAAGACACATCCAGCATCAAATTTCCAAAATTCGCAGGCAAATCTAAAACAGAGTTTAAAATATGGTATGATCAAGTACTGGCTATCCTAGCCTCACCAGGCTGGGTCACAGTGTTCCAAAATGTGTCCTCCAAGACTCTCAAACTAGATGAGGAAATCACTGGATCCCTTTCCTCACGACTATATGCAGCACTCCGCACATCGCTCTCAGGAAATGCTGAAAAGCTAATGATGACGAAGACTGAAACATGGGGTAAAGGACTACTCTTCCTTAACATCCTCAAGCAAACATACAGGCAACGGCTTCATCGAGCAGACCTTCTGCAGAAAGAAAAAGAGTACTCCCTTCTGTTTCAATCTCCTTCGGAATCGATAGATGATTTCGCTACACGCTGTATCACCCTTCGTGATCTCCTCCTTGAGCATGACATCACGGCATCAGCTTCTGGTCTGCGCGACAGATTCATTATGGGCCTTGGTCCCCTATTTACAGAACTGCAGCAAACCCCCTTTGAGGACCTACCAACAAGATGGCAAACTGATGACATTCAGAAATTAATCAATTATGCCACATCCTACAAAGATGAAAAACTTGCTGTTCGCCAGCGCAATAGACTTTATAATGAAGTGAACAAAGTCAGTACACCCAAGCCAACCGCCGTACCAAAACAGCCAACGCCCACTTCTGGAAAAGGCAAACCGGACACTCCAAGAAAAGCTGAAAACACCAAAGAGGAAATTCAAGAGAAAAATGAAATCCGCCAAGCCAAAATTGAACAGGACATCAAGAAAGGAATCTTCGACCCCATGAAATATGCATGGGAAGTCAGAAGAAACTGCTGTGTGTGGCATGACAGCAACACACATACTGTGCAGCGCTGTAGTACCATCAACTCCCTTTTAGCATCACATCCAACGCAGAAATACTACGCAGTTCCCCCGCATGTCCTGAACCGTGTTAATTCAAATGCAGCCGCAAATCCCAATGCAAGACCCCCCCCTACACCAGCACCAACCCCATTACCAGCAGCGCGTCACACCAGAGCAAATCCTACGGAAGTACCTGACATGGACAACAATCCTTTCGCAGCATTATGCGAGGATCCACCAGATAATGTAGAAAATAATGATACTAACAACTCAATTAACACCTACTCAATCTCTTGTAACAATGTGAGCACTCAACCTTCGATTACATCACTAGACATTAAATTTATAGTAGACTCTGGAGCATATCCGCACATGATAAAGGATAAATGTCACTTCACAGCATTACAACCGTGGACAAATAAAACGACAACCCATGTTACACTAGCAGACGGGGATGCCACAGCAAAAATAGAAGGCTCAGGAAACGTTCAACTAAAAATCAACAACCATTATTATGAATTAAAAGATGTTCTATACGTCCCTGATCTCTCTGACTCCTTATTCTCTGTCAAAAAGCATCAGGAGACACCTGGACACTATGCCCACTTCGAGAAAAATGAACTGACTCTAGCATTCCCTACCTTCCTATACACAAGCGCAATTGAAACAGAACCTATTCTTAAAGCAACAGCACATCCCAATATTGTCCAACCTATCAACAAAAATAAATCAAAAGAGCTCATAGGTTTTAAAAGGCTCACGCCATATGCGAAAATTCCAACTAAATCCACCACAGGATCAGCTGGACTAGATTTATTTTCGTCTCAAGACTACACTCTAATGCCAGGAGAACGACACAAGTTGAAAACAGACATATCAGTCCAACTCCCACCAGGCACGTATGGTCGTATTGCTCCAAGAAGTGGTATTAGCATGTCACACTCAATCGACATTGTCGCAGGAGTGATAGATAACGACTACCGTGGTGAACTGTTCCCCTGTATCACAAATAATGGACTCAAACCCTTTCACATTCGAAAATATGACAGAATAGCCCAACTTATTCCTACTAAGTACGCTGACGTTACCGTCTGTGAACTAGATGAGCTCACACAAACGAAACGAAACAAAGGGGGGTTCGGTTCTACTGAAGTGTCACAACCTAAACCAAACAAACCCAAACAAGATCATACAGAAGCACCATCGTCAAATTTCAAATGGAACCATCTCAACAAAGGACGACAAAAAGTCATCATCAAATTACCATGGAACCTCCAATTTCAAAAAGGCTACATCGAACAACATCCAGATGGATTTTCCTTCTCTCCTATT
>Ga0209092_10001351_pt1 | contig 24146 bp, 20 predicted proteins | sample FraStrMetagenome_FD_187446 | JGI IMG/M metagenome (GOLD analysis project Ga0209092, IMG submission 187446) | Marine eukaryotic phytoplankton communities from Arctic Ocean - Fram Strait ARC3M Metagenome (SPAdes) (version 2) | ecosystem: Environmental > Aquatic > Marine > Oceanic | place: Fram... | reverse complement strand
TCTCAACCGTTATCAATGAGTGCTACCGTCGTGTTGGTTTGAAAGATACCGTTATCTTTGCCGATCAGCTGATGTACACCGGATTTAACTACTCGACTCGTTCAGGTGCCTCTATTGGTGTTAACGACTTCGTTATTCCCGATGACAAGCACGAAATTATTTCTGGTGCCGAAGATCAGGTTCGCGAAATTGAGAGTCAGTTCGCTTCTGGTCTTGTGACTCAGGGTGAGAAATATAACAAGGTTATCGATATTTGGTCACAGGCCAATGACCGTGTAGCCAAGTCGATGATGAAAGGTATCAGCACTGAAAATGTGGTGAATAAAGATGGTGAGGAAGAGCAACAAGATTCCTTTAACTCCGTATTTATCATGGCCGATTCTGGCGCTCGTGGGTCCCCAGCTCAGATTCGTCAGCTGGCTGGTATGCGTGGTCTGATGGCACGTCCAGATGGCTCGATCATCGAAACGCCAATTACCGCAAACTTCCGTGAAGGCCTGAGCGTACTTCAGTACTTTATCTCTACTCACGGTGCGCGAAAAGGTTTGGCCGATACGGCACTTAAGACAGCTAACTCTGGTTACCTGACTCGTCGTCTGGTCGATGTATCTCAGGACGTTGTAGTAACAGAAGTAGACTGTGGCACCACTGAAGGTCTGCTGATGGCACCTGTTATTGAGGGTGGTGACATCATCTCCTCATTGGGTGATCGAATCCTGGGTAGAATTGTTGCGCAAGATGTTCTTAAACCGGGCAGCGAAGAAATTGCTGTTCCTGCCGGCACTATGATCGACGAGCAATGGGTAGTGCGCATCGAACAGATGAGCATTGATGAAGTGATCGTGCGATCGCCAATCACCTGTGAAGTGTCTCATGGTATCTGTTCTGCCTGTTATGGCCGTGATTTGGCTCGTGGACACCGTGTTAACCAAGGCGAGGCAGTGGGTGTAATTGCTGCTCAGTCAATTGGTGAGCCTGGTACCCAGCTGACTATGCGTACCTTCCACATTGGTGGTGCGGCATCGCGTGCCTCTGCGGTTGATAGTGTGAAAGTTAAGCAAGACGGTGTTGTACGTCTGCTCAACCTCAAGACCGTACAGAACAAAGACAAGAACCTGGTTGCTGTATCGCGATCTGGAGAACTGGCTATTGCCGATGAAAACGGTCGTGAGCGCGAGCGTTACAAGCTGCCTTACGGTGCCGTGATCAAAGTTAAAGACGGTTCTAAGGTTGCCGCTGGTGATGTGATTGCCAACTGGGACCCACACACGCATCCAATCGTGACAGAAGTTGCCGGTAAGGTAGCCTTCTCGGGCATGGAAGAAGGTCTGAGTATTCGTCAGCAAACTGATGATATGACTGGCCTGACCAGCATCTCTATTATTGATCCAAATGAGCGTCCAGCTGCAGGTAAAGACCTGAAGCCAATGATCACATTGACCGATAAGAAAGGTAAAGAGCTGATCTTCCCGAACTCAACAGTACCTGCTCATTACCCACTGCCTGCTAACGCAAGTATCAACGTCATTGACGGCGACACTATTGATATCGGCCAGATCATTGCACGTATACCGCAAGATTCTGGTGGTACCAAAGATATTACCGGTGGTCTGCCACGTGTAGCCGATCTATTCGAGGCTCGTAAGCCCAAGGATCCTGCGATTCTGGCAGAGATCACTGGTACCGTTACTCTGGGTAAAGAGACCAAAGGCAAACTACGTTTGGTTATCACTCCAGATGACGGCCAGCCATTGCCAAATGGCAAGCTGCAGTATGAAGAGCTGATACCGAAGTGGCGTACGCTGGGCGTGTTCGAAGGTGAGCACGTTGAGAAAGGTGAAGTTATCTCTGATGGCCCACCAACGCCACACGATATTTTGCGCTTGAAAGGTATCAGTGAACTGGCCAAGTACATCGTCAATGAAATTCAAGACGTGTACCGTCTGCAGGGTGTAAAAATCAATGATAAACACATTGAGGTTATCACTCGTCAGATGCTGCGTAAGGTAGAGATCACTGATATGGGTGATTCAACCCTGATCCGTGGTGAGCAAGTTGAATACCGACGTGTTCTTGAAGAGAACGAGCGCCTGCGTCAAGAAGGTTTGCAGCCGGCTAAGTTTGAGCGTCAGTTACTGGGTATTACTAAAGCCTCACTGGCGACCGAAAGCTTTATCTCGGCGGCCTCTTTCCAGGAGACTACGCGAGTACTCACCGAAGCAGCGGTTACCGGCAAAGCCGATCCACTGCGCGGCCTGAAAGAGAACGTAGTTGTAGGACGTCTGATTCCTGCGGGAACTGGCTTGGCATACCATGCTCAACGTCGTAAAGATCGCGAGAAGGTTGAAGAGCCAGCCATGAGCGCAGCTGATGTTGAAGCGGCCCTAAGTGAAGCGTTAAGCGCGGATCTGGCTGAAGAATAAGGGCGGATTGCCGGTATTTAGCCATTTGCCCTAGTGGTAATGGCAATGCCGGCTTGACTCCCGGATGTGCGGTAATTAAACTGCCGCTCCCTTTTGGGTCTATCTGCTGGTATAGCAGGCTGACTCAAGGAATGTATGGCCTTCTTAAGAAGGTATTTTTTATTTTTGGAGAAAAATTGCATGGCAACGATCAACCAGTTGGTTCGTAAGCCGAGAAAACGCAAAGTCACTAAGAGTGACGTACCCGCACTTCAGGCCTGTCCACAGCGCCGTGGTGTATGTACCCGCGTTTACACAACGACTCCGAAGAAGCCAAACTCTGCACTTCGTAAGGTTTGTCGTGTTCGTTTAACCAGTGGTTTTGAAGTGACTTCATACATTGGTGGCGAAGGACACAACTTGCAAGAGCACAGCGTTGTCTTGATTCGTGGTGGTCGTGTAAAAGATCTTCCAGGTGTTCGCTACCATACGGTACGCGGCACATTGGATACAGCGGGTGTTAACGGGCGAACTCAGCGTCGTTCGAAGTACGGCACTAAGCGACCTAAAGCGTAATATCGGTTAACAACCAAGTAAGGCTAGGGCCTATCCCTAGAAAAAACCTGAAGAGAAGGGCAAAACGATGCCAAGAAGAAGAGTAGCAGCAAAGCGTGAGATTCTGCCGGATCCAAAGTTCGGAAATGTCACGCTAGCCAAGTTTATGAACCACGTAATGGTCAGCGGCAAGAAGTCAGTTGCTGAGCGGATTGTCTACGGCGCCCTCGACATTGTCGAAGAGCGTTTGAAGAAGAGTCCCGTGGAAGTGTTTGAAGAGGCGCTAGATAACGTAGCACCATTGGTCGAGGTTAAGTCTCGCCGTGTTGGTGGTGCAACCTATCAGGTGCCAGTTGAAGTTCGTCCATCGCGACGCACTGCTCTGGCCATGCGTTGGTTAGTAGATTATGCGCGTAGCCGTGGTGAGAAATCTATGCCACAGCGTCTTGCTGGAGAGCTGATTGATGCAGTTCAAGGTAAGGGCGGCGCAGTAAAGAAACGTGAAGATGTACACCGTATGGCAGAAGCCAACAAGGCGTTCTCGCACTTCCGTTTCTAATAAGATTAAGTTTGATTTAAACTTATCGCGAAAAGGTGGCTTTAATAGCCGCCTTTTTTCGCTTTTAAAACAAGGAAATTATTGTGGCACGTAAGACTCCCATCAGTCGCTATCGCAACATAGGCATCTGCGCACATGTAGATGCAGGCAAAACCACCACTACAGAGCGCGTGCTGTTCTACACAGGTATGTCGCATAAAATTGGTGAAGTGCATGATGGTGCCGCCACAATGGACTGGATGGAGCAGGAACAGGAGCGCGGTATCACCATTACCTCCGCCGCCACAACCTGCTTTTGGAAAGGAATGGATGCGCAGTTTGAAGATCATCGCATCAATATCATCGATACCCCGGGCCACGTAGACTTCACTATTGAGGTAGAGCGCTCACTGCGTGTACTTGATGGTGCTGTGATTGTGCTTTGCGGTTCCTCAGGCGTGCAGCCACAAACTGAAACTGTATGGCGACAGGCCAATAAGTATGAAGTGCCGCGTATGGTCTTCGTTAATAAAATGGATCGTGCAGGCGCTGACTACATGATGGTTGTCGAGCAGCTTAAAGAGCGTTTAGGCGCCGAAGCTGTTCCTCTTCAGATGACCATTGGTGCCGAAGAAGAATTTAAAGGCATCGTCGATTTGGTGAAAATGAAAGCGATCCTGTGGAATGAAGACGATCAAGGTATGACCTTTGAGTACGGTGAAATTCCTGAAGATATGCGCGATGAGTGCCAGCAGATGCACGAAAACATTATTGAATGTGCTGCCGAGGCAACCGAAGAGTTTATGGAGAAGTACCTCGAGGAAGAGGCGCTAACCGAAGCGGAAATTAAACAGGGTCTACGAATCCGCACTCTGGCCAATGAAATTGTCCCAGTATTAGGTGGCTCCGCGTTTAAGAATAAAGGTGTTCAGGCCATGCTTGATGCCGTAGTGGAATACCTGCCATCGCCCACAGAAGTTAAAGCTATAGAAGGTGAACTAGACAGTGGCGATAAAGGCACTCGCGAAGCTGACGATAGCGCACCCTTTGCAGCCCTGGCCTTTAAGATTGCCACCGACCCCTTTGTTGGCACGTTGACCTTTATGCGCGTTTACTCCGGAACCTTAGAGAGTGGAACAGCCGTGTATAACTCAGTCAAGATGAAGCGCGAGCGTGTCGGTCGTATGGTGCAGATGCATGCCAATAGCCGTGAAGAAATTAAAGAAGTATTAGCTGGTGATATTGCCGCAGCAATCGGCCTAAAAGACACCACCACCGGTGATACCCTCTGTGCTGAAGGCAATAAGATAATCCTCGAGCGCATGGAATTCCCAGAACCAGTGATCTCTGTCGCTGTAGAGCCGCGCACCAAGGCCGATCAAGAAAAGATGGGCGTAGCCCTGGGCAAGTTGGCGCAAGAAGATCCCTCATTCCGTGTTAAGACCGATGAAGAGAGTGGTCAAACCATTATTTCTGGAATGGGTGAGTTGCATCTGGATATTTTGGTCGACCGCATGCGTCGAGAATTTACCGTAGAAGCGAATATCGGTAAGCCGCAGGTGGCCTATCGAGAAACCATCCGCAATACCTGCGAGATTGAAGGTAAGTTTATTCGCCAATCCGGTGGTCGGGGTCAGTACGGCCATGTCTGCATTAAATTCGAGCCCGCAGAAGATTCAGGGGCAGAGAGACTAGAGTTTATCAACGAAGTGGTTGGCGGCTCAGTGCCGCGCGAATATATCCCCGCGGTATCCAAAGGTATCGAAGAGCAGATGCAAAACGGTGTTCTCGCCGGTTACCCATTGCTGGGTGTTAAAGCGACTCTGTACGACGGCTCCTACCATGATGTCGATTCCTCAGAGATGGCCTTTAAGATAGCTGGTTCACTGGCCACTCGAGATCTTAAAGATCATGGTGGCGCTGTATTGTTAGAGCCAATGATGAAAGTCGAGGTGGTCACCCCAGAAGATAATATGGGTGATGTAGTCGGTGACTTAAACCGCCGTCGCGGCATGATTCTGGGTATGGCAGACAACGCCTCAGGCAAAGTAATTGATGCCGAGGTACCGCTAGCTGAGATGTTTGGTTACGCCACCGATTTGCGTTCAGCCACTCAGGGCCGTGCAACCTTCACCATGGAGTTTGAGAAATACAGCGAAGCACCAAAAAATATTGCCGAGGCCATCATGGCTAAAAATATGGGCTAAGGCGGGTTGTCATTCTAACGGTCTTCACACAAAGAGTGGCGGCTATTTCTTGCATCAGATTGCTGAGAATAGCCCCTCTCTATTTCACCTCGTTCCACATCACTTTCTAGAAACCCGCCGAGACCGATAGCGTCCGAACTGTTGCTGTGCCTAGCTAAAATAGTAATAAAAAAATATAGGTTTTATTACCTTGGCAAATCATAAAATCAGCAACTACTATCTATAGAACTCATATGGAAATAGACCAACAACCAAAGGGTTGTAATGAACACAAAAGCCTTATTAGTACTCTCAGGAGTATTAAATTTTATTTTACTCACTCATTTTGTTCCTAGCATTAACCAAACCTTAGATGACAAACCTCAAGTCACTGACAGCTCCGGTGGAGATACCCAAGATATCAGTAGGCCCATCAAAGCCCATTCTCTTAATGACTTCAAAGGCAGTCGCTTTAGTGACCTTCAAAGTGCAATTTTGGTTTACGGAGAAATAAAATATAAGCAAAGCCAGCAACAAGGCGATGTACCCAATAAATATTGGCAAGCCGACAATTTTTCCAGCAAGACAGCCCCTATTCGCAACAGGCTAATGGCTGGTCGAGAGATAAGAGCAGCACTGATAGCACAGTTTGGATAGAAAGTGTCTCAAAACCCCGTTTTCAAAGACGCCTTTTACCCTTTATCGCATTACGCCGATTTCCTCACATCCGCACAGCAAATCACCCTCAATGACCAACGCTTAGAGCAGCAGATCAAGCGGCTTGAAACACCATCCGCAAATAGCCTGATCACTAATCCTACTAGTCAGCCAGTAGGAATTAACTAGCGTCATGGTAATGACGTTAGCAGTATTATCGGAGAGCAGGCTGCGTTCGAATATAACCTTCGTCATTCCTACTTGTCAGACAGACTGCGTCAAAGCGGTGTAAATTTCATCGAAGCCAATTTCCGTGACACCTACGCGATTATGGCGACCTCATTTGGTACCGCTAATGTGGGTCAAATAAATCCACAGACTTTAATGATCCAGCGCACTGCGCTCAAAGAAACGCTAGGAGATGAAGCCGCCTTAAAGGTACTGGCCAGTCTGGATAGCCGCTTCAATAGGCTAAATCGTATAGCGTAGCAGAATGATCTCACGGACGAACAGGTGCTTTTCGTTTACGGAATAATTTCGCAAAGCGAAATGGAGATGATAGAAGCCTATGAACTCCGTAAGACCAACCCACAAAGAAGTATGCAGTTAATGCGTGATGCTTCGCTTAACAAACAGCAGCAGCTTTACAGTTATCTAGGCGAAGATCTTTCTAACTCAGTCACCCGCAAATTCAATAAGGCAATTCCCGAGCGCAGAGCTCCAGAAGGCGTCATATTTAGAAAATAGGGATATCCAGCCGCCATTTAATTACCCGGTTACCAATGATAAGGAAGTCATTATGAAACACTCGTTAGTTAGGCAGATTTATATATCGTTACTACTCATAATTTTATCAGTAATCTTTTCTGCACAAACACATGCAATATCTGCATCAGCGGCCACAGTGCAGGCTGGCGACAGTTACTCTGTAACCTATACACCACGGTCGCTATTGCAGGAGAGAGTTGGTGCAACGATTATCTGGACATTTGTTACGGGAACTAATGGCGTAGCAGAATTCTCAAATAAGCCTGAGGGTATCTATTACTATCGTGGAGTGACGATTAATTTTGGCTCAGGGTTTCAATTCAATTACAGCTACAGCAACGAAATTTCGGTAACCGTATATAGCGGCCCCCCCATCCAAGTTAATGGCCTATGGGACCAAAAAGACTATACCTACCAAGTTAGAAAAGGCGACATCAATGCTGACGGCAAATTAGATTTATATGTAAATCGCACTTCTGGTGGAAATGCTAATAATGGAGTTCTAAATACGACAATCCTGCAGCAGCAGGCCGATAAAACCTTCTCGGTACTGGCCGCGACACCAGCCCAGTTCAGCACGGCAGCCATTTGGGCCACTGCAAATATACAGGTTGTTTTAAGTGACTATAATATGGATGGGTATGTCGATTTAATATTGAAAGGCATAGGCGACCACATCTCAGGTGCTAACAATCAAATGGTTTTCTCCAAAGGCCAACTCTTCAGTGGGCAGGGTAGCTCGGTTAGAGACATTGATGAAGAATTTGTTAAAACTTTTAGTAGCATTACGCATTGGTTGGGCGATAGTAATTATTTTGAAAATAATATTATTGCGGTTACCGGCTATACCTACTCACTGAATTATCGCTGTGGGTATAACTGGTTTTACGGTGAGTATATCTGTGGGTTCTACCCAGTTTTAGTCCCCTATACGGCAACTGGCGATGATACTTCATTGATTTCACAAGACGCGTTAGACCTGCGAGATACATTAGAAAGCGCAACCCAAGCGGGAGAGTTTGTTTTAGATGCACTTTCCAATCCCGCTAAAGCAGTTGCAGATATTCTTGAGAGCATACTCGGCGAGACCATTCTTGGCGGTGTACTTAGAAATGGCGGCATACTGCAAATTGAGATTGATGCCGGCCTTACTATAGGCTCCCCGCACTTGGATGATACGCGTGGGGTGGTTGTCAGGGCCTAGCTTGCAGAGGTTGGTGAGGAGACGGGGTCATTTAATTCGCGATCTTTGACGCTTGGGGAGATTGCTATGGCAGTAAATAATGGCCTCATAATTAGTAATGTTGCGTCAGTTGAGGTGTTTAGAAGGGGGGAAACTGGACTAAAAGTTTCTACTAGCAGAGGGCGTATTTATATTCCAAATAATAATACAGCGGGACTTCCTTGGAGTGAGGATTATTCTGAACTCAACTCAGCGGTTAGCTCCTTTGATCGAGCCATCTTTATTCATGAATTAGTTCATGTATATCAGCAAAAAACTCTGGGGTGGGATATTGCAAAACTGGGATATGAAAGTATTCTCGCAGGCAATGATTATTGCTACGTACCTTTGACCGAAGGCAAGCAATACTTTCAATATAATCAGGAAGAACAAGCCGAAATGGTATCGGATCGTTATTTACTGAACAATAGCCTAACAGCGAAGTTGCATTGTAACCGAGGTGCTACATTGCCTGAACTTAATGGAGTAATTGATCTATGAGAATAATCGTTCTAACTATTGTGATTCTATCTGGATGTACTCATTCTAACGTTGCGAACGGTTGTAATGAGAAGGAGGGACTAGTAGCCCTATATTCAAATAATGAACCCCTTGCATTTAACCTACTCAAAGGTTGTGAGGCGGATTTATCAGCTAGTGGAGAGGCTCTCCATAACCTTCATAGCCTCATCTATTCAGGGGCATATGGGGCCTATGAATCATTTGGTGGCCGCATAGATCATTCACAAGAATTAGCCTGTAAAGCCGCACTGAAAGGTTATGCAGTATCAGTATTTTTGTTTTCCTCTTATTACGAAGATGGCGAAGATTATTTAGGGATATATCCCAATATGAAAGTAAGTAACTGTCTTCATGGCTTACTTAAAGATGAGCAAAAATACGCGAATCCGAGTGATGTAAGTGATTGTTTTGCACATAACACAGAGTTAGTTTCAATTAACCAATGTTATTAGTGGTGGGATGATTTAGATGTCAACTGCATTAGCAGGATTTATTGCTGCGTTTGCCATGGCTTCTCAGCCAGTAGGCTGCATTGAAAAAGCCGGTCTAGGTGCAATTGATAAAAATCATCTCGCTGAGGCACATGAGCTACTTAAAGGTTGCGAGCATACAGAGGCTAGTGGATAGGACCTACACAATCTCAATATACTAGTGTTCCCAAAGGGTTTCGGTTCTTATGATTCAATGGAAACAAGAATCTTTCAGTCTGAGAAACTTTCATGCCGAGCGGCTCTTAAGGGCTACACAATTTCAATCCGGAAATTGGCAAATCTATACAAGTACTATGATGAATATTTGCAGCTAGAACCCAACCATATGGTCAGCCTGTGCTTATCTAATATTCCATCCCTCAATTCATCAGAGTATGTGGATCCAAAAGATGTTGAACACTGCTTAAGTCTTAATCCAGACATAGACCCAATTAATCAATGTTACTGACGGACGATGTAAGGCATCTTCTTAGATAACGTGGTCTTGATATGAGGCTAAAGGAGTGAAAGATTGGTGAAAATAATATGTCTTTGTATTGTTCTACTGCCTGGTTGTATTCAAACCGGTGTGGCCAGTGAATGCGATGAAAAAAATGGCCTAGCAGCCTTATATGAAAATAATAAACCCCTTGCCTATAAATTGCTCAAAAATTGTGCAAATGACTCGAATACGAGTGGTCAGGCATTGCACCTGTTACATGGTTTCGCTTTCTATACTCGCTATGGTAGATACCCGTCATTTGCAGAACGCATCGCTGACTCCCAACAACTATTGTGCCGAGCAGTGCACAAGGGTTATACAACTTCTGTTAGAGTATGTGGACCCTAAAAACGTTGAGGCTTGCTTGAGCCTTAACTCAGGTATAGATCCTACTTATGAATGTTACTAAACAGTGACCTTTAGGGAGGGGGTGAATGAATAAGGAAACGATGTACAAGCTAGCCTCGCGCATCATGAAGGCTCCCAATAGAGCAACAGTCATGGGCATAATCAAAGACCTTCCGGCTGAAGATATCATCATATTGAGAGAAAAATATGGCGTTAAGATTAGCGCAGAAGAAAACGATCAGGCTCTATTGAAACAGTTGCAGATAACAAGAAAAAAAATACAAAAAATAGAAGAAAACGCTAGGCGCAAAAAGAAGTCGAGTGATTCTAATTAATGACACTCATCAGGACATTCTCGACGAAACCATTTTTGAAGGTGTGCTTAGAGATGGCGGCACCTTATAAATAAAATAATAAAAAACCCCGCTGACTCTCACCAGCGGGGTTTTTTTGTACTTAAAGAAGCGGCTTACTTAGCGGCTTTAAGTTCCTTGGCAGCAGCAATAACATCAGTAGCAATATTTTGCGGGCAAGGCAGGTAGTGAGCAAATTCCATAGAGAACTGACCGCGACCTGATGTCATAGTACGCAGGTGACCAATATAGCCAAACATTTCTGACAAGGGAACATCTGCTTTAATACGCACACCAGTTACACCAGCTTCCTGATCTTTGATCATGCCGCGACGACGGTTTAAGTCACCAATAACATCACCAACGTGATCCTCTGGTGTGTATACGTCGACCTTCATAATTGGCTCGATGATCTGTGGGCCAGCTTTAGGCATAGACTGACGGAAAGCGCCTTTAGCAGCGATCTCAAAGGCTACTGCCGAGGAGTCAACTGCGTGGAAAGCACCATCATAGATTTCAACTTCAACGTCTAACACGGGATAGCCAGCCAGTGGGCCTTCTTCCATCATGCCCTTAAAGCCTTTCTCAATCGCTGGGAAGAATTCTTTAGGAACATTACCGCCAACAACCTTTGATGCAAAGCTAAAGCCAGAACCTGGCTCGCCAGGGCGAATAAAGTAGTCGATCTTACCAAACTGACCAGAACCACCAGACTGCTTCTTGTGCGTATAGCTGTCTTCAGTTTCCATGGTGATCGTTTCGCGGTAGGCCACCTGAGGCTGTCCAACGATTAGATCAACACCGTAGGTACGGTTAAGAATATCAACCTTAATGTCCAGGTGCAGTTCGCCCATACCTTTAAGGATGGTTTCACCTGAGTCTTCATCAGTTTCAACACGGAACGAAGGATCTTCAGCAATCATTTTGCCGATAGCCACGCCCATCTTCTCAGAACCGCCTTTATCCTTGGGCTTAACAGCAATTGAGATTACTGGCTCAGGGAAGATCATAGGCTCAAGAGTGACTGGGTGCTTGGGGTCGCAAAGAGTATGACCAGTCTGAACATTTTTCATGCCGACAATAGCAATAATGTCCCCGGCCTGAGCGCGGTCAATTTCATTGCGGTCATCTGCGTGCATCTCAACCATGCGACCGATACGCTCTGTCTTGCCGGTATAAGCATTAAGAATGGTTGTACCTTTCTCAAGCACACCTGAGTAGATGCGCACAAAGGTCAACGCGCCGAAGCGGTCATCCATAATTTTAAAGGCTAATGCTTTAAGCGGCTCTTCTATCGATACAGTGGCGAACTCGCCATTTTCGTTACCGTCTTCGTCAGTTAGCGGCTGTGGCTTAACATCAGTTGGGCAAGGCAGATAATCAACCACTGCGTCCAATACCATCTGTACGCCTTTGTTCTTAAACGCAGAACCACAGTAAGTAGGGAAGAAGTCCAAAGCGATAGTACCTTTGCGGATGCAGCGCTTAACGTCATCGATAGAAGGCTCTTCACCTTCCATATAGGCCATTAGTAAATCATCGTCCTGCTCTAGGGCAGTTTCGATCATCATTTCACGGTACTCTTCAACCTTGTCGACCATATCGGCAGGAATATCAACTACTTCAAAGTTCTCTGGAAGACCAGAGTCATCCCAGACGTAAGCTTTGCGCTCAAGCAGATCAACCAAACCGACAAAATTTTCTTCAACACCGATTGGCAGACACATAACCAGTGGGTTGGCACCTAGAACATTCTTCACCTGGCCAACAACGCGCAGGAAGTCTGCACCCATACGGTCCAGTTTGTTAACAAAGATAATGCGTGCAACTTCTGATTCGTTAGCATAGCGCCAATTGGTTTCTGACTGAGGCTCAACGCCGCCAGAACCACAGAATACGCCTACACCACCATCGAGTACTTTTAACGATCGGTAAACTTCAACAGTGAAATCAACGTGACCCGGAGTATCGATAATATTGAAACGGTGATCTCTCCAAAAACAGGTAGTCGCAGCGGACTGAATAGTAATGCCACGTTCCTGTTCCTGTTCCATAAAGTCAGTGGTTGCTGCACCGTCATGTACTTCACCGGTTTTGTGAATCTTACCGGTAAGTTTAAGAATTCGTTCGGTAGTGGTGGTCTTACCCGCATCAACGTGGGCAAAGATACCGATATTTCTGTAGTGAGTTAAATCAGTCATTGGTCTGCTCTGTTTAAAAAATGGCTTGTTTATATAGGGACTAAAATCGCGCGCGAGTATACAGGATATTGCTCGTATAACAGAGTAAAAAAGCGATTACATGAGGGAAATAAATAAAAAACGCACCCACAAGCGATAGGATTAGGGTAAAAAGTAGCTATTTGACACTGAAAAGCTGGGAAAAGCTTAAAAAAGATCTATTTTAAGCTCAAAGGGCGTTGACTCTGGCGAGCCGCAGTATAAGATGGCGCACCTTGCGTACTGAAGCTGTCATTAGAGCAGATATTCGGTGAGTTATTTAAGTAAATTGTGCAATGCCTGCTGAGGAGACACTGAGATGGCTAAAGAAAAATTTGAAAGAAATAAGCCGCACGTAAACGTCGGCACCATTGGTCACGTAGATCATGGTAAAACCACATTGACAGCAGCGATGACTCGCGTCTGTGCAGAAGTCTGGGGTGGCGAAATGAAAGCCTTCGACCAGATTGATAATGCACCAGAAGAGCGCGAGCGCGGCATCACAATTTCAACAGCACACGTTGAGTATGATTCACCGGATCGTCACTACGCCCACGTAGACTGCCCAGGTCACGCCGATTATGTTAAAAACATGATCACCGGTGCTGCCCAGATGGACGGCGCTATCTTGGTTTGTGGCGCAACTGATGGCCCCATGCCACAGACGCGTGAGCACATCCTATTATCACGTCAGGTCGGTGTACCTTACGTACTGGTATTCCTCAACAAAGCTGACCTTCTTGCAGAAGACTGTGGCGGCTTTGGATCAGAAGAGTACCTGGAAATGTTAGAGCTGGTTGAGATGGAGCTGCGTGAGCTGCTTGATCTTTATGAGTTCCCAGGCGACGACACGCCAATCATTGTGGGTTCAGCGCTGATGGCGTTGGAAGGCAAAGATGACAACGAGTTAGGCACTACTGCTGTTAAGAAGCTGGTAGAAGCTCTGGATTCTTATATTCCTGAGCCAGTTCGCGCTGTTGACCAGCCGTTTCTGATGCCAATTGAAGATGTATTCTCCATTGCGGGTCGCGGTACAGTTGTAACCGGTCGTATTGAGCGTGGTGTTGTTAAGGTGGGTGAAGAGATCGAGATCATCGGTATCACTGACACCGAGAAGACGACCTGTACAGGTGTTGAGATGTTCCGCAAGCTGCTAGACGAAGGACGTGCGGGCGAGAACTGCGGTATTTTGTTGCGTGGTACCAAGCGTGAAGAAGTTCAGCGTGGTCAGGTACTGGCTAAGCCGGGTTCCGTTAAGCCGCACACCAAGTTTACCTCGGAGATTTATGTTCTGTCGAAAGATGAAGGTGGTCGTCATACACCATTCTTCAAAGGCTACCGTCCTCAGTTCTACTTCCGTACAACGGATGTGACTGGTGCCTGTGAGTTGCCAGAGGGAACTGAGATGGTAATGCCTGGCGACAACGTGCAGATGGAAGTGACGTTGATTCACCCGATTGCGATGGAAGAAGGTCTTCGTTTTGCAATTCGCGAAGGTGGCCGTACAGTTGGCGCCGGCGTTGTAGCTAAGATCATCGAGTAAAAGCTACACATTTGTGGCGCGTGAAGCCGAGGCATCTAAAGGTGTCTCGGCTTAGCTGTCAGATAGGGAAAGCAATAAAAGTTTAGAAGGCCAGTAGTTCAATTGGTAGAGCACCGGTCTCCAAAACCGGCTGTTGGGGGTTCGAGTCCCTCCTGGCCTGCCATTTAAAAAGCTTGGGAAATATCTTCGAATGGGTGTTGTTACAGAAGCAAAACAGTTTCGGCTAGACGGTCTTAAATGGTTTGTCGTGTCGTCGCTTGTGGGTGGTGCCATTTATGCTAATTGGTATTTCTCAGCGGAATCAGCGCTTTACCGAGTTATCGGTTTAGTCCTTGTTCTTTTGATTGCAGCTTTTGTTGCGTCGAAGACAGAGAAAGGTGCGGCTATTATCGAGCTGTCTATCGGTGCTCGCACTGAATGGCGCAAGGTAGTGTGGCCAACTAAGCAGGAGCGTAACCAGACAACTTTGATTGTCGTTGCGGTTATTTTATTGATGGCGCTGATTTTATGGGGAATTGATTCCCTATTGAGTTGGATCGCCTCACTGATAATGGGCTAGAAAAGGGCATGTCGATGCGTTGGTATGTGGTACATGCTTACTCGGGCTACGAGAAAAAAGTTGCACTTGCGATTCAAGATCGGGTGCAAATGCATGGTTTGGGCGACCGATTTGGCGAGATACTAGTGCCAACTGAGGAAGTTGTAGAGATGAGAGCCGGACAGAAGCGTACCAGTGAGCGTATGTTCTTCCCTGGATATGTTTTGGTGCAGATGGAATTGGACGATGATACCTGGCATCTGATAAAAGAGACGCCGCGTGTGATGGGCTTTATTGGCGGTAAGGCCGATAAGCCAGCGCCAATTACAGATAAAGAGGCTAACTTAATCTTGCAGCGGGTACAGGACTCTGAAGAGACTCCAAGACCTAAGACCATGTTTGAGCCAGGTGAAATGGTTCGTGTTACTGATGGTCCGTTTAATGACTTCAACGGGAATGTTGAAGAAGTTAACTATGAGAAGAGCAAGCTGCGTGTAGCTGTATCGATCTTTGGTCGATCGACGCCGGTTGAGCTGGACTTTACTCAGGTCGAAAAGGCTTAGTAGAAAAATTATTGGTAGGTGTGCAATTCCGCAGATCTATCGGGGAGCCGGTGAAAGATTGTAGTCGCTTTAAGTGGTTAGAATCTGGAGGCGCTAATACCCACTAGTGGAGAAGAAAGATGGCTAAGAAAGTAACGGCTTATATCAAGCTGCAAGTGCCTGCCGGTCAGGCAAACCCAAGCCCACCAGTTGGTCCAGCATTGGGTCAGCACGGTGTGAACATCATGGAATTCTGTAAGGGCTTTAACGCCCAGACTCAAAGCATTGAATCAGGCGCGCCTGTACCAGTAGTAATTACTGTATACGCTGACCGCAGTTTCACCTTTGAAATGAAAACTCCACCTGCATCCTTCTTATTGAAAAAGGCTGCCGGTTTGAAGAGCGGCTCTGGTCGACCTAACACTGACAAAGTGGGCAAGGTAACTCGAGCGCAGTTAGAAGAAATTGTTAAGACCAAAGAACCTGATCTGACGGCGGCTAGTCTTGACGCTGCAGTTCGCACCATTGCCGGCTCAGCCCGTTCAATGGGCATCGAAACGGAGGGCGTGTAAATGGCCAAGTTATCTAAGCGCGTTCGTGCGATAAATGAAAAAGTTGAAGCCGGTAAGGTTTATCAGGTTGAGGAAGCCCTTAATCTGATCAAGGAGCTTTCTACCGTAAAGTTTGCTGAAACTGTTGATGTTGCTATTAACCTAGGCATCGATCCTCGTAAATCTGACCAGGTAGTTCGTGGCGCGACCACATTGCCTAATGGTTCTGGCAAGCAGGTACGCGTCTGTGTATTTGCCCAGGGCGATGCAGCTGAAGCGGCCAAGGCTGCTGGTGCTGAGTTAGTGGGTATGGACGAGTTGGCCGAAGAGATTAAAGGCGGCAACATGGACTTTGATGTTGTGATTGCTGCTCCAGACGCAATGCGCGTTGTGGGTCTGCTGGGTAAGGTTCTTGGTCCACGTGGCCTGATGCCTAACCCCAAATCTGGCACTGTTACACCAGACGTAGCCACTGCCGTTAAGAATGCCAAGGCTGGTCAGGTTCGCTTCCGTGCCGACAAGAACGGCATTATTCATGGCGGCATCGGTATTGTTAGCTTTGATGCATCTGCATTAAAAGAAAATCTTGAGGCATTGATGGTTGATTTGGCTAAAGCTAAGCCGGCCTCTGCCAAGGGTATCTATATTAAGAAGATTACAGTTTCTTCGACTATGGGTCCCGGTTTGATTATTGATCAAGGCTCTTTGGGCGCTTGATAAAAAGACTTTGGGGTCTGAGCTAGCGGTTAAAGGTTAGCTCGGGTCGTTAAAGACCGTAGGTTCCCGAGAGGGATTAATAATTGGCAGTAGTATTTTGCTGGTGGTTTCCTACGCAGGCGGTGAACCCAGTCCAGTATGTTTTGAACTGGAAATTATTCACCTAGGTGGTCGGAGTAAAATCCGGCTGTAACTCAGGTAAATCGAGGAGATTTATCGTGGCATTGAATCTCGATGATAAAAAAGCAATTGTTGCTGAAGTAAACGAGACAGCCGCTCAGGCGCTAAGCCTGGTGATTGCTGACGCCCGTGGCGTTGACGTAACCGATATGAATGCTCTGCGTGCTAAGGCGCGTGCTGAGAACGTGCAACTGCGCGTTATCCGCAACACCTTAGCAAAGCGTGCATTCGCTGAAACTGACTACGCTTGCGTAGAAGATGTTTTGACCGGTCCGTCATTGTTTGCTTTCTCTATGGAAGATCCAGGTGCAGCAGCGCGTTTATTCAAAGACTTCGCGAAAGAAAACGAAGAATTTGAAGTTAAGGCGCTGTCAGTCAGTGGTCAACTGCTTGATAAGGGTCAAATTGATGTCCTTGCTAGCTTACCAACCCTTCATGAGGCTCTTGGTATGTTGGCTAGCGTTACATTGGCTCCGGTTACTAAGTTGGTTCGTACTCTCAATGAGATACCAACGAAGACAACCCGTGCAGTAGCAGCAGTTCGTGATGCAAAGGAAGCCGCATAAGCGACTTCATACTAAACAGATAAAACATTAGGAGGCCCAAAATGGCCCTATCAAACGAAGATATTTTGAACGTCGCTGAAATGAGCGTAATGGATGTTGTTGAGCTAGTAAGCGCAATGGAAGAGAAGTTTGGCGTTTCTGCAGCTGCTGCAGTTGCTGCTGCTCCTGCTGCTGCCGCTGGTGGCGGAGAAGCCGCTGCTGCTGCGCAAACTGAATTTAACGTAGTACTGTCTGCAGTTGGCGACAAGAAAGTAAACGTGATTAAAGCAGTTCGCGCGATTACTGGTCTTGGTCTGAAAGAAGCTAAAGAGCTAGTTGACGGCGCACCTTCTACTATTAAGGAAGGCGCATCTAAAGACGACGCTGAAGAAGCTAAGAAGCAATTGGAAGAAGCTGGCGCAACTGCTGAACTTAAGTAAGTTGACAGTGCTAGTTGCCTGATTTATCAGGTTGGGCTGAAGGGGTTTTCCCTTCGGCCCTTTCCTGCTTGTAAGTACGGGAAGTTACAGGCAGAGCAAACTTGAGAATAGTCTCAAGATTGGTAATTCCCAATCAAAGTTAATACCGAGGAATGCAAATGGCTTACTCCTTCACTGAGAAGAAACGTATCCGCAAAAATTTTGGCAAATTGCCAGATGTTATGGATCTGCCGTACTTATTGGCAATTCAACTTGATTCCTACAAAAATTTTACGCAGACGGGTGTTAAGGTCGAAGACCGCATGAATACCGGTTTGCACGCTGCGCTCAATTCGATCTTTCCGATCGTTGGTTATTCAGGGCACGCGGCGCTAGAGTATGTCGATTACGTCCTAGGCAAGCCTGCTTTTGATGTAGAAGAGTGTAAGCTCCGGGGCGTTACTTTCTCAGTTCCTTTAAGAGTTCGCGTTCGCCTTGTTATTTACGATAAAGAATCGACTAACAAAGCAATTAAAGACATTCGAGAGCAAGAAGTTTATCTGGGCGAAATTCCGCTGATGACTGATAACGGTACCTTTATCATTAATGGTACTGAACGAGTAATCGTATCCCAGCTGCACAGATCACCTGGTGTTATCTTCGATCACGATAAGGGTAAAACTCACTCGTCTGGTAAATTGCTGTATACAGCTCGTGTCATTCCTTACCGTGGTTCATGGTTGGACTTCGAGTTTGATCCAAAAGATTTACTCTATGTGCGAATTGACCGTCGTCGCAAACTGCCGGCTACGATCCTGTTGCGCGCGTTGGGTTACAATTCAGAAGAAATCCTCGAGAAGTTTTTCGATACCAGCATCTTCCACTACAAGAAGGAAGTGTTCAGCCTGGATCTGGATCCAGAGCGTCTGCGTGGTGAGATTGCTGCATTTGATATTAAAGACAAGAAAGGCGCGGTGATAGTTGAAAAAGGCCGTCGTATTACCGCACGTCATATCCGCGAGCTGGAAAAAGGCAAGGTCACTACTCTCGAAGTTACCGAAGAGTATATGTTGGGCCGTGCTCTGGCCAAAGACGTCGCCGATCCAAAGACTGGCGAGCTTTTGCTAGAATGTAATACAGAAATCACTGAAGAAAATCTGGCGCTGATCATTGAAGCCGGTATCACTGATATTGAGACTCTGTATACCAACGATCTTGACTGTGGACCCTTTATCTCGGACACATTGCGTGCTGATCCATCTCGCACGCAACTCGAAGCGCTGGTAGAAATCTATCGCATGATGCGTCCTGGCGAGCCACCGACAAAAGAGTCGGCTGAAAACCTGTTTTACAATCTGTTCTTCAATCTTGAGCGCTATGATCTGTCATCCGTTGGTCGCATGAAGTTTAACCGTCGCTTGGGCCGTGAAGCCGAAGCAGGTGCGGGCGTCCTCTATGATGAGCGTTACTTCTCTATGCAGAAGACTGACGAAGCCAAAGAATTGCACGAGCAATTCGGGGATGCCTCCGATATCTCTGACGTGATGAAGACTCTTATCTATATCCGTAATGGTAAGGGCTCAGTGGATGATATTGATCACCTGGGCAACCGTCGTATTCGCTCTGTAGGTGAGATGGCTGAAAACCAATTCCGCGTTGGCCTAGTTCGTGTAGAGCGAGCGGTTAAAGAGCGTTTGGGTGTGGCTGAATCTGAAGGCCTGATGCCACAGGATCTGGTTAACGCCAAACCTGTTGCAGCAGCCATGAAAGAGTTCTTTGGCTCAAGCCAGCTGTCGCAGTTTATGGACCAGAACAACCCGCTGTCAGAAATTACTCACAAGCGTCGTGTGTCGGCACTAGGGCCCGGTGGTCTTACCCGTGAACGCGCAGGCTTTGAAGTGCGTGACGTACATCCGACCCACTACGGTCGAGTCTGCCCAATTGAGACGCCTGAAGGGCCAAACATCGGTCTGATCAACTCATTGGCAACTTATGCGCGCACCAATAACTACGGCTTTATTGAAACGCCTTACCGTAAAATTATTGACGGTAAAGTAACCTCAGAGATCGAATTCCTGTCAGCGATTAATGAGTCGCAGTACGTCATTGCACAGGCGTCTGCAGAGATAAATAAGAAAGACCAATTTGCCGAAGACATGGTTGCCGTTCGCCACCAAAACGAATTTACTGTCAAGCCACCAGAAGATATTGATTACATGGACGTGTCGCCACGTCAGGTTGTTTCTGTGGCCGCCTCGTTGATTCCGTTCCTTGAACACGATGATGCTAACCGGGCACTAATGGGCTCGAACATGCAGCGTCAGGCTGTGCCAACTCTGCGCGCAGAGGCACCTCTGGTAGGTACCGGTATTGAGCGTACTGTAGCCAGTGACTCCGGTGTTTGTAAGGTTGCTAAGCGTGGTGGTGTTATCGAGAGTGTTGATGCCGGCCGAATCGTAGTGCGTGTCAGTGACGAAGAGACAGCCTCTGGTGATGCGGGTGTAGATATCTATAACCTGACCAAATACACCAGATCTAACCAGAATACCTGTATCAATCAGCGTCCTATTGTTAAGCAAGGCGACAACGTCTCGCGCGGCGATGTTCTAGCTGATGGTCCTTCAGTGGATCTGGGCGAGCTGGCGCTGGGGCAAAATATGCGTATCGCATTTATGCCTTGGAACGGTTACAACTTCGAAGATTCGATTCTGATCTCTGAGCGCGTGGTTCAGGAAGATCGTTTCACAACAATTCATATTCAGGAACTGACCTGTGTTGCTCGCGACACTAAGCTGGGCTCTGAAGAAATTACTGCAGACATTCCAAATGTTGGCGAAGTGGCTCTGGCTCGACTGGATGAGTCAGGTATCGTTCATATCGGTGCCGAAGTAGCAGCTGGTGATATTTTGGTTGGTAAGGTGACGCCTAAGGGTGAAACCCAGCTAACGCCTGAAGAAAAGCTATTGCGTGCCATCTTTGGTGAGAAAGCGTCTGATGTTAAAGATACTTCCCTGCGTGTTCCAAGCAGCATTAAGGGTACCGTTATTAATGTTCAGGTGTTCACTCGCGATGGTCTGGATAAGGATCAGCGATCTTTGGATATTGAGAAAACTGAACTTGATCAGTACCGTAAAGATTTGAATGACGAATACCGCATTGTAGAAAATGCCACATTAGGTCGTTTGTTCACTTCTTTGGTAGGCGGAAAAGTCAGCAAAGCTGCCGGCCTTAAAAAGGGCGCGGTTCTCACAGCTGAGGCAGTGGGCGAATACAGCACTGATGATTGGTTCGCTATCCGCATGGAGTCTGCTGATCTAAACGATCAAATTGCTGCCGCGCAAACCCAGTTGGGTGAGCGCCGTGTTGATCTTGATGAGCGTTTCGAAGAGAAGCGTGGCAAGTTGCAAAGTGGTGATGATTTGGCGCCTGGCGTACTGAAAACCGTTAAGGTTTATCTCGCTGTTAAGCGTCGCATTCAGCCTGGTGACAAAATGGCTGGTCGCCACGGAAACAAAGGTGTTATCTCGGTCATTAAGCCAATCGAAGATATGCCCTACGACGAGCAAGGCGAACCAGTTGATATCGTACTCAACCCGCTCGGTGTTCCATCGCGAATGAACGTAGGACAGGTCCTTGAAACTCATATGGGCATGGCTGCTAAGGGTCTGGGCGTGAAGATCGACGCCATGATCAAAGCGCAGTCCAAAGCTGCTGAAATTCGCAAGTTCTTGCAGGAAATCTATGACGTAGGCGATACAGTTTATGGCACTGATCTCAAAGAGCTAAGCGATGGTGAAGTTATTGAGTTGGCGTCTAACTTGCGTAAGGGTGTACCTATAGCGACACCAGTATTTGATGGTGCTCACGAAGTAGAGTTGAAGAAGATGTTGGTTTTGGCTGGCTTGAATGAAAGCGGTCAAACCGAACTTTACGATGGTCGTACTGGCGACAAGTTTGAGCGTCCGGTAACCGTTGGTTACATGTACATGCTTAAACTGAACCACTTGGTTGACGACAAGATGCACGCTCGTTCAACCGGTTCATACAGCTTGGTCACACAGCAACCGCTGGGTGGTAAGGCGCAGTTTGGTGGGCAGCGATTTGGTGAGATGGAAGTATGGGCGTTGGAGGCATATGGTGCCGCCTACACGTTGCAGGAAATGCTTACCGTTAAGTCAGATGATGTTGCAGGTCGAACCAAGATGTATAAAAACATCGTGGATGGCGATCACCGAATGGAGCCTGGCATGCCAGAGTCATTCAACGTGTTGGTGAAAGAAGTCCGATCACTCGGTATCAACATGGAATTGGAAAACGAATAAGCGCTGTATTGCTTGTTAATCGCCGGGGCGAAAAATCGCCTCGGCAAACCCAGTTACTGGAGGAAAAGCCTTGAAGGATTTAGTCAACCTACTCAAGCAGCAAGAACAAAATACTGAATTCGATAATATTCGAATTGGTCTCTCATCACCGGAAATGATCCGCTCATGGTCATTCGGTGAAGTTAAAAAGCCAGAGACAATAAACTACCGTACCTTCAAACCAGAGCGCGAAGGTCTTTTCTGTGCCAAAATTTTTGGACCAGTAAAAGATTACGAATGTCTGTGTGGAAAGTACAAGCGCATGAAGCACCGTGGCATTGTGTGTGAGAAATGTGGCGTTGAAGTGACACTCACAAAGGTTCGTCGTGAGCGTATGGGTCATATTGAACTGGCCTGTCCAGTCGCTCACATCTGGTTCCTTAAATCACTGCCGTCGCGTATTGGTTTAATGCTAGATATGACACTGCGCGAAATTGAGCGCGTACTCTATTTTGAATCCTTTGTCGTCACCGAGCCAGGTATGACAACATTGGAGAAAGGTCAGTTACTGACTGATGAAGAATACTTTGAGTCATTAGAAGAGTTCGGTGACGAGTTCACCGCGACAATGGGTGCTGAAGCGATTCAGGCATTACTCAAAGAGATTATTCTCGAAGACGAGATTGCGGATATCCGTGAGGAAATTCCTAACACTAAGTCTGAGACCAAAATTAAGAAATTCTCCAAGCGTCTGAAGTTACTAGAAGCGTTCCATGGTTCTGGCAATAAGCCAGAGTGGATGGTGCTAGAAGCACTGCCGGTTCTGCCACCTGATCTGCGTCCATTGGTACCTCTGGATGGCGGTCGTTTTGCGACCTCTGATCTGAATGATCTGTACCGCCGAGTGATCAACCGTAACAACCGTTTGAAGCGTCTGTTGGAGCTAAGTGCACCAGATATTATTGTGCGCAACGAAAAGCGTATGTTGCAGGAATCTGTGGATGCGCTGCTGGATAACGGCCGTCGTGGTCGTGCCATCACTGGATCCAATAAGCGCCCACTAAAATCTCTTGCTGACATGATCAAAGGTAAGCAGGGTCGTTTCCGTCAGAACCTACTGGGTAAGCGAGTTGATTACTCAGGCCGTTCCGTTATCGTGGTTGGTCCTACTCTTAGACTGCACCAATGTGGTCTGCCCAAGCGTATGGCACTTGAATTATTTAAGCCGTTTATATTTAGCAAATTAGAATTGCGCGGTCTGGCAACTACTATTAAAGCTGCTAAGAAAATGGTTGAGCGTGAAGAAGCCGTAGTATGGGATATTCTCGACGAAGTGATTCGTGAGCACCCAGTGCTACTTAACCGTGCACCTACACTTCACCGTCTCGGTATTCAGGCGTTTGAGCCAGTGCTGATTGAAGGTAAAGCGATTCAGCTACATCCATTAGTTTGTGCGGCCTACAACGCTGACTTCGATGGTGACCAGATGGCGGTACACGTGCCACTGACAATTGAAGCGCAGATGGAATCTCGCGCCCTGATGATGTCGACTAACAATATCCTGTCGCCCGCCTCTGGCGAGCCTATTATTGTTCCCTCTCAGGATGTGGTCTTGGGCCTTTATTATATGACTCGGCATAGAGTGAACGCTCGCGGTGAAGGCATGGTCTTTGCTGACGGTCGTGAAGTGTCACGCGCCTATGCGACTGGCGCTGCTGGATTACAGGCGCGTATCAAGCTGCGTATCAATGAAGTACTGGTTGATGAGGTGACCGGTGAGCGCACTGAAGATCGCCGCATTGTAGATACTACTGTTGGTCGTGCGCTGCTGTGGGAAGTTGTTCCTGCTGGCCTCCCGTTTGAGTTGGTTAACAAGCCAATGGTTAAGAAAGCGATCTCAACCGTTATCAATGAGTGCTACCGTCGTGTTGGTTTGAAAGACACCGTTATCTTTGCCGATCAGCTGATGTACACCGGATTTAACTACTCGACTCGTTCAGGTGCCTCTATTGGTGTTAACGACTTCGTTATTCCCGATGACAAGCACGAAATTATTTCTGGTGCCGAA
>Ga0209092_10001350_pt1 | contig 24165 bp, 12 predicted proteins | sample FraStrMetagenome_FD_187446 | JGI IMG/M metagenome (GOLD analysis project Ga0209092, IMG submission 187446) | Marine eukaryotic phytoplankton communities from Arctic Ocean - Fram Strait ARC3M Metagenome (SPAdes) (version 2) | ecosystem: Environmental > Aquatic > Marine > Oceanic | place: Fram... | reverse complement strand
TCACTAGAGGACACAGAGAGCACTGAGCCAATCTCACGTGTTTCAAAGATCAGCTTATAGATCGAAATTTTAGCGATGTAAGCTCTGTGCTCTCAGTGTGCTCTAGCGCAGCGGGTGGTTAAAAAAACGAATCTAAGTGTGCGAGCAAAGATCGTCACAGGAAATGAATCGGGGCGTAGCAATTCAATCATAAGCGTAAAATAAGCGACGGAGGTCTGCCGGAGATGGCGAAGCCAAATAGGCGGACTCCAGCTATGCTGGAAATGCAGCGCATGAGCATTTGGACGCGTCAATCGCGATGCGTCCGAAATGAGTGAACCACCAAATACGACCCACCGACTGATGTAGAAGGATATGCTTAGCAGGGGAGGAGTTTATAATTGAGCATTAATACCTAAATGAGGTGAGACAAATATATGTATATAGATATGCATCAAGGGGAGCTGTCTGAGCTTGTTCTTCTGCCTTCGAGTATACGAAGGAAAGACGCTGTGCTGATACACAGTTGTTTTTATCCTGTTTTAAAGTTGAATCTTTTGGGAAGATGTTGAGGTTTGAGTGTAAGCTATTTACCTCCCTGACTCTCTATCCCTTTGCGCTCCTTACTCCTTCTTCTGTTTTCCCTAAGTTTTGCCGGCCATTGCCTACAGGCTGACCTCATCGCGCATTACGATTTCAGTGACGGCGACTTGCTGGATAATGAAATTGGTGCATCGGACTACCATTTAGAGGCGATGCGCTCGACGGAGCGCAGTATGTCGCGGGTGGGGCTCAATTCCCTCGATGGCACGGCGGTGTTTGGCGGCGGCACTCAGTTGAATGCCTGGTTGGAGACCGAAGGGCCGGGTGCCTTGCAGGACTTTACGGTGTCGTTTTGGTTTCGCACCGATCAGGTCAATCAGGGGCATCGGTATTCATCATTGTTTGCCTCGAATCGGAACCCGGTATGGAGTCAGTCAATAAACCCAGCGGGTAAGTTGGACTGGGGCTTGTATAGCAACCGGGACGAGGCGGGCGCACTGGAGATACAGGTGTTTGAGTCAATGGGCCTGCATAGTAATCATGTGTTTGAGCCCAATGAGTGGCAGCATGCGCTGATTCGTAAACAGGGGCAGGGGGAGTCGGCGCGCACGGAACTGTATTTGCATGCACTCGGAGAGGCTTTTTTGAAACCCTTGGCGGTGCGGGATGCCTACGACATGGGGCTGGAGAAAATCATACTCGGGGTCAACCGCAGCGGTGCCTACGGCTATCGGATGGAGATGGCCAACGTGAAGATTTTCGATGATGTGGCCATCGATCCGGCTGAGCTGTTTGCCGAAGGGCCTGGCACGACTGAGCTTGGCTCCGTGCCGGTTTGGTCGATTCATTCTGCGGTGGATCGACTCGACGCCGAGATGGCAAATCTGCACACGGCGCTCGAAGGCTTACCACAGATTCGTAACTCCCTGCAATTGGATGGCTATGGATTTCACAGCAGTTATTTGCCGGTGCTGGAGGCGGTGCCGGAGGAACCGCGCTGGGTGGTTGAGTTGGAGTTGAAGATGACTAGTGGTTTTAGTGAATCTTATCTGGTGCCGGCGGCGGATCGTCGGGCCCCAGGCATGCCGGGCTATGGTTTTCCAAAGCGCTTTAGGATGATCAGTGTGGGTCCAGAGGGCGAACGCCATGTGCTGGCGGATTGGCGCGAGCGGGACTATCCAGACCCGGGCCGTTATCCGGTGGGTATTCCCGGTTCGGATATCTCACTGAGCCGACTGATCCTAGAGGTGTATCAGGGGCAGGTGGAAGGCGGGCAGGAGTTTTTCGCGCTCGACGAGATTTTTGTGCGCAGCCACTACAGGTTTGAACGGGTGGAGCAGGTGCACAGCGCCGGCAGTTTCAACTCCCTGCCATTTTGGAGCGCAGAGTATTTGGTCGATCAGAAGACCAGCTTGGGACTGCCGTTGTTGCCGGATGCGGGCGCGTCGAATGATTTGGTCCTGCGCTTTGCCGATCCGGAGGATGTCACGGTGCAGGTGGAACTCGACTTGCTGGAAAATCGGGAGGTCGATAGTATCGTGCTGCACCCCGCACACTCACCAGGAAGTATTTTTGTGCCGGGCTTTGGCTTTCCAGGCGCCGTGGAGGTGGACTTTTTGGGGCAGACTGACACCGGCGCTGAGCGGCCTATCTTGGGCTATCATCGCGTTGAGTTAGCGAATCCTGGCAGTAATGTGCTGCGCTTGCCATGGAGCCAGAAGGAGGTGCGCTGGCTACGGTTTAGGTTCACAGACTTAGCGCAACATGAGGGGCGGGCGACCTTTGCCTTGGGCGAAATCGAAGTTGCCGGTGGACACGATTATAACGTATGGGAATCGCGAATACAGATCGATGTGCCGGAGGCTGACTTGCTTGTTAATCCAGAGCGTCTGATCGATGGGCGGGCGAGTGGCGAAACGGTGCTGCCGATGACGGTGTGGCTGGACGGCTTGATCCGCCACCGTGATTTGGATCAGCGTCTGGATGCTGCCCTTGTATTGAAAGAGCAACTACAGGATCGCTGGGATGTATTTGTCAGGCGAGCACTTGTCATCGGAGGCTTGGTGGTGATCGGGCTGCTGATTGTGGTTGTGGTCGTCGTTCTGGTGCTACGCCAACTGGGTGCGCAGAAGATGCGTTTACGGGTCGAGCAGGAGCGCAATCTGACGGAATTGGAGCAGATGAAGATCCGCTTCTTCACGCATATTTCGCATGAGCTGCGCACGCCCTTGACTTTGATTTTGGTGCCGGTTGAGAAGTTGTTGGCTGCGCCGAGCGAGGACAATGCCCGCAAGTTGATGCCTTTGGCCCTGCGCAATGTCAAAAAGTTGCAGGCGCTGGTCGATCAGTTGCTGGACTTCCGCAAGCTCCAGGATGGGCGGGTCGAAATGCGCTGGAGCACGATCGATGTGGCCGATTTCGTGCACAATGGATTTGAGGTGTATCACTCGATGGCCTCCGATAAGCGTATCCGCTACACCTTTAATTGCCCCCCGGGTGAGCACCGTGCGGCGATTGATGCCGGCAAGTTGCAAAAGATTATGGACAACCTGATCAGCAACGCGATCAAGTATAGCCCCGAGCGCGCGCAGGTGACGGTGACGCTGGCGCTGAATGCCACGCAACTGACATTCATCGTCGAAGATACCGGCGCGGGGATCGCGGCCGATGATTTGTCGCATGTGTTCGAGCAATATTTCCGCGCCGATAGTTTAACGGCGATTGAAGCCACTGGCTCCGGTATCGGCTTGGCCTTTGTCAAGGATCTGGTTGAACTTTGGGGCGGCGAAATTTCAGTCGAGAGCCCGGTCACTGCGGGCAAGGGCACGCGCTTTACGGTCTGCCTGCCGCTTGGTGAGATGCAGTCGCTTGTCGATGATGCGGTGGACTCTGAGGATGCAACGAATGAAGCGGACGCAGAGGGAACGGAGGGAACGGACGCGCAGAAGGCTGCGTCATCAGCAAGTAACGAGCAACCAACAACCACCAACGAGCAGCCCCAAACCCGCCCGGTCATTCTATTGGTTGAGGATAATCCGGATGTGCGGGCCTTCATCCGCTTGGAATTGGAGGGCAGTTATACGATTCTGGAGGCGGAAAATGGTCAACTCGGCCTGGACCTCGCCCGTGCGGAAACCCCGGATCTGGTGCTCAGCGATGTGATGATGCCGGTGCTGGATGGTATGGCGATGTGTCGGCAATTAAAAGAAGACGCGGCGATTTGCCACATTCCGGTGATTTTGTTGACCGCCCGAAGCTCGCAAGGCAACCAGCTCGAAGGGTTGGAGCGCGGCGCGGACGATTATATTTCGAAGCCGTTCCATATGCCGATTCTACAGGCGCGGATTCGCAATATGCTGGAGAGCCGCCGCCTGTTGCGCGAACGCTTTGCCAGTGAGCCGGCAAGTATCGAGCCGTCTGAAGTGACGGTCACTTCGATGGATGAGGTTTTCCTCAAGCGCGCGATCGAAACGATGGAGGATAACATGCGCGAGGAAGAATTCAATGTGGAGGCCTTGGCTGCGGCGCTGCACATGAGTCGTTCCGCTTTGTATTTAAAGCTCAAGGCGCTGGTCGATCAGACACCGCAGGCGTTTATGCGCACGATGCGCCTCAAGCGCGGCGCACAGTTGTTACGCGATGGCGCGGGGAGCATCGGCGAGATCGCCGCAGAGGTGGGCTTTTGGGAGCCGACACATTTCAGCCGCGGGTTTAAGAAGCAGTTCGGTATGTCGCCGAGTCAATATCGGGACGGCGTGGCCGTGCGTAGCACGGAGTGAGAGTGACGCCTTTGGCGAGTAATAGTGTATCATCTGCGCTTGTCAGTTAGTGCTAAATAGCTCCTTCCCTTACCAAGGGAAGGTGGATCGCGAAGCGAGACGGAAGGGTTCTCTGCCGAGCCTAAGCAGCTTTTACCGGCTGGACTCAAATGACAGCGAAAACCCCTCCGTCTCGGCAGACCGAGCCACCTCCCCTTCGCAGGGGAGGAGCTTTAACTCGTGTATTTATAATACCGTTTTCTAAAAGGTGTGAGCTAATTGCAGGACTCTCCTGGCGTAAAGCCAGTCGCTACAATTCCCTGTAGCGACTGGGTTTATCCCAGGAGTCCGTAGCGAGCACCCACGGGCATGATAACGGTTTTATACAGAGACTAGAGAATCCTACGCACCAGCTCAAACCTTTTACGAAATGGTATAACGTTAATTTGAAAGACCAAGAGATGTATGAGGATATGGTCGGAGGGCATGACACTGCATGCTACGGAAAATCGCCCAGAATTCAACCTGAGGGTCGGTATCATGGACGGCATGGTTAGCACGTTACGAGAGGACTGTGTTAATCTAGGCGCATGTTCAATTCAGTTGATGAAGGCTTCCTGCGACGTGCGATTTCAGTCGTGGAGGCAAATATGCGCGAGGCAGATTTTAATGTGGAGGCGCTGGCCTTAGCGTTGAACATGAGTCGCTCGGCGCTGTATTTGAAGCTCAAGGCCTTGGTCGATCAGGCACCGCAGACTTTTATACGCACGCTGCGTTTAAAACGCTCAGCGCAGCTACTGTGTGAGGACGCGGCTAACATTAGTGAGATTGCAGCCAAAGTTGGTTTTCTTGAACCGACGCATTTTAGTCGTGATTTTAAAACACAGTTCGGAGTGTCGCCGAGCCAATATCGGGACGCCTGCGGCGAGTGACCGCGTGAGAGTGGCTTTTGAGTAGCGCGGTGCTTTAGCCCGCGTTCAGATTGCAGCCGTAACTTCCAATCGAAACTGCGGCTAAAGCACGCAGCTACGGCTGACTCACAGCACGAATCCAAAGCGTAGCGCGGTGCTTTAGCCCGCGTTCAGATTGCAGCCGCAACTTCCAGTCGAAAACTGCGGCTAAAGCACGCAGCTACGGCTCATGCTCTGCACGTAGCCAGCGCGGTAGCTTTAGCTAGCGATTGTTTTTCGGCGCGAGGGAACTGTTGTGCTAGCTGAAGCGGCGCACTACGCGAAGACACTCACGCTTCGTCCCACCTTTCCACTTTGTTCCTTCAGCTGCCCAAAGGGCACCCGCTTCACTCACCCTCCACTGCGTTTCGGGCAAACCTGCGGTTTACCATCTACGTGCTACTCGCACTTCGTCCACTTTCTTTCCCGATTCAACCTCATGGTCAGTCTTTTCAACCAGCGGGTTAGCGCTGGAGGCGTAGCAAATGCTAAAGTGCGGGTATGTTGAAGATTCCATTATCAATTTTACTCCCTGTTGCTGTGGCGACTTTACCCGCGGTCGCTGTCCAGCCGATTCTAGTCGAGGCCGAAAGCTTTGAGAACCATGGTGGTTGGAAGAATGACCAACAGTTTATGGATCAGATGGGATCGCCGTTTTTGTTGGCACATGGCTTCGCTGCTCCGGTGGCGGATGCGGTGACTTCCATCGACCTTGCGTCGGCGGGGCAATATCGCGTCTGGGTGCGCACCCGCGATTGGGTGGCGCCGTGGAAGACGCCGGACACCTCGGACGCGAAACGCGCCTACGGCACGCCGGGTATTTTCAAACTCGTGGTGAATGGCTCTGAACTGGCAACCACTTTTGGCAACGAGGGGGCAGAGTGGCATTGGCAGGACGGCGGGCTAGTTGATCTGGCCGGAGGTTCGGTGGAGTTGAAACTGCACGATCTGACCGGCTATGCCGGACGTTGCGACGCGATTTTGCTGTCGCAGGATCTGGATGCGATTCCGGATGACGCGGCACCTGCCGCATGGCGCCGGGACTTACTCGGTATTTCGGAGCAACCATTACCAGCGGGGGAGTATGACTTCGTCGTTGTCGGTGGCGGTATTGCCGGCGCTTCCGCGGCGATCAGCGCGGCGCGCTTGGGCTGCACGGTGGCGCTGATTCAGGATCGGCCGGTGCTGGGTGGTAATGCGAGTTCCGAGGTTTGCGTGAACGTGCACGGGCAGTTGGGCTTCAAGCCCTATGAAAATATCGGCAACGTGGTGCGTGAACTTTCGCCGGAGGAGGAAAAGCATTGGCACAAGGGGCCGTTTGAGACGGGCATCCCGCTGGATGAGATGCGCGAAACGCTGGTGCGCGCGGAGCCGAATCTGTCGCTGTTCCTCAATCATCGTGCCAACGATGTGGTGATGGACGGCAAGCGTATCGTATCGGTGGTTGCGCAAAATATCCGCAGCGGGCAGTCATACAGCTTTCAGGGCAAGTGGTTTGCCGACTGCACCGGCGATGGCAGTGTCGGTTTTCTCTCCGGTGCGGATTATGCGATCACCACCAACGGCCACATGGGGCGCTCAAACCTTTGGTTTGTGGCCGATACGGGGGCGCCCACCGAGTTTCCACGTGTGCCATGGGCGCTTGATTTGACTGAATATCCGGTGCCTGATCCATCTGAGAAAATCAGTGGTTGGTATTGGGAAAGTGGTTACGCGCACGATCCATTCGAGAAGGGCGAATACATTCGCGACTGGAACTTGCGCGCAGCTTACGGCACTTGGGATAAAATGAAGAACGTCGAGAAGCGCTATCCGACGCATGCGATCAAGTGGATGGCTTATATTTCGGGCAAGCGCGAGTCACGCCGTTTGATGGGGGACTACATTCTCAACCGCACTGACCTGGCACTGTCGGTGGAATACGAGGACGGCTGTGTGCCGCTCAGTTGGTCGATGGATACTCACCATCCGGACCCGAAGTATGTGAAAGGTTTCGAGGACGACGCCTTTATTGCGCAGTGCTATCAACCGAAATTCCCTACGCCGTATTGGATGCCATTTCGCTGCCTCTATTCGCGCGATGTGCCCAATCTATTCATGGCTGGCCGCAATGTCAGCGCGACCCGTCCCGCGCTTGGTTCGCTGCGCCTGCAACGCACCACCGGTATGATGGGCGAAGTCGTCGGCATGGCCGCCGCGCTGTGTAAGGACAATGCAGTCGATCCGCGCGGGGTGTATCAGCATCACATGGACGACTTGCGAGCGCTGATGGTCGAGGGAACCGGTAAGAAGCCGGAGCAATATGACGGACCGGTTGGTGAAATTCACTAGTCTCTTGTCAAATTTCGTAGCGTGCAGCTTGAATGCCCTCTGTGTGCTTTTGCGCAATGCCAAGTATATCCTTATACATATCTTTGTCTTTTTAAGTTAGCGTTATAAATGCACTATTTAAAGCTCCTCCCCTGCGAAGGGGAGGTGGCCCCGTCTGCGGGGTCGGAGGGGTTTTTACGGTTATTTGGCCAGACGGAGCAAAAATCTCCCTAGGCTCGGCCCGAAACCCTTCCGTCTCGCTTCGCGATCCACCTTCCCTTCGCAGGGAAGGAGCTGTTGAGTGTCAACTTCACGCACACCAAACTTGTGTAGAAGGATATGCTTGGCAGGGGAGGAACTCCCAGGCCGAGAAATTTATATGCTAAGCGGCACGCTACAAAAAAACGGTTCAGTTTAATGCGAAATATAAATCAAATGCGCATACTTAAAATGAAGAAAATCAGACTCTTTTCGCTACTCTTGCTGCTGCAAGCCGCACTGTCTGCTGCGGATCGCCCCAACCTGATCGTCATCTTCGCCGATGACATGGGCGTGACCGACATCGGTGCGTTTCATAAGCTCTATCCCGGCGCACCGGAAGCGCAGTTGGCGCACAGCTACACGCCGAATCTGGATCGACTGGCGGAGCAGGGCGTGCGTTTTACCCGTGCGTATGCGGCCAACTGGTGTGCGCCGAGCCGGCAGATGTTGCTCAGTGGGCAGTGGGTGAATCGCGCAAATGCCTACGATCATCCCTGGATTGGTGGGCAATTGCGACAGGCAGGCTATGTGACGGGATGCGTGGGGAAGAACCATGGTTCCAAGCCGGTCGCGAAGGCCTATCGCAACTTGGCTCCGGACACGGCCGAGTTTGATGATGGCTTCTTTTATAATGGCGGTTGCCGCCGATCCTATTTGGAAGCAGGTGAGAGCTTTCCGGGGCGCTGGGGTTTGGAGCCGTTCACCTATACCGCTAAGGGCGGCGAGTATTTGACCGATGTCTATAACGGTTACGCCGTAGAGTTCATTGAGCGTAATGCGAACAAGCCATTCATGTTGTATCTGCCTTACAACGCGCCACACGGTCCGCTCGACGGCAAGCCGGAGGATCTGCGGACGTTGTTTCCTGAGACCTTTGGAGAACGTTCGGATGAAGCAATTATGTCGCAATCGCCGAACGCCAAGTCCGATAAAGAAGAGGCGATGCACTTTGCTGCGATGGTCTACCGTATGGATTTAGGGATTGGCCGTATTATGGATGCTTTGGAGGCGCACGGGATTGCCGGCAACACTCTGATCCTATTTGCCGCAGACAATCCACGCACTTACGGCTATGGCGAATGGCTGGCCGAGAACCATCCTTTTACCGGGCATAAATCCGAGATGCTCGATGGCGGGGTGCGCGTGCCGTTCTTCATCTGGTCGGCGGATTTGGCGGCCTCAGCACAATCGGGAACGCTGTATGACGGTCTGGTTTCCTTGGCAGATGTGGCACCGACATTGATGGCGCAGGCGAACGACAAGCCCTACGCCTATCCGACCGATGGAGTGGATTTGACTCCGTATTTGACCGGCGCGCAGCCGAAGTTGACCGGCCGTCAGTATTTCTGTGCTTTGCAAGGATCGTTGAGTAAAATGTCGGGCATCGACGCGTTTACCGATGAGCCTTATAAGGATGACATCGTGCATGTCGCCTATGTCGAGGACGACCGCAAGTTGTTGTGCTGGATCCCGCAGGACGGCAGTCGCCCCGGTGCGAGCTATACAAAATTACCGATGGTGGTGGGGCTGGACGATCCGGCCACGCCGTTGCTCGAGCAGACCCCGCGCTCAGGTTCGATCCCGGTGGAAGGCCCGGGCCGCGCGATGTATGAGCGTATGCTTGAGATCATTGAAGCAGGCGGTGATGACTTTGTGCCGGTTTGGAGTGGCGCGCCGCGCTCGAAGAAACGCAAGCCGATGAGCTGGCAGGGCAGCGACCTAGCGGTCGAGTGACGCCTTCGTCTAGTGAGAGTGCGAGTGGTTTTGCGTAGCGTGCAGCTTCAGCAAACGTGCGTCGTGCTGGCTCAGGGGCACTGAACGTTTGCTGCACGATACGCGAGTCGCCATCCTTGTCGCAAACTGATAGATCTCTTGCGCGAAGCGATATGGACTCCTGCTGGGGCAGGTGCTAGAATGTGCCTGTAGTTGATGTTAGGCGGCACTGGTCATTTGGCCAGTTGGCAGATCGAGCCTCGATCTGTTACACTTATGCTGCTTTTTATCGCTCAGGGTCTTTTTTTTAACGCTCATGGTTAACTAAAAACCGGTCCTCCGTGTTATTTTCAGGCAATCCATTCGAGATCGATTCATTATGAAACCCCAAGTTAACATTCGAAATTTCAAGGCTCCAGCTCCGCGCGTGGCTGCATTCACCCTGATTGAACTACTGGTGGTGATTGCCATCATCGGCATACTGGCAGGCATTCTCATCCCCGCGGTAGGCAAGGTGCGGGAGTCGTCTCATTCCGCGACCTGTGTGAGTAACCTGCGGCAAATCACTGCCGTCAGCCTGATGTATGCAAACGAAAATAAAGGCCGCTTACCGACGCAGGGCAAGCAGCCGGGCAGTTCGAGTGGCTATTGGTTTCAAAAAATTGCGCCGCTGCTAGGGGGGCGTGACGGGATTGGAGCGGGCGAGGCAGAGCGTGGGATTGAATGCTATCGCTGTCCGTCTGCTTTGGCTCAACATAGCCCAGGCACCAATCCGGATAACAGTTTGATTAAGACCTATGGTATTAATGTTGTGCTGAATCGCACGGATAGCTACAGGGATTCCGATGACAAGCTGATCGTTCCTGGGATGCCGCCGCTGAAAGCGATCAATCCGGCTAAGACCGCGATTTATATGGATGGTTATTTGGCGAGTGGTTCACCTTATTGGGGGCGAGTGACTTCTTACACATGGTTGATGCGATCAGTTGGAGATAATTTCGTGCATAGTGGCACGAGTATCAATGTCGCTTTTTTGGACGGGCATGTAGATAACATTACAGCGGAGGAGTTGCCCGAGGAGGAATCGATTTTCTGGGACCCGACAGCGCTGCGGTGACCGTGCTGCGCACGGAGTGAGCGCCTTCGGCTAGTGACGACCTGACGGTCGAGTGAGAGTGACGGAGCGCGAGCAGCGCGTAGATGGTCAGTGAGGTCTGCCGAACTGGCCCCGCAGGGGTGACTGAACTGGGTGCCCTTTGGGCAAGTGAAGGAACAGAGTGAGGGAGTGGCAGGGGCGTAGGCGTCTTGCTTTAGCTGGTCGCCCGTTGTGGCGATGTGGTTTCGCTGCTGTGATCGGTCCGCCAGCTGAAGCCAGCGGACTACGGCAGAGCATTTTTCGTAGCGTGCAGCTTCAGCAAACGTGCGTCGTGCTGGCTCAGGGGCACTGAACATTTGCTGAAGCAAACGATACCGTCTTTGAGGCGGATCACATTAAAAAAATTACATGTCCTCCCCAACCTCGCCCGCAGGGCCCTCTAGCGCAGCGGTTGTAGGACAATCATTTTGCAGAAGGGCTGCGTTTGCTTTGGTTGAGCACGAGGGCATTGTGTGCTAGCTCTGGGGCACTGAACGGTTGCTGCGCGCTAGTAGAAAAAACGATTCCTCTGGATACGAACTCATCGACGCCTTTTTTTATCAACCGCGTGGAGCGCAGCTCTTTTACGCGGCATACTTTTCCACTTTGTTCCTTCAGCTGCCCAAAGGGCACCCGCTTTAGTCACCCCTTCGGGGCCAGTTCGGCAGACCTCACTGACCATCTACGCGCTACTCGCGCTTCGTCCCACGTTTCCACTTTGTTCCTTCAGCTGCCAAAGGGCACTCGCTTCATTCACCCTCCACTACGTTCCGGGCAAATCGTTCCGATTCACCATCTACGCGCTGCTCGCGCTTCGTCATACTTCCCCACCTTCAAACCTTCCCTCTTTCTCACCTCTTTCCCTCTTTTCAACCTCAGGGTCAGTCTTTTCAACTTCATGGTTAACCGAATTGCGTGGTTTCAGGCATACTAGGTGTTTTAATTTTAACCGAAATGGCCGTATGGGCCGCAACACCTTATTTATTATGATCAAACATTTATGTATCTCTCTCTTGGCTGCCGGGACAGCTTTGGCGGTTGTCATGCCAAAGACGAAGGGGAACCAAAAATTCATTTTTGAGAAGGACAACCGCGTCGAATCGCAAATGGTGGTCGACGGCTTCCTCTATGTGGATGCCGAAGATTTTGACGACTATGGTGGCTGGCGTATGGATACACAGTTTGTGCATCTGATGGGATCGGCCTTTATGATGGCGACCGGTATCGGTGAGCCGGTTGAGGATGCGACCACGACGATCGAGGTGCCGCAGGCGGGTGACTACCACGTCTGGGTGCGGGCGCGCAACTGGGTGCAGGAAGCTGCGCCGGGGCGCTTTCAGGTGGCGATCAATGGCCAAGCACTCTCGAAGGAATTTGGCGCAGCCGATACCGATCAATGGACCTGGGAAAAGGGCGGTGTCGTCACACTCGATGGTTCCACCACTTTGGCGCTACAGGATTTGACTGGATTTTACGGTCGCTGCGATGCGATCTTATTGACCTCTGATGCCAACTATGTGCCGCCCGAAGGCAAGGATGCGGTCTGCGTAGAGCGCGCCCGTCTGCAGGGGCTGTCCTTGGAGCCGAAATTTGCCGGCGAGTTCGATGTGATTGTCGTGGGCGGCGGCTCGGCCGGCGTGCCGGCGGCGATTGCGGCGGCCCGTATGGGGGCGCGCACTGCGCTGATTCAAAATCGTCCAACTCTGGGCGGGAATGGCAGTGTCGAGGCCGGCGTGGGCTGGCTGGGTGCCGGTGGCAATCACCCAGGCTGGTTGGAATCGGGCCTCGTAACCGAGCTCAGCTTTCAGCGCGCTATGTTGGGGCAGATCAATTACAGTGATGCTTCGCTGGTTTTGTGTGAAGCAGAGCCCAACCTTACTTTATTCCTCAATCAGCATGTGTTTGATGCAGACATGGACAACGACTCGCACATTGCGGGTGTGAAATCGGTCAGCACCCTGACGGGTCTGATTACTGAGTATAAAGGCACGATGTTTATCGATTGCTCCGGTGATGGTTGGCTGGGCTATTATGCGGGTGCTGAGTATCGTCGTGGTCGCGAAGCGGGCCGTGAGTTTGATGAAAGCCTGGCTCCCGATGAAGCCGATGGAATCACCATGAGTGGTTGCATTATGGGCGATGGCAATGGCTATATGACTGCCTTTCGCGCGAAGAAGGTGGATCAGCAGGTCGAGTTTGTGCGTCCTGAATGGGTGAAACCAATCGATATTCTTGTGTCTGGCCACCGTAAGTTAAGAGGCGACGTGCCGACTGTTGGCACCTGGTGGATGGAGCACCCCGGTGAGGTCGACGATACCTTTAAGGCTGAAGAGGCACGCGATGATTTGATCAAGGTATCGCTGGCATTTTGGGACTATGTGAAGAACCGCAGCGAAGTGAGCGAGCAAGCAAGCAATTATGATTTGGTGATGATTCCGATCTTGGATGCGAAGCGTGAATCACGCCGCCTAGTGGGCGATTATATCGTCAACCAAAACGATGTGGAGGCAGGTCGACTCTTTGATGACCGTATTGCTTACTGCGGCTGGAAACTCGATATTCACCATCCCGAGGGAATTTATTCCGGTGAGAAGGGCCCCTTCGACTTTTACGAATCCGTGCCGCTCAGCTCGGTGCCGTATCGCACTATCTATTCGAAGAATATCGATAATCTAATGATGGCGGGACGTTGCATGAGCTATTCACACGTGGCGCTCGGCACGGTTCGTGTGCAGGGCACATTGGCGGCGATCGGTCAGGCCGCAGGCACTGCAGCAGCGATTTGTGCAGACAAGGGCATGACGCCGCGTGCACTTGGTCAAAATTACATGGGTGCCTTACAGCAAGTGTTGTTGAAAAACGACCAGACCATTCAAGGGATTAAAAACGAGGATCCAAACGATCTGGCACGACGTGCAAAAGTGACTGCTTCCAGCTATGAAGCAGTTGCGGATGCTGGGCCGATTACATTCTCGAAGTCGGTCCCGCTGAATATGACACGCTCCGTGGTGATTCCGGTGAAAGGTATTCAGAACCTCAATACTGTCAGTCTGTATTTGGAGTCGAACAAGAGCTGGGACGTCACAACGACGGTTCAATTGTCCGGCTTGAAGAAGTTTTCCAATCTGAATGCCGCGAGTGCCATCGGAGACTATGAGCTCACGATTCCTGCGAATTTCAATGGCTGGGTGGATGTGCCAGTGCGGGTAAACGTGCCGGAAGGTGTCGACTTCCTTCAGGTCGCACTGCCGCAAGTTTCCAGTGTTGATTGGCCGCTTATGGCCGACGCTGGTGGCCCCGGTGGTCGCAGTTATAATGATACCGCAGTGAGCGGCGAATTTCACGGTGTGAAGACCGATCCACAAGTACCTTCGGCTAGCTATAAGCCGGATAATGTGATCAACGGTTGGACGCGTATGGCGCAAAATGCGTCCAGCATGTGGCGCTCAGATCCGAATCAATCATTGCCGCAGGCACTGGAGTTGGACTTTGGCAAACCGACTGCGCTCAATACCGTGCAGCTGACATTCGTGACCAATCCCAACGGCCAGCCAAATGCACTCAAACTGATTCCCGAGCAGGTGAAGGATTATGAAATTGAGGCTTTGGTGAATGGAAAGTGGGTGCCGATTGCTAAAGAGCGCGACAATTTCCTGCGCTTTCGCAAGCATCAGTTCCGCACCCAAAAGGCGAGCAAGTTGCGCGTGACGGTGTCTGCAAACTATGGCGCCTCGACGGCGAATCTGTTTGAGATTCGCGCTTATAATGAGAGTCTTTAAGCGGTTATCTGGCGGCGCCTTCGGCTCGAGTTTTGCTTTGGTCGGGTGCTTGGAGATCAGTGTGCTTTAGCCCGCGTTTTGGCCGAGCAGCCGCACGTTCCAATCAGAAACTGCGGCTAAAGCACCCAAAAGGGCATAGCACACGCAGCTACGGCTCATGCTCTGCACGTATCTAGAGCATAGAGCGGTGCTTTAGCTAGTGTGAAGCATGTTAATTTCGTGCGACTATAAACAGAGCAGGAATGAAAGGCTTCGTGCTACGTGCTCGGGCTCTGTTTTTTTTACCACCCGTTTGCTACGCGGCACTAGAGGGCACAGAGAGCACAGAGCGACTCCGGCACGTTCAGAGTTCACGGTTCGTGTTGCAGTGTTATAAGCTCTGTGATCTCCGTGTCCTCTAACGACCAAAGGGAGTGGGTGGTTTAAATCTACGCATGTTTAGAGATTCAGTTCAGGTCTGGCCTCAATTCCGATTTCGTTCGCCACTTTTCAACTTTGACAGACTCAAAGCAAACTTCCGAAGTTCACTTTCTAATCGTATTTTTTAAGTTACCGAATTTAACGTGCTTCACACTAGGGTTTGCTTCGATTGGGTTCTTGAGCTCAGTGTGCTAGCTAAAGCGGCGCACTACGTGAATCATTCGCACTGCGTCCACGTTTCCCAAAATTCAACTTCAGGGTCGGGCTTTTCAACTTCATGGTTCACCATGCGGTTGCTTTATGTGATAGACTATTGCCATGAGATTATTTCTAAAATCACTTCTATTGACGGGCGCGCTGACGACCTTGTCTGCCCTGCATGCTGTGGCTGCCGAGTCGCGCCCCAATATCGTCTTTTTCCTCAGTGACGACCAGCCGCTGCGCGCGATGAGTCATGTCGATCCGTGGTTTCATACGCCCAATATGGATCGACTGGCGGAAGAGGGCGTGGTGTTTGAAAATGGCTTTGTGGAGAGTTCGGTCTGCGCTGTCAGCCGTGCGAGTATTATGCTGGGCCAGCAAAACGCCCGTCATTTGATCCAGAGCTTTGATGTGCCGATCAGTGCGGAGCAGATGGAAAAATCCTTCCCGGTGCTCTTGCGCAAGGCGGGCTACCGTACCGCGATGCTGGGCAAGTTTGCGGTCGGCCACACGCGCTATGCCCCGAAGGAACTGTGCCTGCCGGCAGAGCATTTTGATCTCTGGTATGGCTTCCTGCAAAGCCCGAGCTATGCGCAAATGGTCGACGGCGAGAAGCGCTATCTCACTTCCGTGATGGAGGAGAAGGCCATTCGCTTTATTGAAGAGACGCCGAAAGATCAGCCGTTCATGGTCTATATGTGTCTGCCCGAACCGCACGGGCAGGGTGGCCCGGGCGGTCCGTGGAACTACCGCGATCCGCATTTTGAGATTCCCGCGCCCGACGGACCACCGCCCGTGCTTGAAACCATGACGGAGGCGGCGTATCATCAACTGCCGGAGGCGATCAGGACTAGTAAAAACAACAAGATCGTGGGGCGCCCAGCAGAGACTTACACCAAATATATGGAGACGGTGCGTGACTACACCGCGCGCAGCGACCTCGCCATTGGCCGTATCCGTGCCGCGCTCGAAGCGCAGGGACTGGCGGACAATACCGTCATTATTTTTGCTTCCGACAACGGCAGCATGTGGGGCGCGCACGGCATCGCGGGCAAGTGGAACATGTATGAAGAGAGCATCCGCGTGCCCATGATGATCTACGACCCGCGCCTGCCGAAGTCGCTCAGCGGCACCCGCTCCCAGCCGGCGCTCAATATCGATTTGACCGCCACTGTGATGGATGTCGCCGGTGTGCCCGCGCCTCATATGGATGGCATCAGCCTGATGCCGATCTTAAAAGATCCCGCTGCGCAGGGGCGTGAGGATTGGTATTATTTGCACGATGTCTACTCCCGCGGTAAAGGAAAGCTGCCGAACTGCGAAGGCGTGCGCAACGAACGCTGGAAATACATTCACTATCGCGACACCGACCCGATACAGGAAGAGCTTTTTGACCTGCAAAATGACCCGAAAGAGATGAACGATCTCGCCACGGGCCCGGAATATGCGGAGCTCCTGAACAAGCTCCGGGCGCGCAACGCAGCCTACAAAGCATATTTTGATAAAGCCGCCGGTGGTCGAAAACCCTACCGCGGGCCGGTTGAAGAAAAAAAGCCCGTGCTCAAGAAAGGTGCGGGTGGCGAGCAAATGCTGGATTCGCCTTTGAGCCTCGGGCGCGGCAATCTGTTTGTGTCCTTTCTCGCACAGCGCGCTGCGGGCGGTGCCCTCAAAGTTGAGTTCAGTAATCAAAAGAAACAGGTGCGACTGGGCGTAGCGGTTGATGCGGACGGCACGGTAACTCCCAAGGGCGCGGGTGTGATGACTGCGAGTGCGCCGAGTTTGTTTCAGGCGAATACTGCGTATCGGGTGGTCCTCAAATTTTCCAATAACGGCAAAACCGGCGGCGCGGTCACACGGGTGAAACTGTTTCCTGCAGCTGGCGCACTGCCCTCCGATCCGAACGGTATAGATTGGGACGTGAGCACGACTGGCGGCAAAACCGGGGTAACGCAAGATCGCGTATTGCTCAAACCACTTGCCGGAACGGTCGTGCTCGACGAGCTGCGTGTCGGTCGGAACTGGGCGGATATTCGTTAAAAGATTTATCGGAGAGCCATATTTAAGGACCCGCAAATGTGGCTCTTCATCCAGTGACTATGACTTTGCACTCATTTTTACCTCAGCAGACCAATTGCGCAGTGGATTGCGGCGCGCCAATCGGGCACTCTGGCCCAGGCGCCACCCGGTCGATTTAATCGGTCTGACGAGTGATTCCATTAACAACGGACGCACTGCACTGGCTCGTGAAGTCCTCGAAACAGGCAAAGTGCTGTATTCTAAATGAAGATCGTATGAGCGATGTGCGCACTGAAATTTGTCAATGGCTCGCGTATTCATCAGAAGACCTTTCATATGGAGAGCTTGGGCGTAATTGCCTGCCACGGGCAGCGAGTTGGAGTTTTCAGTAATCGGCAGAGAAGGCCCTGAAGGCAATTTGGTTACTTATCCCGCAGATGATTTACCGCCAGTAGATCTTCAGCTCGCGAAAGAGTATGAGGACGCCTGTCGCATTATTTACAGTTGGGCACCGCAAATCTTTCAAGATAGTGAGTAGTTGAGGGACGGGGTCCTTGAAGGTCTCAATGCCATTTAGAACCACTTCCGAGCGCAGCGACACTCAACTGCAAGGCGAAGCCAATGGACACGGATAGACTCAGATCTAATATTCGCTTCATTCAGTAGTGTGTGCGTTTACGCACGCCCGCAGTGTCTCTGCGCCGAGCACGACGCTATTTCTCACACGGAGGCACGGAGCTCATCCATTGCACAGAACCCAAGCTCTATGCCTTGTAAGGAATTTAGGGATTTAGAGGACACTCATGTTTAAAGCACCGGAAACGTGGCTGTCGTTAAATTCTGTTCGAATGTTTCACTTGACCTTTAAGTGCGTATTATGGATACTTTGGTTGTGCCTAAGAAGATTCGAGAACTGCTTAAGCTGTATATGGAGGCTGGAGCGAAGGTTGATGTGGCACATGGGAAGGGAAGTCATCGAAAAATTAAACATCCGAGCCTGAATGGCTGTTTAATTATTTCAGGTAAGGATGGAGACGATGCAAAGCGTTATCAGGAGAAAGATTTAGAAACATTCCTTAAAATGATCAAAAAATGAAAACACTAATTGAGTCATATTCGCGTGTCATCGAATGGAGTGACGAGGATCAATGCTACATTGGTCGTTGTCCTGAGTTGTTTCTCGGTGGTTGTCATGGAGATTCTATGGAAGTTGTTCGCGAGCAACTGGCCGAGGTGATTGCAGAGGTGGTCGTTGATTATCAGAAAGAAGGGAAGACGCTGCCTGTGCCCGCCAAACGCGCAGCTCGGCTGAATCACGCAGTTCTGGCAAGGCGTCGCACCGGTTTGAACCAGAAAAATTTTGCCCGAGCGATTGGTGTGGGTACTGGCACTTTGCGGAATTGGGAGCAGGGGCGCGTCCAGCCAAAGGGCACCGCCGCGACACTGCTAAAGGTCGTTGAGAAGCGCCCTGAGATCCTGAAGGAAATCGCGGGGTAAACCCCAATGCTATTGCAGAATTGAATTTTATACCACCGCTTCGCTAGAGGAGGGAGGTTGGGGAGGCTCATGCTTTGGTAATTGGGGCTTTGAGGACTTTCTGTTCTCAAAGAGATTTTCTAGCAATCATAAGCTCCCCAACCTCGCCCGCAGGGCCTTTTATTATGCCCTTGGGTGCTAGCACAGCGGTTGTAGGACAATCATTTCGCAGAAAGGCGCATTGCTGGTCGAAGATGTAATTCGAGTTGAAATCTGCGTCGACCTGCGTGCATTGGCTGATTAGCAATCGCGCTTTAATACGGTTTGAATGGCATCGATCTTTTGCGTGTCCACGCCTGCGGCCTCAGCGTGGGCGGGCCAGTTCGTGATCGCTTCGCTGACCTGACGCAGGAGTGCTTTTAATTTGGGCAGTGTGCCGACGTTGCAGTTTCTGCCGCAGGTAATCAGGTCGTCGGTGGTGATGTCTTCGCGCTTTCCGTTGACAGACATTTGCTGACTACGTGTCCATGCGCCGAAGGCGGTATTGTGTGCGTAAGAAAGGTCGAAGGCTGGGGAGATATTCCAGTCGCCTGCGCGGCTCATTAGGAAGCCGAAGTTTTTAACGTGGTCGTCTTTATTAAAAGCGAGGACGTTGAAGCACATCCGTGCAAAGGCTTCGCGTTTCGAATTGATGTGAATGTTGAGCTGATCGATGACGCTGAAGTAGTCTTCGTAGCTATGCTTGTGGCTGCCAGGTGCGGTATAAGCCATGTGGTTAATGCCGAAAAGGGAGGCGTAGTGCAGCTTCTCTGTCGCACCGATTCGATCAAAGCGCTGTGTCATGAAGTGGGCGCGGGTGCCTTCTTCGAGGAGGCGGCACGGTGCCATATCGATGCCCGCGTCGCGGGCCATGAGGGAGTAGGCGTATTCGATGCGACCGTAGCCTTTGGGGTCTTTGATGCCCTCAAAGGATGCATCCACGCCGTCGAGTTTGAGTAGCCAGTGCTCGAAACCTTGTGGCGCGTCGCTTTGACCAGAGCGTACTTCATTGGTGTCGGGGTTCCATGCGATCACGGCTTTGGCGCGTGCGCCGCCGGCACTGGTGCCGACTTGTATAATGGCCTCCAGATCGGTCTGATTTTCCAGTTTACTGTCTAGCTGTTGCTTGGATTGTAGTGCTTGCGAGGCGAGTTCGATCAGACGTTCCACCTCGACTTTTTGAGCGCCCATAGACTGGCTGCGCATACTGGGGCGAAATTCCAGTGCGCCCATCGCGCGTGCGCCCATGTAGCAGAGTCGTTCGACTGGAGTGAAGCTAGCTGGATCGCGATCCTGCGAGCGTAACCATGTGTCGATCAGAGCGTTGCCGTAAGTGTCGGGCAGACAGTCGGCCAGCATGCCGGGGAGACCGGTAAAAGATGCATCGAGGTTGTTAAACTGATAGGGCGCACGTCTGCGCTTGAGATGGATGGGGGAGAGCTCGTAGCCGGACTTTAAAGTGTCGTTGGTGTATGCGAGCGCACAGCTTTGTCGAGCGGCGTCCCAGTAAATTTCACAGACGTGTTGCCCCTGATAGATGATATCTACAAATTCTGTTGCCATTAGCGAACCCGTTTACGTGTTGTTTTGAGTTTCCGCAGCGCGATCGGATTGATTGCTGGCTCAGGAAATAGATCCGGTAATTTGGAACTCTGACCCAGAGCATTTAGAATCCGGTAGAGTGTGGCAGTGGTCATCGGATAGCCACGCTCGGCTTTGGAGAGTGTGGCGAGACTGATGGCTGCTTTATCGGCTAAGGCTTGCTGCGTCATCTCGGCGTATATTCGTTCCTGCGCGATACGTTTTCCCAACTCATGGAGACTCTCTGCTTCGTTCATTGACGATGAGTATGTTGAAGTGCTTTTGCTTGTCAATACGTATTAAAGTATGTTTTAACGTTAATAATTGATTTAATACGTATTTTAATGCGTGTCGATTGTCGGATCCGAATTTAGAGGGCAGCCATGTTTAAGGCACCGGAAATGTGGGTGTCCTTAAATTCTCCTATTAGCTATCAGCGACGCACACCATTTTGACCGTGCATAAAGGAACAGGGATCACATCTGCCAGAATGCGGTCTAAGGATTCAGATTCCTCCCTGTTTTTTGAAAAACTCCCTGATCTGTCTGGTTTTTCGCCTGTTTTCGCGCTAATGGTCGGTTTTTTCAACCTCATGGTTAACGCTGTTCGCCGATTTTTGCTAGGATGTGGCCTTCTTTTATCGAGAAGAACCGAAGTTGATCCTCAATTTTTGTTCATTCACCCCAAAAAATACTGATTATGAAACAATACTCCCAAAATCCCCGATCCATTGCCCGTATGGTCGGACTCGGCTGTCTCCTCGCGGGGGCCTCCGCCGCCCTCAACGGCGCGCTGCTGGTGTCCGAGTCCTTTGATTATGGATCAACAACGGCGACCTCCAAGAAACTGATCGCTGCGAATGACCACGATGGCGGCACTGGCTGGGCCGGCGAATGGGTTGCAGTGTCGGGCGGCATCCGCCTCGAAACTCCGAGTCCTATCACACAGAATTATCCCTCATTGACGACGCTGGCCGCAACCGGAAGCCGTATTAATGATGCCTTCGGCGGATCATCCCGCCGTGAGTTCGTTTCCTCGCTGCCGGGCACCAGCTACTTTAGCTGTCTGATCAATTGGAGCGGAGGCACCATGTCGGTCGGTATAGGCGATGGGGCGAATTCCCGCTGGGTGCCCTTGACCGTTGCCAGCGATGGCAAACTCAGAGTAGACGGCTACCAGAATTTGTCGACGGAGTTTGTGCAGCTCAGCGCAGGCGTGGACTATATGGTGGTTAGCCGTCGCACCTCTGCCGGATCTAACCGAACGCTGGTCACCAGTGTATTTGAAGTCAACAGCCCTGGTGCTTTCCTGACGGAACCCACTACTTGGGATATGACCACTACCGTCACCAGCGGTGTCGCGATGGCTCGTCTGGATGCAGTGGCCGGAGGCGGTAGCGCAAATATCATCGATGAAATCCGCATCGGCGAGAGCTATGCAGAGGTCGTCGGCTTGGAGGCGGGCGATGTGTTTGCCACTGAGAAATTTGATTATACACCGGGCGGTTCCCTGACCGGCGATAATGGCGGCACGGGCTGGGACTCTGCATGGACTGGCGGGACTGGTCTGACCCTGCGCGGATCCAATGATAGCCTCTGGTATGGCAGTAGCCCGGCGTTTATCGCCGATGGCACGACGATGATCGATCAATCGGGAACGGGTGCCAATAAAGCATCCACACGCACACTGGCGTCGTCGGTCAACCTTGGCTCGAACGATCTCTATTATGCGATGCTGGTGCGCTCGATCGGTGCACCGAAGGGACGCTTTGTGCTCTCCGCTGGCGGATCTGCTAAGGCGGTTGTCGGCTTTGTGGACCTCGACGGTGATCCCGATAACTCGGAATTATTTGTGAGTGCGAGTTCGGAAAGCTCCCCGACTGATATCAATGCGGCTAATGTGACGGCAGATGCGTTGGTTTCAGGCACGAATTACCTGCTGGTGATGAAGCGCACCGGGACAGAGGTCAGCGCCTCCTTGCTGGCTGGCGACGGCAGCACGCCAATTGAGCCCACCGTCTGGGATCTCACGGAGACCGGCGCTACCGGCGCGTCGGTTGATGCGCTCAAGTTGGTTGTCAATAATGGCACACTACGCATCGACGAAATCAGCATGGCCAGCACCTTCGGCTCAGCCATCGCGAACTTGACCACTTCGGTGCCGGTTGGCGCGGATCCTTTTGATGCGTTCGCCGATCCGAATTTCATCTCCAATGGTGATTTTACTCAAGCGGCCAATGAAACTGTCGCTGGTAAGGCAACTTACCGTGTAACTGGCTCGAATGGCGCCTACCCGAGTAACGACGGCAACTATGCCGATGTGGTGAATTGGCTTCATTATAACGATGATCCAAACGCTCTTGCAAGCTATACTGGTTCAGGTGACGTGCTCGACGGAACGGACAAGCTCAGCTGTAATGTTAACACGGCGACAGGGCAGATCGCACTGAATTCTTCGGATGAATACCTCAACGGTATGTCGCAAGCGGACATTCTCAACGGAGCGTCGATCAATCCGAATCAGACTTATAAGCTCGTCGTCGATGTACGTCAAAACAGTGGCAAGGATCACAGCCTGACGACTTTCCGCACGCTACTGACAGTCGGCACAGACGTGACTGATGACACCAGTTCGGTGGTCGGTTCCTTGCTGGAAGTGAATCCCACCACGAGTCTACCGACGGCAGAAGGCACGCCTTATACGCTTGAAATCAGCGGTGCGGATCTACTCATGGCGCAGGGCAGTGGCCAGGTAAATGTAATCTTCGATTCGTATAATACTGATACCACCACTGGATTCCCATTAGGCCCAATCGATGTGCTTGATCCAGAAGAAATGTCACAGGTCTTCATCAGAAATATCGAACTGACTTTCGATGTTGTCGCCGGCGATGTGAATAAGGACGGCGTAGTCGATGCGGCCGACGTGGCTCTGGCTCAGCTCTACCTCGATGGTGATGGTGGTGTCGATGCTGCAACTCGTCAGGCTAATCGAATCACGCTCGGTGATACAGCAGCTGAGGCGCTCGACTATCTCAACCTGACTGACTTCGATCTTGATGGTGATGACACCTTCGATTCCGTCGACGTTGCAGCGATCAGCACACTCGCGGCTGGCAATCCAGTGATCGAAAGCGCTGGCTTCAATGGTTCCAATGAATATGAGGTGCATATCAGCGGCTTGGCTGTCGGCACGGAATATTTCCTGATGAAGGATATCGATCTCGGCAACGCGCCGGTGTTTGACATCCCAGCGGACAGTGTGACTGCGACCTTCAATGACGCGACACTGATCGATGACTCGGTGCCTGGCAACCAGGCCTTCTATCAGATCACGGACTAGATCTGATAATACTTCTGAACACTGATTTGAAATTTCCTAGCTTGGGAATTAACCAAGCCGCGGGGGAGGCGGGCACTGTAGGGGGTGCCTGCCGCTTCCTAAGGATGTAATCAAATTTCCGATCAGTCGTTCCAGTTACAAAGCCCGCTACCGCAAGGAGGCGGGCTTTTTCGGGTTCTGCCGCGTAAAGAGCTTCGCTCCACGCGGTTCTGCAGTGAGAAGAGTGCGGTGGATTTGCGTAGCGCGGTGCTTAAGCCCGCGTTTCAGTCGCAGGGGCAGGTTGCAATCGGAACTGCGGCTAAAGCACGCAGCTACACAGGAATGCAGCACGTATCCCAAGCGTAGCGCGCCGCTTCAGCTAGCGTTTGTTTGGTTAGGTGCTCGGGCATTGTGTGCTAGCTAAAGCGGCGCACTACGGCGGGTGCATATGTTTAGTTTACAGTGTCTGTGCGTAGCGCGCCGCTTCAGCTAGCGTTTCCTTTGGTTGGGTGCTCGGGCATTGTGTGCTAGCTAAAGCGGCGCACTACGAAAAGGTCTACGCTACTCGCGCTTCGTCCCACCTTCCCACTCTTTAATCCTAAAGGTCAGCTTTTTCAACCTCATGGTTAACACTGTTGGTGCGATCTGTGCCATAATATACCCTCAAAGGAATCTACCCACCT
>Ga0209092_10001349_pt1 | contig 24169 bp, 19 predicted proteins | sample FraStrMetagenome_FD_187446 | JGI IMG/M metagenome (GOLD analysis project Ga0209092, IMG submission 187446) | Marine eukaryotic phytoplankton communities from Arctic Ocean - Fram Strait ARC3M Metagenome (SPAdes) (version 2) | ecosystem: Environmental > Aquatic > Marine > Oceanic | place: Fram... | reverse complement strand
AAGATATTTTGGTCGTGTCATTGTTGCACATTCACCGGAAATGTACATACAATGTATACACACATGTTCTTTTGCGAACACCTCCCAACGCAATACTTCTTTGCTTCATATAATTCGAACGCCATTAAAACGCTGCCTACTTTTAATAAAGCGCTAAGCAAACGCAGGCAATCCTAGTAAAGCAGAGGCAATTCTGAAGCTCATGATTGAGTATCAATGACCATGCTTCCTTAGAAAGTATGACTCAATTTAACGAGGAATTACTTTGTAGACCGAACACAATAATATTTACTAATGTAATTAAGGAATGAAATTGTCATTAATTGGGGAAAACATTTGAAATTAGGATGAAAAATGTTGAAAATTACATAGAGGTTGTCATAAGTAAACAGTAGAATAAAATGTCGATTAAAAAGTGGTGTTTTTGTGATTTTAGCAACAAAAATTGGTGTTTTTGTGATTTTTCTCTTGAAGAATCATCATTATAATACGCTCTGTTTTAACTGTCTTATAATAAATTAGCATAAAATGCTCTCTTACGACAAAAGTTGCACTTTACTGAAAACCCCAACAACACAGTACTTGTCTGCTTGCAGCTCAACAACAGCAAACAAAGAGCGATGATGTTCACTTCATTTGCCCGACGCAGCCTACTTCAAGCCAGGCAGCAGGTAATCAATGGTACCAGACGAGCGGCGTCAACTGAATCCAATTCACTTATCACACAATGGTACAATATGTGAGTGCCAATAAAAGCTATTTTAAATAGATGACGTTATAACAACTCATATTATACTTACACTTCGAATGACAGGTTCGGAAGCAGCAACATTGCATATATTGGATTTATCTGTGTTGGGCTCGTTATTACTGAACAAAGTTATGGTTTTACAACGGATTCTCTATGGGCTTCAGCCAACTATGGCAAAACATTTGACACTATTGATTGGTCAAAGTTTGTTGTAGACGATGATGATGACGACGATGACGACGAAGAAGAAGAAGAAGAGGAGGAGGAAGAAGATGATTAAATGATGTCTTTATGACGCTAGAAGCCTTTATGACGCTAGCTTCTAAAACGATAAATAAATACTTCTAAAACATTCTCGTGAAAAAATGTTTAAATTCATTTAAAGAGATCATTTTAGGTTTTCTTAAATCGTATACAAGTATGCGAGGCAGCACATTGTATGGAGAGCTCCCTGCACCTTCCCAGTAACAGTCAACTACGGAAATGGACGACTTTCAACCCGAAAATCTTCGTAATCATCGTCTAGACATATGGCACTGATATTAGCCACATCTAACTGGAAGTCACCTTCGACTCCGTCAGCTATGGTAAACCCCTTTTCATCAAAATGATATTAGAACGAAAATAAGGGGGACAAAAACATAGTACATATACACTTACAACATTTTCCAACTTTACTGAGTCCATTTTCTGTGGAACTTCTTTAGACCTTCCTCTATTCGATACAAGGAATGTGTCAAAGGGTAGAATATAACTAATCCACTCTCCAGGAGTTGCTTTACTCGATGGTTTTAACGGATGAATAGCTGGATTCTCCCTTGGAAAGATCCCGTGATACAAGTCCTCAGGGATAAACGTCTCTGCTTTGATGTTAAGCATATAAGTTCTTGGTTGGGAGAGACGGCACTTCAAAAGTATTGCATCCCACTCATTCAAATCGACACCACCAAAAGGAAAAAGCGGCGATTGTATAGCGCAATAACCAGACCGAACAACTTTTCCTGAATCCGGAATAGTGTTATTAAGATTGCCTTTCCAGCGAAGGAAAGAAGCTACTTCATCACCTTCGACTTCTGAATGTATGATCTCCGCCTTCGCTGAACTAAAACCTCCAATATCTCCATCATCTCCTTCACGCCATTCCTTATTTTCGAAATCTAATATGTCGTCTTTCCGTGAAAAATCAAATAAAGTTATCGGAGGCACTGATTCTCGAAGCATATAGCCTGCGAAAACATAGTTACGAGTAGTTAGTTCATCATGTAGATCTCAAGTTTTCCATCAAACACAGCATTCGCACCAAATTCCAATTTATTACTCAATGCACTCTTCCGTACATTAGCGTATCGCCGTAAAGCAGCTGCTCCTGGTGAAGCCATCAAATTGCTCATCCTTCCTTAGATTAATGCACTTCCCTCACGATCAATGGTGATATGGACTGTGGCTGCAATCAAGTAGTCAGGTGGTGATGCTGGATGCTGGAGAAAAGAGAATAGTCTTCATGGGTTAGCGAAATATCGAAATACGAAATATCCACTAAGTGCGAAGTTTGAAGTTTCACAATCAACTCCACACTTCGTCAACACGTCGTCACAGAAGTTTTCTCAAACAAATAAGTGTTGCTGATGCTGATTGTAGAGTGTATTCACAACAATACTTTTTTAATAGAAAAAAAAGAATAACATCATTCCTGTCTATTTACATCATGAGTATTAGAAATTTGAAAAGAATTTCATTAGAAGTGTTAGTGGTGTTGTTTTTTATCACACAGATCGATTGCTTTTCGAGGCATGCCTGCCGGAAACTGAACCCTGCTACTAATACTTTGGCAGGCTCTTGGACTCGATCTGTTTCTATACACCCATCAAATTCACAATACGATTATCAAAGCGGCTTTGCGAAGGAGCGAGAATGTGCTACAAGAATCTCGGCCACACAAAATTCTGATGTAGATCTTGATGATCCGTTTTTTGATCCAATGAATATACCAAAATTTGTGGGAGGGCAATCAATTTTGATCCTAATTGCTATAGCTGCCGCGTCCATTTTCAGCGTTCCAAATTTTGGTTTGGGGGAAGGGTTTGTGCTCAATAAGCAATCGATACTAGATGGAGTGATTGCTACTCTTCCTCTTGGCTTGTTCGCGTTTGTGTTGGATAAGATAGAACCGTAAGTTTGTCCGCCGTGCTAGTTACCTCTTAAGTTTGTTGCTCATATCGATAACTTTCCACAAGAAATGTGAAAGCCCTTCAAGACGTTAGCGAAGCTACGAAAAGATCCGTGTTAGCGATACTTGGTGGAAAGTTTAAGCCATTAATTGCTTTAGGGGCATCTGTAGCGTTGGGAGCGGCTGCTGGCGTTGGGGAAGAGATGTTATTTCGAGGTGTTCTACAGACTAAGTTGAGTGAGGCCTTTGGTGATTATGTGGCACTTTTCGCAAGTAGTGTTGTCTTTGGGCTTGGTCATGCTGTCACTCCATTTTATACAATCCTTGCATTTTTGGCCTCACTATTTTTTGGCGGGTTGTACATGTCTTCACACAATTTAGCGGTTCCAATGGTGTGTCACGGTTTGTATGATGTAGGAGCCTTAATGTTGGCGCATTACAATGTGACACAGCTTGATCAAAAGTCTCAAGAGGAGCTGCTAGGTGGTTTGTAATTCACGTTCAAACCATCTGACTTTGCTATTTACAAAGTTAATATAAATTTTTAGTTTTAAAATAGAAGATTGAAGCATTTCAAAGAAGTACGGAATCTTTTTTCTCAGATATCGAAGCGGTTCATGGCGTTATACATGCCGTAGGTAGTAGTCTGCGACAAAACTCCTTTACTACTAATGTATTTCTTACATGATTCATCGTTTTGAATGATAGAGTCCGAGACAAGGACAAGGATTCGCAGTTCCTAGCACATGACGATCATTCACGTTTTTTCAACTATTCGAATACATCCTACGTACATACGAGTAAATATGCATAGTAATGGTGTTTTTTTGTGTGTTATAGGTTTTTCATAGTTGATTATTATGTAGATCTATTTCACAGTTGTAAAAAGAGACTTTGGAAAATTATGAGGATAGGGAACAACTCTGTACTTCCCAAAGGTCTGTCTGTTCGAACTTTACGGTTCGCCAATTCGTAAATAAAATACTAATTGTCGTTTGACACAGGTGACATACAGCACATGTTCATTTTTAGATAAAGGACCTTTCGATACAGCAGGGCCAAAGCAGAACTGTGTACCCATACAGCATGATCTAGAATACCGATGAACGTATTATATTGGGTTGAAGAAGTATATTTAAGAAAGGAGCTGGATGGATCAGTTGGAAGTCATCGTCAATATTGGCCGGCATTACAATGAGGAGTCGTTCATCTTACCCACCATATCACCGAGTTTTGATTGACCCCAAACCAATGAGGCCCGTTGATGGTATTGTAGTAAGATTGAGCTCGATAATGATCGTTGGAAGCGTTTTGTGGGGCCCGTTTATTGCGTATTCCTTTCTTAAACGAATTATGAAAAAGTATAAAGTGGATCCTACAGCGAGGAAACGAATTTTAATTGCAGGGGCCTTTGCATCGCTCGTTATCATATTTGGTCCTCACCGTAAACGAAAGGTTGGAGAATGGCTTAATGTTAGAAATTGGAAGTTATGGGATAGCTGGATGCGATTCGTGTCTTACACAGTAATTCAGGATCTCGGTGACAAGGAAGATGATGAAGGATTTAGTGTTGACTTATGGACGGAGCAAGCAATTTTGTCAATAATTCCTCACGGTATATTCCCGTTTGGCTTGGGGCTAGCAGCGCTACCAGCTGATGCAGTTCGAGCTTTTGGATTATTTAGAGTTGTAATTGCAAGTGCGACAAACTTATTTCCGATAGTGTCTACAGTTTGTAGTTGGCTCGACGCCGTTGATGCGTCAAAGTCATCAGTAAATTCCGCCCTGGCTGCTGGTGATTCTATAGGATTAGCTCCAGGCGGAATCGCTGAAATGTTTGAAGGTTATCCAAAGGTGGGATGTGAACCAAATGATGAAGTTGCTCTTTTGATGAAAAGGAAAGGTTTTGTGAAAATGGCAATACAACACGGCTTGCCTATCATTCCATGCTACACATTTGGAGCGACAAAAATGTTCAAACGCCTTGATTTACCTCTCCTTGAAAAGATTTCCAATTTCCTCCGGATAAGCCTATGCATTTTTTTCGGAAAATTTGGACTTGTGAGTAATTATTACTTTTTTTGCTTATCCTGTGAATCATCAACTGTAGTACTCATAAAGCATTTTTATAGCCTATGCCATTTCGTCAACATTTACTTTATGTGATTGGTCGTCCAATTTTCCCACCTTCATTAGTAGAAAACAAGCAAGATGTTAATGTGATTGTGGATGATATGCATCAAAAATTTGTTGTAGAACTTGTTCGAATTTTCAATAAATACAAACATTCTTACGGTTGGGGACACAAGCGTATTGTCTTGAAGTAGGTGCGAATTGGGATTTTCATGTACCCAAAATTGTGCTATTGCCGAAGTTCGGATAAATCATTTCATATTCGAGATTATCTTTGAACTATCGCCTCAAATGGAATGTTGTATTCATTCATCAACTATGAACCTTAAATCACATTCATTGCTCCATGGAGAATTTCCTATTTACCGTGCGATAATTTTTGTTAATCTGTGTACTTTTATGTTGTTAATTTCTGTCGGTAGTTCAATTAAATGCATTTGTCTATAGAGAGAGGCAAAATACTCTGCGAACAATTTGAATCATTGCGTAATTCTTTTTGACAAACGATTAGGTAGACATACGATAAACAATTCATCGAGGAGACCTTAGACAAATGACTCTTTAAATATAAAGAAAACTTGTTAACAAAATTTTTAATGCATTACTTTCTATGCCTATGTCCCCTATTTCTTCCCTCACTATGTCTCCGTTGTGGAGATACTTTCTTTTCGCGTTGTCGATCATAACTCTGATTTCTGCTGTAATCCGATCGCCTAGAGTATTCACCGCCACTTCTGCTACGGCTCCGACTCCGATCTCTATTTTGAAAGTGCGGAACTATTTTTCTATCTGAATCGTCGCAATGCCGGTGCCCATCCATTGAATGAGCCATATGCCTAGGAACTTCGCCGTTCATTTCGCTATTATGCTGAAATCGTTTTAAAGGAAGATTCATGTACCGTCCTTGATACCGTCGAACACCTCTGCCTTTATAAACAGTCCCTCCGGGGCTTACGCGTCCGTTCCTCACATGAGGTATTGTTTCTAAGAAGGGTGCAGGTACAGTACCGTTTTCTTCTTCAGTTGTGTTGTGAAAACTTTGAGCAGTTTCAGACAAAAGCTGCCCTTCGTCTCGATGTATACCACGGACAGAATATCCATCTATTTCTGCAGTCATAGATCTAGCGTCATCAGTGTCAATATGAGCTACGTCCGATCCAATCCCACCGCTTCCTGAGGAGTGGCCACCAATTGATCCAGCTCTTGATCCAGTCAAAGAATCAGTACGCTGCTGAATAATAATTCTACTAAGTGGTGGTCCCATATCGTTTAGAACCATTGGAGGTTCTTGCATTGAAACGTGCCTACCCGACGAGGATGGCAAATCCGCTAGATTACTCCCACTGTTTTTTTGTTTACTTAAATAAAAAATTGACGTTCGGCAGCATGGCGGTTGAACATTTCCTCCAACGTTTGGAACGTTATTATTATTCTCCCCCGACAACATGGACGATAATTCCATTTCGTCTATCATGCTACTCGAACAAATGGTAGCTATATCACTTTTGCAAGCTTCGCTAGGCTGATAAAATCCCGCGTTATGTGCACTCCCGATACTTCCTCCTCCTATACTGGTGTTGCAATGATGTCGATTACACTCTGCGTATGCTGAATCAGATGCAGATTCGACCGAAAGCATCGAACGACGGCTTACATTCCCATCACTCATCGCTCCGGAAGAATAATAGCCATCTTTTTCACTGAGCTCTTTTTGTACAGGTGGTTTATCCTCTCTGATATTTGACAAACCATCCTCGTCATTATTGTAATGTTCTTGACTTTTATTACTAGCAGTACTGCAGCTTTTATGAATATCTAAATGGCTCATGTCTTTCACATAAGAGCTCCCAGAATCGCTTAAACTGTGATGGCTTTGATTGGCAAACTTTACGTAATGCGGAAGATGATGGCTATGACTTCGAACGGCATCCTCATTCAACATTAAAGCATTCATCCCGCTAGCTGCGTCTGACGATGAAGGCGAACGATTTTCGTTGTCATAGCGACGATATCGATCAAAACTTTCGTTTCGACCTGCCCTACCTATATTATCATCATCTTCCGACCATTTGCAATAACCTGCACCATTTTTGGGTCGCCGTTTGCGATCGCTCCGATCTTCATCCGACATTTGAAAAAATGAAAATTAATTCGATTCTAATCTTTAACCCTAATGAACCTCAATATACGCACCTTTCTTCGTCATAAATTGACACTGCAGATGAAAAAATGCTCTTGCGAATGGAATGCACTGGTCGGTTCCCGATCAAACGTGAAATAAGCTATCGATGTCGCGCACAAAAACAGCTTCGTCAGATTTCCATATCTGATGTCAGAGATGAAGCTCTGACGTCCTTCCGCCTGTGTTCTGAAATGACGTAGAAGAGACCAGCAGCTGCCTCCATCTGTCCGGCAGACACCTCGATTTGATTGGCGTTTTTACTGGACAAGTTCTTCTTCTATTTCTAGCGAAGAACAATCGGAACGCCTGCACCAAATTCTTCAACTAAACAGACGTGGCAGTGGCCTTTGATGAGGATGACGAGAAATTGACCTTGCCTTTCAGGCCATCTGTTGATGAGGTTCAATCGCAGATGCACATATCAGAGCAATGTGTGCTACAGATTTTATTTCCCCGCCTAGAATCCCGAATCCCCGAATCCTCGAAACATCACAAATGTCCTAGTCTTAAGTCTTAAGTCTTAAATCGTCACAAAAAAAAAATAATACTTAAGTACATGTATATCTTTGCGTTTCCTATTTCCTAAATTAACCGCAAATAGCTAAACCGTTAAAACTTTGGGATTACTCGTACATGTACCAAAATGCGAGATTTTTCTCGAACCTCCTAATTATTAGAGTGCAACGGCCGCGGTCGCCACGACAGAACTTTGCTCATTACTGTACGCTCGTAGTCGTAAACGATAGCTCGAACTGTTCGCAATTCGCAACCGAATCCATCCACCAAACAGTTTTTTACTTGAACTAAGAGCGACCCAGTACACTCACATTGGTAGATCTAACCTATTTCCATCACACACCAACAACACATCGTTATCGTGCTACACCTGAATCGTAGATACACTGCACTTTTCTAGACACTTACAGCAGAATGGAGGAAGCAAAGAGTTACATCAACGCGCAATTCAAAACTTTTCAGAAAAAATTGGATGGAATTCCAATTTTGAAAAATGCTGAGGTTCGTAACAAAAAATGATGTTTGATAACGGTTCTCATCATGGGGTGAGAAATGGCCTACAACAGTGTTATTGTCGTGGCATTTTGAGCAAGGCAATCCGTTCTACTCTAGTAGTTTGAATGCAGGGGCTGTTCATTTTTACAATCATGTTTGTTAACTTTATATTTTTATGCCTTGTTGCTGCTGCTCATGCATCCGCACGTACATTTACAGGAAAAAGTAAAGATACCGAAAGAATATCTCGTGCTTGGTGGCGGATCGTTTTTTCTTTTCATGGTTATTTTTGGAATTGGAGCTGGATCGTTATGCTCTCTTGTAGGTTTCATTTATCCGACAATAAAAACTATTGATACCATAGAGAGCAACTCATCGAAACGTAGGAGCAATAAACAGTGGTTGGTGTATTGGATCCTGTATGCCTTCTTTACCGTGATTGAGTCGTTTATTGATTTTTTGCTGTATATAATTCCGTTCTATTATGCGTTTAAGCTTGCATTTTTACTTTGGGCGATGTTGCCCCAAACGAAAGGTGCTATGGTCATATATGATGCATTTCTCAAGGATTTCGTCCAGAAGCACGAATCTAAAATTGATGCTGCACTGAAGAATGCAAAGAACGCTGCTGCAAAAGGTTCGAAAGAGATAACCTATGCAGTTGCCGAGGCAACGAGCGAAGTAAAAGAAGATTAAATCATATTGGCACTTTACGTTACTATTTGTTCATCTGACTTGAATTAATATACATGTTCTCCATTGAAAACTTCCTTTATACATGCAACTGGTTATGGAAAATAATGTTAAGGTCTACTTCGTAGTATTTTATTACGGATAAGAATCTCACGAAGCTTAGTATCTATTGTGCTCTAAATGATAAATCGCATCTGCTATCAACTTTGTACACAAAATGCGAGGTAGGATAAAAAGCTTGTTCTCAAAGTGCGGAGTAGGATCTTTACAAATGAAATGTTTCATAGCTACCGAAAATTCCGAAGATGGTTAGCGCTTTCCTACATCCTATCCTGTTGCTTCAAGTACCTTTACACATACTGTTCATCATAGTGCAAAATCATTTGAGAGTTAATATCATTTGTTCATATCAATTCATTTTATTTCTAACTCTTCCTCTCTACCCTCTTCGTCGTCATCTTCAGATGTTGATGTACTTTAGTATTTTACTTTGATCTGATAACTTTATGCTAACAAAATCAACAAACAATATTTAGCAATAACAAATCTTCAACCTCTGGACAGAACCGTAGCTTTTCAGTTGTAGAATAACATATTGAAAAACTTCTACCATTGGCATGTATCCGTAACTGCCGGTAGCCTCACGCATCTAATCGATAGAGGAAGACGTCTTTTCAAAGCCATTCTATGCGGCATGTTGACGTTGCTATCAATTCCGAAGCATTACTAGAACTCTCCAGTATCCTATTTTCTTGTGAGATATCACTGGTCAAGGTGAGAAACTTATATTTCAACTGACAAGTAAGATTCAATTAATTTATGACAAGCAACTCTATTCCACTTCTACTTCTTCATCCTCTTCGTCGTCTCCTTCAAACTCATGTAACATAGCTTCGCTAGGTTCACCCTCGTCCATAACCTCTGCCATGAAATAGATTAATTGTTTTCGTCCAATTTCTAATATTGACCTAGGACCCATGGAATAGAGAAACTGGATTCCGTCACTTTCTTCGTGGTTTTCAGCCTTCTCCTTCAACAAATAATCTTGTGAAACCAACTTTTCAATTATTGTCACAGCATCATCGGATAAAGATTCAATCTTAGTAGTTCGTCGATTAGTCGAACCTTTCAGATTCAGTGGCGGCTCTTCAGGAACCCTATCATCAATCGCATTCAAATACTTGTAAAGCATATTACCCGATAGCCATCGAGTTGAATGCTTTCCCTTGGTACCACCTCTTACTGTTCCTTTACAAAAAATTAAGCCAAGAATCACCATTAAGAAACCTCTGGCACCGCGTTCCGCATCATCTAGTAATACTCTAGAATGCGTCCCGCTATTATCTTTAATATAATTCACTAGGTAGTAACGATCTTGGTATTTATTGGCAAGCATCATTACATCAGTGGGTGCTGGCACGACGGTATAACCATAGATGTCGTGAACACGCTTACTTGCAGCATCAAACACAGCATTCGTCACCTGAGGCAACTTTCCTCCACCCGAATTGGCGGCTGCATCTGCGAACTGCTTTGTAGACACTTCCATCACTTTCTTTTTATCCAACGGAGTTTTACCAGAGCCCTGAAAAATTATGGCACGAGCAGTAGCTCGGATAAGTGCCTCTCGTTCGACTTCGTTCATGGAGTTCAAGCGATAGTATTGCGACTGGGTGACCTTAGCCTGTGAGAGTGGTCCATCATCCGGATCATGTAAGATCGAATCAGGATCTATTTGAGTAAAAGATGGAGTTAGGACGGATGACATGATCGTTGGTTTTACGTGGTATTAATAAAATTTTTATAGGATTAAAGAGTGATATTCCTGAATTTTGATTTAGAATTGAGAGAGTAATCACTAATCACCGATGATTTAGATCATCGATCATGTGATTTTGTTATATTCTCTTCTACTGTGGAAAGTGGAAAGTCTATTCTCTTATATTTTGAACGGCAAGGTATTTATTACAATCAAAATTTTATTAGCTTTCTCCACGGCGTGGTTTGCTCGGAGGTCGGAGGTAACTTTTCACGCCTTAAACTATCTTAGATATAGAACCGTTGAAGGAAGATAAATCACTGGTACTGGTACGAGACAAGAGACAATGGTAGACGACACGAGATACGAGTTACGAGTTACGAGTGTTATTACATATTATATTACATAATCCCTAACAACTCTTCCTAAATACCAATACCATAGACCCCTTAACAAACAGCCAAGCCAAGATGGAGGCACTGACAGACTCGTTACTGAATGATTTAGATGATTTGAGTGATGCGGAGGACGATGATCATGCCTACGTCGGCGAAATGGCGGAGGGACGTGCAACTGCCGATGACAATGAAATTATGGAAGGAGACGATCATCACGAATTCAAAACTAGCGTTCGAAATCCTACGACTGTCTTACCGCAGCATGCTGGTAATGCCTATAATGACTCTGTTGTTGGAACAGCTCTTTGGGATGGTGATGGTTCTGGTCTGAAAGTATCATCGAATAATAAGAGCGTCCGTGAAAGTGGTAACCCATTTCAATCGCTTTTAGATAAAATTAAACAGAGCGAGAATGAAGACGACCCTACTCGAATTTATGAAATTATACTAGAGTGTAACAAGCAACTTTCTAATTTGACGATATCATTGGGAGAGGCTCATTCAGCTCTATTGGATGCATACAAACCGAAATTCCCGGAGTTGGAGGATCTCGTTTTGGATCCTCTGAAGTACAAAGACTGTGTGAAAATTCTCCAGAATGAAATGGATGTTACGTTGGTAAACAATCAGTTGAACGAAATTCTCAATTCAAATCAAGTATTGACAATAAGCGTTGCAGGATCGACCACGAGTGGAAGAATTCTTACCGCGGAAGAGCTGCAAGACGTCAATTCGTGCGTGCAATATATCGAGAGGCTGATCGGTATAGAATTTGAGCTGACAGAATTTGTAGAGATGCATATGACTCGCATTGCCCCGAACGTCAGCGCAATAGTTGGTGCGGCTGTAGCTGCCCGTGTCGTTGGTTTAGCTGGTGGATTGGTAGAGCTTTCTAGAATACCATCGTGTAATATCCAGGTACTTGGACAAGTGAAACAAAACGCACATACTCGGGCAGGACTTTCATCCGTTACTACTAAACCGCATATGGGTATAATTGCAGAATGCGAGTTGGTTTCCAGTTCACCCGAGTATTTGCAGAGAAAAGTCATGAAAACAGTAGCTGCAAAACTATCCCTAGCTGCTCGTTGTGACTTTATTCATGCCGAAAAATCCTACCGACTGAAGAATAATGGTATTGATTTGGCAGCCTCAGGGAGGGCCTTCCGCGCTGAAATTGAATCAAAAATTTCAAAATGGCAAGAACCAGATAAGGCGAGAACTCTTAAAGCTCTACCTAAACCGAATCTCGCAACTAAGAAGAGGCGTGGTGGTAAACGAGTTCGTCGAATGAAAGAACGATTCGAAACAACTGAATTGCAAAAACAAGCGAACAAGCGATCTTTTAATGCACAAGTTGGTGAATATGGTGATGATGCGATGGGTTTGACATTGGGTATGCTTGATTCAAAAGACGGAGGAAACTTGCGACAGGCTGTCGAGAAGAAAAAAATGAAACAGGCCAACACGAAGGCTTCGCGAAAGAAAGCAGCAGAGATGGCTAAAAAGTCTGGCGCTACAAGTGGACTGGTTAGTACCATGGTATTCACACCTGTTCAAGGTCTTGAACTAGTCAATCCTGATGCAATGAAGGATCGAGTTCGAGATGCAAACAAGAAATGGTTCTCTGACACTGCAGGGTTTCAGTCAGCCCTTCCAAAAGAGAAATAGACTTACGTGTTTAGTAACTTCAATTTAACGTCCTTTAAATATGTCAGACACGGAAACACGTATATTCTTTAAAAAAACGAGGGAAGGATGTGATCTAGAAAAGAACATATTACTTGCAATTAATAGAACTGAATTACGATACTGATGATAAAATTGAAGACAAAACTTGTTCATAAATTTAACTCCTGTCTTCAATCATTTGTTCTGTGAGTTGTAGGATTTCGTTTTTCTTGCTGCTCAACTTTATTCTTCCAGATGGATACCCGTCGTCAATTTCTTATTCTAACATGTAAGTTCATGTTTGGACGCCATAACATAACTAATATTATGGAATCAATGAATAATACACACAATACAAAAAAGAAATGGAAAAGTAAATATTTTGCAAGCGCTACCATAAGATTTAAAGCCCTCTACATTGGTCGGGCCAGGCTTCTCTCCAAGATTGACGCATTAGTTGATCTAGCTCAGGGTGGTTGTGCTGAAATTCTGATGGTGATTCTGCGAACAAGACTATAGTTGCGTTGACGGAGCTTCCAATTATACTAAAAATAATGTTAGAGAAGACGAGCCCAACTAGAAAGCCGATAAGAAAAGAAGCAAAGCCATCTCCACCATAGCCAATGCCGTTAAGCAATGAATTATCAACAGCTTCCAAACAAAGCGCCACGAAGCCAGTTATCAATCCAACACCAAGGCTAACCATGAATAACACATTATCAACAAGGTCATCGGTTATGATAGCGCTCCAACCTTTACTTCTAAACAGTTGGAGGACGTTTTTACCTGCTTCGACGTAGGGATATCCGTACAGACCAACATAAACATATGCCCACTTATTCACGTACTCAATGATACCCTGAATGCATCCTAAGATACAATCAATAATGCATGCAACAATTTTCCCTTCATCCCCTTGCGTTTGCGCATGACGTTGTACCTGACGCAACGCTTGAATGACTGCCACTAATAGTGAACCAAAACAAATCGACCCGAAAGAATAAGTAGTTGCACGAATCGTAGAATCCTTGAGACCTTGTGAGAAGTATGAATTTGCTTCGGAAGGAGCAAACCACCAAGTACCAATAACACCAGCAGTGATACATACAAGAGTATTTTGAAGCACTTGATGAGTCCAGAAGTAACTCACAAGGGTCAAAAATAGTGTGAACTCTCCAGAATCTGCTAGTGCTCCACCAGCGGCAACACTCCACCATAGACTCCAAACCAAAGCAAGAATCAGCGAGCAAAGAGCTGCAACTAATAAACCACCATTAGCTTTCACTGCAGTTAATGCGGTGGTCAAATTTGCTGCAGCGAACGGGATACGGTGCCAAACATATCGTGCGTAACAGCATCCAATCCCAAAAAATATGAAGTTCAATATTGACATGAGCATGTTGCCATACAGCAAGCCGATGAAAGCCATTGTGAGGCTTGCACCCAAACTGAAAATTAGGGCAGTCTTTACGAGCGTTGATGCATTGCGCATCATCCATGAAAAGCAAAGCCAACTCAAACAGGTAGCAAATATTCCACAAATGAACACCAAGTAAATAAGACCGTCGTAATCTGCACTTTCTCCACCTTCTCCGTCATCGCTGGTACCGCTGTAGAATACTCCTATTCCCAACATAATTAGAAGTTGCGCGAAGAACGCGATCGCAAACGAAACATCCCGAAATTTCGCTTCCTGTATTTGTCCTTTTCCTTGATATTCATCATCTCCCGTCCCTTCCACCAATTGCACCGGGGCTATATATGATCCAGTCGCCTGCTCCTCATAAGCAATTTTCGCTGGTTTACTGTCATGTACCACGGTGCCTTGTACAATAATAGGCTGCTGATTCGTTCCATCATTACTGCCACTAAACATTGTTGAAGCGTTGTGATAATAAGTTCTGAAAATATTCTTTTTTGTCAACGTTACCGCACGTTGCTGAAGCCATTGAACATTGAAGGTCGAGGACGAGGGCATAAAGTTGTCATTTTCTTCATGCGAAGCCGCCGAGCCGCGAGCCGAGAGCCGAGAGCCGAGGGCGTGAGAGAGTTTCCGTTTGGCGAATATGTCGAGCATAGAATTATCATCTCAAATAAAGTGTTAAATTATTTAGCTTTTTGTGATTAAGAGTAGAAGAGCCTACAATTCTTTTCCGATATAAATATTTATTTATATTTATATTTATATATACATATAAATGGAGATTTTTTATGACGCCAATCCATCTTGACTGAGATTGGAACAGAAAAAAGGCTGATCAATGATCAATGTTGGCATTTTTATATTTTGTTGATGTTGGATCAACTATATACGGGAAAGTATCATTCGGAACGATTATTGATAAAAAGAGAAATCATAACGTCTGATTTCTTTATCTGATAGATCGAAACATGACGACATCGGCCAATGAGGACTATTCAGCGCAGGTTCCTTCGGATGCGGAAAAGATAGGTTCGAATGATAGAAAGGAGCCACTTTTGATTGAACCTCGCGATAGCTCCGCTGTCAATAATCATAGCATAGCGTGGAATTATTTCGTATCTTGGTATAGCCAGCATGGATGGCACGGAATGGGCTTAATGGGGGAATCGTTTTTGCTATTTAGTGTTGGAATTCTGAAACCTTTCTGGACGGCCTTGTATCCTGAATGCTTTACGACTCGTGAAGTTTGTTCTGATGTTTTGATAAGTAGCTTGACGAGTTGTGCAATTTTAGGAACAATGGTGGGAATGATCGCTATTGGATATATGGCAAACTATATGGGAAGAAGAAAAGGTTCTGTTTTGACTGCATCCATCATGAGTTCTGGAGCCGTTCTCTTATTTCTTAATTCGATGTTCTTCATTAATAATCCACCTATTCTATTTACAAACACTAGCATTTTGCTATTCATTTTTGGAATTGGTGTCGGAGGGGAATACCCATTATCGGCAGCAAGTGCGAGCGAAAGAGCAATGTTGTCTTTACAGCGATCTGTTGAAAACATGTCTGTTAATACAAATACCAGAGTTGAGAATGGTAGAGGGATGAAAATTCAATTAGTATTTTCCATGCAAGGGGTTGGAGTTTTCCTGAACACCTTTCTTATCGTTATTCTTTTACTGGTAACGGGACAAAAAGATGGAAATTCGGGAGACGCCCAACTAGAAGACGATAACTATCAAAGCTTCTATTCATCGGCTGCATTGACTTTTATCTGGCATGCTACATACCTAATTTCCGCGATGATATTGTTATATGTAGCAATCTCGCGATATATGCATTTGGAGGAGAGCGAAGTTTGGTCTAATGATTGCAATAAGAGAAATCTTGCCCACTTTGAAGTAAATGACGGAAATGATCTAAGCAAAAGTACTGATGCAGAGGCAACCGGTGGTAGCTTAATCTCACTCTTGTTTCGAAATTATTGGCATAGGATACTTGGAGCTTCACTCTCTTGGATGTTATGGGATTTATCTTTTTATGGGAATAAGTTATTCCAGGCAGACTTCATCATGGCTGTAGCGGGGAATAATTTTACTTTGTTTGAGATAACTGGTGCAGCTTGTTTGAATGCATTTGTTGCACTTATTGGATATTTTACGGCAGCTTTCATTATTGATCGACCAGAAGTCGGAAGATTACGTATGCAGTTGTATGGTCTGGCAAGTGTTGGAATTCTTCTGATTCTGTGTAGCTTTCTTCCCAGCGGGAACGGCTTGCGACTCTTCCTTTACGTGCTTAGTTCGTTTTTTTCTCAATGCGGTCCAAATGCAACCACGTACATTGTACCAACAGAAATATTTCCAACTCAAGTACGAACAATGTGTCATGGTATAGCAGCCGCTTCCGGAAAATTTGGCGCTTTGGTCGCCGCTATTTATTTTAATTACAGCGATCATACTCTCATCATCTGTGGATATTCCTGTCTTTTTGCATTCATAATTTCTTACATCAGTATTCCAGAGACTTCAAATTTAAATTTGTTTGAAAATGATATAAAATGGCATATGATAATGAAGGGAAAAAAGGATGAATACGATGGGCCTGCTAATCATCCTGAAAATTGTTCATACTATGAAAGAATGAAGACGAGTGGGTAGTTGCAACATTCACTACACACCGTCTCATTTAGCTATCGTGAAAATGATCTGAATTCGTCAGTTTCTAACACATTGGAGGAAGCTTGATCCACCGATAGAGATAACGGTTTGTTCCTTTCGTGCTGATATGCGGGCAGTAAGTGAATCCTTTCAGTGACGAAGCATATTTCTTGTGCAAGTTTAAAGAATCCTTCTGAACTTTTTCTATTTCCGGTGGCATCGTTAACATTTGCAACATCTTTAAGAAACTCCTTTTATCATTTTTAAAGATTGGATTTTTATTTTGGACTTGAATACCGATAACATTACGTGATGAATGGCTCAAAGGTTTTGTACCCAACTCCGATAGTAATTGCAATTTCTGTGCTCGTTCTTTTGCTTCCTTATCGACTAAATGGTAACGTTTTTGGCGAAATTGCGGCAGATTCGCGCATTCCTTCTTATTTCTATCCATGATTTTGTTAGCCTTGGTTTCTATCTTTCTTTGAGGCACGTGCTTTGCTCTTCGATCTCGTTTAGTAGACGTTGAAGGTTGAGGAGCACGTCGCATTTTGTGAAGACGATTTTCGTATTTGCGCGTCTATCTTATTCCTCTATCCTACTTTTTGTCATTTACCTCTTGTTTTCGCATTCTTCAATCTGGTAGTTCTACAGTAATTTAGTAGGCGAATGTTTGAAATCCTTCTACTTCAGTAAACACACGTTGCGACTTTTTCTGACAATAATGTCGATAATACGTACAAGTATTTGGCAATGCAGAACTTATGATTCTGAATCACGACTACTTTCACCGTCAACGGAATCTTATGATAATTTCCATTAGCTAGCTTACGGCGCTACCTAGCAAGTCTTTTAGTTTTTGACCATCGTACGTTTTGAACATTTTGTTCGCCGAAAAATTCCTATCGACGATAACCGATTGTACATTTTTCCAAAATAAATCTCCAGAATTATGTAAAAACTGCGTGACATCTCTGAGACAGGAACAGCATAGGTCGATTGCTTCAGATGTAGAAAGCTTTCTTAGAAATGTATTAATTTCGTCATTAGAAAGCTTTGAGCAGTAGTCGGTATCTTCGTTTGTGTCATCTTTTTCGTCTTCGCTGGACTGGTAGATTCTTTTTAAGAGTGTTCTCTCAACTGCTCCAGCACCTCTTCCAATACAAGATGCACTCACCGAATAAAATTGTCCTGTGGGGTCAACTCTCCACATCCTCAATTCGTTTCGTGGGCGACAATCATACCCAAAGACAAGCGCTGAACTCTGTAAAGATGGAATAATGATGAATGACTCTTCAACAAGGCCTCGGAACCGAACAAACATTAATGGTGCTTACCACGAGCATTCTACCTGTCTTGCTTCCAACTGATTGTGTTGACGCTTGCGCTGCATCTGCTAGAGTTCGTGCTATTTCGGCTGTAGAAAGGCTATTGTTAACATTTTCCAATCGAAATAGAAATTCAGAACCAGCCGTTCCATACATCCTATGCAATCCATTTCCAACGTCTTCAGTCCTCTTCAAAAGAATTTGAGCATCAATAGGATCACCCGCAGTCGTTGCCATAATTGACTTATCTAGTCGAACGAATACGGGCGACTGTGATTGAATGTCGAAATCATTCTGTACTTGACTCATCGCCAAGGGTTCGTAAAAGTCGGAATCAGACTCATCGTTCGAAGTAGAATCATATAAATTCCTAACTCCAAGCAAATCTATTGAAGTTACACAAATAAAATCTTCACATATAAGTCCCAAAGTTAATCTTCCGGGCATAGCATTTTCTAAATTCTCCTCATCCTCGTCATCTTTCCGCCCTCGATTTCGCAGGAACTTTTGCACATCGAACTTTGTAAGTTCTGCTGTGGCTTCTTCAAACACGCGTTCCACCGCATGCAACCTCCCACTCGGCCCAAATGTGGTAGGCTCCAGACTATTGTAATACCTTCGTTCTTGTGCCATGCCGCTAGTTTCACCATAAGACGACGCCACCACGCCTACTGCAGTGAGACAGACATGCAAACCAAGAAGGATGCAACCGGTCTGCACACATTTGTAAACACTACCGTTCGATGACATTGTTCTCTTCTCTATTCCCTAAAGGACGAATCTATTTTTTTACGGCGCTAGGGAGAGAGATAGAGAGATAGGATACGACTTATCTCGCCTATCAATCAATACAATGTATTACTGCATACATCGAAGTATATCATATATATCATATATATCATGTAGACTCTACCCCCGTTCGGACTGAGGGACTGAGCACCTCCAATTTCCTGTCACTCGAACCTGCAACGCAAAAATATTCTTTGGACCGATCTCATCTTCTTTCGTGTAATCTTAACCTCTTTTTCTATATTAGCTATATTAGGAATCTCATTCAAATATACTCGTATGAAAATATTTTCATATTATCGACTGCCGATCCCGATCCTACGCTCGTAACTCCTCATGGAACTTATGGATCAAAATATTTTTTTTGCGACCGACTAAAGATTTTCATGAAAAAATATTTGTTCTTTTGAATGTATCAATGCGTATTGCAATCAAACTATGAAGGAAGAAAATTCGAATGTAACACTTCTTTTAATCGATCAGCAAGTATCGTTTCATCCTGGAGGATCGTTAGCCATTCCAACTGCGAACGAAGATGCTAAGAGACTGTCCGAATTTCTGAAGGTAAGAAGGCGGTTGATCTTTTGATGCCCCGGTGTACCGGCAGTCTATTTTTTATTTTTGCTAGTTACGAGCTTGTATAGATGTATGCGGTAATGATCGCACACGTATCACTTATGTATTTATTTCGAACAAAAGAATGCGACAGATGAGAATGGAAAGAGTAGGATTCATAACATCGTGGCTACCATGGATTCTCATCACAAGCTGCACATTGCCCATCCTTCTTTTTGGGTCGATGGATCTTCAGGAAAAAATCACCCAGCTCCATTTACACTCATATCCTCTGAAGATATTAAAAATCGCAAGTGGGTTCCTCGGTCAGATTTAAATGATATGGAGAAGTACGTTGATGAATCAATATTCGGTTCAGTCCCAACTCGCGAAGGAGGATCGTTTGACCTTGCCGGTTATTGCAAGGAGTACGCAAAAAGGCTTGAAGATGGCGGTCGTTTCCAACTTTGTATTTGGCCAGAACATTGCATAATAGGCAGTCCTGGACATTGCTTAGTTCCGGAAATTTTGAGTGCTGTAGATTCTTGGGTTGAGGCATCCGCGAAGAGCGTGACGTGGATACATAAAGGTAAGTGGTTTTGGCGAGAGTGTTCGAGTCTCTTTCTAATGGATAACTTATGTTGAGCGTTTCATCAGGTCAAAACCTTCTTACTGAGATGTACAGTGCAATTCAAGCCGAAGTTCCAGTTGATACGTCAACTTCTCTAAATCACAACCTTATTGGCTTATTGCGTAGCTCTGATAAACTCATTGTTTGCGGACAGGCATTGAGCCATTGTGTAAACTTTACTGTGCGAGATATTGTCAAACACTGTCCAATTGATGAGCGAGGAAAAATAAGTATATTAACCGATTGTACATCAGCAGTTCCTGGATTTGATGCTGCTGCGGATGAGTTTTTGAAGGACATGAAAGCAGAGGGTGTATCTCTTGTAAATAGTTCTGTTTTCAAGTGGTAGTGTTGTGTTATATATATATATATACCGTATATATATATATATATAAGTGGGCTGCCTAATTTCAGCATCCAAGCGTTTATTTGTAATTAATACATTTTTGACAATGACGAAAAACGATAGGACCACGTCTGCGTCGTACATGGGCATTGCGCGAACTGATTCACCAATGGCATTCGTAGACAAACTATTCCGACGTAACTCCTCTTTTTAGTTTAAATGTATTGATACACATACTGCAGTGCAAAGTATCAGCACAATGCATCATAGACAACTAACTATGAAAAGGTATCATTCTGTTGGCGAATTATCATTGCATACTGCTCTATAGTGTTTATCACTTCATCGTTCGTCAACGGTGCTCATGATGTTGATAACAAGAGGTTCAGCCTTGGACATGATAATTTGTGAGTACAAACGACATTGTGATTGAAATTATGACGATAGCGTTAGTAACGGTACTAGTGGTAAGAGAAATAGTAGTAATGTTGGAAATGATGTTATTTGTCAAATACTAAAATTATTTTAAATATCATTCCATACATTTATCGTTTTAATAATACATCGCAAATCTCCATTTCAACAATAGGCGTACTCTTAATTCCTTTAAACGAGGTCACTCCTGCCTGAGTCTGATTGCGCACTTGTGTCAACAACGCCCTCTGTCGCTTCAATCTCGCGTTTTTCCAACACCCTATTCAACTCCTTCTTCGCATAATATGTTGTTGCTCCAACTCCCAAAAAGCCAAACACTATTCCGAACACGATTGTGATTATTGTTACAGTGGGATCTTCCATTCCTTCGCTATCACTTAGGCTCCCTGCAGAGGAACCCAAAAATACGTATAATATCGTACCAGGCAAAATAAAAAACAATGCCAACGCGTTATCTCGAAAACTGATAGAAGTCACGCCACCGATGTAGTTCAACGCATTGAAAGGGATCACTGGCGAAAGACGTAGCAATGCCATGATTTTCAATCCATTTTCGCCCAAACTGACATCCAATGCTTCAAATACAGCAAATTTGCCAGTTAACGTAGACACCCAATCACGAAGCAGGAAACGACCAAGCAAAAACGACGCCGTAGCTCCCAAACTTGCACCTAGAAACACAGCGAGAGTTCCCAGGAGTACACCAACCCCGAGTCCGAAAGCACTCGAGAACACAAATCCAGCGCCTAGAGTAAGGATAGTTCCTGGTACAAAGAATACCGTAGCAATGAAGTATACCCCAATAAATGCGAAAATTCCTTCAGTGGGATAATCTTCTACCCATTGAAGAAAATCATCCACAAGAGTGCTTACGTTGTTAGTACCTGAAGCTGCGTCGATGATAACGTAAGCCACAAATCCAACAAGAATCGTTCCGACTAAGATTCTTGTAATTTTCGCTCCTTTCGTATTTTCTGTAGGCGAATCTTGCAAAGTTGGTTCCGTTTGTTCGCTTATGGATCTTGAACTCAATACCATTTCTGATTTTTCGCTGTTATTTTGAACGATGACTGAAGCCATAGTGCTGATTGGATAAGGTGTGCAAGGTTTTCAGTTAGGGAAAATACCGGATTCTTTAGAAAACGACAGACAAATCGAATGAATGTTTTGCTCGCTTTGTTGGTAAATCCTTTATGTTACGATAAAATATCAAAAAATGAAGCCCTGAAGTTTATGAAAAGCCCAGAGAACAATCGCACATGCAATATCTTTGGCATGATACGAGCAGCTGAACTACAACTTTCACATCCGACGACGAAAAACTTTTTCCGTTGTCGATTTTGTTTGGCACAAGCACAAGGCTACGAGCTTTGATTAGAGTTTTTCTACTTTCAACCAATGAGATTCGTGTGTGTGTAGAAACATGAAACATGAAACCATGCCTGCCAGAGAGTGGGAATAAAACCTATTCTAGCTCAACCCGAATGCCTGTGCACAGTGCACACGCGTTTACAATGTACCTATTCATCGAAAAAAAACGCAAAGATCGCTACGTAGCGAATCGAAAGTTCTGAGTGGCGCGCTACGCTACGACGCTCCTTCTGTCAAAATTTTGTGACTTCCGACATTTCAACCAATAAGATAACTCGATTCCAAAAAGAAACTCGAATTTCAATCACAGTCCTCTTTTCGAGAAAATACCTCACTTCACTTCTACGTAAACATACTACAGCCTACATAATTTATCACATCATCACATTACACCGCATTGTTCTTTATCAAACACCATAAAGATATTGTATACGAGATAGATAAGCTATCACAAACAAACAAGCATATACACAAACAAGCCATGGGACCAAAACCGAACGCAGTAGAAGTAGTTATGCTTCCTGCGAGGGACAAAGTTTGCGATTCGGGATGCAGCGATGTCCAAGCTGAGAACATCCAAAAGGCAAAGAAACTTGCGCTGCAACAGAAGTTGCTCAAAGAACAGTGGCGTCATTTGAGAAAACGCCTTATCCTTGCTTCTACAGATGACGATTCATTAGAGCTTGTACGAGCAGCCTGTATAGACTCCCTCGATTCGGTCGGGGCTCGATTGGAGGGAGAAGCGCTGATTCTTTTGGGGAGTTTAAATGGGAACTCCGGTATTCGTGGCACCTCTGGCGAAAATACGAGCTTGGCGAGCATCTTCGACGCTCAATGTCAGCGCGTGCGTTGGGCACAAACCAGGGCACAGACATATCTCAATGCTGTTGAGAATGCAGCAAATAATGCTTCTTCAGCTGCGACGGAGTTGTATCAGGCAGGTGTTGACTATAACTCGGTACAGAGTTCTGGAAGGGTCTTTGTGTCACCGTGGTGCCTTCAAAAGTTAGCATTTGACGTTATTGTTGGGAAGAGCAGTATTTTTTCTATTGGAAAATTTGGCGATGAGGAATGCAATAGCGTATCTGCTTTATCTGATGTAAGTGAATCAAGTAACACAGACCCTTCGCTTCCAATTTCCGTTGAAGTACGAGCAATTTCGGAAGTGGTTGTAAACAATGATGATTCTCCCATTTCGGCTAGTAATTCGATTTTGCAATCAGTGATGCCGAAATGCGAAGTTGAAATTATAAACGTTACTCGTCGAGTTTGTCCAGAAGACAAGGCCTATGGAGATGTTACATTGCTTCTTGCTTTGCGCCCATCACGAGGAAGCGGAGTTGATGAAGCCAATTCAAAGTCAAATCTAGCTTCGTTTCAAGTCACACAGGCGAGAATAATTCAATATAATGCGATTCCTCCCTGTCCGTTCTCTTCCGTTGAATTGTATTCTTCCTCAATCTCAGATTCTGAAGAGCTTACAATCTCTCTCCGGTTTCTAACCAAGCGCAGTCAAAATGACGACAAACCTCAACTCCTGATTGACCTTCTTGTAAGAAGTAATAGGTAACGACAAAGCTCGTAATGTAATATTAGAAGCCTTTTTTATCGTCAAGCATTTAATTGTTCTTCAAAAACCGATTTATCACTGCGGAAGGATGCAATACAGTACACTATTGGAAGTACTAAATAGAAATTGTATTAGTAATCGTCTTGTACACAAAATTATTTTCGATACGCTCTACTCTTCTGTCGTACCTCATTGCACGCGTTACTTTCAGGTCAGGGTATCGTTCTGGTAATCAATCGTATGCGACATCGTATAAATCATGTTGTCTTGGGTCCTCTAGCATTTGATATGTTTCA
>Ga0209092_10001348_pt1 | contig 24175 bp, 11 predicted proteins | sample FraStrMetagenome_FD_187446 | JGI IMG/M metagenome (GOLD analysis project Ga0209092, IMG submission 187446) | Marine eukaryotic phytoplankton communities from Arctic Ocean - Fram Strait ARC3M Metagenome (SPAdes) (version 2) | ecosystem: Environmental > Aquatic > Marine > Oceanic | place: Fram... | reverse complement strand
TTTTATGTGGTATGTCTGAACTTTATCTCTAATTGCGTCTAAGCAGGTTTTTATGCAGTACCATAGAAAAAGAAGATGTGTGTTACACCACATAAATTTTGTTTAGGTTTCCACCTGCATATGAATACGTATGGACAAATGACTAAATACATATTGACTTGATTTGAGCAAAGTGAATCCGGATTATTAATTACATACAAGCTTCAGCTCAAAATGCGTACTTCTCCGAGACAGTACTGCTGTTACTTTTCTTGTATTCAGTTGAACGGGATGTTCACATTCAAGAAATGAATAATTCATAGAAACAGAGCAGCAAGCTAATGTTAAGTAATTGAATACCATTCATGAAGTTATACCACAGAAACAATGACAGCTGATAATTCAGACTCCAACACAACCACCTCATCCAATCAAAATGATGTCATCGAAAAAATGATTCAAGAAGAAACAAGCAGACACATAAAATTAGCATGGGATGCTTACCGCAGAATCGTTCTGCATGCAGCTTTTGCGGAAGATTCTATAGCATCTACGGAATCAGAAACAACGGAATTTGAAGATGCGAGAAACGCATTTGATTTAGCAAATTCATCTTCCCAATCAATGGAGATTGAAGAAACGAAAAATGTATTAGATGCAGAAAATACCTCATCTGAGACAGCGATGGGGGTTGAGGAAACGAGTAATGTTGTGGATACAGAAAATACAACCTCCCAAACAATGGAGATAGATGAAACCGAAAATGTATTACATAAACAAAATCGATCTCCCCAGACTATGGAGATCGACGAGACTAGAAATGTATTGGTTGCTGAAAATAGTAGCTCCTCGTCTACCTCATCAAGCGATTCATCTGGAGGGGTTGATATTTAGAAACAAAAAAAAACTTTTTGGCACTGCTCCTGATGTAACCCATCTTGTGTACATCATATTTCAAAATTCCATCTTATAGTGTCTAGGAACCAATCAAAACAATGGGATGAATAAAAATTCCGATTCATGTTGAAGTTGATGATGCCTCAACGAATATCAAAAAATAGTCCATGGAAAGTAATAATTGTTTTTTCATATTATTGAATCTCAAATCTAAAGGCATGAACATTGAATTGAAACAAGATGAAATCCGTGTAAAATAGTCTTTTTTCGTGGAATGACTCAAAATTGTAAAATTATTCTCATAGTATCATTCCCATAATCATAATCATGGACTCCAAAAGCTTTTTTCATTGGTTCCAAATGTATAGAAAAACTTTGTATTGTTGAGATGGTCTACTTATTTAAAGAAAAATTTATGAAAACACATTGTGCAAAATTCCTTTCTTTTTTATAAATGATACTGTTGAATGCAGTTAATAAAGTTGTTGAAATACCTCTGAATGAAATGGTAATAATGTGAGGACACATGATATTCCGATAACATTACTGAATAGAAATACTTTACCATTATTACCAATTTTGTAGCTAAAGCAATTATATACGGTTTACATCGCAGCTCTAGGTCATATTTAATCTTCGAGGTTTGAATTAGCAGAACACAAAACACGAAGGAAAAGAAGCATGGATGATGTAGCTGGATAGTTAATCAATAAATAAGAATTCGTATACAGCTAGTTTTATTCAAAGATACCGTACGAATGAATTGGAAAGCAGAAAGTCATTAATGATTTACTTAGGAGCCTCGTTGAAGAGATTCCATAGACCCACTGTTGAGAACGATTCGTTCATTTGGTTATCTAAGTAAGATGGTTTCATTGCTGTATATATAATATTTGCGAGCATGTAACAATTTCAATATTTATTGCTATATCTTTTTTTCCTAATTATAAAATCATAAGTATCCCATTCCTTTCTCTTCATAAGCCAAAATATCCATATTTCTTAGACATAAATGCATGTGTATACTATTTTTATTCAAAAGGAGTCTTCTAATTATGAGAACGTTGGCCAAGACAAACAATGATATTTAAGGAGACATAAATCCTTGATGGTCTTTCTTAGATAATGAAATTGAACGTGACCCTTATATACTTCTTTTTAAATCCAGTAATCTTAGGCAACCATTGGTCTAAGTTTTCGAATTGTTACGATATATAGAGGGAAAATATGTAACTCCACGTAATCGAATACGTAGCAAAAAGATTGATTTTATCGTCTATGGAAACAAACGGGGGATTAAGGTTTCGGTGATAGGTTAGTCCATCTGGAAGTTGGAGGACAACATATAGCAAAACACCAAAGCAGGTAATTTCACCCAAAACAGTATGCCAACTGCTGAGGCAATAATGAATAATAACCCGGCAATGAAAGCCTCCTCTCCAACGAATACAATGACTTCCATGTCTGATAATAGCATGATGAATTATACAACCGTCGCTAGTAACCGTCGCGTAACCGCATCTGGGGGGAATGGAAATGCAAGCAATGGGAATAGGAACCGTGGGGGCAATGGTGGCGAATCAGGACGTCTCCTGCAAGATCAAAAATCTGCTTCAATGTCAATGAATCATGGACATAATCTTCATGGAAATTCAGGCGGTGGCGCCGACTCTGGTAATACAAATACAGCAGCACGCGATGTGCACGGGTGGTCAAGAGGAGGGCGCCAATTTGCCTCGTCGAGAGAAGTTTATTCCCGATCATTGCATCGAATCTGCCTCAAGTTCACAACGTCGGAAGATGAAGATGAAGGGAAACCGGAACCAGCGACGGCATACTGGACATTCTATGGTAGACAAACGACGATAGGAAATGGTGGGCCCGGAAGCCCGAAACCCGACGATATCTGTCGACGAATGGATGACTCCATGTCGGGACCTGCTGCTGGAGCACTTAGTCGTGTAACGGATCATGATGGAGAACCTGCGGCAATGCATTCAATGAGAGCTGGTTTAACATGTGCGTGGCAAGTAAGAGGGGAAAGAGGAGATGTGGCAATTCGCGTAGGAAAGGCTCGAGTTGCCAACACTCCAAATGGGGATGGAGCTGCCAAAAATGTGGCTATTCTTTCCCTAGATGCAAATCGTTGGGTGCTTTGTAAGGGTGCTAGCTTTGCAGCTGGAAACAGTGTTTTTTCTGTTGAAGACTTCAATGACACCAAAGGTCTTATATCTATTCATTGCTTGCGAGGACCAATGCGGGGAAAAATTATTGAAGTTTCTGCAAATCGCTGTCCTTACATCTTCGGAAGAGCACACGAAGCTGATTTGTGCATCATGGATAGAGAATTGAGTCGCAAGCATGGTGCAATATTATATTTGCCTGGAACTGGGAAGAAAAATATAGGCGGAGCGAATCCAAGTGCCAATATCGGCTCAGGTTCCTTCATTTTAGTAGATTTAGAAAGTACGGTGAGTTTTTCAATTTTGACTTTCCTTTCAAAATATTATTTCCTTGAGTAATTTTCTGATTTTGAATTTTTTTCGTTACGTGTCATTCATGGATAGAATGGATCATATATGCGATTGGTGGGTCCATACTCTCATCGAGGAATGGGAGCCGTTTCACTATGTGATGAATTTATTGTAGGGCGGACTGGATTTTCCGTGAATAGATATGATTACGGTATTTCGGAAGCAATTGGAGCTCGCCCTACCATGGAAGATAGAACACTCGTCATTCAATCACTCATGTTTTCTCCCCCCTTTGAACGGAAGTATATCAATAATGCCGAATCAAAGGACCATCTCACTGAGTTAGCAATGACTTCCTTTGCTGCTGTCTTTGATGGTCACGGAGGTGACGAATGTAGTAATTATTTAGTAGACGCCTTGCCAAAACAAATTCGTCATCATATGCTTTTGGAACGTGAAAACTTGAAGAAAGCGATTGAAACAAGTAGAAATGCATTGCGAAGTGGAGTCCATTCAGAGCAAGCGGAAGATGCCGCTTCAGAGCTTATGCGCAGAATATTGAAAACAGCCTACCTACGAACAGACAAAGAATTTATATCTCCGAAGAATGCACCCCAGAGTGGATCCACTGCCGCGACAGTTGTTTTGATGGGGCGACGTTTATTTGCAGCCAATGTTGGTGACAGCCGTGTTGTTTTATGTCGTGGAGGAGGACAATGCGTGGAGCTTACAAGTGATCATAAACCAAGTCGACCAGACGAAGCTGCAAGAGTTCGAGCAGCGGGTGGTTTCATTCTACACAAAAGAGTTATGGGAGAGCTAGCTATAACCCGAGCCTTTGGAGATAAATCCTTTAAAATGGGTATAAAAGCTATGTTGGAAGAAGAAGCAGAAAGCACGAATGGATCTGGAATCAATGAAAATGAAATTGCAAAGGACTTGACTGCACCACTTGTAAGCGCTGAACCAGAAATTGCATCTATGGTAAGTTTATACTCTGAAAAATACAAAAATAGCCCTGAATTATCTGATTTCACATTGTTGGTTTTTATTCTTCTCGTGAAACACCTCAGGTATTGAGTCACAATGATGAATTCCTGCTTCTTGCTTGTGATGGTTTATTTGATGTATTCCGTTCACAAGATGCTATTGCCATGGCTCGTCAAGAATTAATTGCTCATCGAGGTGAGCCCGCTGAGGTTGCCAGAATTTTAAGCGATCAAGCGATTCGTGTTCGAAGAAGTCGTGATAATGTTAGCATTTTGATCATAGTGCTAAGACCTTTTTGGGAAGCCCGAGACATGCAACGGTAAAAAGATATTGTCATCAATACTTTTCTGATATGTGGATCCATCATGTTTATATTCATCCCGCTACAACTCAGCTTTTGATATAGATTGCAGTATCATGCTCTCAATTTTGCAGTTGATATGTCAAAAATCCTTAAATGAGGTCTTCGAGCAAGCCAAGTCTTCTCAAGAACAACATTGTCCTATTCTTTGCGATCGAAATGTTGTGAAAGCGTCCCAATGCAGGCTATTAATAAGAATCAATCTGGATGATGTTTGAAACTAATTATTTAATGGTGGAAGTGCATTCTTTAAATCGACGAAAATGCGCTATGTCTTCTGTAGATTCCTCTTTAATTTGTCATTAAGTTCGAGTAAATCGACCTAACACTAATTTCTCTGTGTTTTTTATGGTGTTATGGTATTTTTCGCACAAAGTCAATCTAGCCCCTCGCGAAACATACTTGTTCGAAATGTGAAATAAATACATCACGAAAGCAAGCAATCTGTTCTGTTTTCTTTTGGTGCTTTTTATAACAAGGAAGAGGCTATTTGTTGAACTTTTTTGTACACACTGATTTTTAGAAAAAAATTCTTTAGGCGTTTGAGTAGGAATAAACACTCTTATCATATTGGGTGATCGAGTGATCAAAACACTATTTACGCGATTTCTCTTTTTATCTATTAGAAGAACTCAAGCATTCATTTCGTAATTTCTTTTTTTGATATTGTTGGATTCTGAGACTCAGGTGAGGGAAATTGGGTTAATCTTCTTCCTACAAATTTCACCTAATATCAGCATAAGAGTGTTTTAATGCTTCTAATTATAATTATTTCCTTAAATATGTTCATCATACTTTATCAATGATAAGAAATCGGAGAAAAAACCCAAATGGTTATTTACTTTTTCAAGATAGATGCTCTTGGATTGCTATTCAAGGGTTTAGTCATTTCATATTTGTGTGCGTAATTTAATCCGAGAAAAGAAAGTTTTTCTTCTGTTTGTAGTGGTTCAAAGAAAAATTGTTGCGGATATAACATAACGTATGTAGGATCTAGACATGGTATAATAAATGACCTAAGTCATTTTGTAGCAGTAATCCCAAGTTATTGACATTAAGTCAGCTTACAGAGCCACATTAAACGCTTGAGATAGGCTGTGACCAGGTCGTTCCCCATCACATTCTAGATGGTGAATTATTTTGGATGCTTAATACTACGTCGAAAAATTCTGTTTGTGAAGTGAACATTGGTGACCAAAATCTAAAAATTGTTGTTAGCTTTTAAATAATTTTAATTTTTTTTCCGTACATAGCCTTCAAAATGAAAATGGGAGATGGGAAACGATTTAATCATAGTGTTCCTATGATGACTCAGTAAGATTCGGAAATACGTTTGGGTTCGGTTTGAACAATTTCGGTGTAAGTATGGTTCCATGCTTCGGTCGATTTGATTGGGTTTTCGGACTTTCTGCATTACGCGAACACGAAAATAATGTTTGTTTGTTTAAATAAAAGATGCAAAAATGTTCGGATAATATAATTCGCTTCTTTATTACGAATTTAATCATGACGGATACGCATCAAGTTCAAACCATCCTCCACGTCACGTGAAAGAACAAGAATATCAATTGTACTTTTCACTGAAAATAGGAACTGAATGGTTTATAACTTTCAAAATGGAAACTTACTTGGAAGAGCAAACAGTTTCCTCTTACCATGACTTCAGTTTAGCTCAGAAAAAAGTGATCGTGATAATCCCCAAAGTCACAGCAGTTTTATCTTTATGGGGCTCTTTCTATATTATTTACGATATATTTCGTTCTTATCGAGGAGACAGGGATGACACGACCAATGTGAAAGTATATCATAGGATCTTACTAGCCTTAAGTATTTCTGATTGTGTCCTTTCTTTCTCGTCTTATTTCATGAATAGCTGGCTCATACCAAAAGATATCAAGGAAGGTGACTATTTCTGGGGACACATTGGTACAAGAGAAACATGCATGGCTCAAGGCTTCCTAACACAATTGGGATCCATATGCTCATTACTTTATACAGCATTATTATCAATCTACTTTCTCCTCTTTATCAAATACAAATGGGAAGAACATCAATTTCGAAAGATTGAACCTTTTGTGCACGGTTCAATCTTAATTTATGCCATCATATCTGCTACAGTCCCACTTTTGAAAAATCTATACAACCCAGAGATATCTTTTTGTTGGATTCAAAGCTATCCATACAAATGTGACACAGATGAAAACATCGAATGCATTTATGGAGAAGATATATTAATGTATCGGATTATCTTTTTCATCCTTCCATCTTCGTGTGCTTTCACGACGATCACGATTTGTATGACAACTTTGTGTATACACACACACAATCAAATAAAGAGAATTAGAAGATTTTCCAGGTCACTGAGTGTAGAGAGTGAGGAGAATTATAGACAAAATTGTTCAGTGCGAAAACTGGTTTTTAAAAAGGCAGTAAAATATATACTTGCCTTCATTGTTGTGTGGTTTCCTTCCATCATATTTGCATTATCCTTCTCCGATAATACCAGCTATGTTTTCATTATATACACCATCGCTGTTGTCACAGGTCCCCTACAAGGCTACTGGAATGCATTAATATATGCAAACGTTGGTCCCTATGAATTTCTTTTAAAATCTCTTGAAATTTTTCGATGTGACAAGTCTTCACGACTGGGAAGCTGCCTTAAAAATGACCCTGAACTAGAAACACAAGAAAAGGAAATAACACCAACCGAATCCTTACAAGCATGAGGATTTTCAGATGTACTTAGCACCCCATGTTTCTTACATCTCAAGATGTATACATTATACTTATGTTCTCCATTTAATGATATAATCATTAGGGTATATTTTAAAATATTTTTTATAATTTAGGTTCAATTTAACTACAAATGAATGAAACAAAATAGATTAATTTCACATGTTTCTGAAGACTTAAATTTAGTTTTTCTACACTACGAGTTCCTTTGCATTAATATACAATTAAAATGCTTCTTCGCTACCCCATACACTGGAGCTAGTTCCTGATCCACTCATGTTATTACGCACAATCGGTGGGCCAAATGGAGATACCATACTTTCAACCATTGGATCTCGACAACCAGCGAAACCAACATAAGTATCTAGAATACGTAATGCATGATCTCCAACCACATCTTTCACTCTACCTTTGACAATCCCTTCTCCAACTAAATTATACAATACCCTCACGCACATACTGGCAGCATGCTGACTATTGGCACTTCCTCGTTCAAGGTTTCGAACAAGTAAATCTAAAAATTGATTAAGATATTTGGATTTGAATCGTTTCTTTCCTAAACCTTTTCCCATTTCTGGCAAACACTTCCATAAAGTACATCGTAGATCCTCAGCTAAAGGAAAATGATTCACTCGGGATACCTCGGCAAGTTCATTCATCAACGGGAGCAAAATTTCGTCTGGAACAGACAGTTCCCCAGAACCAATCTTTACGCAAATTTCACGAAGCATATATATACATCCATCCGTTCGTTCCCATGCGGCTTTAGGTCTAGTAACAATGCAATCCGAACAACCACCTTTTCTCAATTTAGGAGCTAAACTACCACAACTATACAATTGTGAATTACTATGCAACTCATAATCATTTTGCCTCTTATCATATTCCTCTTGACTCATGGCTTTCTCCTCTTTAGCACCTGGCATAAGATCTTTAACATACTGAATAACCTTTTCTTGAAATTCTTCTCCAAAGGCACACATAGCGTCGCCAAGTGCAATTGCAGCTCCTTCTCTCACACTCCAAATTTGATCAGTAAGTTGAGAGCTCCAGCGTTCCCACAAGATTGGAAGTTCCAGACGGCAAATTTCGGGGTACGATTTAGCAAAGGTTCCACAGGCTGTACATGCCTGATCACGGACAGGCCAAGATTCATCATGAAAACACATTAAGAGTGCCTAAATACAAATTGTTCATATTTCCATCTATGTTAGATTTTCATCATCATTATGAGATAAATAAATTGTTTGTGAAAACCTACCTGAAGTAAGGTGGAAACAAATGGTTCAAGATAGGGAGTATATTCTTCATTTGCACCCACTTTTTGGGCTAATTCTGCAACAGCCTGACATGCGGCCTGAACAAAACGTATATAAAAAATAAAATAAGTGCGATTTTGCGCTTTTGTTGAGATTGAAATAGAATATCGAACCTTACCTCTCTTACTACATGATTGTCAGCATCACAACAGCTAATATAATAACGAACAATTCCTCCGATATTTTGAATCACACTCAGAATACCACTTTTCCCCATGATAATTCTCCAAGTTTCTTGACTGTACAATTTCACACCTTGAGCTAAATAAAATCGATTCAGACACATTCGAGGAAGTAGTTTCGGGAAATACGAATTGATGGGTAAGTCAGCAGATTGGAGTGTCACAAAGAGAGTACGACATAATGTACAAGCCGCCATACGAACTTGACTCCAATTGTCCGCGAGAGTAATGGATAAAATTTCTGCAAATTGTTTTCGTAAATTGGTTTCCAAGAGTTGATTCGGCACACATCCTTTGGTAATATAGCGTTCTAGGGCTTGAAGGGATGCAGCTCGAACATGACGGTTCACATGAACAGTTGCACAATGATTAAGGGCCTGAATCAGTTCCAACAATTGTTCACTTTGTTCTTGATCGATATCGGAAAAGGTCGGAGGAGCATCTAAAAAGGCAGCTAGGGCATGCAAAGAAGTTTCAAGCGATTTCCATCCAGTAGTATCATCGAGAGCTAATTTAGAGCCATCGGAGGCAATCATCAAGGAATCTTTATCTCGTCCGCTACGTAAGAGTGCAAATAAGCTCGATGTGACACGTTTGTAAATCTCATGTCGTTGCGTTGTAAAATCAGAATGATCTTTGGAAAATAGAAAACAAATCTTTCCATGTGCTCCTATCGCTTTCGCAATCAATGTACGTACACGAGGTTCTGGATGTTCTAGTTGATGAATACACGTATCGGAAAGATGTTGACAAAAGCTACTAAGAGCATTCATATCGAGTTCTTCGAATGTTGTTTGTGTCTGCTGGTCACTGGCAACCATCTCAGGGACACGTGGACCTTCTGGATAAATCTCAGAACTATTTGCACCATCGCTTTGATCTTTCACGATTTGAATCAAATACTCAATGGTGAGATGAACTCCTACCGCCAAAGCCTCCCATCGATGACTTATTCCATAAGAAATTAAATGGAGAATTTTGGAGGGATAAGTTGAATCTCCTGAAACCTTCTTCTCTACTATTTCCTGTAGGTTTTTCGTCAGGGATATAATTTCGGGATCATCAATACTTGGTTTGCGTCTCAAGAGGGACTGAAGAGCTCGGGGAGAAGAAGAAAAGTCCATTCTCAATATAATGCTACGCCTTGTATTACTTTGATGGTGAAAAAGTTATGTGTTCTGGATTTGTTATTGTTAGACATGGTACTATACCGTAAAATCAGAGGAGTTGCAATGACCAGCAAAATCACTACCGTTATCAACAATATATATATATGAAATAATGTCGTACATATTCTACGTAGATTCAATATTGGAAAAATTAGTATGGGCGATTTATTATATTTATTCTGAAATAATACAAACAGAAAGATGGCGCAATCATGGATTCCAACTCCTTTTTTTTACCCCCAACAACAACAAAAATAACTTCCCAATAATATTCATTCAAATCCTATTTTTAGAACACAGTCAAAATGAGCATGTCTTGGCAATGTTCCCATTGTACCTTCCAACACAAATTTCCTGCCCCCAAGTGTCAAATGTGTGGCATGCCCTCGGAACCTATTTCTACGGAGAAATCTCCCTCCAAACAAATATCACAACAATTGATCCATGGAATATCTTCTTCGATAGCTTCTACAAATGAAAATAATGCTTCGTTCAATAAAGCTTCCATTACAAATTCGTCCTGTTCTCAAAGCTATCCTTTACAAAATATAACATCCAATGATACAACTCAACATTTGCAAACTACAAAAAATTCATCCTCTGGAAAAAGTCCTATTGTGAATCCTTACGCAAGCCAGAAAGCAAAAGCTACTAATAAAGAAAATGGTAATTTTGTTACAGTACAATCATCTACCCATCAAAATATTCCAAAACCTACAGGTACTTCAACTATAATACAATCCAAGATACAAACTCCAAAATCCAATTTATCTAGCAATCATTATAATTATGAAAGGACTGTTCTTGCATCGAAACCATCATCCTTCCTAGATGCTCCATCCTTGCAAAATATTGATACTCCCCTGAACGATATTCCATCCAATGAAAAAAGAATTAACATTATGATATCCTCACGAAATGTAGAACCTTCGTATATTCGTCACAAACACCCGAATCAACATGAAAACTCAAATGAGACATTACAACAACGCCATCCACCTCTCCCTCAGAACATACAAAATCAATCCAATCCAATAGACAAATCGAAATTGAAATCGATACAAACACATACAATGATACCAATTTGTCCGTCCACATCTACAACTTGGGTATATCCAATTCATCCACTTTATCCTATAAGACAATATCAACTCAATATCACACAAAAAGCTTTATTTCATAATACCTTAGTATCATTACCAACAGGATTAGGAAAAACATTGATTGCAGCTGTTGTTATGTATAACTATTATCGATGGTTCGGTTCCAATGATGATAACAATCGGATGAATGCGAATGTGAATGCAAATGCAAATCATCCACGTGCAGGAATAGGGAAGATTGTTTTTTGTGCTCCCACTCGACCACTAGTGAATCAACAAATGGAAGCCTGTTATAACATTGTGAATATACCCAATGATCATATTGCGGAAATCTCTGGAAAAATTTTACCATCGATACGAAAAAAATTATGGAATGGGAGTACTAATTGTGGTACGACAAAGGCAAAAGCTTCTGTTTTTTTCTGTACTCCACAAACGTTAATGCAAGATATTTTGAAAGGAATATGTCCTGCGAGAGATATTGTTTGTGTTGTATTTGATGAAGCACATAAAGCAAAGGGTGACTACGCCTATGTGAAGGTAATACAATTGCTGGAACAGTGCGGAGCCATTTATCGTGTTTTGGGATTAAGTGCGACTCCTGGTACGAATATTCCAAATATACAACAAGTTATTACTAATCTTAATATTGAGGAGATTCAAGTGAAACTAGAAACTGATCATGATGTTAAACCATATATTCATGAAAAGGAATGGGAGACAGTAATTGTGAAGCAGTCCTCGGAAGTAAATGAATTAGAAAAAGTCATGAACCATATTATCCAACCCATAATGGAGCGTCTATGCGCTCATAATGGATTTCAAGGTTCATCCATTGGTAATAATCATAAAACTTTGACACCGTATATGGTTCTAAAAGCTAAAACTAACTATCAAGAACTTACGAATGATCATACATTGGGTGGTCATTTTTATGCATTGCAAACCCTCATTGACTGGAGAAATAATTTGAAAACGAGTGGTATTGGTGTTATTAAAGGGAAAATGCTACGATATTTGTCAGTTGATCCTGAAAATCATACTTTTAAAAACCATGCGACAGGTTATTTGGGAACTGTATTGAAGAGTAGTGCATTTAAAAACCTCTGGGAGCTTGTTCAGGAAGCTACAACAAACTCTCAATCCCAATCTTTGCCTTATACTCAAAACACAAAGAAAAGACATAGGAAAAAAAATAATCCAAAGTTGCAAGCTTTGAGTGATATTTTAATTGAGCATTTTGAAAGAGCCAAAGCTTGCAATGAATCTTCGCGGGCTATTGTATTTTCACAGTGGAGAGATTCAGTGGAAGAAATTGTTGATGTGCTTGATATGGAACAACCATTATTGAAGCCAAGGAAATTTGTTGGTCAAGGAGGTTCAAATGTTTCATCCAAGAGAGGACGAAAGAAAAGTAAGGAAAGTGACCTGTCTCTACACAATTCTTCTGGTCCATCGGCATCAAATAAAAACGTAGGAATGAATCAAAAAGAGCAGCAAAAAGTGCTGGAGAATTTTAAAGCAGGTGTTTATAATGTAATTGTTTGTACTTGTATTGGCGAAGAGGGGTTAGATATAGGCGAGGTGGACCTTATTGTTAATTTTGATTGTTTACAGTCGCCAATCCGAATGATACAACGGGTAAGTCAAGCATGGGTTTCAAATCTCCCCCTTTTATTGTAGCTCCAAAAATAATCTCGTTCATTATTTGTTTATATTAGAACGGCCGAACTGGAAGAAAACGGAAAGGAAGAGTAATTTGCTTGGTGGCTGAAGGTCAAGAAGAGAAACGACTTAAAGCTTCTACGAGTGCCACTAAATCACTAGGTCGAGCCTTAAAAAATGTTTCTAGTTTTAGACTGAAGAAAAATAAGCCTTTATTTCCTACATTACCAGTACTAGAAATGAAAGAGATGCAACAAATGGAAAAATATAGATTGAGTCAAGTTGGTGGTCACACTCCAAAAAAAGATAGAAGAAAAAATAGTAAACATGAATCAAGTGATGAAGAGGATATTTTTGTCTGTTCAACATCATGGAAACTAACTCCTGAGCAAGAAATGAATCGCCAAAGATTGTTTGGTCCATTTGTGGTAAATAGAAAGCTATCGATTCTCAACGAAAGAAGTTCAAGCTTTCCTCAATCGTTGCGCCGCACTTTGACTAAGATTTACACACGGGAAACAATCTTACGATTACAAAAACATCAGAAAATGAATAAGTTTGTAAGAACTGGTAGAATTAACAGGATTTTAAGAAAATTAGAAGATCAAGCCCTCTCGTCTGGAATTCTCAATAAATGTGTATTACTTCACACTCCTAGGAACAAGAAAAAGCAAAAAATGAACGAGACAAGAGACGCCACTGTCAAGCAAAACCTTGATTCCAATAATTGTGAAATTTCTTTGAACAATGCTAGTTTTTCTTCATATAATAGGGCCGACAATTGCAAGAAAGGAAATACTGATGACTTTAAAAATAAGCTTTGTTTTGACAAAACTATCGACATTCTCAAAATTGACCGTATAAGTGCGTCAAATAGGATGGGAAGTGAGAGAGCAAAAACAATTCATTTAAGGGCTGTATCAAATAGTAGAGAACTTTTGTCAAGACCTGCTGACTCCGAAACTTTCAATTTTGATTCCAAAGATAAGAAATTACAAATAACAACGCATGATCTTGAATCTGATAATCGAAGTAATGGATCAAATCTTGCACTCGAGCATGAAATTAAGCTGCATTTTGAAAGCAAAATTGAATCTGAAACTTCGAAAGAAAATGCCAAATTTAACCCTTTACCGGAAATGGGTAAAACTCTCAATAAAGAAGTGATCTCAGCAAGTAAGGTACAAATTCGCAAAAGAAATACTGCTTATTGTTCAGAACAGGATGTATTGCATTTCACATCTACTGACCAAAGTAATGTAATTCAGGTAGCTTGTGAGAGTAAGAACAGCGAAGCTGCAATAAATAACGAAAAAGCTGGTCATAAGATAAGCCCACCTGCTCCTGATTTCGCAAATGAAGATGCTCTAAATACTGGGTTTTATTTATCGACACCATCTGATTCTTCATCTTCATCATCAAATGATGAGAGAGATGAAAGTGATGATGACGAGGGATCATATGGAAAGAATACGAATAGGGCAAGTGAAATGGATTGTCACGATGTTCAAGATGAATTGCAACAGTCTCATGTTGAAGAAAAAGAAGATCACCATAATATGGTTTGCTTATCTATTAACACATGTACAAAAGAAAATTCTGTCGACGAAAATGAATCAAAGGTGCAATTAGGTGAAACAAGATTATTAGAAAACTCTAAGGAAGAAAATAAGTTTACATCTAAACTCAAAGATGGCTTAGATAACATCAACGATAGTTTCAAAGTAAATTGTAAATTTGCATTGAATTTTTCACAAGAGTCATCGTCTGCATCATCGTCATCTAGCGATAGTAGTGAAGAATCAGTGAACTCAAATGTATTAGACGGAAAAAATATGAATAATCAGTATCCTCCAGGTGTTTCGAGAGAGCATTCATCGTTGAATGCTAATGATCCGATGAGTTCGATGTCGTACTCAGTTGTTTCAAATGAAGAAAAAGAAAAAAGTACACCAATATTATTCAAACCTTCAGAAAACAATAAAGAATCCCCTCTTTTTCTAAATCGAAAAAATAATCAAAATCGAAAGAATCGGTGTCTGCTTTCACATGATGATGTGGAATCTCCGATAGGTAAAACACACTCAAAAGAAGTGGAAAGCACTGATGAACTCATTGATACGCCAACATCAAGAAAAGGCATTAAAAGTACGCCTCAATCTGATCAACACTTTCCTGAGGTATTTTCTATGAACGTCGAAAATAGCTCAAATGAAATTATTTGCGCAATATGCAAACGTTCAGAGTCTTCAAAGGAAGATCCCATTGTTTTTTGTGATGGACCAAACAATGACTACTCTTGTAATTTCACAGTTCATAAGTCATGCTATAAGATATCAGGTAATATTGAACAGATGGAGCATTGGAGATGCGATGTATGTGAGATGAAACACAATAGCACAAGTGTAAAAGCTCGGGAAAAAGTACTTGAGCACCCTTCAAGACAAATTTGTACTCAAGCAATACGTGCTTTGAAAAAAAATCCTTCAACTGGTTCTTTTCAAGCACACAATGTGAAGGATTCTTCTCCTCTATGCGAAACTGAGTTAGCAGAAGATTCTATTCATTCTGAAGAAAACGTTGTTATTACGAGCAAAAGAAAGCGTCTTACCAAAATCAAAGATAAACTAGATCAGGCTAGCAATAAAACTCGCGATTCTATGGATGAACAAACCCGCAAAGCTCAAAAGAAAGAGAGGATTGAAGCAAGGCTTAAGAAGCGTCAGGGTGAAATAGCATTTCATAAATTTTTAGACACCGAGGCAGGCATTGAAACCGATGAAGATATTGACGGAGATGCTGATGAGGATAGTGGCATTGAAAGAATTGAAGGGGAGGAAAGATTATCAAATGATAGTTTCATAAATGATACATCGCAGCTTGGCCATTCCTCTCAAGATAGTCTTGATCATGCAGAAAGTAACATTCAATCTGATTTTGCGCATAGAGAGCTAGACACCATCGATGCGCATAAGAACATGCTTGCAACTCCAATATTGAATAGGCGAATGAAAAATGGTGCAAATATAGAATGGGAAAGTCCATCTCCAAGACCTGGATCAAGTGGAATGAAAGGTCTAGGTAACATGCACTTTATACGTAGTGTCATAGACCACCATAAGCAAGGTGGAGACGCAACAGAATTAGAAGCAGAGTATTATATGCTTGCAGAATATGGAACGCAATATGTAGAAGATGAAGAATTCTTTCACAAAGTGTCTGAAGAAAAGAAAGACACAGAGAATAATTATTGCATTGAAGAATTTTCAAGTCCTAACGTATTAGAATCAAATGCAGCAAAAAGTGCAGTATCTGATAAATATACAGCAGAAAATAAGGACGATAATTCCAATACGGTTCAAGTAGAGAGTAATAAGCTGCAACTATTATCCGCAAAAAAAGTTGTTAAGAATCCCTATCTTCGGGCTAAAGCACCAGATTTGAGCAAGCCTTTCTCAAATGGACCATTACCAACTAATGAATCAAATACAAAATATGATACAATTGCACCAAATATACAGGGAAAAATATCAAACCAGCTCTATATAAATGATTCAGGCACAAAACCAACTAGTAAACTATCAGAGAGTAATAAGCTGCAACTATTACCGGCAAAAAAGATTGTTCAAAATCCATATCTTCAGTCTAAAGCACCAGATTTGAGCAAGCCATTTACAAATGAACCATTACAATCCAATGAATCAAATACAAAATATGTTACAAATCCATCAAGTATACAGGAAAAAATATCAAAGCAGCTCCAGATAAATGATTCAGGCACAAAACCAACTAGTAAACTATCAGAGAGTCAAAAAGCAATGATAGAAGCCAAAAGGAAGGAAGCTTTAGAACGAAGAAAGCGTAAGATGCACCTACAGCAACAGTTTTCAATATTTTAATTCAATCCAAATAGTTTGAAACAAATAAATGATATAATTCATAACAAACATCAAAAAGATTTGAGAAGAATTTTTTATATGATATTTTGTACTACAATTTATTTGTAACTGAAATATTTCAAAGAGAATTTGCTTCGAGCAATAACTCGTTCGCTCTATTCATAAGAGCAACCAAACTTTCGTCCTGAGGAGCTACATTATAGGCATGCTGTATTCTCTCTATCGCCTTGGGTAGAAATTGACGAGCGAAAGGTCGTCTCATACCCTGAGATATTTGCTCACTATTGTTGCTGTGCTTTTCATTATCAAACGCAGCCTCTTGCTCCGCACAAATTACAGCACATCGTCCTGCATTGACTCTAGCATCCCAGGCGGCCGCTTTTAAAGGCATCCATGCTTTCTCCGAAAAGTCAGCATTATTTATCCTAGTCAAAGCAAGATCAAATTGACAGAATGCTTTATATGCCTGTCGTTCTCCCAAATACATTTTTCCTAGACTTATGAGTGAAGTTGGGTCTAATTCATACATATCTGCAGCTTTTTTTAAGTATTCACGAGATCTGCTTTCATTCCCTTCCATCAAGTAGGATCGACCCAGGCTGATGTGTAACAGGTGATCATTAGGGGCAGTGGTAAGCCCTGCTTCGAAGGTCGTTCTTGCCTGAATAAATTAGCTTCAAAATAAGGGAATATCATTTCCGAGAACATACAAATTTCATTTGAAAAGAAGGACTCTTACCGTTTGGATATTGCCATCCATACTTAAATTAATTCCCTCCGAATGACATCTCCTAGCTAATTGGGGAATAGATTTTGATAAACAAAATAAGACCAAAACCCACCGTTCTCCTCTTTGTAGCCCATTACCTGCATGCATGGCACCACTTGAATGACAAATAACATGACCTTGCTCTATCATGATTGGACCACTGTGCCCTTTTCCGTTTTTTGCATCATAGTTTGGACCTACATTAACACCCTCAAAGTATGTCCCTCCTCCTTCAAAATCACACATCGGTGATAGAGCAATATTCAACGATACAAGAGAAGCATCACGGTGGATAGGTTGTGAAGCACAACCTGATTCAGAGTCAAAATATCCATATCCAATGATTAATGCATCATTCAAAGTCAAATCCACCAACCCAAATCGTGATTGTAACAAAGGTAGTAATTTATGTTTCATATTTCTTTTTAACCAGAAAAGAGCTTCGGGCAATGTTGATACTTTCGCTTCACCTAGGGCTGAATTGGTTGTAACAACGGAATCACGTCGCTTACTTTGCTCATCGTTGTTATTAATTAAAGATTCAGCTTTTAATCCAGCATCTATATGAGCCTTTGCTTCAGATATAAGTGCTTCGCATTCATCTTTGGTGAAGACCGGCTTTACGGTTGCAAAAACTTTATTTGCTTGATTCATTTTCAATTCGTCTGGTCCTGCATTACCGATGCCTACATCGTAGGATATAAAATCCTCATCTTTCCATTCGGGTAGATTTTTTCCATTGCTATTACTGCTAAGACTAGATGCATATTCCTCTGTATCATTCATTCCAAACGTATCAAAACCACGTCGTACTTCTTCGTCATGTTGGTTTTGTAAGTTTGAAAGTATGTCATTAATATGCGATTGCGATTTTTGAGTTGGTAGTTGGACATTGTCTGAATCTGTCGTCATTGATGAAGTTTCAGTAGGAGATGAAATAGGATGATTTGTTTTCAAACCATTTGATGTGAAGACATGTTGATTTCGTGCATTACATTCTTTGGAAATTTTAATTTTTGTGTTTGGTAAGATAAAAGAGTTCACATTTGACAAAGTCAAATTTATTGAACAAAAAAAGAGAATGGAACGTTTTCTCATTGTTGATGTTGGATTGGGATTTTGCTTTTCTTTCTCCATATATCATTAAAATGAGGAAATTAGTATGAAGCAAAGAGTGAGATTAGTTCAGCTCTTCTTATGTGTAGATGAGGTAAATGTAACAAAACGAAAGTTATGATGTCGGTGTTCCTTTGTGAAAACCAGTAGAATGAATCTCGAGCAAGTTTCTGAATTGTTCTCTTCGGTTTTTCACGATGTGACATACGCACTTAGTTGAGAAAATGTACAATAAAAAATTACCAAAAGTGAAAATATTTGTTTTATCGTACGCCAAAGAGCAAAGAAAAATGAGACAAAAAGAGGAGTCGACACTAAAATTAATTTACAAAACAATCAAGTATCTTTGGAGAATAATATATATATCCTATTTATCGTCTTTGTTCATAGCATGTAAATCATTTTTTTATTCCAGCTATAGGGATAAAAACATTGGTAGTTAATACTAGAGCCTGATGAAAAAGGTTTCATTCTTCTTTCCAAATCATTATGTTGAAACACATCTCACTTGAATGAGTTCTCGAATATTGCTTACACCATTATCATAAACTTTTAAAGTTTGTACCTCTAGTCGTCCACTCGTGTATGCAATTCCATCAATATTGGTTGTATTGGATATATCAATCACCATTGATTCTGCCGCCTTACGAAATGCATCGACACCCCCACCAACACCAAAATAATACCGTTTCATAGATATCAATCCTATTCCCGTATTAATGTTTAAATGCTTTCCAAGTAAAATAGCAGTGTCACGAGCTGCTGCCTCTGTGTAAGTTGTTTCAGCTGCCAATATTAAATCAAAGCGACCATTTGGAGGAAGTTCTATAGATACCATTGTTTGTTCATCAAGTGAATGATCTTTTTGGCTTGTATCTAAGGCCGTTTGCTTATATATTTGATTTGACAAATCTATCCAATCTCCACCCATCATGGCAATTCGATTTGTAATTGATGTTTGTTTGTTTGCATGATTGATATTCAGAATGACATTCGGAAAGGTAACCTGTTCCAAAACAAAATGATTATAATCAGAAAACAAAATTTTATTATCATCTCCCTCACGTGCCATCAAACAACCTGGTAACCCATGACCACATCCTAATTCCAATGTATATCCAGAAGGTGATAGGGCTTTCTTGTATGTTTCTAAATAAAAGGAAGACGTTTCATTTTCTATGGTATTTTGATGATGATTATATTCGATAGTACTTATTTGTTCCGATAAGTAATGGCACAAATCAAGACTGCATTCCCAAACTTTTAATCCTCCCTCATACTGACCAGATATAAGATCAGTGTGGGTTAGATCCATTTCTTGCGTTGAAGATGAAGAAGATGATGTACTTGAAATTCGTTTAAGGGGTTCTATCGTGGCTTGTTTTTTATTGAATGGGGCCTTACATGTGTTGCACTCTAGTGGTATACTCTCACATGGGATGGATGCATGGGAAAGATTCCAATTTTGCCAACACTTATTTATATCGATGCATCTTAATTCTCGTGAGTGATTTTCATTTTCTGATATTCTTTCGCATTCTTTTAAAGTCACAGACTTTGTACAAGGCAGCGATGCTTCTATGATTTGCGCATCATTTTCTGTGTTATCATTGGATCCAAGGTCAAATCCAAATCGAAAGCCTCCGGACATTGCAATGCTAATTGATTGGACAAAAATTGTGTGTTGCTCATCTTCCGCAAAAGGAAGTACCGTATACTACAAGAAAAATACGTCAATTAAATTTGAGGATTACATCATTGGATTCAACAAAGCTTTCAATATTTTGTCTTTGTTGAATGTAATGTTCATCTTTTGATTCGTTGTTTTGAATACTGCTTTTTAATATACACGTTTGAAGCATTCGCCTGAATGCATTGCGTGATTTGAAATGAAATATGAATGAATATGGAATGTGAAATTTTATTTGTAAGTATCGGAAAGAAATGTTCTATATTTCATAAATTCTTCAACTATAACGCAAAGCTCTCCCAAAAAAGTAAGGAGTTTTTATGAATTAATTCAAGGTGAAGCTTGCTGCTACAGGTAAATGATCAGATGGTTCCTGCGCATTCGGGCAAGGTATATCACAAATTGTATTCACCACTGCATATGGTCGGAGGTTCGATGTGCAATACATGCGATCAAACCGAGCCTTATATAATCCCGCGTCGGGCATGGGTTCACCCAATACAGCCAAATCATGAGCGATTCCCCAAAATTTACCTTGGTTCAATTCCATTTGATAAACATTTTGGAAACTTGCTAGGGATAATGTGGAATTGGGTGGAATAACAATAGGAGGTCTTTCCATCGGTTTATTATTATCGTCATTGGATTCAGGTTTTGGTGGTGCAACCCACCCCATTTCAGCAGCAGCATTTCGGAATTCTGTCCCTCTTCCTACTTTACCATTGATTTTAATTAACCATCGTTCTACATCTTCAACACTCATTTCTTTATCAGTAGTAGAAGATGATGTATCAGATGCTGGACTTGTAGCCAATCGATTGTATATCCGTTCCAATTGCTCCATCACTCCATTGGATAATTTGGGTGCATCATCACTAGAATCTGGATGAACCATATTGGATATTAATTCACTTACCACCATGGTATCTGGTGGTGTAGATGAGGAAGCTGTAGCGGATAACGACGGAACATCTATCAATTTATATGGATCTGGAATCCCTGCAGGTATTTTTTTGATTTTAGAAGAAGCAGGATTTCCGTCTTCTAAAAATTCTGGTGTGACTATACCATCCTCCAAATATCGTACTGCAGCGCATTCAGGACCACCGTTAAAGTCTCCACAGACAATTAGATTTGGATATTGCAGAGAATCATAATTTACTTTAGGAGTGGCATTTGCCAGATTCTTCTGTTTCTTTTTTTGATTTTTGGCATTCACAAATAGTTTATGATGTTCTTTGGCAACACGACAGGATGCTTTCACCCCATCTTCAATTTGTCGTAACCGTCTCTTAGCTTGTAATCCAGCCTGTAAATGACAATTCAATACATGCCAATATTGAGGAACAGTTTGTTCTACTGCGTCTGCTGCTTTTTTTTCGTCGTTAGTATCATTATCACAATCTTTGACTTCAAACACCGTCAATAACGTTCTATCCTTATGGACAGGTTGACCCACTAATGAACACTTATCCGTCTTCCAAAATGTAGCAGGACGAAACCGTCCACGTTTGAACATTTCACAACCATAATATCCCAATTCTTCCTTCATAAATAAAAAGTCATCTTCAAAACTTTGAGGTGAAACTTCCTGAAGACACACAACATCAGCATTGATGGTACGGATTTTTTGTTTCATCAATTCTTGTCGATATTCCCAACTGGATATATCTCGTGACGACGAATGTTCCGAAAGAGTAGCAGGATTGTACATTTTGTAATTCCACCAACCATCGATACTGTTTGGGAGAAGGACATTGTAGGATAAGACAGATAGAGAAGATTTTGCGGATATCCCACAAGATGTGGGAAAGGGTAGAGTACTGGGCGATATTAGATGTTGTATTGTCATGGTCACCTTTTTTTGTCACGAATTGAATTCGTTGGAACGAAAATAAAGTGAGGTGAGTGATCAACTAAAAACGTACGCGCGCAAATGAAAATAACCTATTCAATTGTGTGTTGGTTATCCCTATCCCTTCTCGTATCTCTCACTCAAGCGGGTTAACGGCCAAAGTATTTTGAACAGTTACAATTAGCTGCGAAAAATTTACTTACCAGCGAAAGGATAAGGAGGATCAGCTTGTCATTTATTGACATTTCAAGGGCCCTTTATGATGAGTTATATTATCCAATGAAGTGACCTCACTTTATTGAAACAATTTAATGAAAAATGCAAGTCATCATTTTCATGCTATGTGGTGATAACTTCCCAATCTACTTGGTATCAGCTTGTGCTAGTATTTCCCAATAATTACATTCTAGAATGTTCAGTGTATAAGCAGAGAATTCGAAATTGTAAGAAGTTGAGAATACTATGTCTCTAGAATAAAAATTCATTTCATTGAATTTTATAGCAAAGGCACCAAGTTCATCACCCGTCTCCAACCACCCTCATTTTTTGCATCTTCATAGTATTTTCCTGATGCGGCTATACTAGCAATATTTTCACTCATCGCATCCTCTTTCATTGTTTGTATATCATGTTTGCAAAGAAATGGCAAAAGATGGCGGACTAGCTGAAACGGTCAGCATCGGGATTAGGTCGTGTGATCCTACGGGACGCTGCAGCTTCAAGTCCTGCCTGTCGACTATCGTTTGGCTTTTTTCTTCATGCTATGGATTTTTTTTGCCCAATTTCCAAACTCTTCCATCCCTGTAACTTTTCCTTAATGTCAAGAATATTTTTTTACCACAAACAGCAATCTTGTTGTTGCTCTAGATTAGATTATTACTGTGTGAAGTTTATCAACTTTGTTTTTACGACTACCAAGCTAATACATGATCATAGTCAAACATATCTTTTAAAACTACAGTCGAGGGATTTGTTTTTCCTCTCGACACAGACTATGCCTTGATCGATGATGGATGTGAGACTTTCCCTGCTGTCGCCGTCTACGCTCCAAAGACTGACAAGCTCTTTCTTTCTGATGCTGCGATTGAGTGGGTACAGGAGCAGAAGTGAGAGGATTGACTTAGGACATTCTTAGTTAGTTAGTTAGTTAGTTAGTTAGTTAGTTACATTGTTTGTTATTTCTATTTTTTTAGTTATGGTTCCTTATTTTGGGAAGTAATAATAACACATGCGTGTTTCAATGTTTCACAATCTATTCATCGATTCATTTACCTTACACCACAAAAAGATTTCTTTCCCAATTCATTTTACGACTAATTAAACTAACCTTCTCGTATCTCTCAATTAAGCGGGTTAATGGCAAAGCGTTTTGAACAGTTATTATTAGATGTGATAAATTTACTTAAAAAGTAAATGGAGGACAAGGACCAAAATCTAATGATCAGCTTGTCACCATTTGATATTTAGATTGTGATTGGCTACGAGAGTCATTTTTGTTGAAGTTGAAAAAAATGTAAAGAATACAATTCAAGAATCGAATATTAGTGAAAAATTATAGAGCTTCGTATCCAAATTATTGAAGAATAAGATGACATCATGCAGAATTATGTATGTACGGTTTGTACTAATCATATATCTTTTTCTAAAGTTCTGAAGATGTTTATATATATAGAGGATAGAATAAATAAGCGCACTAATTGGTTTTATACTACTTTAGATTCAACATTATCGTTTACTTTGCAATTGCAGTTCTATAACAGGTGAGAACCTTAATATTGATTTATTAGGTTATGAATCAACAAATTCATCGGTATTGTTATTTACTCGAGCTCCATTTATCTTCTTTTGTAAAAGAAGACTTGAAGAGTTCAGATTTGCGAAGGGCAAATGCTTAAGGTCCAAACATCAAATCTATTTAATCTTCCTTTTAGGATTTGATTAGGAGACTTCAGAGAGGGTCATTGTTTTCAA
>Ga0209092_10001347_pt1 | contig 24188 bp, 19 predicted proteins | sample FraStrMetagenome_FD_187446 | JGI IMG/M metagenome (GOLD analysis project Ga0209092, IMG submission 187446) | Marine eukaryotic phytoplankton communities from Arctic Ocean - Fram Strait ARC3M Metagenome (SPAdes) (version 2) | ecosystem: Environmental > Aquatic > Marine > Oceanic | place: Fram... | reverse complement strand
AGCTATACCAGCTTTCATTCCAGTTCCTTTAACTAGGTCAAAATCTTTAAATATATTACTCATAATTTTTTATCTTGATGATATTACAAATTCCGATGATACAGCAAACATTTCTTTAGTTCCACCAACATTGGTAGTTAAATCTGTTGACATTTTTACTGTAGCAAAATATCCTTTTACGCCTGTCATAGAGTCTCCAAACACAACCTCGCCGCTTGCAGCTGTAGTGTTATTTACTAGGTTAGCATAATATTTGTTTTCTTTCTGTGTAAACCCAGCTCTGTAAGGTATACCGTTTTCAACATACAAACCTTCATCATAGCTTTTTACAGAGTTAGTTTTGTCTAAATCTTCGTCTATATCAGGAATTATATTAGCAGCATCAGTTACAAAACTTTCAACTTGCCAACCATTGCTACCTTCGTAGTTTATAGTTTTAAAGTTTTTGTTTGTTGATGGTCCTGGATTAAATATAAACGTTATAGAAGATTGGCTAGTTACTCCATAAAACTCATTGGCATTAGCCAAATTGTCATAATGTATATACAAAGAACCTTCTTTAGCTGTAAAATAGTTATTTTTTAAACTAAATATAAGATCAGGTCTATATGTATAAAAAGTATTCCAACCTTGAACTCTCTCATTGAAAGTAAGCGTACTATAGTAATCACTTGTTTCATCTATTGTTTTACTACCTGAGTTTCTCTGTAAAGAAATAGTATAATTATCTTTATAATTATCAAAACCACCTTCTACTTTATCTTTTTCATAATATAAAAATCTTATATTTGGAACCGCTGTAGTTCCTGGAGAATATATTTGTAAAGGTCCATTGCTTAGATAAACTGCAAACTTAGAAGAACCTCCAATAACAACAGTACCAGTACCAGTAACGTAAGAGTTTATAGTAGTCCAAGTGCCAGAATTATTAGGATCAAGATTTATTTGAACTTGAGAACCAATTGTTATATCGTTAAAATCATCTTCACCTCTATTCACTAAAGCAACCCATGGTCCAGCTGGAGATGGAATAGCAACACCACCAGCTTGAGAAACTTGAGGCCCTTGAGTTATTAATCCAGTTCCAGATTGATAATCCAAAACGTAAGATATACTATTAACTTGTAGTCTATCAGAAAGTTTAGCTAATTCGTCTCTAAAAAAGTCTTTCATGCCATACTGTGATATTTCAGTTATGCCATCTCTAGACAGCCTTAAAATTGCATTTCGGTCTTTATCTGCAAAGTATCTTCTGAATCCAAAATGAGCAAAACTTTCTGGGTTTCTACTTATTCCATACTCTCCTGTATAAGGAGTAACTTGGCCTATTACTACGTTTGAAACAGTATTTACAGGTGTTCCTTCAGCTGAGTATATAGCATCTTTATCTATCAATGCTTGACTAACTTTATTTTCTTGAAATATCGTTAAGTTATTATCCATAGCATAGATAAGCTGTATTGAGCCATTGTGAGGATCAACAGCTTTAGTTATATCTTCACCTACAGAAAAAACATTAGTTCTATTTATATTTGTTTTAGAATTAAAAATACCTGAATACACTAAAGCATTAGATCTGTATCTAACGCTGCTAGAATCTTCCATTAAGTAAGCTCTAACGCCTAAATCAACTTGAGTATTATTATACCCACCTCTAATTCTTGATTCTTCAATAACCCATGGAGAACCATTTACAGCATTATATTCTACAGATGGTTGCTCATACACATTTGAAAAAGGAGCTGTAGTTGAAAAAGTTGTACTACCAGCCCAATTAGGAAAACCATCTGCATTACTTAAAAAAGGTACACCAGGAAACAATCTAACAAAACTTGGATTACTTGGATTAGCGCCGCTGTTTCCATTGTTAGTTATTTTAGGAGTTGTAATCTGTTTTAACCAAAACGAGTTGTAATATTTTACCTCTAAGTTGAATGCCATTATCTAGTTATTATAAAGTGTACAGTGTAAGTATTAGATGGTAGTGATCCAGTAGTGCCGCTAGCATCATTAGCTATTAAATTAACAGCGTATAGCCAAGCTCCTTTCCACTGGTTTTGACCAGGTCTATTACTTGGTAAATCACCATTAGATACTTTACCTCCTCCAGGTATAGTAAAGTTTAATTCAACTGAAGCATTTGTAGTGGCAATATCTAAAACAAAGTTTTGTTTTTTACTAACATAACTACTGTTGTTTTGGTAATAGTATTTAGCATTTGATTTACTATTAAAAAATACATAATCTAAGTAAGCATCATATCTAGCAACTGAGTCAATTGAAAAGGTCATGCCTTCTAGTCTTTTAGTGCTAGCATAAGTTAAAGTTTTACTATCATTAGACGCATCATAGGGCGTTGGAACAATTTCAAAACCGTTTGTAGAGTGAGATATAGTACATATAGGATACTTATATTGGTAGAAAGAACTATCACTATAATCGTTTACATAATCGTTTGATGTAAAAAAAGATTTATATACACCACTATAAGGAACAGCAGAATCATAAGGCTGTGGATTATTAATATCTAAAGCTGATATACTAGTGGTAGATGTTGATGCTAAAAAAGAAGGTGTAGATGCATTAACCAGCTCTGAATTAGGATTACTTAAAACTGGATTAAAAACAAATTGAGATACAGAGACTCTATTTAACGATGGAGCGACATTGCTTAAATCAATTTGTTCTGTAACTTGCTTGTCAGGTTGTCCATCTACAGAAAGCCTAAATGTAACATTATAAGTGTTTTTTACTTGAGAATTTGACAAATAAGGTATTCTACCAAAAGAAGAAGAAATAAGTCTAAATGTTGCAGGAGTGCTAGGAGCTATTGGCGTTTGAACTCTATCGATAACAAATGGTGAATTTGAAACTGGATCACCATTGCCATTTGTAACGTTATCTATAACTATATTAGTTGTTGAATCTTGTACTGGAGTTCCGCCAGAGTTTAATATTTGAAAAACGTTAGTAACAGGCTGCGAGACTGAGGTGCTTTCTAGCCACCCAGTACTCACTACTGGTGACAAACTATTTGGAGCTTTAGTATTGTAATCTCCTTGGCTGTTTATACTAGAGTTTAACTCAGATATAGTTCCAGCTGAAGAAGTTTCATAATATATATCTATATTAGATTTAAAAGGCTCTGTTTCAAAAACCATTAGTTTTTGTGCAAAATCCCAATTAGGATCTTGTTGAGAAGTTGCTGTAAAACCCATTCTATCACCTACTTCTATAGTAGCTATTAGTGGATTTTTATTATTTTTTAAGAAAAAAGGATCTACTTCTCCTTGTGCTCCAGGATATATAAAAGTTCCTACTGCATATTGAGATGCACCACCAGCACTAGGATCTGGATTCATATTTACATAATATAAATCTAAATTCTTTTTAGTTGTCCATTCTCCAAGCTCTGAAAAAGGTCTAATAGTTGTAACCTCTTGCTTAGATACTGTTAAGTTTTGCTCGCTTATTGTAGGTATTGTAACTACTGGAGGAGTCGACCCGTCTTTAACGTCCGCATGCGTTTGCTTAACTCTATTATAAAGAACTACACTAGATCCATATATTTCGTCTGTAGGCCCAACTTCTTTTAAATCTCTTGGTATTTTATTTATATTGTCGTTAAATAAAGCTATACTAGCAATTTCACCTGTCTGAGAATATAATAAACCTTTAACATTACTAGCTGTTACTGCATCGTTTTTAGTATATATTATATTACCACTTAAAGCTCCTGGAACGTAAATATTATAGTAATCTTGCTCTTGTTGTTTAACTACAATTTTATATGTGTACCAGCCTAAAGGATTTGTACCTTCAACCCATGTTCCATTATATGTTGAGGTTTTTAATTCTGGTATTTTTTCTGCAAAAGATATTTGAAGAGAATCACCTGGCCAAGACAAAGTATCTGTGCCGCCTCCAGTGTATCCATTAAATATTGTAGAATTAAGACTAAGAGAAGAACTATTATCATTAATTATAACATTAGAAGCTCTACCATATCTATCTTGAAGAACTATACCAACTTGGTAAGATCTGCCTTGTTTTAAAGTATTGTTTAAAAACTCTTTATTAGTATTTAAAGTTGTATCACCTTTTTTAACAGTACCTAAAGAGTATTCTAAACTAAGAGGAGTTTCGTTATTTTGCAAAAAATTACCATAAACAACTCTATTTCCAACTACCTCTTGAGTTTGAGCTCTCATAGGAACTATATCACTAACTCTTGTGACTTCTTCATCGGTTAAAACTTTTATAGGCTTTTCAGAGCTATAGTTGTATATATATGTAGAATTTAAAGACGTTACAGTATATTCTGCATCAGTACCTAGCGGGTTAGGTATACTAACTACATCTCCAACTTTATAACCTTCTCCAGTTTTATTAACAGTAGCAGAAGTTGATCTACCAGCTCCATCTACAACAAGATCAACTGTTAATCCTGATCCACTACCACCTGTAGTGGTTTTGTCTAGCAAAGTTCCAGTTGTGTAATTATCTCCAGCAACTTTCAAAGTCATAGTACTAGGTGAACCTGTTAGGTTGCTAACTTTTACATCTGCTATTACTTTAACATTTAAATCGTCTGAAGCTTTATATAGCAATTGTATTTCACTTACTTTCAACTTATCAGCAAGTTCGCTGCTTTTATATGGTAAATCTATAACTAAACCAGCTGTAGTTACTTGATTTTCCATAAAACTTACTATACTAGACTCTTTTGTTCTTTCGTCGTCACCTTGTATAAAATACCCATATTGTTTTGGTATAAAAGCATGTTGAGTAAATGGAGCTGTTAAAGAGTATTCATTATCATCATACTTAAATCTATAGCTAAATCTAACAAATTTATCTTCTAAAAGCTTTTTATCACCTTTAAAAGCTGAGTTATAGTCCGGGTTTTGAATTTCAAAAAGAAAAGTTCCATTACTCCAACCTAGCTCAGTTTCTATATCTAAAACAGGAACAGGAGTACCTGATATATTTTTCTTTAAAAAAACTTTAGCTGGCACTGTTGATACGTCTATGTTTTGTACATAAGCAAAAATATTTTCAGAATCGTCTGCGCTTTTAACTCTTATAGGTTTTGTTGGAATATCACCACCTAAGTGATTTGCTACATTAGTGTAAGCTAAATTGGTTCCACTAGTCTCTTCATCAAAAACTAATGTATCAGCTGTGCCTACAGAGCCTTGTAGTATTTGACCTGGCGCTCCAAAAAAAGGTGCTAACCATTCATCTACTTCGTTTTTTAAAGTAGATTTAACTACGCCTGTTGTATTTTTTAAAAAAGATATAGATTTGTATGGAGCATACTTGGCCACAGATACGTGATCTTCGTTAGTGTAGTAAACTAACGGGTTGGCAATAGCGTTATCTACGTTTATTTTTCTAGGTTGATTTCTATTATCTGTCCAAAATAATAAATTTTCAATCATGTTAACTCCACAGATAGGGTGAGTTTTAGAAAAATTTAAAAAAGTTCCAGTAAGTAAAACGCTAAAATTAATGTTGCTAATACTTATCTCAGAAGAACTAGACACGTTAGGTAGTTGACAATAACATATGTAATTAGCTCCTCCATTTCTATCAAAAACATACCCCGGTTCATTAGCTGTTTTATTTTCAATAGCTAAATTGCTTAAGCTGTCTGTTGAGGCGTCTGTGTAGTTAGTTAAAAAGAAAAATATTCTATTATTAGCTAAATCAGAATATTGTCCTATTATTTCTAAATTAAAATCAGTTAAACCAAAATTAGTTAATAACTTATTACCTCTAATATTTTCTAAAGATCCTACACTAGCATCTTCAGAAGCACTAACACTAGCATTTTGAGCATCTCTATATTCACCATTAGGCATTATTCTAGCCTCTAAGTCTTTATTCATTTTAGACTTAAGAAAAGTGTTTTTAATTTCTGGCATAATTAATGTTTAATCCATTTAGATTTACCACGCATTATTTGAGTGAATTCATTTAATTTTATATTAGATAATCTTATTTTAGCATTTCTAAGTGCACTAGATCTATCTCTTTTAAATCTGTTTATAATATACTCAGGAATATTAGCTCTACCAGATAGTATTGAATACGCTATATGCATGTACATTGCTTGTTCTGCCATTTTAGGTACTCTAGTATCTGCATCAACTGCTAAGCCATCTGATATGTATTCTAGTATTATTAATTTATTTGCTAAATCACTAGAGAAATTAAAAGATCCTGTTCTTTCATTTATAGTAAACCAACCATTTTTTTGTGAAACTTCAGGCTCTAAACCATATCTTTGTCCATAAGCTAACTTATCCCAACCCCAGTTATATACATTAGCTGTTTCAAATATTTCATTAGTTATCTCACCTGTTAAATTTAACGAGTTATTATTAGCCCATCTTTCTTCAGTTTCTGATTGCTCAGCTAAATTATTGCCTCCATCGACGTTTTGAGTTGGCACACCAGATCCATCTTGTATAAGCAGCTCAGTTGGATTAGAAGTTAATGTAGTTGGATATATTATATGTTTAACACCTGCTGCATCAACCCAAGATAAATTAACATAATTAACATAGTCTTGAGGTATTATCAAAGAAAGACTAGGTGGTATAGTTAATTCTTGAGACTTCATGCTTCTTAGCGTATCATAACTAAATTCTTGTAAACCTCTTTTAGCGTGAAACATTATATCAGTTCTTTTTGCATTTGGTATTAACTTACCTACGCCAATATAAGCTACAATAAAGTTATTTATAATGTCATTTAAGCTTATATATTCATAATTACCATGATTACTATCTATAGCTGCTTGATTTAGTTGTACTACTACAGTGGCTAGATTAGCTGGCGCAACAGCAAAAGTTATAACATTACCTACAAATGTAAATGCACCTGGCGCTGCGTTGTTTACTTTTACTGTAAAATTAGTAGCAGTAAGTTCAGTATTAAACGTACATGTAAATACTGTATTAACACCATCGCCTATAAAAGCTTGTTGACCAGAATAATATTGCGCATTTGTTTCAGTTAATAGTCCCATGTATTAAGATTTTTCATTAATTTTGTCTTGTTGTAATTCACTTTGAGCTACTTGAATTATTTGAGGATCTCTTATAACTATGCCAGCATATAGTAATATGTTTAAAACAAGCTCTGTTTGCTCCGATGTTTGTAATCCAAAATCTACATAACCTTGTTGTGATCCTGAAAATAGGTTAGCTTCTGTTAGGGTTACTGACAAAGTTCCAGTTGTATTTGCTCCAAAATTTTGCGTAAAAGTTATAATATCTCCAGCGACATACCCAGATCCTTGAGAAACTACAGATACATTAGTTACAGTAGCTCCAACTACAGTTACATCAAAAATAGCACCTGTTCCACCACTGGCTGGAGGGGTGAAAGTGGCGGCAGAGTAAGTGTTGTTAGTTGCAGAAGCAATGTTTGAAGTTATAGAAGTTGTTATAGGTCCTATATTAATAGCTGTAGCTACGTAAGGGTAGTTAGTAAAAACATATTGTCCTAAACCACCTATGTTATATCCCCACCTAATGTCTGTAGGTTTTTTAACATATTGCATTTTAATATGATCTACATTAATTATATCTGTAGGATAAACTATGCATTTGTTGTCTTCGTATAGATATACGGGAAAATTCTTTGTTGGAGTTGTTAATGGAGCTTTTCTTATATTGTAAAACTCAGATCTACCTAGTCTTTGCATTTCAGGGTAGATATTAGAACTTGGTTCATAGGTAACTGAACCTAGCTTATACAGCTCAGAAGGAACTGTAAATATATTGGATGTTGGATTTGTAACGCCTATAGCTTTCTCAGTTACAGTTTGATCGTTTTCAGTTTTAAATTCTGCAATTTTTTCATCAGTTAAAGCAACTCTATCGGCATAGTCCATATCTGTTTGAGGAGTACGAACCTGTTGGTTTAAATCCTCAAAGCATTTCTCAAAGAGTTCTCTTTGAACTTGAGTACCTATTTTATTAAATTCATCAGGTGTCATATAACCCCTTTGTTCTTTGTTTAAAATAAGTAATACAGTTTTATATACAGTATCTACGCTTATTGCCATCTTTAATATTTTAAAAAGAGAGGTTACTTGTGTAACCCCTCATATTTATAGTCACTTGTTATTTAAACTTTTTCTCTATTGATTTGTAAACTTCAACACCTTCGTCTGTTTTAAACCATGCAGCCATTGCTGAATATGGGTTTTCATCAAAAGGAACGTTCATTAGCTTACGGCCATTACTAGCCCAAGTAAAAGTTCTTTGATCTTGCGCTAAACTAACAATACCAGCTTCAACAGCTCGTATACCAAAGTTTCTAAGTTCAACGTTTTCATCATTAACTAATTCTAAGAATAATTCTGGATTACCCTTAGCAAATAGTAGTAAATCTCTTTTAAGTTCTTTAGAACTCATTTTAGATACTCCTGAACCTAATTCAACTCTTAGTATAGCTTCAGCTTTGTCTACATCCATATTTATAGCCATAGCCATTGCTTCAACTTGTAACTCTAAGTTGTCTAGTTCATTACTTGCTTCAATTACTTCATCTCTTTCAGCATATACCTTGTTTCTATTAGGATGATATAATGATAAAAGCTTTTGTAAAGCTTGTTTTTCTCTAGGCACCATTAAAACACCATTTTCAAAAACAATATGACCTAAAGTTGCTGTACCTTTTTGCTCGTCCATAAATGGGCTTTTCATATTGGTAGCATATCTAAGCTCTCTATTGTATTGCTTTTCTTCATCAAACCACATTAAAGGTTTTCTTGAAGAGTGTTTAGAGTTAATTCTAGTTGTTAAAGGTGATTGACCATTAAGTAAATGGTAGTATCTATCTTTTACTTCCCAAGTATCTTTTTTTACTTGAGGTTTTTTCTTTTCTTTTGTTTCCATAATATAATATAATATAATAATTAAAAAAGACCCCGCCGAAGCGGGATCTTATTATTGTTTTAAAAAAGTAATTAAGCTAAATCAGCTCCTTTTTTAAGTGTAATTACTGGAGTTAAATTTGCGTGAAACACTCCTGTAGCAGTAACTTTTTCGCTAACTTCTGGCGAATCAGCACCAATACCAGATCCCTCTGCCATTGCGCCTACAGCGCTGACAAAAGCACTTAAATATTCTGCTTCAGTTTGTGTAAAACTCATTGTTCCAGCTGATCTAGTATAAACAATGTTCATTTTAGAAGGTGCAAATGTGCCTGCGCCAGTCTGTCCATATACATTGTAAATAACATCGACAGTTAAAGTAGCAGCTGCTAATGTTGCAGTTATGCTAACAACGTCATCACAACTAATTACTTGGTTTGATCTTAATTTTAAAAGTCCCATTTTTCTTATTTTTTAAATGTTAATAATTATATAGTTGACTTGAATAACACGAAGTTATTAGCAGCTTGTGTAACTAAACATCTTTCAGATAAGAAATTTACAGTCATTGCATCTAAATCAGAAGTGTAAGCACCTCCAACAGATCCAGTAACCCATGACTTCATTCTACGATCATCAGCTTCAGAAGCTCTATATCTTACATGTAAGAAAGGACGTCTGATATTAGATCCTAAACTTTGATCATAAACAGTTGATGTTCCAGCTGGAATCATTACACCATCGATGTCTCCGATTAATCCTCTTGTTGAAAAGTCATTTAAGTATTTCCAGTCAGTTTTATAAAAGTCATAAGAACCTCTTCTAAATCCTGAAAATCCAAAATTCATTGCCATTTCAGCTTCGTTGTCAAAAAGACCATAAGAAGCAGCTTGTGTACCAGCATAACCTCCACCAGCTTGAGCAGCAATCATATCGTCAAAATCAAGAGCAGTAGCTCTAGATAAGAATAACATGTTTTCTTCAATAGCACCTTGTGTATCTAGTTGTTTTAGGATAGTATCAAAATCACCTAATGCACCAGCTCCAGGAGCAGCAGCACCAGCGAAATCGTTATAAACGTTTCCTCTTGCTTCAATAGCAGCAAACAAACCTTCAGAACCAGGACCAGCTTCAGCAGCACCTACAGCACCTGCGCCTAAGTCAACAACACCAGCGGCACCATTGTTTTCAGCTTCAACCATGGACATTTCTAGGTAATCTTCAAATCTTAATCTTGTTTCAGATTCAGACTTTAAATACCACAAGTATCCATTTGTTCCATCTTCAGTAGCAACTTCTACCCAACCAATTTGAGCTGTATCAGAACCTGATACTTCAAACTTATCTCTTAAGATAATTGGCTTGTTAGAAAATTGTGTTAAAGTTGGTTGAATACTAGACATTCCAGCGTAGTTACTTACAGCAGCATCAGATCCACCAGAACCTTTAGCAAATTCAGAACCATATACAAATGTCTTAACAAGTGTACCAGCAACTCCTAATCCAAGAGCGTTAGCAACTTTGTAAGTTTCAAAAGTAACAGTAGCAGTTGTAGCTGTAGCAGCAACAACGTTAGTAACTCTAGCTTTAATAGTAGTTAATCCATTAGATATTACTATTGTATTACCTATTTTAATAGCGCAAGTTTTTCCAGTTTCAACTGGAACTGTCATAGATAATCCTAAAGCAATTAATATACAGTCTTCATAAGAAACGTGTAATCTATTTTGTTCAGACCAAATTACTTGATCAGATGTCATAGGCATTTCAGCGCCTACCATTCTCAAGAAACCACCTAAAGTTCGGTTTCCGTATCTTTCTACTTCAGCTTCATAAAGCTCAGGTAGATATTGTTGTGCAAAGTTTCCACCAGTTGCGTTATCAAAACTCAAGTAATTTGACGCTAACGTCATTTGAGTTTGATGAGGCAAGAGTGATGGAGGAAAAGCTCCAGTTGGAGCATTGTTTTGAAAACTCATGTTTTATCTTTTATTTATTTTTATTTATTCTTAATTTTAACTTTGAACTATCTACACCACTAATTGCTTTTACTTTCATTCCTCCAATAAAAACATCTCCCGTAGACGTTGGTCTAAGTTCATTGTTTAAATTTTTAGATTTAGCCATTACATCTTTAACAGCGTCGGCTTTGCCTTGCTCATAAAAATGATTAGCGATAGTATCAGCGTTTTGTGCTGCAAAAATAGCTTTGTGATAACCTTTATAGTCTTTAACTTCCCCTTTATTATCTAAGAACTTCCCGATTAGGTTCGTAAGATCAGATTGATTACTAGCAACAGAGTCTATATCATTAACACCGTATCTAAATTTCTTTTCATTTAAATTAAATTCAAAACCTTTGAACTCGTTATTAAAGAAATTTTTAGTAGTTGATTTAAACGTATCGTGTTGCTGTTTAACCATTTTTTGTTCTTCGTTGTGTCTATTGAAAAAGTCCATAGCTTTTTGTTGTTCCTGAGTAACGCCCGGTCTCAACTTGATCTCGTCGTAATATTTACTCTTGGTTTCCTCTAAAAAGTTAGTGGCTTTAGCAATTTCTTCTTTATAAGCGAGTTTCTTTTTTCTTATATCTCGCTCTTCATCCAAATCTTCATCATAATGAAAGTTATCTTCTAATAAGAAATTAACTTCATCTGTATCAAGATGTGGTTTAGTCTGTTTGTAATACTCTCTTAATAGAGTATCTTTATCTACACTTGAGTAATCAGCATTTAATCTAACATAATCCTCAACTGTTCCACCTGTATCTTCCATAAAGCTTACCAATTTTTCTATGTTTTCTGGTAGTTTTATTTCTGGTTGTTTTTCAACAACATCTTTTACTATAGGTGCTTTTACTTCTTCAACAACTTCTTCTTCTGTAATTTCAGATATAGGAGATGTAGTTTTTTCTTTTGTTTCTACTACTTCTTCCTTAGCTTCTACTTTTTCTTCTTTAATTACAGGTTCTTCTTTAATAATTACTTTATCTATAGGTTTTTCTTCTTTTTTAACCTCTTCTTTTTTAGATAAATCTATTTTAGCTGTTGTTGCTTTTTTATTAGTAAGTTTTTTTACCTTAGGCTTCTTAACCTTAAACTCACCTTGTTCTAATTCCCCTTTAGGGTTTTCTTTTATTTCTTCTGACATAATATAATATAATAGTTATTAAAAATTATTTAGGGCCAAACTGCTCTAAACCAAAACCGCCCATAGTATCATTACCTGCGGATTCAAAGTTTTTAGGTAATAAGTCGTTTTTTCTTTGATCTATAAGTTCAGACTGTTGCGTAGCTTGCATTTCTGTTCTTTGATCTTTTCTATCTTCTTTAAAAGCTTCATCTTGCTGCTTAGCTTTAGACTGCGCTTGAGTTAACTGCATGTTGTAGTTAAACTCTAATTCCATTAACTGTTGTTTGATTTGAGCTTCTCTTTCCATTTTTTGTATAGAAAATTGAGATTTAGCTTGTTCGTAGTTAATGTTTTGCTCAGATATAACTTGCTGCTTTTGAGCTTCTGCTAAAGATATTTGTTCAGCTGCTTGAGCATTTGCTTGAGCTTGCGCTTGCATGTTCTGCTGTTGTATTTGTTGATCCTTAGCTTGCTTTTCTTTTCTTCTTTTCTTAAGCATTTGATTAGCTAACTTTAAATTGTTAACTTGTCTAATATCAATTGCATCTTCAAGATCTATTTGACCACCTTTTAAAGCTATTTGTATGTTTTGCTCTAACACTTGCTTTTCTTCTTCATCAGGCTCTAGTTCTAAGAAAATACCAAAGTCATGCATATTTACTTGAGATAACTCTTGCAAAGTAGCTACATTGTATCTAGATATACTAGACGCTAATGTCTGCATAGTTAATGGAAACATTAAAGCATCAGCTATTCTTAATGATATGTTTTCACAAGTTCTAAGAGTTAAGTATAAACTAGCTTGTAATATATGTCTAGTTGCTACGTTTGAATTAGCAGCAGCTAATTTTTGTAAACCAACTAATGATTGCTTGTCTGGTAACGTACCATCTCTAGCTTCATTAAGTCCCGTTACGTCTCTAATCATTTTAAGATAATACTCGTAAGTTTGTATTAATGATTGCATTTTATTACCACCAGAGCTAGACTGTAATTCCTGTATAGGAACTTTACCTGGGTTCATTCCACCGTCTTGAGTCATTGATCTACCAACTACAGAACCTGTTTGAAAATACATATTCAAAGCTTCAGATGGGTTATAATTAGTACCATTACCTAGATCTACCTCTGCTAAACCATCCATATCTAAGTAAACTCCATCAGGAACCACTCTAGACATCACCTGTTGCAGTTTTAAATGAGTTAGCTGTATCATATCAGCAAAACCAGTTATTCTGCTTACAATTGATTCTATGCGACCTTTGTACATTCTAGGAGCTACGATGTTATAGTTCATATTAACTTTAACAGTATCGGCATAAGGTCTAGTCATGTTCTCAGCTAGCTCCCATTTTAATATTTTGTTATGTCCTAGTATTTTAGCTCCAGAGTAAAGAACTTCAATAGCTCTAAATGCTTTTGAAAATGAATCTGTTTCTGGTGGATTAAAAGTATCAGTTTTTTCTATAGCTTTTTCAAGACCATTAGCTGTTTCTTTTATTTTAAATACTTGATTAGCATAAGTTTTGTATTCAAAATACATTACTTGAACTGTATTGTTGTCATAACGACCACTCCAGTTTCTAGTGTAGTTTTGATTACCTGGATACTTTTGTATTTCTTTTAATTCTTCAGCAGTTAAATAAGGAAATTGTTTTTTAAGCTCTGGCAAGCTAATTGATTTAACTTCACCTACATAATATAAATCTTCAAAATTAGGATCTTCACTATATGAATAAACTAAACTAGCTGGATCAACATAATTTAATGTAACGCCTTCAGATCTATTAAAATCAGTTTTAACAGCTGATATACCTAAAACAGTTAAGTCATAATTTAATCTTCTTCTAATTAAATCATATTTATTATTAGCTAGCACATTGTTAATTACTTCTTCTTCAGCTACTTCAATAGACTCTTTATAACTCATTTGCATATGAAGCTCTATATCTTCTTCACTTTCCATGCCAACGGCTTTACCTTTAGACGCGGAAATATCTAAACCAGTCATTTCAGTCATTTTAGCTAATAAATCTTTTTGCATTACATCTTTTTGTAAAGCTTCAGCATACGCAGTTCTTTTATGTAAAGACTCAGGGTCTTGAGCATAAGCCTTGATCTCGTAATTTCTTTGAGACATACCATTAACAACTATGTCAACAAACTTAGGAATTACTGGTACAGGTTTCCAGTCTAAGTTTAAATAAGATAAATCACCATTAATAGAAAGTTCGTCTTTATATTTTTGTACAGATTGTTCTCCTCTTGCATATAATCTTAAATTATGAAAAGAATTATAATTACTACCAAATCTATCTGTGAAGCCATTATCATTAGTAAACCACTCAGACTCTATAGCTCTACCAACCTGTAAACCATACTCATAAGTAGCTTTTTCTGCATCTGGTACTACCTGATCTGGAAAAGAACTATTGTAATTAGTATTTATCATTTATTTTATTTTTGAATTATAACCTGTGTTATCATATTTTTTAATACCTAAGTTTATAGATTTTTTTTGTCTAACAGCTACAGGTGTATACCTGTTTTTATTACAAGCCATTATAGCTAAACCTGAACTTATTGAAGCATCATGCTTTGTTCTATTATTTATATTGAACGCTGCCCAGTCTTCTAATGTTTTTTGATGGTACATATCTCCATGCCCTAGTTCACTAGATCCCACATATTCTTCTATGTAAGACTCTATAGCTGCTGCATGTGATTGTTTAATATCTTCACTTGAGTTAGGTATTCCACCTATTTCTCTTTCTGTTGTAGAAAGTTTGTTCCAAATTTTATCAGGACGATTAATTGAAAAACCTCTATAACCTCTACGTTTAAAATAATACAATAATCTAGGTTTATTGTTTTCAGCAAGTATTGGCATACCATAAAATATACAAGCCATTAAAACATCTTCAAAGAATATCTCAGCTGTTTGTGGCCTTGATATATATTCTAAAAAGAAATGATTAGGCGGTGCATCTTCCATTGAAAACTTAGTCAGTCCATGTAAAGCTCCATTAGAGCCTTTACCATCAACAGTACCGCTAATGTCGTAACTATCACAGCCGAAAGCTCCAATATGTTCGTTACCAGGATATTTGCCTCCATTTTTATTAATTATTCTATTTTGAATATTAACTGGTGGTACCCAACTAATTTTAAATCTTCCATCTTTATTAGGTTTAAATAAAACCTTAGAATCTTTAATACCATTTTCCCAAGAAAAACTACCTATTGTAATTGCTGCTTTGTTATTAGCTTCTTCATTATAATCTATTTGTTGGTATATCTTAGTTAGATTAAATAAAGATGATTTAGCTTCATCTCTAAAAGCATGTTGTTCAGTTCTTGGAAACTGACGATAATATTCATTTAAACTGTCTTGATCTGATTTTAAACCGTCAACTTCGTTTTCCCAGTGTTCAATAACTCCTGTTGTAATTTCGTAACCATCAACTCCTTTGACTTCATTTTTACCTCTAATGAAGACAGGTAATCCATAAGTATCGATGAATCCCTCATAGTTCCACTCCATAGGAATGAACAAGCTATAGAGTCCAGAAGATGTTTGTCCGTTTCGATTTCTTTTATTAACGTTTGAATTGTAGTATAATTTTTTGAAATTGTCTCCACCTTTATCTAAAGCATTTGAAGTTGAGCCCATCATACATTTACCCACGATTCTTGATCCTAGTCTTAATGTAGTCTTTGTAACTCTCCAGTTGTTTAATATATTATCAGGTCTTTCCCACTTACCACTTTCATCATGAGCTAATAGTTTTAGCTTTTCACCATCATAAGAGTTATCACCTGTGTTTTTCCAGTCAATAGTTGTATCAAGACCATCTAGTTCCCTAAGCTGTTCATTCGACTCAAGCTTTCTTCTAGTAAGCTTTGATGCCGGAACACGATATGCCAGTTCAGTTTTCGGCCGATCCATACCATCTTGAATGGGTTTAAAAAAGAACGGGTAGTTGACTGATATTGGGACAACTTTATCTGTAAACATTTTTTTGGCATCTGAACCAGACTTGGAAAGTATTCCAAATCTAGCATCAGAAGATATTGTAGCTTGATTGACAAGCTCTGCTGATGACATAAAAGAGAATCCAGATCGTCTGTTTTTAAGGTAGCACATTCCATAACATCTTGTATCTGCTTTACATGCTTCCCAAAATATAAAGAAGAGTCTATTTGCTTCTCTAAAATCTGGTGCTCCAATGTCAATCTTTGACCATTGCAAGTACATATAATGAGTACCAGTAATGTAAGTAGAAGTACCATTGTTATAAAAGTGAAATCCTTGTTCTCGTCTAGTAAATTCATTATCAATATAATCGTACCACTTTTCTTTAAATTCAGCTGGATATTCCTCCCAGTCAAATCTACTTTTAATTCTACTTAATTCTTTTGGATATTCGGCTTTTTCCCAGTATTGTTCCGCTTTTTCTTTACTTCGTTTAAACGGTTCATTTGCTGCTGGTAAAGCAATCCTGAGATCCTGTATTTCAATGATTTGTCCAATTTTACCTGTTTTACTTATTACTATAAAATCATAATCAGAATTATAACCATAATCCCATTTTTTAAATCTATTGTTTTTAGCTAATATCTTAGGATTTACAACGTCCTTAACTTCTTTCCAAAGGGTTTGTTCGTAACTCACTTACTTCTCCCTTCTGCAAAACCTTTAAATGTTTTTTGTACTTTAACTTCCTTAGGTTTTTCATTTAGCATATCTTCTTCTATTTGAATACGATTAAGTATTTCAAAAGCATCGAATATAGCTAGTTTCTTTGTTGCGGCAGCATTCTTTAATCTATCAGCGCTTACATCGTCGTCTGAGTCAACAATCTTTTCTTTTGCTACCTTAATTAATTCCTCAACTGCTTTTTGCCCAGCTTGGATTATTTTCTTCTTCGTTTCCTTGGTATTCATGAGTTAAAGCTATATCATTAGATTTCATACAATAAAGTCGTTCACCTTCTATAATAAACTCAAACTCAGAGTTAGGTGTAAACGTAATAAGGGTTCCAGGTGTTATTTTAAGAGCTTCTAAGGACTTATTAGAATATTTTACTACTCCAACATTAGGTTGTTCTTTTCTATTCTCTAAAACACTTTGGTTTTTAAGTGGTTTTATAAAACAATAATCTAAATGTGTTTTTAAATTATACATATAGATCTGTTCAGGAGAAACAAAATAAAGATCATCTTTAAAGTGAGTTGAACTATTTCGTTCCTTACCTTTTTGATCATACCATCTTCTAAATATATTATGGTGAATATATAATTCATCACCTATATTTATTTTAGTAGTATAAGCTGCAGGAGTTTGAACTACTACAGCTTTTTTACTAATAAATCTGTGATCTTCAATACCACTATTGATAATAAGATCAGTATCAGCAACTCTTCTTGTATTGTCATACCTATCGTTTAAAGGTTTGACAATAAAATAATATAAGCTTTGCATTAATACTTAAGATCATACTCTACAGATATTGACATATTAGCATTAAACTTTTTCCAAGGTAAGACTTCATTATTTTTAGTTATAAAAATATTATATGATTGGTCTTTGTCTTCAAAAAGAATATCGCTAATAGTATGTCCACCATATACTTCCTGACCAGTTGAATAATGCATTGCATCGTTCTTATAGTCAGAACCTATACTAATCTTCCTTATTACCTTTGACATCTTCTTTTATCTCAGTATAAGTACCATCTTCAAGATCAATATTAATAGCGCCATATTCAGCTTCTAATATTTCCTTATAATCTTCTATTTCTTTATTAGCTCCAGCTATTTCATGAAGTAGTCCATGCTTTTGGCTTTCTAATAATCCGATATTATGAACTAATTCGTTTAATTGTTTTTGTTGTTCTTGAATTAATAATAATTCTTCTTCTTTAATTTTCATTTGATTTAATTTAATTGTATTTGTTTTTATTCTTCGCTTGGCGGATTTGGATCAATGCCATGTGAAGCAAGTTCTGCTATCCATTCAGCTTCATCTATTGTTTCATCAATAAACCACTTACATAAAAGCTTCTGCTGAGGATCTACATAACCATAGCCTTTGACGTCATCTTCTGAATCATCACCGTAAGCTATCCAGTAAGTTCTGACGATAGGGTTGTCTATAGGAATATTACCACTCATAATCTTTTTTTACATTTAGAGGTTAGTCAATAGGATCTGGCTCACTCCAAGCTGCAGTTGCCATTAATGCTAAAGCTTCGTCTTGATTCATTACATCACCTACTATTGGTAAACTACCATCTGAAATAAAACTTGGTGTTACACTGTAGCTTAATAAACCTTGAGTGTTTGCTAAGTTTCTTCTCATACTTTGTGCAGAAGATTGCGAAACCTGCGACCATAGCACGCTATCCGTTGAACTTAAACTAATTACTATATAACTTTTATTATTCATTTTTATTTATTTTAAAATTTTAACTTGGTGTATCTTCAACTCTATCTTCTACATCCATATTTACACTAAGAGAATTACTACTACTGTAAGGTGCATCGCCCACTATATTATCTGACATTCCACTTGAAACTCCATTTGCATAACTACCAACACCATCTACTATAGCATTTTCACCCATATTGTTAGGAGCTGCTATATTTTGGCTTTGTCCATTATTAGTTCCCTTTTCATCTAAAGCTATCCAATAAGGGTCTACCCAAGACGTATTACTTCCTAACTGCCACCAGCTTACTAAATTAGAATAGGCACTATGGTTGTTTAGATTTTGGGGAACTCCTTCACTATAAATTTCTGATACTTGTGCAGATGTTAAACTTGCGTTCCAAACAGATACATTTGAAATAGAGCCATTTGTATAGAAGCCATCATAATTGCCATACCATCTTCCAATAACTAAATTTTGGTCTGTTACGGATGGAGTCGCACTGTAAGAAACTGAATTTTCTAAAACATTATTTACATATATTTTTACTAATGAACCATCATAAACTCCAATTACGTTATACCAAGTACTTGTATTTGGTACTGTTGTTCCTGTAACTGTACCAGCACTTGAGCTTGCTGTTCCATCAGACCAAAATTGAAAATTAAGGCCACTACTTAATGTTAGTGCGAACCCTACTTGAGGAGCAGCACCTGTTTTAAAATTACCAACAATTCCACAAAGTGCTACAGAGTCAAGTTTTACCCAGCAAGAAACAGAGTAGTTTGTAGTCGGTTGTTGTACAGTTACACCAGCATCTATATAATCATTTGTTCCATCAAAATCTAAAGCATATGGTGAGTAACCACTTGTAAAACTTAAATCACTTTGTACTAAATTAGCTTGTGTCATTCCTGAGCTTGTGCCATCGTTTGAGTTTGTACTGTCATCAGGTATAGTCCAGTTAGAACCATCATAAGTAGCAGAAGCATCTAATTTCCACCAACCTTGCAAAGAAGTAAACCCACTCATTGATGTAAGTGGAGAACCATTATTGTAAAGAGTTTCTACTGAGTTAGAACCTGTTGCTGGTAGTGCTGTGTTAAATATTTGAACGTTTGAAAGAGAACCATTAAAACCATATAATCCAGCTCTGCTTCCAATATAAAAACTATCGCTGTTAGAGCTTGATTGTATTTTATTCCCTCCAGTAACGTCTAAATTTCCATCTACATAAATGTAAGAAACAGAACCATTTGCAATAAAAATTATATTATGCCAATTACCATCATTTATTACAGTTGTACCATCATAACCATTAAAACCAGCCCAACTTATAGCAACATTTCCGCTTCCTATTGGTCTTGTTTGTGTGTCAAGTTCATCTCCGTTACCTTTTTGAGCTATAACTTCATTTGATGTTGTTGTAGTTTTTAACCAAAAACTAAAAGAATGATTTGATGTTGATACATTTAAACTACTATCATTGCCACAATCTATATAATCACCCCCATTAAAATCAAAAACATAATCTTTCAGAGAACTATTAGGCACTAAATAATTAGCTCCGTTATCTGCTGATTGGTCACCTAATTGATAGTAAACTGTAGGTTTAGGCGATAATGCCATTGGATTAGGCAATGAAGAACCATCTCCATAGATAGCTGCTACTTGTCCAGTTGGCGTTTGTCCAGCTGATGTAGCTGTATCTGTAAGAGCATATCCAAAACAACTAAATTCTGCCATTTTACCGATTAAATTGGAATTCGCATAAAATCCTCTATATATCCATAGGGTTTGAGTATTATATTGAACCTCTACATCTGCTTGATTAAAATTAGGATAATTAGAATCATAAATTGCTTTTAAAGTGTTATTATGGTAAATCCTATAATCAGTACCGTAATTGTACCTTAGTATAACATGATTCCATTCATTTTCTATTAAGACATTATTTGCAGTGTAAAAATTATTAATTCTACTACTATTTATTGGGGAACTGTAAAATTGGATTCTACCGTATTGAAAATTTAAACCAAAACCAAACTGAGTAGAAGGAGAGGGAGGTGAATAATACTCTGTACCAATAAAGGACTTTGAAGACTGACTAATTAAATCTGCACCATAAACCCAAAAACTAATTGTAAAACTTTGTGAGCTTCCAAATGGAAAATCTTCAACAGTTACAAAATCACCTTGAGACAAGGCCTCTAAACTATAATTAGCTTGCTTGCTCTGATTTTTATTGTTTGGCATGCGCCATTGGTCGTTGAAAAATTCTGTACTCATATTAATCTCCCATTCTATACCACGCAATAGGTGGTGTTGTTAATTGACTTAAATCTGCTGTTTTGTTTACTCCACCTACTACTGCTGTTGCGTTGTAGATTCCTTCTATTTGTGAAGATGTTAAAGCCGCGTTAAATAATCCTACCTCGTCTATTTGGCCTCTAAAAAATCCTGAATTAGCGTAAGATCTTCTTCCTATAGTTAAATTACCAACATTTCCAGAATAATCTACAACATAAGGGGTTGGAGTAGCTGTCCAAGTTTCTCTTAATATACCATTAATATATATTTTAGAATAAACACCATCAAAAGTGCAACATACGTGGTTCCACTGATTTAAAGGGGCGTATGTTCTAAAGCTTCCAACAACCGTCTGGGTCCAAGATAAACTGCTACTTCCATCAGCTACTTGCCAACGCATGTTGGTACCATCTATCCATATACACCAACCTTTGTTAGTAGAGCCGTTATTAGCTACAAGAGCAGTGTTAGCCACGGCATTTTGAGTTTCTTTAAACCAAGCCGAGACAGACATCTCTTGTAATTGTCCAACAGTACTTGAGCTAGTGTCAATATAATCATTAACCCCATCAAATGCCATAGAATAAACATTACTTACTGTTTCACTCCCTAGTGATATAGCTTGCTCATTATAACAACCATCTGCAAGGGTATATCTAATTGTTGTGTTACCCGCGTTTGGTGTATTTATAACACCTGTTGTAGCATTAACTGGTATATTAGTTGCATTACTACTTGAAAATGTTCCACCTGTAAAGCTGCCAGTTGGAGTTATAGTTGTATCCGTAAGTAAAGGAGCTGTATATACAAATGGCATAACAGCGTCTGTTGAGTTGTCGGTAATTGTCCATCCAGCAGTTTCTAAATCTGTAACGTTAGAATTTACAACAGAAGGTGATCCCGTTAGTTTTGTATCATATAGGTTTATCGACTGAGGATTAGTATTTAATGTTGAAGCATGTAATCTTCTAATAAAAGTGTCACCAACGCACGTTGATAAAACTTGAGTGCCACCTAAAGGACTCTTTAACCCATTAAACAAGTTATCCCAAGAGGTTGCTAGAGTTGTTCCACCGTAATCCGCTGTTGTAGGTAAAGTTACTTCACAAGGTCTAGAAACACTACCTGCATTTAGAAATAAATATTGAAAAGTTGTTACTGCTGAAAGATCTACACTGTCACCTATTGTTACTTTAGGAACTTGATTATATGCAAAAGCAAATTGTAAAGTACTAGGTTTAACAGTAGGTCTATCAATTACTAAGTGAGCGTCAGTATCAGAAACTTCTAAATAGTAAGCAAAAGTAGCGTAACTAACCGCGGCGGTTGGGAATATCACATTACTAAAATCAGGTGCATTTGAAAGTTTTGCCTTTCTAAACATGGAAGCTACAGTAGTTGATGCAGATAAATTTAAACCAGCTAAGTTAGGTGCTTTACCATAATCTCCTAATGTTAAACTTTGACCAAGATCCTGAAACATAGAACTTGCATTATTACTATTTAAACTGTTCATAAAAGCATCTGAAAGGTTATCATCATCAGTTAGTTTAAGAAAAGGACAACTACCTATGAAATAATTAATATTAGTAGAAGCAGATACCATAGCTGGTAAAGTGCTTAGACCTATTATATTTTTAACATTACTAGCGTTATTAGCAAACCCAAAAAATAGAGAAAGGTTTGTAGCATGAGATAAATTTAAGTTTGAAACGTTTATAGTAAAATTAGAATCAGGTTTAGGCGTTGCGCCATTGCTGTTAAATCCTCTAATAAAACTTCCAAAAGATGTAGCTTTTAATGTCGACCAACCAGAAATATCTAAAGTAGAATTAGTTCCTGTCATTTCTGCTAGATAAAACGTAAAATTCATATTGTATGTCAAAGATGAATTAAAAACCCAATTAGAAAAATTACTAGAAGGAGATATTTTACATCCTCTAAACCACGCGTCGTTTCCATAAGCAGTAGCAGTTGTAGTTGTAGAAGAGTCTAATCCTTGCATGTTAAAAATGCATCCGTTAGTGGTGGAAGTACCACTATCTCTGAATGCTTCATTGCTGGCGACCTGGTAAAATTTAATTTTCTTATTTGAAGGTATATCAACTTGCTCTAGATTAACACAACCTTTTGCTATTTTTCTAATGGAAGCGCCATTACCAGAAGACAAATCCCAGTTGGTCATGTTTATAGCAGTTAAAGAAGTACATCCTTCAAACAATGAATTAAAACTACTTCCATTTGCATCTACCAATAGTCCAGTTGTTCCAATTTCGGTTAAATTAGTGCAATCTTTAAAAGCATTTAAAAGACGGTTCCAAGGATTTTGACCCCAAGATGTAACTTTAGTTACAAATTGTTTTCCAGATGCAACTGCAAAGTCGTCACACCAAGTTTGATCACCTTCTTTATTTATAGATATAACACCAGCTTGAGTAGTTGGACTTTGTAAATCTGTTTGAGCTGAAGTTATAGTTTGCTCAGTTTCATCTTGCCATTTTATAGTAAATCCTTGGCCATTTACTCTAGGTAAAATAGTTATTCCTACTTGACCAGCTGTTACTTCAAACTTAAATTCGTAAGGAACAGTTACACCTCCGCCTCCTCCAGGTCTTGATGGCCCAGGTAAATTACTTAAGTTGGGGATCGGCATCCCCAGTCCCATAAACATACTATATTAATATAATGCGATTAACTCTCCTGGTCCTGTCAAAGCTGTTCCTACAGCTGTTACATGAGTAACTAGTATAGGTAGAAAAGATCCAGCAGTAACACCTTTGAAAAGAACCTCCGTAGAACTACCCTCCATTTTTACTGTTATATCGTTAGCTACACCAACATACAAGCAAACACCGATGTTTTCTGTGTTAGGTATTTGAGTGGCTCCTACTAAGTTTTGTAAATCTAGAGCACTATGAGCAAAAACTCTTGGTTGTGCATTTTGATTACCTTCTAATCCTCTTATCTGTGATGGTGTTATCATTTTTTTATTTATTTATTTTTGTAATTTTTTCAGCACCTCTAGATCCAAAGTATGCTACATATACTGTTACCAGCAACGTTTTTAATAAGTTTATCCAAGCTTCGTCAACTTGAAATTGTAAGTGAAAAGAATCTACAGCCATCATGAAAACTGCAGATACTGTTAAAAATACTAAAGCTAATGGACGAGTGTTTTTAGATAACCATGAATCTGACTTCATATCAGCTCTCCATCTACTAGATACTTCCTTTAATTCTTGAAGATCTTGCTCTATAAGTTTTAGTGCTTGTTCTTTGTCAACAGCTTTAATCTTAGTATCACTTGTTATAAGATTTTTTACTACACCTAGTGTTCCTTGATTAGGAAGCACGTCACCTAAAGCTTGTAACACTTTAGGAGCTTTGCTTGCTAGAAAAGCCCCTATTTTAGTTTC
>Ga0209092_10001346_pt1 | contig 24191 bp, 14 predicted proteins | sample FraStrMetagenome_FD_187446 | JGI IMG/M metagenome (GOLD analysis project Ga0209092, IMG submission 187446) | Marine eukaryotic phytoplankton communities from Arctic Ocean - Fram Strait ARC3M Metagenome (SPAdes) (version 2) | ecosystem: Environmental > Aquatic > Marine > Oceanic | place: Fram... | reverse complement strand
AAAGTTGCAGATGTCTTTACTCAAGCTTACGACTGGAAGATGAATGATAACCCCGCCGATCTTGGCACTAAAATTAAATTTAACACTATATAAGGAACAAAAGAATGGATTTAAAAAAATTAATGGTTGATACCAAAGCAGTTTGGATTGACTTTCCTGGTTTGAAAGGCTTCGAAGTAGAAGTAGCTAATCTTTCACGAAAAGAACTAACAGGTTTGCGTAAGAAATGTACTACTACTAAGTTTGATCGTAAAACACGTCAAGCAGTAGAAGAGCTAGACGAAGAAAAGTTTATTACTGAATTTTCACGTTCTGTAATTAAAAACTGGAAGGGTTTAACTCTGGCCCACCTTGAAACACTACTACTTGTAGATATTGAGGGACAGGATCCCAAATCAGAACTTGAATATAGCGATGATAATGCAGAAACTTTAGTATCTTCTTCCACTGAATTTGATACATGGCTCAATGAGGTAGTCTTTGATCTTGATAACTTTCGTACAGGATCAAAGGGAGGAGCTGCTAAGCCGCCTGGAAAAGTACTTCAAGAACAGTGATTCAAAAATGACGCGAGAGCGTTATTTTAAGATGTGCGAACAGTTGGGGCAAGAGCCCAAAGAAAATGAAATACCTCCAGATATAGAGGATTTTCCTGAAGTAGCAATAGAAGCAATGAATACTTTTAGCAGCTTAGGAGACAGAGTGTATCCAGATATAGGGTACATGGGAAAAGATTTTACAACATTACCGTATTACATAGATATGTATGAAATAAAGGATACAGAATTATTCTTAGAGATTCTAACTTATTTAGAGTCAAGGGCTATTAAAACTTCTCAGGAACATCTTAATCGAGAGAGGGAAAAGCTAAAGAGAAAGAAATAGTGGCAGACACAATAACCGTCAAGTTTAAAGTCATGGAAGATGGTAGCTTAAAAGCTATCGGGCAAGATGCTGAAAAGGCTGCAAAAAGTACTGACAAAGCCACTAAGTCTTCTGATAACTACTCTAAAAAACAAAAAGGTGTAGCGGGGGCTACCTCTAATAGTACTAAAGCTTTCTCTAAAATGACTCAGGGCATAACAGGCGGGCTGGTGCCTGCCTACGCCGCTCTAGCTGCTAACGTCTTTGCTATATCCGCAGCGTTTAACTTTATGAAGCGTGCCGCGGACGTAAAAATCCTTGAAGAAGGCCAAATTGCTTTCGGTAAAAATACAGGTTTTGCATTACAGACTGTTACTGCAGGGCTACGAGAGGCGAGTGGCGGCATGTTAGGCTTTAGAGAAGCAGCAGAGGCTGCTGCTATTGGCGTAGCCAAAGGTTTTTCTCCTAAGCAGTTAAACGACTTAGCAGTTGGAGCTCGTAAGGCTTCGGCAGCATTAGGCCGTAACTTCGAAGACTCTTTTGATCGACTGATTCGAGGTGCTTCTAAAGCAGAACCAGAACTTCTTGACGAATTGGGTATTACACTCAAGTTAGCAGACGCTACGGAAACGTATGGTAATGCCGTAGGTAAAAGCGCTAAAGATTTAACAGCTTTTGAACGTTCTCAAGCTGTATTAATCGAAACTCAACGACAGTTAGATGCTATGTATGGGGACATGGGAGAGACCACAAATCCTTTTGTAGAGCTCGCCAAAACCTTTGAAGATCTTGTAAAAGCAGGAACAAATTTCTTAATGCCCTTATTCGAGGGTTTAGCAAAAATAATCAATGGTAGTGCTATAGCCGCAGTCGCGGTGTTTGGTGTTCTTGGCTTGTCTATTGCCAAAACTATGATTCCTATGGGAAGCATTAAAGAAGGGTTTGAGAAGTTTCAAATGGCGAGCCAAGAGTCTATGGCACATGCTATAAATGATCAAATGAATTATCAGGCAGAGCTGAGAAAGACAAAAGCAGCTGTAGAGGCTAGTAAAGCTCAGGGTGTTCAAGGTGCGGCAAAATCTTTGGGAGGCCCTTCGAAGCTCGTACAAAAAGCAGCAGCAGGTAACTTAACAGATCCTAAACAAATAGGCCAGCTCAAGGCTCATCTTAAAAAAGCAGAGACAGAGTATAGAATTCACGGAGAAATTCGCAAAGGTGTATTTAAAGGTGCTGATCTTGCTCAAATACAGAGCTTAAAAAGTGCTCTTGCTACTATGGGTAAGGATCATATGAGTTTCTTTCAGCGTCAAAAAATGAACTATAAGTCTATGACTCTTACGGCAAAGGTTGCTTTTTCTAAGATTAAGGCAGTTGGTACAAGAGCACTTTCCGCAGTAGGTACTGCCGCTACAAAAATGGGCAGTGCGATGAACAAAGCTATGAAAATGGCTGGCTTTATCGGTATGTTCATGATGATTATAGAAATTGGACAGCAGTTAATGCAGGCTCCAATGGATATTGTAATGGGCGTGCTTCGTGGGGTTGACTTCATTGTTAAAAGCGCCATGAAAGGTATAGGCATGCTTATAGACGGTATAGGCAATATGTGGGCAGGTATTTACAATACAATAGTAACTGGGGTTAATTATTTAGCAAAGTTTGTAGGCTTAGAAAATCCTATAGAATTGCTCAGTACTAGCACTACTACAGCCACTGACTACATGGAAAACCTTGCTAACTCTTCTGTAAACATGGCAGGCTCTTTTGAAAATTCTTCTTGGGGTAAGGGACTACAAGGGTTTCAAGACCGAAGAGTCGCAGCAGCAGAAGAAGCAGAAGCATATAAAGCGCTAAAACAATCTATAATAGACGTAGGAACCGAGCTAGATAATATTTCACAGGGATTAGCTACTCAATCGGGGGCTAAAAAAGAAAAGTCGGCGGCGACTGCTCTTGCCACTTTGGGTGTTGCAGCAAAAATGCAACAAGCCTTAGCGATAAAAGACGACAGTAAAAGAGCTAATGCAGTTAAGCTACTAAAGAAAGAATTACAAGGTATGGAGAATATTTCTCCTGCCGCCTTGACCGCTATAAATGAAATGGACGTTACTAAAATGCAGGGTCTGGAGTTATCTGCCCAAAGTGCCACCGGAGGCCTTGCAGCAATGCATGACTCTATTAGAGGCATTAATGCTTCACTATCTTCCGGTAATTTGCTAGAGGCTGAATTCGGTTTAGAAGCACTCGCACTAGCTGCTGATGGCACTTCTACGGCTTTTAAAGCTTTATTCGGAGACGATAGCGCCGCAGCAACAAAAGCTCTGGCTGATTTTGAAGCAGCATTCTCTGGCCCTACTATGACGTCGAGTGAGTTTTTACAAAATCTTAAAGACTTGCGGGTAGCGCAAGAAGCACTCGCAATAAGTCAAGCTAAAGCCAGTTTGGTACAAGGTCAGTATGCAAAAACTTTCGAGCTAAAAAATGCATTAGCAAGAGTAGAACTTGACATAACCGCAAAATTACTCGAAAAAGAAAAAGAAAAAGATCCAGTAAAACAAAAACAGATAGAACAAGAACTAGAGCTTCTACGAATTGCAAGAGAAAAAGCAAATATTGCACTAATCGGAGAAACACAAGGTTCCGGAATGGCCGCGGCAGCTTCTACAAGCACTTTAGCAGACCAAGGTCTTCAAGCACAAATGTCCCCTATGTTAGGAGAGTTAGAAAAACTCGGACCTGAAGGACAGTTAATAAGCGCAGTAGTTAACGGTGCTTTCGCAATTCAAGATGCTTTTAGTACTGCTTTTGCTGAAATAGGAAAAGGCGGTCTAACAATGGAAACAGGTTTAGCTACAGCTGCTGCAGCTGTTCAGGCTATTGGCTCTATGATGGCGGCTTCAAGTAAGAATAAAATAGCCAACATTGATAACGAGATAAATGCAGAGAAGAAAAGAGATGGTAAATCTGCCGCAAGTGTTGCAAAAATTGCTGCTCTGGAAAAGAAGAAAGAAGCAGCGAAAAAGAAAGCCTTTGAAATGGACAAAAAGATGCAAATGGCTCAGGTCATTATTGCCACTGCAACAGCCATACAAAAGTCTGTAGCTGCGAGCCCCTTAACAGCAGGTATGCCCTTTGCGGCAGTTGCTGCTGCAATGGGTGCGGCACAATTAGCGATTATTGCAGGTACTTCTTATCAAGGAGGAGGTTCAGCACCTTCAGCACCGGCACAGCCCAGTAAGATCTCAGTAGGCTCACGCAATGCATCAGTAGATCTGGCTAAAGGCGAGAACGCAGGGGGAGAACTTGCATACGCACGAGGAGAGCAGGGTATAGGTTCAGGAATGACAGACTTCAAACCTACTAGTGCATTCGCAGGATATAAGCACCGAGCCGGTGGTGGTTACGTTGTAGGAGAGCAGGGACCAGAGTTGTTCATGCCAGACACACCGGGACAAATTATTCCTTCAGGTCAAGGTACCGGAGGACAAACAAACGTAAACTTCTCAATCAGCGCAGTAGACGCTACGGGTGTGGAAGACTTACTAATGAATCAACGAGGAAACATAATCGGAATGATACGCGAAGCAGCAAACGAGCATGGAGAAATGTTCTTAGAAGGCGTACAGGAGAAATCATACTAATGGCTACATTTACTAGTTATCAACATACATTACCAGATCCTAATAATCCCATAGGGGAAGGCGGACAGACTGTAGGATCGGCAGGGCCGGGCTTTTCTTCTGTTAAGTTAGCGTCTGAACATAAAATAATGAATACTCGTACTAACTCTGGAAGGTTGGTAAGTCGTGAACTCTCTGGACATAAATGGAATATTGACTTATCCTATAATCCGATGACGAGAGATGAGTTTGAGCCTGTGTATACTTTTTTGCTTCAAAAAAGAGGCTCTTTACGGCCTTTCTTTGTTTCTTTACCTCAATATAAAGCACCTCGTGACTCTACTTTTGCTAACTTTGTTTCTACAAATACTTTTATTACTACAGGTACTGTAGCAGCAGGTGCAGTAGAGTTTACCGCTACTAGATCTGGTTACAATAGTGGTACTAACGGAACTGCAAAACCTGGTGATTTATTTACAATTACAGACAATGGTGATAGTAATCATACTAAAGTTTATCAAATTACGAGAGTAGAAACAAATGCTATGCAAGAAGCAGGAACTACTCCTCCTTCGACTGCACAGCTCAGAATACAATTTATTCCTGCACTTCAACGCGCAGTATCTGCTTCTGCGGAAGTTAATTTTAATAACCCTAAGTTTCGCGTAGTCTTAAAAAATGATGTTCAAGAATACGACCTAAACACACAAAATTTATATAGTTTCTCACTGAAACTCGAAGAGGCCCAACCATAATGACAATTAGAAATCTTAACAGCACCCTTAAAACTTCTTTAATGAACTACGATCCTTTTATTGTAGCGCATCTTATCAAATTTGAAAGACCTCAAAAAGTTTCACAGTTTGGTGGGGAAGTACAAGGAACTGCTCTGGACTTCACATACATTACTGATGCACAGCACGATATTCTTTTCGATGACGGGGGCAAGGATAGAAGCGGAAACCTTTTAGGGGTTCAAAACTATAGAGCTAACAAAGTTCAGTCTCTCGGCACTATCAACGAAAACATTAAAGCAAAAGCATCAAATATGTCTTTAATCTTAGACTCTTCTTCTTTAGGAGCTTCTGCGCAGGCCACCGTTACGTTCACGAGCAGTGAGATGGCTGGAGATGTTGATCTTGTAGAAAAAGGTTTTCAAGAAGGAGATAAAGTCTTACTCACAGGAACAGGTTCAAATAATAATAAATACGTAAGAATTAACTCGTTTAAAAATGACGGAAAAACAATCGTTTTTACCGCTATAGACAGTATTTCTTCTGATTCAAGTGCAAAAATCTTTACTATAGCCTTGGCCTCAGAAGAACTATTAGCTATGTTAGCGGATAAAACTGCCTCTTCTTATACAAATTATATTAATAGACAAGTTCTTATTTATAAAGTACATATTAATCCAGAAACTCGTGCAATTATAGGCGAACCTTATCTTCATTTTAAAGGTATAACAAATGGAGTAGCGATAGACGAAAAGCTAGATTCTTCAAAAATTACCTGGACTCTTTCAAGTCATTGGGGCGATTTTATTCGTGTACAAGGAAGAATGACAGATGACGCTACGCACAGGGCTCTACAGATAGATGGCTCCCCCGATCTTAATTCTGTTATCAAAAGTGATTATGCAAGCGACCTAGGCTTCATGCACGCAAATACAGCGGTTAATCACTTAGCTACTTACTCTGCTACCGAAATAGAGTATAAACAAGTTGATATTAACGGAAGTTGGCCAGGCGGTAAAAGACTGCGTGAAATAGAAATTGAAGTCCCTAGACAGACGGATCTTCAATTTAATCTTCAAGCAAAAATGCTTCCTGTTGTGTATGGTGTACGAAAAATAGACTCATTCCCTGTTTTTGTAGACACACATAAAGATAGGTCTAGTGAAGTATACAAAGTAGATGCCATCTGCGAAGGAAAGATAGCAGGTATTTTAGATATTTTTATTGAGGACAACTCAACAATATGTTTAGATCTACCTGATTTCGATACTAGAAATCCTGATGGACAGTCTTATGACGCCAATACTGTAGAGGTTAAGTGTAACGGTAGAGCAGATCGCGGGGATACTTTAACTCAGTATTCTAATACAGGCACAGAATTGTTCAATTTTAACTTAAGCTTTATGGCTAATGTAGATTGGGAAGCAGTTGCTGCAGCGAACCCCCAATATGATTATTCTGAAGTATTAGATATTGACTGGAGCACTTATGATACAGGCACTACTAATTCCGAAACCGGAGACGCTACAGGAATTCTACATAAAGGCAGTCACTCTGTAAATAGCCCTCTAAAAGCAGACTTTACGTTTTATCAAGGTTTAGAGGATCAACAATCTGATAATACCCTTACTAATCTAGCGAGTAACGAACAGTTTAAGGTGCAAAATTCTTATTATGATGGTAACGCACCTTATTGGAGCCCTAATCACCGTTTATTAGACACAGCTTATGTTGTAGGCAAATATACTATTGCCGAAGGTGAAACAAGTATTCCCAGCTTAAAGTACGTTGTTAGAGGAAGAGATCCTGAATGTTATAATTATGATGGTAGTTATAAGCATGACTACCAGTCCGGCACTTCTGAAGCTTCTTCTAACTTTTCTTTGGGTTCTTCTGTAACTTTGCATGAAACAGGAAATAATGCTCAGATAGGCAGCGCCGTAGATATTATTGATAAGTGGAGTACTTTTGATTCCGATGGGCAAAGAGATCATAGATTTAGATTTTCTACATCTCCTAATTTGGTAGATAGTAGTGATAATCCTATAACTGCCTTTTACATGAAAAATAGCAGCAATCAAAAATGGCATATGCAAACGTGGGATCACACTGAGATTACAGGAACCGTTAGCACCGCGCTTAATACTACCGTATTTTCGGAAGCCGTAGGAACCTCCTCCGGTCTTAAGCTTACTTTCACAGGCTCTTCTACACTTTTTAAAGGTGTTTTAGCGCATCCTAAGGTAGAGATAGGACTAAATAAAACCGCAACTCCCACACTCAGTGCATCAACCTTTGCAGGTTTTACTTATAACTCTTCAACAAGTATTATAGATAACTTTAGCCAGATAACTACTGTTCCAGGCTTAAATAGCATACAAATAAAGAATGCTATTGTTTTGGCAAGCGGCTCTAGCGATGATAACTTTTACAATGGTAACACGATTACTTTAACAGACAACTCTGGTTCGACTCCTTACGTACAAACAAGAACTATTGTTGACTATGTTGGCGCAACTAAAGTTGCTATTGTTAATGCTCCTTGGGATTGGCAGCATCCTGCTTCTTCCGGAAATACTTATGCTATAGGGTCGATTGGAGATAGAAGAGTAACTATTAATCCTGCCATGCAGCTCTTAGACTATATGACAAACAAAAGATATGGCAAAGGTCTAGAGATACTTTCAGATATTGACTTACCTGCTTGGAAAGAAGCAGCAGTGTCTTGTGATACTCGATCTAATATAACAATAGCAGTTCCTACAAGTGTTAGCATTGCTGAAGACGAAGTTTATAGGTATCCTGCTACCGGAACCCCTTACTTTATGGGTACAGTCAGCAGTGTCACTACGTTAGGCGGTAAAAAACAGGTAGTGTTTAAAGACGTTGTAGGTAAGCTGGCAACAAAGTGGAATAGTTGGAAAGTTTTTGCTTCTGGAGAGTTATATTGGCACAACGGTAAAGTTTACTCCGGTACAGATGCGGTAGTAAGTTCCGCTCCTAGTAGTAATCATTTAACTAGCCTGGCTTTGAAAAAAGTAGGAGGAACGACTATAGGAGTAGATCTTTCCGAAGCCTCTGCTAATGGTAATCCTCTTATCAAAAAGTATAGCACCGTTTCTGGAAACTATACGGCGGCTGGCTATAGTCTATATGATTCGGACGATATAAAATATTGGAGATACTTAGGCTGGGATGACTCAAGCCAGAGAAACGTTACTCGACATCAAATGAACCAAGTTGTTGATACAAAGCTTCCTTTGTTTGATAATATTAATAAGATACTCTCTCAGTTTAACGGAATGTTAAAGTATACCGCAGGTAAGTATAGTTTGCAAGTTAAAGGCCAGAAAGGTGTTGTTGATGCAGCAGAACAAATAACAGAAGCCGATATCATAGGAACAATTAAACTAACTGATAAAGGTTTAAAAAACAGCAAAAACTATGTAAGTACTTCGATTATAGATCCTGCAAATAAATTTGAAGGTAGAAGTGTCTCTTTCTTTAATTCGGACTATCTGAAAGAAGACAAAGGCATTCAAAAGAAAGGCCAGTTTAGTCTCCCGGGCGTAACAAACTACTTTAATGCCCGCTTTAATGTTAAACAGTATTTAGATGAGTCTAGGTACGGCTTAACTATACAGTTTACTCTTGCCCCTAGAGGCTTGCTTTTAACAGCGGGCAGTATTATAGAGCTTACGTACGATCGCTTCAAATATAATAGTAAAGAGTTTCGTATTACTAATCTTAATGTTAAAAAAGATGGCACTGTTGACGTAGTTGCTGATGAGCACAATGATGCCGCATACGCCGTTCCTGAGTCCGCAGGCGTGGGATATGGAATTGTAGAACAGCCAGCAGTTGGACAGGCTCCAGAATCTTTGCCTACTCCTGCTCCCCCAACAGATTTACAATGTAGCCAGACTAGTCAAGGAGAGATTGTACTAACTTGGGCAAATCCTTCTACTTTTACAAGCGCAACCCATGCTGTAGAAATTTATAGTAGTACGGTAAATAACTTTGAAACCTCAGCCACATCACTGATAGGCACTTCCGAGACCAACAGTTTTCACGATATTGTAGGACAGGGAGAAGGTAATCAAACTAGGTACTACTGGATTCGTATTATGATGCGAACACCTAAGCTTAATACTGCTGGTACCGATTTCCGTAATGTTCCTTCTTTATATGCGCCTTTAAAACCTAGTTCAGGAACCTTTGTGGGAGTAGAAGGTGTAGGACAAGCTACTAGAGCCGTACGCTCTATTAAATTAAATCCTGGTGCAACTACTACTTTTGTATATGAGAATGATGGAACTGGAATAGAGCCTGGGTTTCTTGCATTTACCGATATTACTACAACTAAATTTAATGACTCCGGTACTGTAACCTATCAATGGAAAATAAATGGTAGTAATGTTACGAACTCTAATTCAGATAAATCTACTTATAGATATAATGCGCCTACTAATTATTCGAACATGCCTCAGACTGTCACAGTTGAAATGACAGATACTTTGTCAGACAGCACAACTATAGTTGTTTCAGACTCAGTAAGTTTCATAGGAGTAAGGACAGTTATAGATGGCTATACTGTAACACCTTCAAGTGGAACACATAATTTCGCTGCAACAGATCTAGGTGCAATTGATGACATCTCCTCTTTTTCAACAACTTTTACGGTTAAAAGAGGTGGAACAGATTTAACCTTTGATAATGCATCTTCTCCTGCAGCAAACACTTTTAAATATGGTACTTTTGCTAGTGTAACTCCTGCGAACTCAGTTGTCCCTCAAGTAACGGGTACAGATCCTGATATAATAGTCCTTCATGCTTCTAGTGGTAATTTTCTAACTGGAACCACTGTTACACAAGCAAGTTTTGTAGTGCCTATCATTGAAAATGATACAAATACTACTATTGCCAGTATAAAAATAGTTTTAAGCAAGTCTTTAGAGGGCGTAAATGCAAGAACTGTTAGGTTAAGTGCGCCAGAACAAGCAATTGCCTATAACTCAGCAGGAGCTAGCCCCGATCCGAGTGCTGCGTTTAATATTACCGCTACTCCTTTTAATACTACGGGTACTCCTAAGTATCAGTTTTTTAAAGGAACTACTTCTGTTCAAGCTAGTTCTACAAGTGCGGTTTACGCATACACAGCACCTACTGCATACAGTACTTTGCCGGAAGTTATAACTGTTAAGCTACGAGAAGATAACAACACTGCAGTAATAGCAACTGATACGTTTACAATTTTTGGCGTTAAAGACGGGGCAGACGGTACTGATGCTCAAAACCAAAAAACTGTATTTGTCTTTAAGAAAAATGACACTGCTATAGGTTTTGATGGTAGTAACGATGCAACAAGCCAAACATTTGCTAGCCCTACTGCAGGCTTAGAAGCTGGTTGGAGTACTACTCAGCCCGCTTTGTCTAGTAACAATGATAAAGTTTATATGTCTCAAAGACTGTTTACTTCCGATGCTGCTAGTCCTCAAGCAACTTCGTGGTCTACTCCTGTTGTTGTAGCCCGTAGAACTGATGGATCCGCAGGTACTGCTGCTCAAAACCAAAAAACTGTATTTGTCTTTAAGAAAAATGACACTACTATAACTTTTACTAGTGGTAACGATGCAACGAGCCAAACATTTGCTAGTCCGACCACAGGTTTAGAGGCTAATTGGAGTACTACTCAACCCGCTTTGTCTAATAATGGTGATGAAGTTTATATGTCTCAAAGACTGTTTACTTCCGATGCTGCTAGTCCTCAAGCAACTTCGTGGTCTACTCCTGTTGTTGTAGCCCGTAGAACTGATGGTATTAATGCAATTTCCGCTGGTTACAGTAACCAGGCGCATGTTGTACCTGTTAGCGGTGCTGGAGCTCCAACGTTTACAGGAAGTGGAGGTGTTTTAAGTGTATTCGATGGAACTACAGAGCTTTCTTTAAAATCTAATACTCAAAGCAGTACTGCCCCTGCAGAAGCGGATGTAGGAACATACAATGTAAATATAGTAAAGAGTAGCGGAACTACTCTTACAGAACCTGCTATAACAGGTCAAGGTAGTGCGGGCGCAACTTTAGCTGACTTTAGTGGGTCTGCTTTAACATCTGTGACTGTTTACTCTCTAAATATCTATATTCGAGCTTTAGACGGCACATCCCATACTAGACAAATAGACATTACTATAACTCCTGCAGACCAAGGCGCTACGGGTCCTGCAGGCTTAAGAACTGTTCACGGTCATTTGTTCTATGAGAAAGAGACCTCGGGGGATCCTACAGCACCTACGGAAAGAACTTATACATTTTTAACCGGAGATATTGACGGAGGATCAGGAGCAAACGAAGTACGATCTTTAGACGATGGTACTGCAGTTAACAAGTGGACGAACGACCCACGTACACAAGATGCTTCAAGTGGTAGTGGTTTTTACATTCTTCCTTACTTTGGTACAGAAGCCGCAGCAAACTCCTCAACTCTTGAAGTAACTTATGGAACAATTAAACCCCATACAAGCTTTACAGGAGTCGTTACTTTTAGCTCAGGAAACTTTTCTCAAAGTGGAAGCGTACTAGATAGTATTGATGGCAGTAATGTTAAAGTAGGTACAACTGCGTTATCGGAAGCTAACACATTAAATGCGAACACTACAAAAGCAAACGTAGGGTTAGACAACGTAAATAACCCTAGCTCCGCAACAATTCCTATAGGTACTTCAGAAGTTGCGGGTAATATCGGTGGCGTAGGCATTACAAAAATTGAAGGCGGCAACATTAAGGCGGAGAGTACTATAGAAGTCGGACTTCAGACAGGGACTAATAAAGCCGGCTTAACAGGTACTTCAGCAGCCGGAAACTTAACGGGTCAGTTAGATACAGATGTACGAGTGTATTCAGGCTCTACTTTTAATAATAGAGCGAACGCACCTTTTAGGGTAACTCAAGAAGGAGTCGTACATGCAGAGACTGGAAGTATTGGAGGTTTTTTAATAGGGGCTGACGCTATTGAATCCACTACAGCAGGTTCGAGAATAACTCTAAGCTCGGATCTAGCTTCTAACCCGAATAGTCCCAACCAGCTTACATTAACTTCGCGAGTGGGCGACGATTTCTTACTTTATGCTGGTATACCTGTAAAAGAAGATGTAAGTCAAGAAGATAATCCTCCCTTCAGTATAGCTTCCGATGGCAACGTAGTAATGCGTTCATTTGAGTTGAGAGATGCAAATAATACTACAATACTGGACTCGGATAATCTTTTATCAGATACTTTAATGTCTCAAATTGCTGGGTCTCTTGGAGGAGGAACTCCTACTACTTCTTTTGAGGAAAGTACTCCAAATAATTTATTCGAGCTACAACTCTCTCAGGCACAAAACGTGCAGATTGACTTTGAAATCTATTCTGGAGGCCCGTACATAACAGGTCTTGACGGTACTCAAACACAGGCATTAAATTCAATTATGCCTCAAATAGCTGTAGAAATTGAATATAGAGTTAAAGGAACTAGCACATGGCTCACTTTAGGAACTAAAACTTTAACCGGTGTTAAAAATGCAACTCAGCCTTCTCTTACCGCAGAACAGTATTGGATTAGTGCGGAATCGTTTACCGCTCGTAGCTCTTCTACTTTATATAGAAGCCAAATTGAGTTTGGTTATGGCTGTGTGACTGCTCAAGGAAATTTCAAAGGATCTATCCAGAAGCAAAACCTTGCAGCGGGAACGTATGAGGTACGAATAAATTCTCTTACAACTACCGATAAAAATATAACAGTTTCCACAAGAAGCTACACTCCTTCAGGGTCGCAGCTAGTTGATTATGGATACGGTTTCGGAGCTACTCAAAGCACGACTGGGGCCACTGTTATAGGAGCAGGTAGAAACTTTACAGTTCAAAACTATACTTCAGGAGGGTATGTCGATAATAGTAGTTGGACGTCTGTTATTAATATCAGCCCGAAATTTGTAAAAGATAGCATCAGTCTTAGTGACTACCTACCTAAAACAGGAGGAACTGTAACAGGTAATATTACTCTTGACACAGGAGCTTCAATTGATTCGACTACAAATACAGATCTAGCTATTAAAAGAGCCGGCACTACGGCTCTCACTCTTAGAAATGGTTATATTAGTTTGGGATCTGGTATAGATATAAGACCCGGAAATGGTGAAGGTCTCTACTGGTTCAACGGCACCGGAAATGATATGTCGCTTGTTGGCAAAATGGGAACAGGTGATTCAGGTATTCTTATTAAGGCGCCACAAGCTAGTCAAACTCTCTTTGAGTTTAGTGACGACGGAGGTCTCTACAACAAGTTCGGAAGAGTCTCTCCCGATGTGAGCAACCCTAATTCTAGTACAACCTATCACTGGTTTACTACTTCAGGCGGGGACGATATTTGGCAAGTAAAATTAAACACTAATCCATGCATCACAGTATCAGAAGCTTCTGTTAAAACCGAAAGCGTATTAGAGTTTGCAGATGGAACAACTCAAGCAACTGCTGCCCAAGTCGCACCTTACTTCTACAGAAGAGTGAGTAGAACTTCTAACTCAACAACTGCTGCCGCAGTATGGTCAGGTATTCTAGTTGTTGAAGATCATTATATGAGTCGAGGCTCTATTGAGCACGACAACGCAGCAAACTTTAATGATAGTAATAGTATACTCTATACTATGTACGTAGCAAATAGCAGTACTTCAGCCGTAACCAAGTCTTTTAAGATACTGAAGCTAGATGATGATGTGTATATTCGAGTTAACAATGTTCAAGTTGCAAGCAGAGGCCAGACATACAGTGAACATGAAGTTCCCGTAACCCTCAGTATTAGTATACCGGGAAAGAGTACTTCAAGTGATCCTAGTAAAGTCAGCCGGATAGACATTATTAAAAATGACCACGGAGGAGGTGATCACAATTTAGAAATGTACTGTCTTCTTCTTGATAGACCGGGAGCTAACCAAAAAATAACTTTCCAAGAGTTTAATGATACGTATGCAGAAAATGATACTACGTATACCCCTTAAAACTTTATTTATAGGAGAATAACCATGAAAAAAATAATTCTTGACATACCATCCCAATTTGGCTATAATTCTGTAATGGAGGAAATCAAATGAGTGCAGCCCGCTACAACCTAGTTATTGATCAAGGTTCCGACTTTGCCATTAACTTTACAGTCAAAGAAGATGGATCAGCTAAAAACCTGACAGGCTACTCTGCGCGTGCTCAAATGAGGCCATCAAAGACATCTACTTCTATTGCCGCTACTTTTACATGCAGTATTGCTGATCCTAGCTCAGGAACAGTTACCATGTCTTTAGCAAATGCGGCAAGTTCTGCGGTAACGGCAGGAACTTATGTATATGACTTAGAAATTTTCACTGCTAACAATACTTCTGTAACGAGACTTTTGCAAGGATCGGTAGATCTTACTCAAGAGGTTACTCGATAATGGCAATTACTATTACAGCAACACCTATACAGAACGGTATAGAGATAACAGAAGCCACCACAACTATTACGGCAACAAGCGTAGCTATTGCAAATACAAGTGCAGGAAGTATGGGTCTCAGTAGTATCTCAGGACTGACTGCAACAAATGTACAAGATGCAATAGAAGAACTAGCAGGGAATGATTTTAGGCAAAGTACCACGCCTACAGGTTCACAAGTCTCCCAAGGAGATACTTGGTACGACATGGATGACGAACAACTTAAAGTATATCGCGAAACAAGCAATGGAGTATTTCAGTGGGTCCCTATAATTGTAGGTGCGGCCGATGGAGATTCAGACACGCTTGATGCAGGATCCTACTAGGATTTGGAGTAAATAATGGCTCAAACAATAAAGATTAAAAGAACAACCGGAAACGGCAAACCTACAAATGTATCTCAAGGCGAGCTATTTTATGCTTACGGAACAGGAGGCACTTATGGTAAAAAGCTAGCAATAGGTAATTCGGCCGGAGGTACAGATACCCCCGAAATTATTGGCGGCTCTTATTACACCGGTATACTTGATGGTGCAGCTTCGGCAAATACTGCTGGCAAGCTTGTACTCCGAGACGGTTCAGGAAACTTCTCAGCAGGTACAATCACAGCAACTTTAAGCGGTAATGCTAGTACAGCTACTCTTCTTGCCACTGCTAGAAATATTGGTGGAGTTAGCTTTAATGGCTCTGCTAATATAAATCTTCCTGGTGTTAATACTTCAGGTAATCAAGATACTTCAGGAAATGCTGCTACTGCTACTTTGGCAACCCAAGCTACAACTCTGCAAAATGCCCGTACTATTTCCGGTACTTCGTTTAACGGTTCCGCAAATATAACGCTAAATACTTCAGGAATTACTGAAAATACTAACTTATACTATACTCAAGCGCGAGCAGATGCGCGAGTAGACGCAGGTTTTACTGCAAAATCTACGAGTAATCTTAGCGAAGGTACTAATCTATATTTTACAAATGCTCGAGTGGATACTCGTGTAGATACTATTCTTAAGCACGCTGGCCATAGTAATATTACTGTTGCTGACGGGGCTGACGGTAAACTAGTTCTTACTGCAGCAGCGCAATACGCAGATAGTGATGCTCGAGCAGCAATCTCTGTCACAGATTCTGGTGGAGACGGCTCTTTAGCTTATAATAACTCTACTGGTGTAATTACTTATACAGGCCCAAGTGCTAGTGAAGTACGTGCACATATCTCTGCGGGTACGGGTGTTGGTTTTTCCGGTGGGGCAATTTCTATCGGTCAGGCAGTTGCCACCAACTCGAATGTAACATTTAATAATGTTTCTGTAGACGGTACTCTTAGCTCTGATGATATTACTGCGGCTAATATGACTGCTTCAGGTAATGTTATTGTTACTGGTAATCTTACCGTAAACGGCACAACTACTACTGTTAACTCTAATACTGTTGCTATTGGCGATGCTATTATGACGTTGAACAGCGACGAAACAGGAACTCCGTCCGCTAATGCAGGTCTAGAAGTAGAGCGTGGTACTGCAACAAATGTATCCCTACTTTGGAACGAAACCAGCGATAACTGGACTGTAAGTGATGGAAGTACAACTTCCGTAGTTTTAACAGCAGCTAACTTTGCATCTACTTATACCGGCGATATCGACGGCGGCACTTACTCTTAATAAAAAATCTCTAGCGTATATACGCAAGCTCTAGGAGAGCCACATGGCACAAACTATCAAATTAAAGCGCTCGGCATCGTCGGGCGCTACCCCTTCTACTTCCTCTCTCGAACTCGGCGAAGTCGCCATCAATACCTATGACGGAAAGATCTACATTAAGAAAAATAATGGGTCAGATTCCATTGTAGAGATTGGTGCTACCGGCCCTCAAGGTGCTCAAGGCGCTCAAGGTGGTCAAGGCTCTAAAGGTCAAAAAGGCGAAGTAGGTGCTCAAGGTGGTACAGGTGCTCAAGGTGGTACAGGTACTCAAGGTGGTACAGGCGATAAAGGCCAGAAAGGAGAAGTAGGTGCTCAAGGACTACAAGGTGCTCAAGGTGGTACAGGTGCTCAAGGTGGTACAGGTGCTCAAGGTGACAAAGGTCAAAAAGGTGAAGTAGGTGCTCAAGGCGCTCAGGGCGATCAAGGTGCTCAAGGTGGTACGGGTGCTAAAGGTCAGAAAGGCGAAATAGGTACTCAAGGCGCTCAGGGCGATCAAGGTGCTCAAGGTGCTCAAGGTGGTACAGGTACTCAAGGTGCTCAAGGCTCCAAAGGTCAGAAAGGCGAAGTGGGTGCTCAAGGTGCTCAAGGCGACAAAGGTCAGAAAGGTGAAGTGGGTGCTCAAGGCGCTCAAGGTGCTCAAGGTGCTCAAGGTGGTACAGGTGCTCAAGGCGGTACGGGTGCTAAAGGTCAGAAAGGCGAAGTAGGTGCTCAAGGTGGTCAGGGCGATCAGGGTATACAAGGTGGCCAAGGCTCTAAAGGTCAGAAAGGTGAAGTGGGCGCTCAAGGTGCTCAAGGCGACAAAGGCCAGAAAGGAGAAGTGGGCGCTCAAGGTGCTCAAGGCGCTCAAGGTGGTCAAGGTGGTCAAGGCGATAAAGGACAAAAAGGTCAGACAGGTGCTCAAGGTGGGACAGGCAGTACTGGCGACAAAGGTCAAAAAGGTGAAGTAGGTGCTCAAGGTGCCCAAGGCGACCAAGGTGCTCAAGGCGGACAAGGTATACAAGGTATACAAGGTACTCAAGGTCAGAAGGGTCAGACAGGTGCTCAAGGAGATCAAGGCTCTAAAGGTCAGAAAGGCGAAGTGGGTGCTCAAGGTGCTCAAGGTACTCAAGGTGGTACAGGTGACAAAGGTCAGAAAGGTGAAGTGGGCGCTCAAGGTGCTCAGGGCGACCAAGGTGCACAAGGCGGACAAGGCTCTAAAGGTCAAAAAGGTGAAGTGGGTGCTCAAGGTGGTCAAGGAATACAGGGCGGTCAAGGTTCTAAAGGTCAGAAAGGTGAAGTAGGTCCTCAGGGTGCTCAAGGTGCTCAAGGCGGTCAAGGCGGTCAAGGTGATAAAGGACAAAAAGGTCAGACAGGTGCCCAAGGTGGTACAGGTGCCCAAGGTGCTAAAGGTCAAAAAGGCGAAGTGGGTGCTCAAGGCGGTCAAGGCGGTCAAGGTTCTAAAGGTCAGAAAGGTGAAGTGGGTGCTCAAGGTGCTCAAGGCGCTCAAGGCAGCAAAGGCCAAAAAGGTCAGACTGGCTTAGGTTTCAATATAGCAAAAACTTATACTAGCGTTTCAAATTTAAATGCTGACTCTTCTCCTAGTGGCATAGCTTCTGGTGAATTTGCAATAATAGAAACGGGCAATGTTGAAAATGCAGACAATTCAAGGCTTTACCTTTGGAATGGCTCGGCCTACTCCTATGTTTCCGACTTATCTGGAGAAGCAGGTGTTACTGGTGCTTCAGGTTCTGACGGGGATAAAGGACAGAAAGGACAAGGCGGCACAAATGGATCAAACGGTTCAAATGGTGCTAAAGGTCAGAAAGGTGAAGTAGGTGCTCAAGGCGGTCAAGGTGCCCAAGGTGGTACAGGTGCTCAAGGCTCTAAAGGTCAGAAAGGTGAAGTGGGTGCTCAAGGTGCTCAAGGCGCTCAAGGTGGTCAAGGTTCTAAAGGTCAGAAAGGTGAAGTGGGTGCTCAAGGTGCTCAAGGTAATCAGGGTATCCAAGGAGGCCAAGGCTCTAAAGGGCAGAAAGGCGAAGTGGGCGCTCAAGGCGGTCAAGGCGGTCAAGGCAACAAAGGCCAGAAAGGTCAGACGGGTGCTCAAGGCGGCACAGGTGCTACAGGTGCTAAAGGTCAGAAAGGTGAAGTAGGTGCTCAAGGTGGTCAAGGCGCTCAAGGTGGTACAGGTGCTCAAGGTGCTAAAGGTCAGAAAGGTCAGACGGGTGCTCAAGGTGGTACAGGTGCTCAAGGCGGTCAAGGTGCTCAAGGTGCTAAAGGTCAGAAAGGTGAAGTGGGTGCTCAAGGTGCTCAAGGTGCTCAAGGCGGTCAAGGCGGTACGGGTGCTAAAGGTCAGAAAGGTGAAGTAGGTGCTCAAGGCGGTCAAGGTGGTACGGGTGCTAAAGGTCAGAAAGGTGAAGTGGGTGCTCAAGGTGGTACAGGTGCTCAAGGTGGTCAAGGTGCTAAAGGTCAGAAAGGCGAAGTGGGTGCTCAAGGTGGTCAAGGTGATCAAGGTACTCAAGGCGGTCAAGGTGCTAAAGGTCAGAAAGGTCAGACGGGTGCTCAAGGTGGTACAGGTGCTCAAGGCGGTCAAGGTGCTCAAGGTGCTAAAGGTCAGAAAGGTGAAGTGGGTGCTCAAGGCGGTCAAGGCGGTCAAGGCGGTCAAGGCAACAAAGGCCAGAAAGGTGAAGTAGGTGCTCAAGGTGGTCAAGGTAATCAGGGTATCCAAGGCGGTCAAGGCTCTAAAGGTCAAAAAGGACAAAAAGGTCAGACAGGTGCTCAAGGTGGTCAAGGCGCTCAAGGCGGTCAAGGTGCTCAAGGTGCTAAAGGTCAGAAAGGTCAGACAGGTGGTCAAGGTGGTCAAGGCGCTCAAGGTGGTCAAGGCTCTAAAGGTCAGAAAGGCGAAGTAGGTGCTCAAGGCCCTCAAGGTGCTCAAGGTGCTCAAGGTGGTCAAGGTGGTCAAGGCGGTACGGGTGCTAAAGGTCAGAAAGGTCAGACGGGTGCTCAAGGTGGTCAAGGCGCTCAAGGTCAGAAAGGTCAAAAAGGTCAGACGGGTGCTCAAGGCGGTCAAGGCGCTCAAGGTCAGAAAGGTCAGAAAGGTCAGACTGGTGCTCAAGGTGGTCAAGGCGCTCAAGGTCAGAAAGGTCAGAAAGGTCAGACTGGTGGTCAAGGTGGTCAAGGCGCTCAAGGTGGTACAGGTGCTCAAGGTGCTAAAGGCCAGAAAGGTGCCAGCTTTGATCAGTCAACTCAGACTATTTATGGTGCAAAGTACTTTAACGATCAGATATCTGTACCATCTGGGTTTAGATTTCCTCACAGCACCGGCCCTATTCTTGAATTTGTGGATGTCACTCCTACAGGATCTCATTACATAGAGATCAGAAATGGTAGTACCGCTGAGTTTAGACTTGATCAATCAGGTAATTTCCATGCCGATGGTAACATAACTGCTTACTCTACTACTACGAATTCGGATCTACGCCTCAAGGATAATATCGCAGACATATACAATCCTTTAGAAAAACTAGAAGGTATTCGAGGGGTAACTTGGAATTGGAAGAAGGACGGAGAAGCAGGCGCTGGTGTGGTTGCTCAGGAAGTCGAAAAAGTATTCCCTCAAGCTGTTAGTGAAAGGGAAGAGTTAAACTCTGAAGATACCTACAAAGTTGTAGACTATAATCAAATTATTGGACTACTGGTGCAATCTGTTAAAGAACTCAAAGCCGAGATAGACACTCTGAAAGCAGAGAAGGAGACTGAGTAGTGGCATTACAAACATCAGGGCAGATTACAATGGCAGATATCCATGTTGAAGCTGCTGGATCCCCGTATGCAGGTACGGGAACATCATCATTAAATGATGCGGATATTCGAGCATTGTATGAAGCAAGTGGATATACTATTAATAACACTGCTGGAACAATGATTTCCATGTCTGATTTCTACGGAGCTTCCGCTGACGAAGTTCAGAATGTAACTGTGGGCACTTATGTTACTTCGGGCTATATCACTGTAACACAGCATGGGTTCGGAACCACACCAGGCAGTTATGGGTCAGTCAGTGATGGTACGCTTGCGGTTGTGGGCAACAAGACTATCGAAATATTATCTGGGAATAATCTCAATCAAGTCAACCTTAGAGTAACGGGCTCTGCCAGTAACTCTGGATGGACAACTATGAATGTCGCAGGAACTAATTTCTCTCGATCCAGTGCCACCTACACAAATGCATCAAGCTCTACAACATGGCTCTGGTCTGGTGTAAGTCCCAACCCCTTCGGGACAACTGTTGGAGCAAGCAAGGCGGTGACGTTTACATGAGTAGAGTATATACAACGCGAACTGATGGCGATGACAGCTACATTTGTTACTCAAAAGATGGAAATTACTTTGAGATACCTTCAGTAACAGACGAAACAGAAATACAAGACAAATTAAATTCTACTTTATTGTCAAGTGTTATCTCGTTCTATGAGTTACAGCAATGTCGAGATGATGTTTACGTTAATCAGGGGATAGTAAGGCAAGACTACACTTTGGAGACCGAGGCAGGTGCTTTAGTACTTGAAGAGTTAAAAAGAGAATTTCCTAACTACGTTAATTATGATAGATCAGAATACAACTTTGTTGGGAAGTACGACGGGTACAGAGAGCCTTATCAAAATAGCAGTATTAGCTTTTATGACTTTGGTGCTACTCCAAGCGAGGCATTGCAGTTATCTTTTAATACAAGTTATCTATTAAGCAACCTAAAGCACTGGTATGGCTTGAAGTTTGATCTTGTAAGTAGAGAGGTCTTATTAAAAGTAGTTATCAACGAATATGATGGAGATACGCCAGTACTTCCAAAGGAAGACGCTGTTTACAAGAGGTTTTATGCACTTACCCACGCCCAAGACGGAACGGTGTCTGATTGGGTAGACACCTATGTGTATTCAACACCAAAACGCATAAGGGAGTTTTGCGCGGACAACGGTCTTTCGTATCCGCTACCCCCAACTACACACACTGAATGTGATGTAGTTTGGTGCTGGGGAATCGTTTTCAATAAAGAAACATTGGAGTATGGCGCGGTAAAAGCATATGCGCGGTACAACCTAACTTAAGATACTAAAAATTACAGGAGAATAAAAATGGCAGTAATATGGCAAATAGAAACACTTGAAAGAGAAACTACAAATAACGGAGTTGTATTGGTACAATGGGCCGTCAGAGATCAGGAAACTGTTGGAGAGACTACTTACTATGGCTACTTTACTTCAAACTCGGTTTTTTCTCCTGATCACACTGCAACAGGTTTCGTAGTCTATGATGACTTGGTAGAATCTAATGTAATAACCTGGGTTAAGGAGTCTTTAGGAAGCGATCAAATTGCTTCTATAGAAGCTGATCTAGCTGCTCAAATTGCAGAAGCAAAAACACCTTCTAAGCTACGTGGAATTCCTTGGTAAGGAAAGAAAAAAGGGGCTTGCGCCCCTTTCGTTACTCTACAACCTCACTAGGATTTGGACTCTCCAACTCCTGCGTAAGTAAATTAGTAAAGCCTTGAATACCTACTTCGATTTGATCAAGCCGCGATCTTGTTTTGACTCCCTGACTCTGCATATCCTGTATCTGAGATATAATATATTTAGCTTTATCAGATACTTCGTTTAAGTTATATTCTTTTCCATTTAAATTAATTGTTTGTACTTCTTCTGTCATTATATAGTCCTATACGATCTCACAGGCTCCGCCCACACAGGCGAGTTCTTGTGATCCAGTTGTGTTATCTTCTGTTTCAAATTGGGCTAAATCTTCCCACTTTACATTTTGTGGCATTGCTGCCAGCAATTCTTCGTACTTCTCCGCAGTAATATCTTCATAGGGAGCTTGTTGATAAACGTGATCGCTTGTTGGAAGTAAACTAATTCCAGAACATAGATCAAAATTATCCCAAATCCACTGAGCTACCTGCAAGTACTCGCTATCTGTATAGTATACAGTTACACTTGGTTTATGTTCACACCAGTGATTCTGATACGTTTTCCAAAGAGCTAACTGTTCCATAGCTCCTACTTCTTTCACACAAGTACTGGACTCTGGCGCTTTAACCGGAAAGCTAAAGACTACAGAAGAGGGCGACATTACATCGTTTTCTACTGGGAATCCTGCTTGCTCCATATAGAGTGCAAGTGGATCTTTTTTGTCTGAACGTACACGGCGAATGTAATGCTTGCTGAAACGAGGATGAATACCGGAAGCACTATCAACAAGCTGAGAAACAGTACCACTTGGCTTGACGCATGTAATAGCCACAGACTGGTTAACACCAATTCTTTCAGCCCATTCCTTATTTGTTGCAATACTAACATCTCTCATTTCCTCTAACCAACCGGCCAGCTCGGTATTGTTAGGGTCACCTAATACTGCGTGATCCATAATACCTGTTAAACTTACGCCCAATAGTGCTTCTTCTTCAGTGTTACGCTTCCAGCGCACCCGCAGATACCTAAAGTCTGTTAGACTAGATTGCAAAGTACCAATAATAGTAGCTTTACGAACTTTTTCTAACAACGTTTCAAGAGTATCCTCTGCTCGTACTACTACTTCTGATAAGTTACAGAACTCATTACTACGGAGAATAATCTCAGAGCAAGGATTAGTACCAAAATCATGTGTAGCATCTCTACGGCCATTACGAGCTGCAATCTTCTGAGCAGCTACGCGACTAAAGAGACCTCGCTCACCTGCTTTAGACTCATACAAGTTTTTCATCTCATTTAGGTAGGCTTCAAAGTCTGGCTTCTCGGTATATGCTACAGAGTTGTTTGCAAGGCGACGCTGACCTTGATCAACCCACCACTGCCCTGATTTAGCTTTAGACATACGCTGATCAGAAAGATTTGACAGACTGATAAGAGCAGAACGACGCACACCGCCTACTACTACAATATCTGCAATCTTACATACAACATCGTGACACTCAATACTTGTTAGCTTACGACCTGCCGCTTTTTGAAATACACCAGTACAAAACTGGAATAAGTCAACCAAAGGCTCAGGTCCTGATGCACGACCACCAAAAGTTTTTAGTCTTGCACCTGCTGGACGTACTCGGCTCATGTCCCACTCGGGTAGTTTACCTGCATAAAGCATGGCAATCAACTCACGAAAGGCACTCGCCCATCCAAGCTTGCTGTCACTTACTACAATAGTAGAACTTGTTTTATGAAATGTCTCTGCTACTTCTGGTAGCTTATTGATGAAGTTACGTTCTACACTAAAGCCTACGCCTGTGCCGCACATCAATACATACATTAGCTCGTCAAAAGCTCGTGGATGGTCGATATGTAAGTAACTACAGTTAAAGCCTGCTACGTTATCACGCTTGAGGGCTTCGCCTGCTGTCATCATACATCTCATAGAGGGCATAACTTCCATAGCGTGAATAGCATTATAAATCTCTTCACCACTTTCGTCGTCTAACTGCTCTCGCTCTTTGAAAAAGTCTACATAACGCTTACAAGTTTCTTCCCAAGTCTCTCTACGGCCCTCATCCTCTAGCCAGCGTGCATATCTACTCTTATGTATAAAACTTTGATACTGATCCATTAAATCATTTTCCTTTGTATTTCGGATATGTTATCCGTGCCTATCGCGTCATCGCAATATGTTACTAAATCCATCAACTCGTAGTTCTTTAGCAGTACTTCTGCGTTTTCATTCAATTCTTGTATGTACTTGTATTTGCCCTCGATGGGTATACAATCATAAATTGACATGGCATCGCCATACTGTTCTATAAGTTGTTGTGCTCTTT